>Ga0209211_10013321_pt1 | contig 10208 bp, 7 predicted proteins | sample RifGroA2_FD_183992 | JGI IMG/M metagenome (GOLD analysis project Ga0209211, IMG submission 183992) | Groundwater microbial communities from Rifle, Colorado, USA - Groundwater A2 (SPAdes) (version 2) | ecosystem: Environmental > Aquatic > Deep subsurface > Groundwater | place: Rifle, Colorado...
CCCCACGGCTTGCCGCCGAAGAGATTAGCGCCGACCGCGCCCCATACCCTGTCGGTAAAACTGTAGCGCAGCTCCGGATTTACGAAGTGGTCGCCGTTGCTGGCGTTGTATGAGGCGTATGCGGAAAGCCGCAGCGTCTGATGCAGGAAGAACTGCGTCAGACGCGCCGTGACGGTATGACTCCAGCGCTTGTCGATCGGGAAACCGGTGGGCAGCGTGGCGAGGTAGGCATCGTAGTCGTGCATGATTTCTGCGTAGTACTGAAAGCTGAGCGAGACATCCTCCACCGGCTGTATCTGGTAACCGGCGAGCAGCCGCGTCTGCGAGTTGGGCACGGCGAAATCGTTCCCCGCACGGTCCTCGCGCGAAGCGTAATAAGCCGCTTCCAGACTCAGCACCCCTTCTCCCGCACGCCCTGAGAGACTGGCGCCGTAAACCGAGAGCCTGGGATGGAAATACGTGATCTTCGTCGGCGCCGTCATGTTGTCCGGCCGCATCGAGGGCGTGCGCTGGAAGCCGCGATATAAATAAAGCGCCGCATCGTAGCCCGCGATATCGCGGTAAGCGCGCAACGCAACGTCCCCCTGTCCCGGTTTGACGGTTTCGCGGTTGATGACCGCTGGCATCGGGTCATAAAGCCAAAAACGATTTGCATCGGGGATGCGGCTCTCACGGAAATTCTGCGACAGAACCAGCTCGAACGAAGCAAACTCTGGATAGGCGCCCAGCTTCACCGCATCCACGCCGCGCTTGAGGTATTCCAGCGGTCGCCCGGCGAAGAGCGCCTCGTGATCCTTGGGAAAGAAGTCATTCACGAATACCAGGTCGCCCAGTCCCCAGGTGATGACCTGACGGCCGAGGCGCAAATCCCAGTTGCCTCCCGCATAGTCGAGATAGCCCTCGCGCAATTCACTCTCATCCTGGCGACCGAGATGATCGTAGGCCAGGTCTCCTTTCGCCAGCAACCGCCAATCGCCTTCTGTGGCGTCGAGTTTAAGCTGGGCGCGCTCCTCCAGCCACTTGTAATGGCGGCCATCGGGATTTTGCCCGGCGGTGTTGAAGGCCGTGTTCTGCTGCAGGAAGCCGGAGAGCATAACCTCCGCCCTCGCCGCCAGCGGTACCAGCAGAAGAACCGCAGAGAGCGTGGTCGTTCGCAGCATCCAGTCAACCCACTTGAATGGCGGCTGGCGCAGGAAGCGTTCGGAGAGCAGTCCCCTTTGATTCTTCAGTGCTTGTTTATTCATCGCCGCTCCCCGCCGCAACTTCCCAACGACCAAACTTCCTTCCGCCCACACGCGCAAGCCGGTTTTGTGCGCGAAGCTTGCCCAGGTGGTAATTGATTCCGTCCTCGGTCAGTTCCAGTTTTGCAGCCATCTCGGGGATAGTAATGGCCGGGTTGGTGCGACACAGATCGAGAATATTCTCCGCCACATCGCTTTCCTGTAGTTCTTTCCTGTAGTTCTTTCCTGTAGTGCTTTCCTGTAGTGCTTTCCTGTAGTGCTTTCCTGTAGTTCTTTCATGTAGTTCTTTCTGGTGATTTTTTTCTGTCGTGAGCGTCGGAAAATCCAGCAAGAGTTCATCCGTGCCCATCCCTTCTGCCAGACTTGCGAGGATGGTACGCACCGTTATCCGTGTGCCGGTGATGACTGGCTCACCACCACAGACCAAGGGGTCACGGGTGATATAAGGCTTGAAGTCCATGTTCATGGTTTTTCTCCTTTCAGGTTGCAATATATTATGAAGCTCGTGCGACCCTTCAATCCCTCGCCACCACGGTGTCATATAGCCCATAGTGCCTTAACCCCTCATGGCTCTCGATTCCCGTATAGCGTAGTGACGCATCTTCGTAGCGACGAAAGGCGAAGACGGCTTGGTTCATCTGCTCAGTATTGAAAACCTTGAGGCGGACGAGCAGGTGGAAGTCTTTGACCGTCAATCCGGTGACGGCATGAAACAGGTCCGGTTCGAGCTTGGTGATCACATCCTGCAACGTATTTTCACGGAAGTCGGTGAGGTACATGAACGCCGGAATGCGGGTGGCGAACTTGATCAGCTTTTCCTGCACCAGCTTGCGCTTGGATTTGTATTCCCTCTCCTCGTCGGTGAGTTGCTTTTTCTGCTTCTCCGTCAGCTCCTTGCTCTTCGCCTTGTTCTTGAGTTCCTTGACCTTCTCGCTCTTGTTGATGATCGTCTCGATGATGTTGTCACCCAGCGCGCGCCAGCCTTCGATGCGCTCCACGGCGGCCATGGCATCGGCGTTGCCCATGATGCGGCGCAGTGTGTCGTTGTCCACGTTCACCAGCATTGCGCTCTCCCACTTGCGAGCCAGCAGTGTGGCCGATGTGCCTGCCATCGCGATATCGAGAATGCCACCTGCATCAATCTGCGTCATGTTCGCGCCGTCGTAGGCCAGCACGGGCAGGAACGATACGAGCTCCTTAACCGCATTCTCCGGGTTCGGCTCGTTGGGCGACAGGCCGATGCCATATTCGGAAAGCTGGCGCAGCGCGCGGGTGGGCGCAAAGTCAAACACGAAGCAGACGGGTTTGAGTATCTCTTCCTCGTTCGGGTTATCGCCGTTGGGGTTCTTGATCGACCACGCCGACTGCACGCGGAATGCAGCCTGAAAATAGGTTTCGGGTGACTTGAGGTTGCGCAGCATCAGGATGGACGACCACTGCGACACGGTGACGCCCGTGGTGAGCTTGCCGCACGAGAGCGTGATGGTCTTGGTGTCGAATCCGCTGCCAATCGCCTTGCGCACTGGCGGCAACGCCTCCAGCCCAATGCCCGCCGAAGCGCCTGCGGCGGCGACCACGGTGTAGTCATGCCAAAAGACGTTGTGCTTTTCCGCCAGCAGGTTCCCCATCGCATGACAAGCTGCGACGTTGGGCAGGAACCAGAATGCGTGCTGCAAATAGGGCAGCACGCGCACATCCGAATACGGAAACGGTGGCCGCGTACCCGTCTTCAGATGCTCGACCGATTTGGGCGCATAGCCCCCACGGATGATGTCCAGCCACTTTTGCACATCGCTCTTATGCTTGAATTGCGCGGTTTTGCCCGCGCTGGTCGCAGCGAAAAACTCGTTGAGGTCGAACTCATCAAACTCGCCGCCGCTCGCAATGGCCAGTAGTTCGTCCGGCATCTGATACGTCAATAGCCGCATTTGCGGCAATGCACCGTAGGGGTTTCGCTGGCCCGGATTCGTAGCGGCGAACACTTCCTTGGCGCGCTGCTCGTCGGTGTACGTCCAGTTGAAAATCTGCTCCTCGATAAACTCACCCGTGGCCAGCGCCTTGAACGGCGTGCCGGAGAGGTACAGGTAAGCCCGTGTGGTGATGGGCAGAAACTCGGTCTCCTTCTCCGAGAGCACGCTCAAGTCCTCGTTCACGTCCCGCAGGTCTGCCGCGTACTCAAGGGCGGACTCCTTCTTGGCAACCACCTCCTCCTCGCCCTCGAACAGCTCTTTTGCGGTCTCGCGCCAAGCGCCGAAGTGGTACTCGTCAAACACCACAATGTCCCAATTCACCGTGTGCAGCCACTCGTTCTTGGGCTTGATGTTCCCCGCCGCGTCGCGGCCGAGCAGGTCCTGGAAAGAGCCGAAATAGACGACCGGCTTCTTGGGGTCGATCTGCGTCGGATCGCCGCCGGAGGATTTCGACAGGTACTGCCACCCATCAAAGTCAACATGCGATTCAAGGTCGCTTTGCCATGCATCCTCGACCGCGGGCTTGAACGTCACCACGAGCACCCGCTTGGCCCCCAGCTTCTTGGTGAGCTGGTAGGTGGTGAAGGTCTTGCCGAAGCGCATCTTCGCGTTCCACAGAAAACGCGGGACGGCATTCTTGTTTTCGGCCCAGATCGAGTTGTAGTAGTCAGAAGTCTTGGCCACGGCCTCGGCCTGCTCGCGGCGCATCGGGAAAGTTTCGTGATGCGTTCCAGTGAATTTCTGGCCGGTGCGCAGCTCGGCGAGCACGGTCTTCACGTCCTTGACCGAGCAACGCATCCACTCCAATTCGACGTTCTCGCACCCCTTCCTCACGAGCGCCACGCGCACATCGTGATCGCTGAAGAGGGTGCAGTCGTCGCGCTCGGCGGATTCATCTAGCTCGATTTTGTAGTTCTTGATAGCGGCCGTCTTCACCTGCTCCGCGACGCGCTGCTTCACATTGCGCGTCGTCTGCCCCACCTTGAGATGACCTTTATGCGCCTTGTCGTCAATCGAGTAGGCGTAGATGCGAGGTCGGGCTTCAGGCTTGGGCGCGAGGATTTCCTCGATGGGCTTAGTCATCGTCACTTTCGCCAACGGCGACATCGCCAAACAGGTCACTTGTCAGTTCCATCGGCCGGACCACTTTTTCGATAAATTCGATCTCACTCGCGGTAATACCGTATTTGGTATAGAGATCTTCGTCTGTCCATCGCTTTGTCCACTCTTGCGTTGGCACGAACGTATAAACCTTGCGCGTGGTGTCCTGGGATGGCTTGTGCAAAAGAATCAGGAAGCGCGTTAACCGACATGTGAGGTAGGACAAGACACTTTCAGCCTCGGCCTTCGAATCAAGCACCCCAATGTACATATATGTCCACGACGAAATGCTTCCCGGCTCCCCGATAAATGGGGTGCTGATGATCCTGTGTGGGTAGGTGTCTCTGTTGCCAGTGCCCGGAGCAGCGCGGCCAATGAAGACTTTCCACTTGTCGAAGACAGATCGTTCCTTTGGAATTTCTGATCTTGCGACGTATCCTATCCCGCCGTTGCGGTAGACCTTAAGGTCATCACCTGACCTCTTTTCTTTTCCCCTGAATGTGCTTTCGAGACCAAAAGAGCCAATCGAGCTAACAAGCTTCATGAACTTCTTCGCCTCGGGCAGTTCCAGGGTTTCGTTGCTGCCCGTTTCGACGGCCATAACTTTCTTGAGGATCGACAGCCCTTCATTGAAGCGAATGAATACGTCCGCCCCATTTTCCAGAAGTGGACGGCTGGCAGTGGAGACAGGCCAGTCCTTGAAATGAGTTGTCACTTCACAGAGGCCGGGATGGTCACGATTCCACAGGAAATAGCAGACGCCGCCTTTAAGTCCGACCCCTGGAAAAACGTCGGAGGCGGTGAGAAAATCGTCAATTGAGCGCAAGCGAGCATCGTTAAGCATCGACTCACGGAATTCGTCCAGACCCATGCCGCCCGCGAACCATCGGGCCGGAATAATCATGCATAGAAATCGGGGATCAAGCGTTTTGGCCTGCTGCACGAACTGCTGGTAGATGGGGCGTGCCTGCGTGCCAAAGCCGTCGGTGTTGAGCTGATACGGCGGGTTACCAACGATGACATCGAATTGCATATTGCCTCCAAACAACTCGGTCATTCGAGTCTTGATGTTGTCGGTGTGAATGAATGCGTAAGCGTGGGTTTCCAGCGCCTCGCCGCGATCCAGCACAGCTTGGCTGGTGCCGCAAAATGTGCATTTGCTGTTGGCCCAGGTGTGCTCGGTTCGCTCAAACCAGATGTTGCCCGCCTCACTGTCAAAGCCCTTGGCAATAGAGTGCGATCCATTGGCGTGTTTGGAGCAATACACACTCCGGCGAGCAAGCAGGCTGGTGAGATGCGTTATGCCGATACCAAACACTTGCTTCGTCAGGATGTGATTGACTCTTTCTTCAAGGTTCGGCATTTCGTCTGCGAGACCCTTGATCAAGCGACTGGTGATCTCACGTAGGAACACACCCGACTTGGTGCACGGATCGAGGAACTTTACGGTTTGGTCCGCCCAGATGTTCGCCCCGTTGTGGCTGGCCGCCCACGCCTCGGCGAGAGTATCCAGCATCCTGTTGGCGAACTCTGGCGGGGTGAATACCTCGTCGTTGGAAAGATTGGCAATGCAGGTCAGTACATCAGGATTGCGACCTCGCAAGGTGAAGGCAACTTGCTCGCTCATGGGTGCGCTCCCAGAACGAACCGTGCTTGTTCGGTACGCAGCATCTGGTAGGGCGTCATGAACCTCACACCCAGGCCGACGCAGGCATTTGGTATCTTGATCCGCCCCGGCGAGTTGGACGGAACCTCGTGGGTTACCAACACATGATTGCCAGCCAAAGCATGAGCAACCAGATAAAAGTCGGCTACCTGCAGAAATGTGTTGATGGCAGCCGGTGTGTATTGCTGCCCCGTGGACCATGTGCTGACCTGGGCGAATTGCGGCGCCAGCGTCGGCGGCGTGCGCCGAAAGAGCGCATGGCCGTGGTTCCGAGCCCAGTCCGCCAACTCGTCCTGACCTGCCTCGATTTCATCGGCCACCTTGTCGATGCTGAGTACCGAGCCCGTATTGCCCTTATGCACCAGCCAGTCCCAGAAGGCTGGGCAAAAATCCAGCCCGTAGTGCAAATTCTTTGCGGACATGAACACATTGGCATCCAGCATATAGCTCATGCCGTCACCCCCAGCTCGCGCGCCGCTTCGTAGAATGTGGCCGTCTTGCGCACACCCAGCATGCGAAAGGCATCCGGAAAGGAAGTGAAGCCCTCCAGCGTGCTGGACACGATGGCGCGGGCAAAGCGCTTGCTGGTGCGTGCGCCCAAGCTGCGGTAGAAATCACCTCCGCCGCCGCTGCGCTCCTTCAACGTGCGCAGCCGTTCCTGTTCCACACGATAGTGCTGCCACAGCGCGGCTTGGCTGAGGTAACCCGCGTCGAACAGGCGGCGCAAGGCGACCAAGGTGCTCACTTTGAATTCGCGCGCCAACCGCTGGATTTCGTCCGGGATCGGCGTATTGCGCTGGTGCGCTGCCCGCAGCTCCTCCAATGGCATTAGCAGTTCCGCCGCTACCTGATTGCACCAGCGTTCGGTTTGCTGTTCGGGTACTTGTCCCGCCTGCGTGTCCGACACGCCTGTTGCGCCCAGCCACACATGAGCCAGCTCGTGTGCCAGCGTGAACATCTGCGCAGCCTTGCTGTCGGCGCCGTTCAAAAAGACCAGTGGCGCAAGATCGTCCGCCAGGGCGAAACCGCGAAACTCGCCCACATCCAGCTTGCGATGGCTGTTGCTGCCGACGACGGAACTCACCATCACCATCACGCCGACATCTTCGGCTTTGGCAATCAACTGGCGCAGCGCTTCTGTCCAGGAGGGTAGCTGGCGACGCGCTTCGGCGGACAGGCCCAGCACCTCGCGCAGGCGTTGCGCCACGGCCTCGGGTGCTTCCTGCACATTGGCGCTGCCAACGAACGGCAAGGCTGGCAAGCCGTGCATCCGAGCATGGTCGCGATACCAGTCCTGCCGCTGCTGGCACAGGTAAAGCGTATCCAGCAGGTCGCAACTGGGTACCGCAAGCACCTCATCGCGGAGGGTGCGGAAGTCAGGCACCGGCAGTGCCAACGCGGGCGGCTCTGGCAGAAAGAAGTAGCCAATGGCCGTGTGAGAGAGGCGCGCGAAGTCTTCCAGCTGCTTGAGCGTGGGCAGGGCTTCACCGCTGAGCCACTGAGGCCACTTGCGAAAACGTGTAGCCAGATCGTCGTCGTGCAAGCGCGCGCGTTGCGCTGCCCAGCGCAGGACGGGAACGGAAGCGGCGATGGTGGTCATGCTTCCTCCTTGGGCGATTGTGCAAGCGCCACTTGCACAATCCCGACAGCCAACTCGCTCACCGTCATCGGTGGATAGGTCTTCGTCGGCATGAATATCTCGTGCTTGCCGAGGTGAGCAAAGAGGGTCCCTTCCTGACTGTAGGCCGACGAACCGGTAAGTACGTCAAAGCGGAAGTCGCGGCGCTGAAACTTGCCTTTGCCCAAGTAGCCCCATTCGGCAAAAGTAATCGGTTCGCCACTGCTGACGCACATCGTCAAGGCATCACCGTGGACTAGATTCTGCGATAACACATAGGTCGCGGCGCGGCACAGGTTATCCGGCTCGTCGATGTTCAGATATTCGGTGAGAATCTCCAGCATGTTTGCACGGCACTCGGCGATGTTGTCTGCCAGAAGCTCGATCCCGTAGATGCACATCAGCGCCAGCAGCGCGTAGTGCTGCTTTTCAAAATCAGATTTCCCGAATTTTCTCTCGACGGCGGCGAGCTTGCGCTGCAGAACCTTGACGATAAAGTTACCGCTTCCGCAAGCCGGTTCCAGAAAGCGCGAATCAATGCGCTCCGACTCATCTTTCACGAGGTCAAGCATGGCGTCGACCATCCATGCGGGAGTGAATACCTCTCCATGGTCAGCGACGCGTTTTCGAGATTTGATCAGGCTCATAGGCAAAAGGATTCGGGCTACAATCGTTATTATTAAGGCATTGAACAAAATACCATTCTTTGAGCATTAAACAGGGGCACATTAAACAGGGGGCGGCCCCTACATAACTATTTCGATGCTGACCCTGAGCCTGTGAGCCTAGCCATGCTGCCCCAATAGTTTCCGCTTCATCGCCTCTATTATTTTCTCAAACAGAGGTTGCTTTGCTTTGGGCCAGTTGCCTATCGAAGTACTCCTTAATATCTTGTTCAGCATCAAGGCTTTTTATCCATTTTGACCGACCAAAGGTCGTACGTTTTTCTAGCGTTACATTATCAATAAATTCTTTGATGAATTTTGTACTAGTAGATTGAACATGCGAAATCAACCCATCCCATACAGTTTCAAAGTGTTGAATCATTGACGGGGTGAGTTCTTTAAAGTCTTCCAGAGATTCAGGCTTATACAACTTAGTTAGCCCATAAATCTTCGCAAATAATTCTTTCCCGAATTGCTGCACTGGCAATTTTGCTTCATTAAGTTGATGGAAGCAAAGCAAGCCGAAATAAAAAGTATCCAGCTTACTTAAATCAACAAGAACTTCTAATGGATTATCAAATCGAAGAAAAAGTTTTTTTTCTACTGATCTATTTATCTCTCCATTGCTGGCAAGATATATTCTGAAAAACATATTGCGTTCGACGATCAAAGTTTTTTTCAAATACCCTTTGTTAAGGCCATCCCCAAACTCCCCTCGTTTTCTTTCGAATAAGATTCCGTATCTAGCGAATATACGAGTTTGAATTGCTTCATATTCACTATCATTAGAAATCCTATCGGCGTTAATTACTGGGGTTTGCTGGTTGGTTGCATTAGAAATGGCCTCAACTAATTTCAATTTTTTACTTAAGAAGTCGGGGGATTGCTTGTCATCAATTAAAGTGATTACTTTAAGTAGAACTTCTTTATGCGCAAAAATCTTCTCAGCTTCTTTTAGTGAATGTTCTTCATAAATACGACTCAATGTATAAGCAGTTTGACCACCATTAATAATTTGCGGATTCAGCACAGCAAGTTGTGCTTTGTTACGCTGACCAATTCTTTCGTTTATACCAGTATCGTCGGAAATCATTGTGATTCCATTGTTGAACAATGCGAATTCATTTGTATCTTTACTTAGGATTGTTTCGCGTATTGCATCGTTTACTTTCTTTCCTTCCAAGTCTAAATAGCTTCGAGGATTGCTTTTTAAAATGGAGTTTTTGTATTTACTAAGCACCTTAGCAATCTCAATAGTGGGGACAAAAACAACTGTTATTTCACAGTCACCATGCTCTGTTTTTACACCATAGCTAATTTTTGTTCCTGCATTTTTGTTACTCAAGTCAAGGTAGATATTTAATTCAGGCCCATTGAAATATGTGCCTGAAATAACAGGAAAGACTAGTTTTTCATAACAACTTTGATAATTAATAATCTCAACAGGATAGCCACCTGTTAAACGTTGAAGTTGTTCTAATGAAACACCATTAAGGTTGGCCAATAGAATAACTTGATATTTATAGCGGCCAATATCATCGATCTCTCGAATTTCACGCTGTAGCTGTTGAATCTTCCCGTTATACTTTTTCCCTGCCTCATCGGTCTCAGCCCCCCCCAGTATTCTTGCAACCTCCATTGACAGAAGCTCTTCAAGCAGTATCTCTTTGCCATTAAAGTTGCGCTCGGTTGTGCGAAATTTTGATTGAATCAAATAAATCTTTCGGTGATCACGATCAATATGGTAACCGTCAATCCCGCCATCATATGATTTGTCCGTGATGCACTTTTCACGCGCCTTGAAATCAAGTATCCCAAAGGTAACCATTAAATATAGAGGGTCTTCGCGTAATCGAGTGGGTAAATTTCATGTTTTTCAGAGCCTCGGGAGCATAGACGTGAGTATTTTTAGTCGCAGATATTCTTCATCGCGCAGCCCGTACGCTC
>Ga0209211_10013322_pt1 | contig 10208 bp, 8 predicted proteins | sample RifGroA2_FD_183992 | JGI IMG/M metagenome (GOLD analysis project Ga0209211, IMG submission 183992) | Groundwater microbial communities from Rifle, Colorado, USA - Groundwater A2 (SPAdes) (version 2) | ecosystem: Environmental > Aquatic > Deep subsurface > Groundwater | place: Rifle, Colorado...
CCTCGGTTTCATCAGCCACAACGGCATGGATCTGATCCGGCAGATCGTGACGATCTACCGGAACTACGCTTTTGAAACCGAGGTGCTGGTTGCGAGCGTTCGCCATCCTTTGCACGTCGTCGAAGCGGCCATGATCGGGGCACACATCTGCACGATGCCCTTCAAGGTGATCGACCAGCTCATTAAGCATCCCCTGACGGATATCGGTCTTGAGAAGTTCCTGGCCGACTGGCACAAGAGCCAGGGAAGCAAACCATGATCAAGCGAACACCATTCTACGAAATCCATGCAGGCCTCGGGGCAAAGCTGGTGGATTTTGCCGGTTTCGAGATGCCGGTGCAGTACAGCGGGATTATCGATGAGCATCTCGCTGTTCGAAACAATGTCGGTGTCTTCGACGTCTCTCACATGGGCGAGTTCATCGTACAGGGAAAGGATGCTCTGGCGTTTCTCCAAAAAGTCACCGTGAACGATGTCGCGAAGCTGACGGAAGGACGCGTGCAGTACTCCGCGATGTGCTATGAGAACGGCGGCATCGTGGACGACTTGCTGGTATACCATCGCGGCGATTCCTACATGCTCGTCGTCAACGCGTCGAACATCGGGAAGGACTTTACCTGGCTTCAATCGCACCTGGAGGGAGAGGTGAAGTTGATCGACCGGAGCGATGCGTTTTCGCTCCTCGCGGTCCAGGGACCTCACTCCATCGCAACATTGCAGAAACTCACTACGGTGGATCTTTCGGCGGTAGAGTACTATCACTTTGGAAAGGGGACCCTTGCCGGAGTCGAGATGTTGCTCTCCCGCACGGGGTACACCGGTGAGGTCGGGTTTGAACTCTATTTCGATTCGGATCCCCGGACAGGCTTGAAGGTCTGGGAGGCATTGTTTCAAGCGGGGAAGGAGTTTGGGATCAAACCGGTCGGACTGGGAGCGCGGGATACGCTCCGCCTGGAGATGGGCTTTTGTCTCTACGGCAACGATATCGACCAAACGACGCATCCGCTCGAGGCGGGTCTCGGGTGGATCACCAAACTGAACAAGGGGGATTTCATCGGAAGGTCGGCGATGATGAAAGCGAAAGAGGAGGGGTTGAAGCGGAAACTTGTCGGATTTATGCTTTCGGAAAAGGCCGTCGCCCGGCATGGGTATGAGCTTGTGGCAGGGGGAAAGGGTCTTGGACTGGTCACCAGCGGGACATTCTCGCCTTCGCTTGAACGTGCGATCGGGATGGGCTACGTACCATCGGATCATGCTTCCACCGGAGCGGAGATCGGTATCAGCATCCGAGGCAAGTCCGTTCCTGCTTCCGTCGTGAAGCTTCCATTTTACCAGAAAGGTTCCTAGGGGAAACGTATTCCATGAAAATCGACTTGTGTTTTACTCCATTTGAACTGGATGAGCTGGAATTACGGGATAAGAACGTGATCGTGATCGATGTTCTCAGGTCGAGCACCACCATTGCTGTCGCGCTGAGCAACGGGGCCCGGGAGATCATTCCTGTGGAGAGCATCGAGAACGCCGTCAAGATCTCGGGAAGTTTGTTCGGGGATGTCACCCTGCGTGGGGGAGAACGGAACGGCAAGACCATCCAGGGGTTCAATCTTGGCAACTCGCCGCTCGAGTACAACGAGGCGACGGTCAAAGGAAAATCGATTATCTTCTGCACGACGAACGGGTCCGTTGCCATGTATAAGAGCCGGTTTGCCAAAAACCTCGCGGTCGGCTCGTTCGTCAACCTTGCACGCACGGTCGATTTCATGAAAGAAATCAACGCGGACTTCGTCATCCTCTGTGCCGGCAGGGCCAACTCCTTCAGCAATTTCAGCCTGGAGGACGCCGTGTGCGCAGGTATGATGGTGCAAAAACTGGTGCAGGACAAATCGTTAAGCGTGGAATTGACCGATTCATCGCTGGCCGCCCAGGCGCTGTTCAAAACCTATGGCCGGTCGATCGTGAAGATGCTGAAGAACTCGGAGCATGGGAAGTATCTCGGTGAGATCGGGTTTGCCGGAGACCTTGCCATTTGCTCGGCGGTCGATTCCGTCCCGGTTCTTCCCACACTCACCGGGAATGTGATCAAGCTTCGGAAGGAAGAAACTCGTTCGAACGAGAATGTACCCCTTCCCCCGACAAAACTCAGCGCGTAATGTCCCACCAACGCGGGAGCCGTATGCCGGAACCACAACCAAAGGAGTCCCCGAAAAAGAAAAGTCCCCAGCGTCGACGCCAGGTCTACGCGTTCCTTGGGATCCTTTTCTCGTTCATGATGCTCCTGAGCGTTGCATCGTATTCTTCCGCCGACCAGGCCAATGGCGACATCAGTGTCTGGGATCTGTGGAAGGTGATGACGCCGGATGAATCGCTCCAGGCACAGGCGGACCGGACCCAGAATTTGCTCGGTCTGCTGGGCGCCGTTCTCTCCAACTGGCTTATCAACTCCACCATCGGCTATGCCGTGATCGTGCTTCCGTTCCTCGGGCTTGCATGGTCATGGTTTGCCCTCCGACGTAAAGAACTTCACCGGTTGATGCTGGCAACCAATTATGTCCTGGCCATCGCCCTGCTCTTTTCCGCCCTGATGGGGTCTGTCCGGATGCTCGGCGATGAACCTTTCCTCGCGGTGGAATGGAGCGGGGTGGTCGGCGAGTTCGCTTCCAATGCCCTGTACAAACTGATCGGCCTCACCGGCAGCTTTCTCCTGATCCTGGGCCTCCTCGGCGTGGTGCTGACGCTGCTGGTGGACCTCGACATCCAGCAAACGTACGAAAGACTTCAGGAGTGGTTCAGGAATTTCAGGATATGGATCGAGGAGAAGCGCGAAGCAGCCAGGATCGCCGCCGAGGCGAAACGGACGGAAGAACGAAAGGCCGCCCCTCGCCCCGTACAGATCAAGCGGGATGCGGAGGAAGCCCCGGCCCCGACCGTTACAGCCCGGAAGCCATTCCAACGACCTGAACTGCCGCGACAAGATTCTCCGGTTCCGGTACCCGGAGCGGCCGATGAGCCTGAATCCGCTCTGCCGTCCCCTTCCGGTGCGGATGATCTGCCGCTGGAGATCCTCGAAAGAGTGGAGGAGGATGAAGTAAACTTCGACGAACGGCAGGGGGTGGAGGATGTCGAGGAAGAAATCGATTACGTCTTCCCCTCTGTCGAACTGCTGGATGTGGCCCGCGCGAGCGAAGAGGTCGACGAGGAAGAACTCAAGGGGAACGCGGAGCTCCTGCGTTCCAAGCTGGCCGACTTTGGGGTCGATATCGAAAGCGTCTCCGTCACACCCGGCCCCGTTGTCACCCTGTACGAGATCGTACCGGCGACGGGGGTGAAAATCAGCCGTATTGAAAATCTCCAGGACGATATCGCACTTGCCTTGAAGGCAAAGGGGATCAGGATTATTGCCCCGATCCCCGGCAAGGGGACGGTCGGTGTCGAGATCCCGAACCACAACCCGGCGCTCGTGACGATCCGCGGCGTTATCAACTCGGCGAAGTTCCGGGACAGCAAGGGATTCCTTCCGCTGGCGATGGGCAAGACCATTACCGGTGAGGTGTTCATCGACGATCTTGCCAAAATGCCCCATCTCCTGATCGCGGGGTCGACCGGATCGGGGAAGAGCGTCGGTATCAACACCATCCTTGCGAGCCTGATTTACCGGCTGCACCCGTCAGACGTCAAGTTTATCATCATCGATCCCAAGAAGATCGAACTCTCCCTGTATTCAAAGCTCAGGAAACATTTCCTTGCCGTGTCGCCGGACCTGGACGAGGAAATCATCACGACGCCCACGAATTCCGTGATGGTCTTGAAAAGTGTCGAGATCGAGATGGAGAAACGGTATGACCGGCTGGCTGCCGCGGGTGTCCGGAATATCGCCGACTATAATGAGAAAGTGAAAGGCGGGCGGTTGCACGATACGGAAACGATCAAGCATCGCAAGCTCCCGTATCTTGTCATCATCATCGATGAGTTGGCAGACCTGATGATCACCGCCGCGAAAGAAGTGGAGGAACCGATCGCACGCCTCGCCCAGCTGGCGCGGGCCGTCGGCATCCATCTGGTCCTGGCCACTCAACGGCCCTCCGTCGATGTCATCACGGGGGTGATCAAGGCGAACTTCCCCGCGCGGGTGGCGTACCAGGTCGCGACGAAGATCGACTCGCGCACCATCCTCGATATGAACGGCGCGGAGCAATTGCTGGGGAATGGTGACTTGCTCTATTTTCCCCCGGGGAGCCCGAAGCCCGTCCGCATTCAGAATGCGTTCATTTCGACGGAAGAAGTCGAGCGGCTTACGAACCATATTGCGAAGCAGAAGGGGTACAGCAATCCGTACAAGCTCCCTTCGGCTTTTGAGAAGAAGAAGGTTGGCGCCGTCGGCGGGGATGGCTCGCGGGATGAGTTGTTTGAAGAGGCGGCAAAGATCGTTGTCCGTCATCAGCAGGGATCGGTGTCATTGCTGCAGAGGCGTTTAAAGGTGGGGTACTCGCGCGCGGCGCGGCTGGTGGATGAGCTCGAGTCGGCGGGGATCGTCGGTCCCTTCGATGGCAGCAAGGCGCGTGAGGTCCTTGTCGAAACTGATGCGGAACTGGAAACCATCTTAAGGAATATGTGATGAGGAGGATCGGCCTTGTCGTTTTGGCTTTTGGGTTAACCGGCGGTGCGCATGCGCAGCCGCTGGATGTGAAGGACGTGACGGAGAAGATTCAACGCCGGTATGAAACGATCGAGGATGCCACGGCCCGGTTTTCCCAGCACGTCAAGTTCGGATACTCCAAGATCGAGCAGAATTTCAGCGGCACCCTGGTGATGAAGAAACCGAACCGGTATCGGATCGAGTCGGAACACCAGACACTGGTGACGGACGGGACCACGGTGTGGTCCTATTCGCCGATGAACAAGCAGGTGATCGTTGACCGTTACAAGGAAAACCAGAACTCTCTCTCCCCCGAACATTTCCTTCTGAACCTTCCTTCCAATTACTATACCTCGATCCTCGGGAGGGAACAGGCGGACGGCGGCTCCCTGGTCGTCCTGCGCCTCCTGCCGAAGGACGATCAATCCTTTGTCAAGTCGATGAAGGTTTGGGTGGAGGAGGGAACCTGGGTGGTGCGCAAAGTCGAGCTTGTCGATGTCAACGATACACAGACCGTCTATACGGTGCAGGATGTCAAACTGAACACCAACGTCAAAGAGTCGGCATTTGCCTTCTCCCCTCCTTCCGGAACCGAAGTCGTAGACCTTCGCTAACGACGCATACCCGCGCATGGCACCACGAACCAAGAAGGTACTTCAGACGCTCCTCAGCTTTTTTGTGGCCGGGCTCTTCCTGTACCTCGCGTTCCGGGGCACGAAATTTTCCGACCTGTGGGATTCATTGCAGCAGGTGGACTACCGGTGGGTGGCGGTCATGGTTCCGGTCGGGCTTGCCAGCCATTACATCAGGGCGGTCCGCTGGGGATATCTGCTCAAGCCGGTGAAATCCGGTATCAGGAACCGGAACCTGTTCTCCTCCGTGATGATCGGGTATCTGATGAATAACATCCTTCCGCGGCTTGGCGAACTGGTTCGGTGCTACGGTCTCAGCCGGGCGGAGGGATTGAAAACCACCTCCGTTCTGGGAACGGTCGTCGTCGAACGAATCCTCGACCTCCTGGTGTTCTCGCTCCTCCTCTGCGGGGTTGTGGTTCTTTTCCCGGCCGTGCTTTCGCCGTTCGTGGAAAACGTCCAAGCCATGCGCCCGGTGTTCCTGCTGGGCTCGATAGGGTCGCTGGCCCTTTTTGTAATTCTTTTTTTTAAGGGGGAGGCGGTTTTCACAATTGTCAAAATACTCCAGCCCGTCATTCCGGCCCGCTTTCGCGAACGGTTCCATCATCTCATGACATCCTTTCTCAGCGGTTTTGGGGTCGCCCGCATGTCGGAGACCTTTCTGCCGATCGTCCTTCTGAGCCTGTCGATGTGGTTTCTCTACATCCTCTCCCTCTACCTGGCCTTCTTTGCCTTTCCCGTCCTCGAGGGGTTCAACCTCGGATTTGAAGCGGCGATTATTCTTTTGACAGCGTCCACAATTGCTTTTATCTTGCCCGCACCGGGAGCGATGGGGACCTATCATTCCTTCCTCACGCTGGTGCTCGTCCAGTTGTACCAGGTTGAATCCACAACCGCGCTGAGCTATTCGATTCTCACGCACGAATTGGGTTATGTCCTCACAACGGGGGTGGGTTTGTATTTTCTGTTAAAGGACCAGCTGACTCTGTCGGAAATCGACCGGGTCGCACAACAATCGGCGAAACCATGAAACAAGTCACCCAGCATAATAAGACCGGCGAGATCCGCATTGAATCGCTCCCGATCCCGGCATTGAAGGCCGGCCATGTCCTGGTCAAAGTACGCTTCTCGCTCATCAGCGCCGGCACGGAAAAAGCTTCGATCATCCAGCGCAAGGCCTCGTTGTTCGAGAAGGCAAAGAAAAACCCGGAACTTGTCAGGAAGGTCCTCGATCAGGTCAGGTTGTACGGGATCATCCAGACCTACCGGCGGGTGAAGACGCAGCTCGAGACGCGCGCGCCTCTCGGTTACAGCGCCTCGGGTGTCGTGATTGCCGTGGGGGACGGGCCTTCAGAGTTCAAAGCCGGTGACCGTGTTGCATGTGCCGGTGCAGGGTATGCAAGCCATGCGGAATACATCCTGATCCCGGCGAACCTCTGCTGCAAGGTGCCGAAAGGGGTGGAGTTCCAGGAGGCGGCCTACACGACCGTCGGCGGAATTGCTCTCCAGGGCGTTCGCCAGTCTGAACCGACCCTGGGCGAAACGATCGCGGTGATCGGCCTTGGCCTGGTGGGACAATTAACCGTTCAGCTTTTGAAAGCCAACGGCTGCACCGTTATCGGGATCGATCCCGATCTTGGATCGGTGAAATTGGCAAAGGAGTGTGGTGCCGATGCCGCGTTACACCGGGAGAGTGGGGATGTGAAAAACGTCGTCCGTTCCATGACGAAGGGAGCCGGGGTCGACGCGGTCATCATTACGGCTGCCACGGCGAGCAACGATCCGGTGGAGCTGGCAGGGGATCTGTGCCGGGAAAAGGGGAGAGTGGTGCTGGTGGGGGATGTCGGACTCAACCTGCCACGCGGTCCTTACTTTTTGAAGGAGCTTGATTTTCGCTTATCGCGCTCGATCGGTCCGGGCCGGTACGATCCGATCTACGAGGAGCGTGGGCATGACTACCCGCTGGGATACGTCCGTTGGACCGAGAACAGGAACATGCAGGAGTTCCTTCGTACCATTGCGACAAAAGCGATCGATGTTCATAAATTGACCACCCATCGGTTTGCCATCGACGATGCCAAGGCGGCCTATGCCATGATCTCCGCAAAAGGAGGGGCCAGGGAACGGTACATCGGCATTTTGCTCGACTATGGGGATGGAGAGTCGTTCCAGGATGAGCGCGAAGCGAGAAGGATCGATCTACCCAGGACTTCTGTTGCGGAGACCCCGTCGAAAGTCAAGATTGGATTTGTCGGGGCGGGGAACTTCGCACAGGGTTTCCTCCTCCCGCATCTTCAGCAGGACTCCAGCGCAACGCTCGTTGGTGTCTGCACCTCGAACGGCTTGAACGCCGCCAATGTCGCCCGCAACTTCGGATTCGGGTTCGCCACGACGGAGGTCAGGGAAATCTTTGAGAACGAAACGATCAACACCGTGTTTATTGCCACGCGGCACAACCTGCACGCACGGCTTGCCCTCGAGGCGTTACGGGCGGGGAAGAACGTCTTTGTGGAAAAACCGCTCGCCCTCACGCGCGATGAGCTGAAGGAATTGCAGGCTTTTCATCGTTCCGGCGGCAAACAAACATCCGCCCCGATCCTCCTTGTCGGGTTCAACCGGCGGTTTGCTCCCCACATGCAACAGGTCGCTCGGTTCTTCGAAGGGTCCGTCGGTCCCTTTATTCTGAACTACCGGGTCAATGCGGGGTTTATTCCTTCAACACATTGGACACGTGATCCGAAGGAAGGGGGAGGGCGAATTGTCGGCGAGGTGTGTCATTTCGTCGACCTGATGCAATACTGCACCCGGGCCCGCCCGGTGAAAGTGTTTGCCGAATCCCTTTCCACCGCCCGGGGGGTCAAAGACGACGATTCGGTGGCCGCGACGATCAAGTTCGACGACGGTTCGGTCGGGACCATCACCTACCTTGCCAACGGAGACGCTTCGTTGCCGAAGGAGCGCCTTGAGCTCTCTTCGACCGGCCGATCTGCCGTCATCGACAACTTCCAGCACCTGACGCTCTACCAACAAGGAAAGAAACGGGAGTTCAAGTTCTCCAGCGTGGAAAAAGGACATAAGGAGGAAGTGCGGACATTTCTCCAGACCATCGTCAATGGCCACCAATCTCCCATTTCCTTCGAAAGCCTGGTCCTGGCAACCCTCACAACGTTTGCGATCCAGGAGTCCCTGCAGCTTGGTGTCCCGGTGCGTCTGTGAATGTGACCCGTGAGGTGGTGAGCGTACTGGCTGCAAGTGCCCTGGTGTTTTGTACCGACACACTTTTGGCGCAAGAGGGGGAGAAGTCGCCCTGGTTTTTGGGGGTCGGCACGGGGATGGGGGTTGTGACGCATTCGGCCCCGTCATTGGTTGACTACATCAATGCCGCGTCGATGCCGATGGCCGGGCAGCAGTTGGATGAGTTTTCATCCGCCGTTGAATTATTCATCGCCCCGGAGTTTCAGATCAGCGACGATTGGGTTCTGACTCTTGAGTATGCCGCTCTCCTCAAAACATATTCCATAACGGGGCGGGGAGGTTTTCAATCCGAGTTTTCGTACGTTGTCCACATGCCCACACTCCTCTTGCAGCGCCTGGTGCCGGGTGAGGGTTACCGCCTCAAATTCGGCGGCGGGGTGGGATATCACGTGGCAGAGCTTGAACAACGCTTCCCCGGTTTCGGCAGCGAGGATGAGTTTGCCGCCCGGGGGTTTGGTATCATGCTTGATGCGACCGGCCACACGCAGTTTGATGAACATTTTTTCGGATTGATAGGATTGAACCTCCGTTGGGATTTTCCGGGCACCCTCAAACGGGAGGACGGATCCCCGGTGATCGACCGGACCGATCAATCGTCCCCCACCATGAATTTCTTTGCAATCGGATTCCGGCTGGGAGTCATGTTCCGTCTGAACTAAGAGAGGCGAAGTGAGGTTTATCCTATGACCCTTTTGCAGTCATTCATTTTAGGCCTTGTCCAGGGTCTTACCGAGTTTCTTCCGGTCAGCAGTTCGGGCCACCTGGTTCTCGTAGAACATCTCCTCAAGGTGCCGACGTCGACCGACATTACGTTTGAAGTGTTTGTCCATTTCGGGACCCTGGTCAGCGTGCTGTTGGTTTTCTGGAATGATGTCGTGCTCATCACCCGATCGGTCCTGCAGGGGATTTTTTCACCCTCGAGCGTGAAGGAGCTCTACCGGACGAGCGAACACTTTCGCTTCGGCATCCTGATCCTGTTTGCATCCATTCCCGCGGCCTATATCGGGTTGACGTTTGAGGACCGGCTCTCCCATGCCTTTGCCGATCCGAAGCTGGTTGCGGTTATGTTGATCCTCACGGGCCTGGTGCTGTTCTTGACGCGCCTGAAAAGACCCGTGAAGGAACCGGAGGGGAAGAAGATTGGTTGGGTCAAAGCCCTGCTGATCGGCATTGCCCAATCCGTTGCCATCATTCCCGGGATTTCCCGTTCGGGTTCGACGATCAGTGCCGCCATTTACCTTGGGGTCACACCCGTACAGGCCGCCCGGTTCTCTTTTCTCCTCTCGTTGCCGGCGGTGGGCGGGGCGACACTTCTCAAAACAAAAGAGATGATCGAAATCGGGGTTGTGCCGGACGGGATTCTCCAGCTTCTCCTCGGCACCCTCGTTGCGTTCGCATCCGGGTACGTTGCCATCAAGTTTCTTCTCAAAGTCCTTGAGCGCGGCAGGCTCAGTTGGTTCGCGTTCTATTGCCTGGCTGCCGGCGTGCTCGGCATCCTGTTCATTTGATCCAAGGAGGTGCATCCATGAATCGATTTGTACTGGCAGTACTCTTCCTGAGTATCGTTCTTCCTTCCTGTTCATCCAACAAACAACCAGAGAGACCAATGACAGACGCACAGCAGGTATCCGCAGTGATCGAAACGAACATGGGCACCATCGAAGTGGAACTGTTCGCCGCCACCCCAA
>Ga0209211_10013324_pt1 | contig 10207 bp, 7 predicted proteins | sample RifGroA2_FD_183992 | JGI IMG/M metagenome (GOLD analysis project Ga0209211, IMG submission 183992) | Groundwater microbial communities from Rifle, Colorado, USA - Groundwater A2 (SPAdes) (version 2) | ecosystem: Environmental > Aquatic > Deep subsurface > Groundwater | place: Rifle, Colorado...
CGGCGCGCCGCCGGTCAGATCGATGGTCCGGATGCCGGGGCTGGCGGCGATGAAGTCCAATACCGCATCGATGGTCTCGGCCGTCATTTCCTCGGTGCGCTTCGGCCCGGCATTGACGTGGCAGTGCAGGCAGCTCTGGTTGCAGCGGTAGCCGAGGTTGAGTTGCAGGGTTTCGATCCCGCGTCGCCTGATGGCGGGAAAGTCGGTGTGGGTCAGCAGGTGCAGCGTGTCATGCATGCCGTGTCTCCGGGGGATGGTCTGGTCTGGTCGGCTCGATCCGCGTCACTTGCCAGTGTGCCCCAAAAAGGCAGCCACAAATTGTCGACGGATGTGGCAGTTTGCACAGTTCGCTGCGGGCCCGGCTTGAGGAATTGTGGCCAGGAGCTATAGTGGCGGCGTGAGCTTTCCTCAGGACGGAGCATCGATCATGGACCTGGCCCATCTGCCGCTCGACCTTGCCGGCCTCCTGGCACTGGCCGCAGGGCTCGGCTGGGCCTCGGGACTGCGGCTCTACACCACGCTGTTCGTCGTCGGCCTGGCCGGCAGGCTGGACTGGATAGCGCTGCCGCCGGGCCTGCAACTGCTCGAACACTCCTGGGTGCTGGGCGCCGCCGTCCTGATGCTGACGATCGAGTTTTTCGCCGACAAGATCCCGCTGCTGGATTCGGTCTGGGACACCGTGCATACCTTCATCCGCATTCCCGCCGGTGCGGCACTCGCCGCGCTGGTGTTCGGCGGCCAGGGCGTCGAATGGCAGACCGCGATGGCGCTGCTGGGCGGTACGCTGGCGGCCGGCACGCACTTCACCAAGGCCGGCACGCGCGCCCTGATCAACGCCTCGCCGGAACCCTTCACCAACATCGCCGCCTCGGCCGGCGAAGACGTCGCGGTGCTCACCGTGCTGTGGCTGATGTTCGCCCATCCGTTGTTGATGCTGGCGCTGCTGCTGGTGCTGGTGGCGCTGATCGTCTGGCTGCTGCCGAAACTCTGGCGCGGCGTCGCCGGGATCATTCGCGGCCTCTCGCTGCCGCGCTGGACCCCGGGCACCAATCCCTAACAGACCTCGCAGCGTCCTAGCGGCGCCGCCGGAAGTCGATGGGCGTGCCCCTGGCCGCCTGCAGCCGTTGCGGTCCGCAGCGCCGGATGTCGTGGTAGATGCCGACGCAGTCGAGGCACTCGAAACATTCGTCATAGTCGATGGCGCCGCCGGGCAGGATCGCGTCATAGCGGCAGGTGTTGCGGCATTTCTGGCAGGGCTGGCCGCAGGCCGCCAGGCGCGGCAGCCAGTTCCAGCGCCGCAGCCGGCCGCCCAGCGTCATCGCCGCGCCGAGCGGGCAGACGAAGCGGCAGAAGAACTTGTACACGAAGGCGCCGGCCAGCAAGAGGCCGACAGCCCAGAGCAGGAATGGCAGTTCGCGCTGGAAGCCGACCGTGATGGCAGTCTTGAACGGTTCGATTTCCACCAGTCGCTCGGCGACGGCGGGCGTCAGCGCGGCGGCGCCGAGCAGTAGCGCGAGCAGGGCATAGCGGCCGCGTTCCAGCAGTCGCGCCAGTCGCGGCGGCAAGCGCGCCTGCGGCACCCGCAGCGCGCCGGCCAGCAGCGCGACGAACTCCTGCAGGGCGCCGAAGGGGCACAGCCAGCCGCAGAACACGCCGCGGCCCCAGACCACGAAACTGAGCAGGGTGAAGCCGATCAGCAGCAGCGACACCGGGTCGTAGAGGAAGCTCTTGAGGCCGCCGCCGGCGATCAGGGATTTGATCGCGCCGGTGATCTGGACGATCGACAGCTGGCCTTGCGCATACCAGCCGATGAACAGCAGCGTGAACATCAGGAAGCCATTGCGGAACCAGAACAAGCTGCGCGACCGCATCGAGATGAAGCGCGGGCGCAGCAGCACACCGCTCAACAGCAGCAGCGCGGCGCCGATGACCAGCAGGTCGGGCAGCCGCCCTTGCCAGGCCTGCAGCCATTCCGGCAGCGGCCTGGGCGGGTAGTCGAAGAGTTCGGCGGGCGGCGCGTAATGCAGATCGATTTGCTTTTGCGTGACGACCGGGAGGATCATGCCGCGCGCCCGGCTGACCGCGAAGCGGAACTCCAGGGGGCGTCCCGGATCGAGTCCGGCATGCGCCGGGGCGGTCAGTATCAGCGCTGCATTGAGCTCGGCCAGCGCCGGCGCTCGCGCGTAATCGCGATTCGCATCGCGCAGCTCGATCGGTAGATCGCCTTGCGCCAGGGTCAGGCGCGGCGGCGCGGTGCCCGGCACGAAGGCCTCGTCGGTCAGCGCGTAGCGGCCGCGCGTGGCGACCCAGAAGGCTGGGCGCTGATCCTGCAGATAGGACTCGAATTTGGCCCAGGCGTCGTCGCCGAGCAGATTGCGGCCGATGTTCGGCGCGTTGAGGTAAGCGACGTAGATTTCGACGAACAGCTCACCGGGTTGGCGCAGCCCTTCTTCATCGGCCGCGGCGCCTTCGCTGTCGGCGAACAACTGCTCGACCTCGGCGTTGCTCAGCGCGAGGCGCTGCACATAGCCGCGCTTGAGCAGCGCGGCGAAATCGAGTCGCTCGAAGGGCTGCGGCTTGAGCCGGGCCGGCGGCGCACCGCTGCCGGCATCGGCGAAGCCGAGGCGGACGCGGGCGACGGCCAGCGCGGCGGCGAGCACCGACTGGTTCACGATGCGCACCGAGGCCGTGGCCTTGGTCACGCCGTCCAGCATGACGCGTTGGCCGCTGCTGTCGGCGCGACTGTTGCCGTAGATACTGGCGACCGTGATCTGCTGCTTGAGATTCTTGCCCTGGTACTGTTTGACGAACTCGTTGAGCGGGGCGGGACCGAGACCGCCGAGAAACACCGGCTCGTGCTGGCGCAGCACCTCGACATCGATGAACCTGCCGCTTGCGTCGATCGCCACCAGCAGGTTGATCGGCGTCCCCTCGAAGCCCGGAATCGGCGCCAGGTCGATCGACTCGAAGACATAGGCGACCGGTCCGGCATCGGGCGTCAGCTCGCTGCTGAGCGGCCAGGCGGCAATCTCGCGCAGCTTGTCGCCGACCCGCAGTGGGCTCTGGAAGCGCCGTTCGATGTCGGCCCGGGTCAGTTCGCCGGCCGCTGCGCTGAGGCAGACCAGCCAGCCGAGCAGCAAGATTGCAATTCCTTTCGCCTGAAGCATAGTCGGCTCGACTCCCGATGGAACAACCCGATCCTCAAAGCAAGGATGAAGCCACGACCCGCTCGCCGGTCATGATTTTCATGATTTGCGTGCAGCGGACTGGAAGCCGGCGCGACGATGGGTTAGCGTAGGACCATGAATTCGGCCACACTCGCCCATCCCGCCGGTTTTCCTGCTTTCGCGCTGCCCGTCTTGGGCAGCCGCGAGCGCCAGATCGGCGCCGCCGTCGCCGTCTCGCTGTTGATCCACGGCGTTGCGCTGGGCTGGCTGCCTGGCTTGACGCGACAGACGGGCGAAGCGCTGCCGCCCTTGCAGGTTCGATTGTCCGCGCCCGCGGTCCGGCCCGACGCGTTCGCCGTTGCGCCGGCGCCGACTCTCGCGCCCGCGCCGCGTCCAAACCGGCCCGACGCCATGCCCTTGCAGCGCCAGGTTACTCCCCAGCTTGTCGCTGTCGCGCCGGAAGCGGTGCCGGAGACTCCGGCGCTGCGCGTGGCCGAGGCGCCTGCCGCAGCGAGTACGGACGTGGTGCGGCCGACTGTGGCGCCCGCATTGGCGCCGGCTCCCGCGCCGCCGCCGGCGCCGGATGCGGGCATGCTCGCCGCCTATGGCCGCGAATTGGCTGGCGCGGTCGCCGCGCGCCAGCGCTATCCGCGCCTGGCCCAGTTGCGCCAGTGGCAGGGCATTGCCGTCCTGCAGTTGGACCTGGCGGCCGCGGGCGGCCTGCTCGCGGTCCGCGTGTTGAGTTCAAGCGGTCATGAGATTCTCGATCAGCAGGCGCTGGAAATGGTGCGTGCGGCGCTGCCGTTGCCTGCGCTGCCGGCCGCTTTGGCCGGGCGGCGGTTGACTGTCGACGTTCCCGTCGTGTTCCGGCTTGCTTCCTAGAACTCCGTATCCGCGCGGCTCGCTGCGGCTGCGACTCAATCTGCTGGTCGCGGGCCTGAATCTGGTCTTCCTGACGGCATTGACCTGGCTTCTGGTCGACAGCCACCGCAGCTCGATCCAGGAGGAGGTCGAGGCCGCGCACCGGGTTACCGTGCAGATGCTCGGCACCGCGGTGCAGACCAGTCCGGTGTTCGGCCCGGTGCCGGCGGTGATGGTCAATTTCTTGCAAAGCCTGGGCCGCGTTCGCGCCAACGAAATCCGTCTCTACTCGGCCGATGGCGTATTGCGCTACAACTCGCCACCGAGCACCTACAAGGCCGGGCGCCGCGCCCCGCAGTGGTTCGCACGCCTGATGCAGCCGCGGCTTGCGGCCACCGTGATCGGCCTGCAGGGCGCCCGCATCGAGATCGTTCCCGATGCCTCGCGCGCCGAGCTGGATGCCTGGGACAGCGTCAGCGCGATTTTCCTGCTGGGACTGGCTTTCGTCGCGGTGCTGCACATGGCGTTGCTGTGGTTCCTGCGGCGGCTGCTGCGCCCGACCGAGGCCGACGCGCGGCGACTGGTGGCGACCACCCAGGAACTGGCCGAAAACCGCGAGGTGACGCGACTGATCCAGGCCGGCATCGAGGACGAGCGCAAGCGCGTGGCGCGCGAACTGCACGACGAACTCGGCCAGTCGGTCACCGCGATCCGCTTGATCGCGACGTCGATCGCCCGCGGCGGCGACGATGGCCAGGCCGCCGGCGTCGCGCCGGGCGCGGCCAAGATCAACGAGATTGCGGCGGGCCTGTACGACAGCGTGCATCGCATCGTGCGCGAACTGCGCCCGGCAGTGCTGGAACAGCCCGATCTTGCCGCGGCACTGGCCGACCTCGGTCGCGAATGGCGCGTGCGCCATCAGGACATCGAGCTGCTGCTCGAACTCGAAGGCGATCTCGGCGATCTCGGCGAGGCCTTGACGCTGGCGGCTTTCCGCAGCGTGCAGGAGGCCCTGACCAATGTCCTTAAGCACGCTGCCGCACGCCGCGTCAGGCTTGCAGTAGGGCGGCACGGCGGACGCCTGGAGGCCGTCGTCGAGGACGACGGCAGCGGCTCGGCGGCAGACCTGGGCGGTTCAGGCCATGGCCTGGTCGGCATGCGCGAACGGGTGGCGGCCCTCGGCGGCAGCCTGGAGGCCGCGCCGCGCGCGGAAGGTGGTTTCCGCGTTAGGATCGTGCTTCCCCTGCCAGGAGATTCCGAGTGAATCCGAGCTTACGCATTATGCTGGTCGACGACCATGCGGTAGTCCGCATGGGCTTTCGCCTGCTGCTCGACACCACCAGCGATCTGCGCGTGGTGGCCGAATGCGGCAGCGGCGAGGAGGCGCTCAAGGCTTATGCCGAGGTTAATCCCGACGTCATGGTGCTGGACCTGTCGATGGGCGGCATGGGCGGTCTGGAGACGCTTTCCCGTCTGCTCGCGAAATGGCCGGCGGCGCGCGTCCTGGTGCTTTCCGCGCACGAGGACACGGCGCATCCGCGCCGCGCCCTGGCGGCCGGTGCGCTCGGCTACCTGACCAAGCGCAGCGCGGCCGACGCCATGATCGACGCCATCCGCCAGGTCGCGGCGCGCAAGCTGTTTCTCGAACCGGCGCTGGCGCAGGAAATCGTCGTCGAACAGGTAGGGAGTCCGGGTAACCCGCTGGAGGCGCTTTCGGCACGCGAATTCGAAGTCTTCGTGATGCTGGCGCGCGGCAAGTCGGTCGCCGACATAGCCACCGTGCTGTTCCTCAGTCCGCGCACGGTGGGCACCCACCTCTACAACATCAAGCAAAAGCTCGGCGCCGGCAACGCCGCCGAGCTGACCCTGATCGCTCTTCGCAACGGTCTGATCGATGCCTGAGGGCGGCAAGGTCTCATGATTTTCATGAGCTGACGACGGGCGGTTTGACGCAGGCGCCGCGGCGGCATGCCTGCAACAATGCAGGCTCCTTTGATCGCCTGTGGAACTGCCATGCCAAACCCGATGTCCTGCCGCCTGTTGTTGCCCGCTTTGATCGGGAACCTCTGGGTCGCCCCTTTGTTCGCCGCCGAGGCCGCCTTGACCACCGGCCCGGTGGTCGTTACGGCGACTCGCGTCGAGCAGTCCGGCTTCGATCTGCCGGTGTCGATCGACGTCGTCGGTGCGGAAACGCTGGCCGAGGGCCGGCCGCAGATCAACCTGACCGAAACCGCAGTGCGGATTCCGGGCGTGGTGGTGAACAACCGCTTCAACGCCGCCCAGGATCTGGCCGTGTCGAGCCGGGGCTTCGGCGCGCGGGCATCGTTCGGCGTGCGCGGCGTCCGCATCTACGCCGATGGCATTCCGGTGACGATGCCCGACGGCCAGGGCCAGACCGGCACCTTCAATCTGGATACGGCGAAGTCGGTCGAGTTCATGCGCGGCCCGTTTTCCGCGCTCTACGGCAACTCCTCGGGCGGCGTGGTGCAGATCCTGACCCGCGACGGCGCCAAGACGCCGACCTTGGGCGCCGCCCTCGCCGCCGGCAGCTACGACACCCAGCGCCTGAGCCTGATCGCCGAGGGCCAGGCCGGCGCGCTCAACTACATCGTCAATGCCACCGACCTCGATTCGGCCGGCTACCGCGATCACAGCCGCTCCTCGCGCGAATCCCAGCATGCCAAGCTGGGCTATGCCCTGAGCGATGCCACGCGCCTGACCCTGGTGGCGACCGCGCTCGACCAGTTTGCCGAAGACCCCCTGGGCCTGACCGAGACCCAGTACCGCCAGGATCCGCGGCAGGCCGGAACCAATGCGGTGGCGCGCAATACCCGCGTCTATCGCAAGCACACCCAAGCCGGCATGGTGCTCGACCATGCGCTGTCGGCGCAGAACAAGCTGACCGCGACGGGCTACGTCGGCAGCCGCGACAACCAGCAGTACCAGACCCTGGGCGCCACCGGGCGGGTGGCGGCGATCGAGCGGCAGTTTTCCGGGACGGAGCTGAAATGGACGCATCAGTCGACCCTGGCCGGCGCGCCCTTCAGCCTGGTGGCCGGGCTCAATTACGACAGCATGAAGGATGGACGCAAGCAGTTCAACGCCGCCGCCGGCAACCTGATCCCCGGAGCCACCCGCGATGAACAGCAGAAGGTGACCAGTTCCGACCAGTTCGTCCAGGCCACATTCGAGCCCACCGAGCGCTGGTTGCTGATCGCCGGGTTGCGCCACAGCGAGGTCCAGTTCGACATCACCGACAACATTCCGGCGCCGGTCGATGGCAGCGGCAAGCTCACGTTCTCGAACACCTCGCCGGTGCTGGGCGCGACCTTCCGCCTGTCGCCGGCGGTCAACCTGTATGCCAACTACGGCCAGGGCTTCGAGACGCCGACCTTCATCGAACTGACCTACATCGGCAATCCGATCACCAATGGCGGTGCCGGGCCGAATCTCACCTTGCAGCCGAGCAAGAGCAAGAATTACGAAGTCGGCGCCAAGGCCCTGATCGCCGACAACACCCGCGCCAACCTGGCCCTGTTCCGCGTCGATACCAATAATGAAATCGTTACCGACCTCGGCAACGGCGCCACGGCCTCGTTCAAGAACGTCGGCAAGACCCGCCGCACCGGGCTGGAGCTGTCGCTGGACAGCGCCTTGCCGCACAACTTCAATCTGTATGGGGCGTTGAGCTGGATGCGCGCCGAGTTCATGGACAGTTTCTGCACCGGTTCGCCGCCCTGCGTCACGGTCCCGGCGGGCAACCGGATTCCCGGCACCTACGCCGCCACCGCCTACGGCGAGCTCTCCTGGAAGCATCCCGCCAGCGGCTTCTTCTCGGCCCTCGAAGCGCTGCGTTTCGGCGACACCTATACCAACGACAGCAATGCGCAGCGTGCCGACGGCTACAGTCTGTTCAACCTGCGCGCCGGCTTCGCGCAGACACTGGGCGGCTGGAAACTGCGCGAATTCATTCGCCTCGAAAACCTGGCCGACAAGGTCTATGTCAGCTCGGTGCGGGTCAATGCCTCGCAGGCCACCACCGGCGCCGCCTTCGAACCGGGAGCCGGCCGCAACTACCAGCTCGGCCTGAGCGCCAGCTACGGCTTCTGAGTCTTGCCAGCGGCGCTTCCAGTCGGGACAGGCGCCTGTCTCGTTCTGGAACACTTGACCGCTTTTGGAACAGGAGTGTTTTCGGAAAATTCGAATACTCGTCCGAAAAGAGGAAGTTTCAAGGATTTCATGAGCCCGGTCAGCATGGCATCTTGATTGCTATTAAGACCGGGACGGATATGCGAGCGCATCTCCGATGAACCATAACTTCCCAGGAGGAGATTTGATGAAACGTACCCTGAGCTCGGTGCTGATTGCCAGCGCCCTGATGACCCTGGCTGCGGTGCCAGCAACGGCAGCGGTCACCGACAAGGATATCGAAAGCGATGCCAAGACCACCGGCGACGTGCTGTCGTGGGGCCTTGGCACCCAGGGGCAGCGCTACAGTCCCCTGGCCAAGATCAATACCAAGACGGTGAAGGATCTGGTGCCGGTGTGGTCGTTCTCCTTCGGCGGCGAAAAGCAGCGCGGCCAGGAATCGCAGCCGGTGATACACAACGGCAAGATGTTCGTCACCGGTTCCTATTCCCGCCTGTTCGCGCTCGACGCCAGGACCGGCAAGAAGCTGTGGCAATACGAACATCGCCTGCCGGACGGCATCATGCCCTGCTGCGACGTGGTCAACCGCGGCGCTGCGCTGTATGACAACCTGGTGATCTTCGCCACGCTGGATGCGCAACTGGTCGCCCTGAACCAGGACACCGGCAAGGTGGTATGGAAAGAAAAGATCGACGAATATTCGGCCGGCTACTCTGCCACCGCGGCGCCGATCATTGCCAAGGGCATGGTGCTGACCGGCGTCTCCGGCGGCGAGTTTGGCGTGCTGGGCCGGGTGGAAGCGCGCGATGCCAAGACCGGCAAGCTGGTCTGGGTGCGGCCGACGGTCGAAGGCCACATGGGGATGAAGGACGGCAAGGACAATGGCATCAGCGGCACCGCCAACGCGACCTGGCCGGGCGACCTGTGGAAGACCGGCGGCGCCGCGACCTGGCTCGGCGGCACCTATGATCCGGAAACCGGCCTGGCCTACTTCGGTACCGGCAATCCGGCTCCCTGGAACAGCGCCCTGCGCCCCGGCGACAATCTCTTCTCCTGTTCCACCGTTGCCATCGATGTCGCCACCGGAAAAATCGTCTGGCATTTCCAGGGCACGCCGAACGACGGCTGGGACTACGACGGCGTGAACGAGTTCGTTACCTTCAAAGGCAAGGACGGCAAGCGTCTGGGCGGCAAGGCCGACCGCAATGGCTTCTTCTACGTGCTGGATGCCAAGACCGGAAAGTTCCAGAAGGGCTTCCCCTTCGTCAAGAAGATCACCTGGGCCACCGGCCTGGATGAGAACGGGCGGCCGCAGTTCGATCCGGGCAATCGCCCCGGCGATCCTGCGAAGAGCGCCGACGGCAAGAAGGGTAGCTCGGTGTTTGCGGTGCCGTCCTTCCTCGGCGGCAAGAACCAGATGCCGATGGCCTACAACCCCAACACCGGCTATTTCTACGTGCCGGCCAACGAGTGGGGCATGGAGATCTGGAACGAACCGGTCAGCTACAAGAAGGGCGCGGCCTACCTCGGCGCCGGCTTCACGATCAAGACCATCGATGACAGTTACATCGGCGCGATGCGCGCGGTCGATCCGGCGACGGGCAAGATCGTCTGGGAAGTCAAGAACAACGCTCCGCTTTGGGGCGGCGTGCTGACCACCAAGGGCGGCTTGGTTTTCTGGGGTACCCCGGAAGGCTTCCTCAAGGCGGCCGACGCCAAGACCGGCAAGGAAGTCTGGTCGTTCCAGACCGGCTCCGGCGTGGTGGCGCCTCCGGTCACCTGGGACCAGGACGGCGAGCAGTACGTCGCGGTAGCCTCCGGCTGGGGCGGCGCGGTGCCGCTGTGGGGCGGGGATGTGGCGAAGAAGGTCAACTTCCTCAACCAGGGCGGCTCGATGTGGGTCTTCAAGCTGCACAAGAGCGGTACGTAAGCAACAAGTTCTTCTCCTCCGCGGCGATCCGTCCGACAGTACGGATCGCACTTTTGAAGGCCGGCGCAACCGACATTGCCGCCGGTTTTTTTATCGCCGG
>Ga0209211_10013327_pt1 | contig 10206 bp, 9 predicted proteins | sample RifGroA2_FD_183992 | JGI IMG/M metagenome (GOLD analysis project Ga0209211, IMG submission 183992) | Groundwater microbial communities from Rifle, Colorado, USA - Groundwater A2 (SPAdes) (version 2) | ecosystem: Environmental > Aquatic > Deep subsurface > Groundwater | place: Rifle, Colorado...
TTAAAAATTACGCAGAAAGCTGCAGGGAGCTACTCAGTGATTATATTTACGGCACTGGAGTCAGGCTTTTGTGCAACTATGGCCCGGCTTTTGTACTGGACCATCTGATTGAACGTGCCAAAACAACTCCTCTCGTCTATGAGTCCCTCTACAATTCAGTTTCAGGCCAGGAATCCTATAAAAATATAATCAAGAGTATGCTCAGGCCTGTTTTAATTAAAAAGATGGCTCAGGGTATCATAAAAAATTATTTCCATAAGAAAGGAGGCAGGATGAGTGATGTTAAAATAAGAAAATTAACAACAAGGGATATTGATGCGGTAATGAAAATTGATGAAAAAATTACCGGCAAGCCCCAGGAGGCTTATTGGGCCGGTAAGATTGCATCATATCTCTCACGGGAGCCTGAAGCCTGTCTTGCAGCAGAAATTGATGGCAAAGTTGTGGGATTTATTCTGGGAGACATAAGGGGATGGGAATATACTATCCCTATATGCGGATGGATTGACATTATGGGAGTTGATATCAGCTACCAGGGGAAGGGCATAGGGAAGATGCTTGTGGAATCTCTTTTTGATTTTTTCAGGAAAAACGGAGTTGAAACAGTGGTAACAGTAGTCAACTGGAATGATGGGGACCTCATAGACTACTTCCACACCCACGGTTTCAAGAGAGGTGAGTATATAAATTTGGTGAAGAAGCTGAATTAGTGATGAGGAGTATTAGCTATAAGCTTTAAGCTATAAGTTGCAAGATAAGAAACCGGCAAGTAAAGAGAATAAAAACTAAAGCTTAAAGTGCAAAGCTAAAAACCACCTATTTTTTCTTAAGTCTTATAGCTTACAGCTTATAGCTGACTTTCAACCTAAACTTAAATGTCTTTCGAATTAAAAGTTGGTAAAGGGAAAATGCAGGTCAATATAGAAGCGCACCTTTTTTCAGATGGCCTGAGTGTGTCCCTCTTTGGCGGGGATAAGCCGCATATCGGCGCAGTTGCCCTTTCTATTCCAAGGAAGAGCCTAAAAGATAAAAAATCCATAAGCTGTTCTACGTCCATCCTTACAGTTACAGAACACAAGGATGACGTAATAGCTAAAGAAATGTCTGAGGCAATTTCAAAAGCTGCAAATATTACTGTTACGGTAGTAGCAGGTATCCATATAGATAATGCCGGGAAAAAAGATATTGAACAGGTCATGAGAAATTGCAGGAAAGCGTCGCAGAAGCTGATTGAGTTGGTTAAAAATAAAAGATAAGGGTCCGAGGATTCGAGGGTTCAAGTAAATTAAAGATTAAAAATCAAATATCAAAATTTCGGAATTCAATTTTTTAATTTTGCACAATAATTTTGCATTTTGATTTTTTTAGTCCCTTTTCCCCTGGAATCCTCTAACCCTTTATTGTAAGAAGCCTCCTATTTAATATTTGACTTTTTATCAGGTCTCTGAAAAATATAGAAATGTATTTCTGTGTTGGGTAGAGGCGACTTTAGTCGCCCTTAGAAGAGATAAGATAATTAGATGAGTTGACAGCCGAGTTGTAGAAACAGACCTTTAGGTCTGTTAATTAACAGGTCTGAAGACCTGTTTCTACATTAGAAAAAAGGTAAACCTTTTAGCAGGTGAAGAGGGAGAGTATTAAAGTTTTCTCTAATCAATTTTCAAAAACTATTTATGGTGCAAAAAAAATTTAAACTAATTGTCGGGATAACAGGGGCTACTGGGGCTATTTACGGGATAAGACTTTTGGAATATCTTTCGAAGGTCAATTCTGTTGAGACGTCTCTTATCATAAGCGAGGCAGCTGAGATTACTATAAAGCATGAGACTGATTACAAAATAGACAAGATAAAAGCCCTTGCAAACAGAGTGTATGATATTAACGACATTGGTGCTCCTCTTGCAAGCGGTTCTTATAAAAGAGACGGGATGATAGTTATCCCCTGCAGCGTAAAAACAATGGCAGCATTGGCTAATTCGCTTGCTATGAACCTTCTTATACGGGCAGGTGATGTAACACTTAAGGAGAAAAAACCTCTGGTTTTGGCTGTAAGAGAGACTCCGCTGCATTTAGGACATTTAAGAAACATGGTTGCGCTCTCTGAAATAGGTACAACAATTATGCCTCTTTGCCCCTCATTTTATCACAGGCCAAAATCCTTAACAGAAATTGTAGATTTTACAGTAGGGAGAGCCCTTAACCTGGTGGGGATAGAAAATTCCCTTGCAAAGGAATATAAGGGAAGCAGGAAGTAAAAATCAAATATCAAAAACCAAAATGCAAAATTTAAAATATAGGATTAAGTGATAGGGATTAAGCAGAAACTTAATACTGGAAGTTACCGATAGGCGGGGTTTTCTAACCCCGCCTCGGCGGGACAGGAATGTCCCGCCTATCGACAGTTTTCAAATTAGGTTATTTAAATTTTGAATTTGTTTAGAGCTTAGAATTTAGGAATTTCTATTTAAGAATTATGAAAAAGAATTTTCAGGTTGATCTGCTTGCAATTACGCCGGACAGCGAGAAGCTCATCGAAGAAGCCGGAAGGACATGTTATCTTTCCTTTGGCAAGATAACAAAAGACTCAGAAAAAAAATTTATAAAGATGTTAATTAAAAGCGGTCATCACTCGGTTTTAGAGCATGCCTATGCCACTTTCAGGATAAAGGGAGGCTCAAGGGCTTTTACTCACCAGCTTGTAAGACACAGGCTTTGTGCTTTTTCCCAGCAGTCGCAGCGGTATGTGAGCGAGAAAGAGTTTAGCTTTATAACCCCTCCCTCAATCCAAAAGAAGCCTGAAGCATTGAAGCTTTTTAATGAGACAATGGAGACTCTAAAAAAGAGTTACCAGAAGCTTCAGGAACTTGGAATCAAAAATGAAGACGCAAGGTTTGTACTTCCCAACGCCGTGAAGAGTGAGATTGTAATCTCGGCAAATTTAAGGGAATGGCGCTACATCCTTCAGCTCCGCTGTGCACCTGATGCACAGTGGGAGATAAGAGGGATCTGCAACGAAATTCTTAAAATCCTAAAAAAGAAAGCACCAACAGTCTTTGAAGACCTTGATATGGCTCCCGATCCTATTTAGCTCCTAAGCTTAGGTTGGCAAACCTTTTATAGAAGAATCTTATTTCCTGAGAGACTTTGCTATTTTCCTGATAGCATCAATGGCAAGGTCAATTTCTGCAAGTGTGTTAAAAAAACCTGGGCTTATCCTCACTGCACCACCCGGGTAAGTTCCGGCACTCCTGTGGGAATCAGGAGAGCAGTGAAGCCCTGCCCGTACGATAATAGAAAACTCTGTATCAAGTCTTTGCTCTATCTGGCCAGGCGCAACACCTTCAATATTAAATGAGAGAAGCGGTACTCTTTCGTTTAAATTTACGGGCCCGTAGAAGGAAATCCCCCTAATCTCAGAAAGCCCTGAGAAAAGCCTCTCTAAAAGGGAGTTCTTATGCTGTCTTATCTTAGAAATATCAGTCTTATTTACAAAATCAATACCCGCTTTTATTGAGGCAATCCCCGGCAGGTTGAGTGTTCCGCTTTCAAAACGGTCCGGCAAAAATTCAGGCTGGTTCTCATCGTCAGAGAAACTTCCTGTTCCGCCCTCCTTTAATGAATTCAGGTCTACACCCTTTCTCAGAAGTAAAATCCCGGTGCCCTGGATTCCAAGAAGGCCTTTATGACCTGAACAGGCGAGAAGGTCAATATTCAGCCTTATAATGTCTATCGAGATAATGCCTGCAGTCTGGGCAGCATCGACTAAAAACCTTATCCCCTCTTTTTTGCAGATAAGTCCTGTTTCCTCGATATGGTTTATTGCACCAATGACGTTTGAGGCATGGTTTAAGACAACAAGCCTGGTCTTTCTCCTGAGGGCATTTTTAATATCCTGCGGGTTAATAAGACCTTCGGGAGAGGATTTTACTTTTGTTACTTCAACACCAATTTTTTGAAGAGCCTTGAGGGGTCTTGTAACAGAATTATGTTCAATTGCTGAAGTTACTACATGGTCTCCTGAATTAAGATATCCCTTCAGGCCAAGGTTAAGTGAGTCTGTTGCATTTGAAGTAAAGATAACCCGGGAGCTGTCAGATAAGTTGAAAAACTTTGCCACGGTCTCCCTTGTTTCAAAGATAAGTCTGTCAGCTTCAATTGCCATGCTGTGGGACCCCCTGCCGGGGCTTCCGCCGATATGGCGCATGGCGTTGTTGACTGCCTCGTAAACCTGCTCAGGCTTAGGAAATGATGTCGCAGCATTGTCGAGATAGATTGGCATAGTAACTTTACCTTCTTTATTGAGATAAAATCCAAAATTCTAAACTCTAAACAATATTTAAATTCAAAATCCAAATGTTCAAAACAGTTTTGAATTTTGGTCATTAGAAATTCGAATTTGTTTAGGATTTAGATATTAGAATTTGGAATTTTATATTCTTATTCTGCTAAAAAAATCCTGTCTTTTCTCATAGACACTTTCACTTTATCACCTAATTCTATTTTCCATTTTTCGCAAGCTAATTTTTCAAGATCCATTATCAGATTGAACCGTGTCCGGGGAAATTTTAAAAATATCCTCTGGGTTTTTTCAAGAGGTATTACATGACTTACAGTAACTTCAAATATATTGTCCACCTGCTTGTCATTAATAATAAGCCTGATGTCAGGAGGTTTAATGCATAAAAAGGCTTTGTCACCTTCATTAAACCTTGAATCAGGGTTTGTTTTTACCTTTATCCCGTCAAAATCGCAGATAAAATAATTTTCTGAGGTTTCAGCAACCGTGCAAGGGAAAATATTTTTTACCCCAAGAAACTTTGCTGTCAGCCGTTTTCTAGGGTTTAAAAAGATCATCTCCTTTTCTCCTGACTCCACTATACTCCCATCATTTACAACAATTATATGGTCAGCGAGGGTAAAGGCCTCCTGGAGGTTATGGGTAACGTAGATAACCGGGATTCTCAGGAAAGATTTCAGCTTGAGAAGGTCCTGCTGTAACTTTTCCCTGATCCTCTCATCAAGGGCTGATAACGGTTCATCAAGGAGAAGGAGCTTTGGGTCAGAGGCAATAGCCCGTGCTATTGCTACTCTCTGCTTTTGCCCTCCAGAGAGTTCCCTCGGGTATTTCTCCTCTTTCCCGTTCAGGCGGAAAAGTTCAAGAAGCTCTCCAAGCTTTTTTTTGGGATCAGCTTTGCTGTTAATCCCGTAAACTATATTTTCAGCAACAGTGAAATGGGGGAAGAGGCTGTATTCCTGGAAGACAAAACCTATTTTTCTTTTTCTCATGGGAACATTGATTCCCTTTTCTCTGTTGAAGAGCTCATCGCCGTTAAGCCATATATAGCCGTCATCAGGAGTTATTATCCCTGAGAGCATATTAAGGATGAGACTTTTGCCTGTCCCTGATGGCCCGAAAAGGACAGTGAGATGTCCTCTGCCTTCCCTTTCTCCGCCCCTTGAAGGATCAGAAAACCCGATATCAACTGAGAAGTCAGTAAAAATTTTTTTTAGGTGAAATCCTATCATTTTTCTATCTTGATATAATTTTTAGCTAAAAGTGAAAAATGAAAAACTAAAGTGTAAAACTTAAAGTTTCTTAAAAAGTTTTTAGTTTTAAGATTTGATTTTGCATTTTGTACTTTGAACTTTGCCTTTTTAGTATTTTCCCTTCGTAAACTTATTTACCCAGAAGAGAACGGATATTGAAAAAATTGTTATTATTAAAACCAGTATATTGGCAAGGAAAGTATTGTTTGCCTGCACAGCATCGTATATGGCTATGGAGGCTGTCTGGGTTTTTCCGGGGATATTTCCTGCAACCATTAAGGTCGTTCCGAAATCCCCCATGGCGCGGGCAAAAGCCATTACACCCCCTGTCAGAATCCCTCTTTTAGCCAAAGGGAATGTAATCGAGGTAAAGACTTTTAGCTCTGATTTTCCCAGCAGCCTTGCAGCATTTTCAATGTGGCTGTCAACTGATTCTATTGCACTCCTTGCAGGCTTTATAAACAGCGGCATCGAGGCCACCGCTGCTGCCACGACCGCACCTTTCCATGTAAATACAATGGGTAGACCCAAACTATCTTCTAAAAACCTTCCTAAGGGGCTTGTCCTTCCAAGCATGACAAGCAGGTAATACCCTAAAACCGTAGGCGGGATTATAAGTGGCTGCATTACCAGAGCATCAAGAAAATTTTTTCCGACAAACTCTTTTTTTGCCATCACCCATGCAATTGCAAGGCCAATAAAGAATGAAATAGCAGTTGCTATAACTGAAACCTTTATTGATAAATATAAGGGGAAAAGGTCTATGCGTTCCATATTTGGTTCACTTGCATATAAAAAGGTTCAAGTGAAAAAATAAAAATTTAAAGTGCAAAGCTAAAAACCAAAATTCAAAACTTAAACCTTTTAATTTTTGAATTATAACTTTGCGCTTTTCGCTTTAAGTTTTAAGTTACCTCGAATCCTTCTGAGCAAATCTTTTCCATTACGGCAGTTTATACTCAAATTTTTTTAATATTGCCCTCCCTTTGTCACTGCAGAGGAAGTCGATAAATTTTATTCCGGTCTTTCCCTTTTTGGACTTACTTAAAATGGCTACACTCTGGGTTATTGGCAGGTAAAGCCTGTCATTAACTAATTCATAGTTTATTTCCGGTACCTTTGCAATTGATAAAGGAATTATCCCTGCCTCGGCATTTCCTGTCTGGACAAACTGGAGTGCCTGCATAGCGTTTTCTCCAAATATGAGCTTCCCCTTGAGCTTGTCCCAGAGACCTGCTTTAATTAGGGCTGCTTTAGCTGCAATCCCGTAAGGAGCGTGATCAGGATTAGCAATGGCTATTCTTTTAATTTCCCCTGAGAGAAGTCCATGGAGGTCTTTTATCTGTTTTTTCTTTTTATTGGTGGCAATAACCAGTTTCCCTTTTGCATAAATCCTTATTAAATCCATTTTCACGAGGTTCTCATCTTTTAGTTTCGTAATATAATATTCATCAGCAGCAGCAAACACATCAAAGGGCGCTCCAAACCTTATCTGCTCTTTGAGCATCCCTGTAGAGCCAAAGGAGAATACGACTTTGTTCCCGGTGTCCTTTTCAAACTGTTTGCCTATCTCGACAAAGGCAAAAGTCAGGTCAGAAGCAGCAGCGACAAGAAGCTCTTCAGAGAAAGCAGGAGCTAAGAGAAGCAGGATAAAAACAAAGGTTAAAAGAAGATGAGTTTTAAGTATCATAAATACCTACCCCCAAAAAAAGTGTTTATTTTTTGCAACTCTTAAAATTGGAAGGCCAAAACCTCCTCTACCCCTTTGCTGACTGGCTATAAAATTAAAAAGCCGATCTCCCATTTCTGAAAAGGAAACCGGCCTTGATATAAACCAATTTTTTATCTCCTTTCCAATCACGAGGAGGCACCCTGATTTCCCAGGAAACCCGAAACGGCCGAGGGCCATGTTCTTTCTTTTAGAAGTTAGGCCCAAAGGCTCGGAGATTGATTTTAATTTTGAATATTAAGAGAGAAAAGTCAAGTGGAAAAAGCTCAATCTTTCCACTTACTTAAAATATGGCTTGAAATGGATACATCTGAAAGATTTTAACTCCGTCCACTGGGGCGGCGATTCTTTTTTAGTCTTTATTAACTCAAGGCTGTTCTCATCAAGCTCAACAAAAAATTCCTTTTCTGCACCATCATTGAATTTAAATTTATAACGGAAAGTAATTATCTTGTTTTGATTGTCCATAGTAATATAGGAGCTTAAAGTTTAAAGCGAAAAACGCAAAACTTAATTAGTTATAAGTGTCTCTTTTTCAATAAGTCTTTTATCGGTCTGCCTCTTATGGCTGAAACATTCTCAATCCCATATACATCTTTTATCTTTTCCTCAAACCTCTTCGTCCCAATATAGTTGCCTGTACTATATAACTCTCTTTTTTCTTAGCCTGAGAATTTATAAACTCCTTATACACACTACATCATTAATCTTCAATTCAATAATCAAGAATAGCTTGTAAAAAAGAATAATTTTGTTTATTTTCATCAAATTAATTTAACAAACTACACTCTTTTGGAGCAAAGGATGATTAAAAATGATTCAGGTAAGCAATCTGACAAAGAGCTACGGCGAGCAGGTAATCTTTGACGGCGTGAGTTTCTCCATCAGCCCGGGTGAAAGGGTCGGGCTTGTCGGCAGAAACGGCCACGGAAAGACCACTCTCTTCAGGCTCATACTTGGCGAGGAAAACGCCGACTCCGGAACTATCAGCATCCCGAACAGGTACATAATCTCTCATCTTTCCCAGCATATCAGTTTCACAGAGGACACTATCCTCGAAGAAGGATGCCTGAGCCTGAGACCACAGGAAAAAGGCAGGGATGAGACCTACAAGGTGGAAACCATTCTTAACGGTCTCGGGTTTTCCAAAAAAGACTTCGACCGCAACCCTTACGAGCTTTCAGGCGGATATCAGATACGGCTTAATCTTGCAAAGGTTCTTGTTTCAGAGCCGGACATGATACTCCTGGATGAGCCTACAAACTACCTCGATATCGTCTCCGTCCGCTGGCTTACGCGCTTCCTTCTCGCATGGAAGGGAGAGCTCATTATTATAACCCACGACCGTTTATTCATGGACAGCGTTACAACACACACAATGGCAATCCACAGATGCAAAGTCAAAAAGATAGCTGGCTCCACACAAAAGCTTTATGACCAGATTGCAACGGAAAAAGAAGTCTATGAACAGACACGGACAAACATCGAGAAAAAACGCAGGGAAGACGAGCAGTTTATTAATCGCTTCAGGGCAAAGGCAAGCAAAGCCCGCGCAGTCCAGTCGAGAATAAAGCAGCTTGAGAAGAAGGAGAAACTTGAAGAGCTGTCTGATGTAAAAAATCTGGATTTTAAATTCAAATCGATTCCTTTTTTTGGCAAGAGGCTCATGGATGTTGAGGATTTATTATTTTCTTTTGACCATGTTTCTCCCCCGCTCATTGAAGGGCTAAATTTCTCGGTTGCAAAAAACGACAGAATCGGTGTTATCGGGAAAAACGGCAAAGGAAAAACTACACTCCTAAATCTTCTTGCCGGAGAACTTTCACCTATTAGCGGAAATATTATTACGCATCCAAAACTTAAGGCTGCCTATTTTGGTCAAACCAACATAGACCGCCTTAATCCCCAAAAAACAGTTGAGGAAGAAATGCTTGATGCGCACCCCGGGCACGACCGCAGGGCCTCCCGCAGTATCTGCGGTCTCATGATGTTTGACGGCGACAAGGCATTAAAGAAGGTAAGCATACTTTCAGGCGGAGAGAAGAGCAGAGTCCTTCTCGGAAAACTTCTTGTAAGCCCGGCAAACCTTCTTCTTCTTGATGAGCCAACAAACCATCTTGACATGCAGTCCATTGACTCAGTGCTTGAGGCAATAAACAAATTCGATGGAGCAGTTATAGTAGTAACCCACAGCGAGCTGATACTAAATTCCTTAGCGACTAAGCTCATTGTATTTGATAAAGGTAAGGTAAGCATCTTTGAAGGGACATACCATGACTTCCTTGAGAGGATAGGATGGGAAGATGAAGCATCTCTTATAACAGACAGCAATAGCAGAAACGGAAAATCGCAAGATAAGCCGCTAAGCAAAAAAGATGAGAGGCGCGCAAGAGCTCAAATAATTTCTGAAAGGTCAAAGATACTCGGAGCATTGAAAAGCAGGATTGCAAAAACTGAAAACACCATCATAAGCCTCGAAAAGGAAATAAACCAGAACTCAGAGGCTTATCTTGAAGCCTGCCAGGCAGGCAAAGCTGAATTAATCAAAAAGCTCTCAAAGACAATCCACGAATCGCAGAAAAAAGTTGAAGAGCTATTCGCTGAGCTTGAAGTCCTCTTTGACGAGCGTGAAAAGAAAACAAAAGAATTTGAGGAAAGGCTTGGGAGTGAATCGTAATAAGCGGTTTTAAAATTATTATTATGTCACTGGCAAGGCCTTATTATGAACCTTGGAAACTTTTTATTTGAATATAATCATTTGAAAAAACATGGAGGGTTTGAACTATGAACCACCTTTGATAAGCTCTCCAAAAAGTTACCGAATTATTGAGCTAGTACATTGTAAACTTAATTGTTAATAGTCTCATAGAATCTGCTCAGTTTTTTTCGAGCGTCGTTCTTTGTAAAATTCCAGCAGATGGTGATTTTGA
>Ga0209211_10013328_pt1 | contig 10206 bp, 10 predicted proteins | sample RifGroA2_FD_183992 | JGI IMG/M metagenome (GOLD analysis project Ga0209211, IMG submission 183992) | Groundwater microbial communities from Rifle, Colorado, USA - Groundwater A2 (SPAdes) (version 2) | ecosystem: Environmental > Aquatic > Deep subsurface > Groundwater | place: Rifle, Colorado...
GTCCTGAGTCGTATCGTGCTCTTGTGCGCGACAGTCCTGCTCCTGTTTTTTCTTCTCCTCCAAACTTCCTTTTTCGCGACAGCCGCCGTCGTGGCGATCGTCATCATCCTGCAAATCGCCTCGCTGATCCGCTACGTGGAAAAAACCAATAGCGATCTTGCACGCTTCCTCCGGTCGATCCGTTACGCAGATTTCTCCCAGACGTTCAGCGGGAGCGGGAAAGGTGGATCGTTCGAGGATCTCGCTGCGGCATTCACAGAGGTGATGAACGAATTCCGACGCGCGCGTGCAGAAAAAGAGGAACATCACCAATACCTCCAGACCGTCGTGCAGCACATCGGGGTCGGACTGGTTGCGTTCAAACCGGACGGAGAGGTGGAGTTGATCAACACTGCCGCCAAGCGGCTTCTCGGCGTCAACCACCTGACGTCCATCCGGACTCTCGAGCAATCCAATAAGCCCCTCGTCGATATGCTATTCCACCTGAAATCTGGGGAAAAAGGGCAGCTCAAGAGCGAGGTCAACGGCGAGTTGATCCAGTTTGCAATCTATGCCACGGAATTCCGGATGCGTGAGCAGCAGTATACGCTCGTCTCCATTCAGAACATCCGGAGCGAGCTGGAGGAGAAGGAAATGGAAGCGTGGCAAAAACTGATCCGCGTCCTCACGCATGAAATCATGAATTCGATCACGCCGATTTCCTCCCTCGCCTCAACGGTGAATGATCTCCTGAAACCGGCCTCCAACGGCGGCGATGCGACACGGCTCAGCCCGGAAAGCATCGATGATATCCGCGGGGCCGTTCAGACAATCGAAAAGCGGAGCGAGGGGTTGCTCCATTTCGTGGATGCCTACAGGAACCTGACGCGGATTCCCAAACCGAAATTCACGATCTTCCGCGCGTCGGAACTGTTCGCACAGGTGGAGCAACTGATGCGGGTCCAGATCCCCGAAAAGCCGGTTCGCTTCACAACGCACGTGGAGCCGGAGAGCCTCGAACTCACCGCCGACCCGGAACTGATCGAGCAAGTCCTGATCAATCTCCTCCTGAATGCGATCCATGCCGTGCAGGGTCAACCGGACGCCGAGATCCGGCTCACGGCGCACCTGGATGAACGCGGGAGGGTGTTAATTTCCGTATCGGATAATGGTCCGGGTATCACGGAGGAGGCCCGCGAGAAAATCTTCATCCCCTTCTTTACCACCAAACCTGAGGGATCCGGGATCGGCCTCAGCCTTTCGAAGGAAATCATGCGCCTACATCGCGGGACAATCCAGGTCTCGTCGAAGCCGGGAGTGGAGACAACATTCCGGTTAGTGTTCTGACGCCAGGTGAAACCGGGAGATGAACGAGAACCTTCCACACCATAGTGCTCGACCGCCAAAACAATGCGGTGCCGTTGCAAACCACCAAATGAAACATTTCTCCTTCGCAACGTCATTGAATGATCACCCTCTACCTCTCTTAACTACGGGACCTTCATTGCTTTGCTTGTTATGCGTTCGGTAGTGTACTTAACCCCATTTTCAACAAGTCCTTTGGACGATGGCTATTTTGCTTGGAGCCTTTTGACCATCTCGGCGGCATTTGCATTCGTTGGATCGAGCTTCAAGCATTGCGCATACTGTTGAAAGGCTAAGTCCTTCCTTCCAGCTTTCAAGTAGGCCTCTCCAAGGCTGTCATAAACATTCGAAGAGTTCGGATACATCTTCGCGTTAACCTTGAATATTTCGATCGCATCTTCCGTTTGCCCACGATTTAGAAATCGGTAGCCGAGAGAATTCACCTGACCTTCCGCGCTCACGTATGCATGAACTGGATCATCGAGAAATTCCTTGAATCGCTGCTCCGCAACTGAATATTGTTTTGCACGCACGGCGTCCATCAAGAGTTGAACGAGATCTTTTGACGGATCGTATTGGTATTTCATGATCAAGCTCATTGCAGGATCGATATTGCTTCGATATTCCTCTGATGTTAGCTCTGCCGCAAGATGCGGTGCCGTCCATGCACGGTTATCCCGGGCCCCGGCTTCCTGATGCCAAAGGGTCGATGCAAAGAAGGCGATACCACTGTTGGGGAGAATGATTCTTACGGCATCACCGTAGTGATTGGGTCTGCCGCCCGTCGGCTCACCGACGAACAGTGCATTCGTATGTTCTTCCAATTCATTGACGAGATTTTGAGCGGCGGAGAACGTACGACGACCGATTATGACAAAGAGCTTTCCGGCTTGATTAACCTTGTCTGCCCGGATAAGTCCGTGAATAATCGGCTTATTCAATTCCGAGCTTCCTCCCCCATTCATCCGAAGATCAAGGATGAAGCGATCTACCGGATGAGTACGAACGAAGTCGAATACGGTCCGAAAAAAATCTTCAATTGTTTCTCGTGGCCTGCCTTCGATGGAAGGTTTGTTTGCAATGGCATTCAATTGAACGTAGACCGTTCGATTGTCGGTCATATATTCGAACCAAAACAAATTTTCCGGATCCTTGAGCCACAGCGGCGTTGTGGTCTTTGTTTCATCTCTCGCGTCGACCCATCCAGGGTTTCTGCCGAATCCAAGAGTGCTACCAAGAGGCATCGGGGCCAGCACAACAACCCGCTTTTTCCCATTTGTCTCTATGGTGAACTCTGCCTTCTCCATATCTTGAACAAATCCAAGAGCATGGAGCACTTCCGCCTGAGAGATTAAAAACGGAGTAAGATTCTTAAGGGTCATTTCGTTGTCCCGTGGGACGAGTTCCGCTGTGGCATTGTAGACTTCATCAACTGAAGCATCGCCAATGTTTAAGACTTTTGCTCCAACAATACTTGCAAGAGACTTTTCCGCTTGCTGAATGAATATTCCGTTTTTGAAGAAATGAAGCTTGATCGGATAAAACCTGAAATTCAGCTTCGGATCCCTCAGGGGCCTTATTCCTGAATGACCATCACCGATTCTTGCGCCAATCCGGGCAAACTCCGTAATAATTTGTTGCCGGCTCAGTGTGGGGATGCGCTCGTCAAGCTGATGAACAGATGTTTCGAATTTCTCTTTCGTCATTGAATGAAACAAATTCTTGTGTCGTAGAGGAAGCTGCTCAGCGAGGTATCGAAGGTCTTCACGCCATTGCTGAGCCTCATGTTGATCGAGTTGCTCACCTTGCGCGATCACCAGACTATCACACAAAACGAGGAGGAGGATTCCCACGATTCCGGGCAACATTATACGTTTAGTCATTTTGAACTCTTCTTTAAGGTTTGGGGCGCACCTTCTCACCTTTTGGACTCTCAAAATCAAAAAAGGTTGTGAAACAAATCAGGGATTTGTCATGAGGCTGTCTGAGGGGTTTCCATCAAGGAGTATATTCACTGCGTCGGCTTTTTTTGAGGTGGCTCAAGCTTCCGTCAAAGTATGCCAAACTCCCCAAGGTATGCCGACACCACAGTCAAGGAGTTCTGGCCGGCATTGGGGAATGGGTTGCCGGCCTTCTCTGAACCGGGTCCGTTCAGAGAACTCCCATCCGCCATAAAAGCCATGTGAGATAGAGGATCAGCACGACCACAATGACGAAGACAGCCGGAACAAACTTCCGAACCCGGTCGATGAGCTGAGCACTCCTGACCTGAATTGCCTCGGCCCGGTCGTTGATACGGTCCGCCTTTTCAAACTGCCGCTGCACGACCAGAAGGTGTTCTCTCTGAAGGAAGAGTGATTCTTTCTGAATCTTCATGTGCTCAAGTTGATTCTCGTGGAGCTGTTGCAGAAGTTTTATGATGTGCGTTGCTTGTTGGTCGTCGTGCATGGATGTATCCTCAAAGTTTTATCCCTGGGAACGACGAGATTGTCAACCGTCGGAGAAATTATTGTTATTGTTCCATCCGCATGAAAAATCCACCCGATGCGAACTCGCCGTTACGAACCCGAACAACAATTTGGTTCGGCCCTGCTTTCAACTGTACCGGCACTTTCCGACCGCCATGATTGGGGTTTCTCCAAAAATCAAACCATGCATTCCACGGTCTACCGGGACCCGAAACATACCCCTGTCGGTACACAAACCCATTGAATCGACCATTGACAAAGAGAGCAATTTCGTCTACCGAACTAAAATGCAGTGTTGCAATTCCCTCCCTATCAGAGGGGAGAATAGTTCTAAAATACGCGACCGGCCGTTCACCCGAGTATTCCGTAACCCTTCCCGTGATCACGCCCCCTCTGGCGTCGGTTTGGAATGGCGTCCAGGTGTACCGTTGAGCTTCCCCGGTTATAGATTCGGAAATGGTCGTTGCTTTCTCAATTTCCGGGCAGAGTTTTGTCAATGGACCGATAACCGACCAGTTTGTAACCAGTGAATCCGGCTGATATTCAATTGCCGGGATGGGCTTTCCTTTATATTGAAATTCCTGTATCGATGTGATTGTTATGTTGTCGATCCACACGGGATCCCCCGTGACCCGGGGCTCAAACCCGATCAGCCCCGATGTTCTCTCAAAGAAAGGGAAAACCACTGCAGGGGTTTGAAGATCATTGACGAAGAAGTGGCAAACATTCTTGATGATTTCCACGCTGAATCGATGCCACGTGTTGAGACGAATGGTATCCTTGCCGGTGAGATCCGTGGTAAACTCATTGTACAGCAGGCGCGCGGCATTTCCATCCCGCCTCGGGTTCACCTGGACGTAACTCCCGTCCCCTTTAATGTAGATACATCCGAAATCCGTTCTCGACCTGGTTTTGGAACCGTTGTACAGTACCCCAAGGTAGCTATCCCCCTCACCCGGAAACAATACCTCCCCTTCGATACGAACTCCACCCCACGTGTCGGACCCTTTCACGAGCGCTTGGACAACTTCATTGGGTTCAAGCGCGAGGGCGTAATCACGGAGTGGATCACCAGTTGCAATTTTTTTGATGGACTCCGCACCGACCAATTCCCACTTCGAGAGATCACCCTCAAAATCCTCTTTGAACCGTGTTTGCGAGAGGCAGCAGGCGGTATGCCACACCACCATGAGTGCGAGGATTCCTGGTGTGCATCGGGTCATGGATGATTCCTCCTTGTGATGAATTTCGTGATTCGCTCGTAGGACGTTATGGGAGATTTTTCAAAACGAGAATGTTCTCATCGTACCCATGATCCTTCTGCAGAGTACCAAGTTTCCTCCAGGCTTGCCGATCGTTCTTCAGATTGGCAATCAGAAAAGTCAGAGTGTAATTCGCGATCGCTTCGCACTGAATACCAAGTTTCCGATCCATGGACGGAGCAAACCCCGGTATGAACGCAGAGACCATGCCGATCGACGAGAACTGCATGTGCCGCATGCCCGGCATGCGAATAAGCGTGCGGGGAACGCCCTTCAGCGATTCGATCAACTCAAAATCCGGTACAACAAAACTCTCGATATCCTGATAGAAATGGAGAATCGGCACTTTGAAGTTTGCGGGGTTGAAGTCAGAGATCTTGTGTATCCACTCCCTCCCGATTTTGTTTGCAATACCACCATCCAGGCTCACCAGAGCTTTCACCCTGGACTCCCGAAGCGCCAGCAAGAACGCCGACCGCGCTCCGAAGCTATGACCAACCAGGCCAACGTTCCGGGCATCGGCGTGGGGATTCTGTTCCGCCCATTTTAATGCACACAACAGGTCTCGGGCGTGTACCTCGGCATGCGGAGCGACATCCTCATCAGAAGACATCGGACCCGAGATGCGAGCCTGCGAGGGGGTCGTCAGCACCACAAACCCGTAACTGGCGATAAACTCGCTTAGCACCACCTGATGGTGGGCGGAATGGAACATACCCTGGGCAACGAGCACAACCGGAAATGTTCCGTTCGCAGGGGGACCGTTCCATGAAGCGGCACACTCGGCAGCAAACCACTTCTCCATAGCATCGCCCTCAACACCATTCTCATGAAGGAGTTTCTTATAGGATGCGATGCTTTCTTTTGCGAGCTCTTCCGAAATAGGCTCCGATGTCTTTTCCGTTGCCGACAGAAGGAAATAGTCGCGGTATCCGAGTTTGGATCCGGTGTGCGGTTGAGCCGGATACCATTGACTTACCTGAACGGGACGTGCTTGCCTGCCGTCGGAAAGAGTTCGGGACGAATCGAATACAACAAACGACCGGAACCCCACCTGGTGTGGACCCTGTTTGAGCTGACCCCACAAGGGCGGCTGTTGGGCATGGAGCGACACAAAAGGAACAGTACAAAACAATCCGACAAAGAGAATGCTGTGTCCTATAATAACCTTTCGAAGCATTTTTCGAAATCCTTTCCGCTATTTTATTTTGCCCGCTATTATTTTTTTCCCAAGGGTGCGGTTGAAAGCAATCGCCTTACTTGAATACACACTTAACGCAATTCTTGAATCTTAGCCAGGGCTTGGTGCACTAGTTCTTTCCCTCTACCAGTGAGCAAAGTTGTCGTAGCAACGGGGGCCAGTTCTCACAAGTCCGGTGATCCCTACGAACTCCATTCATGATAATCATTCGTAATCAAGAATTTTTTTAATCTTCGGGCCCTCGAATTCAAGAAATGTCACTTTTCTCCTCTTGATTTCTTCGATTTTGTCTTTTCCTTTCGCCTTGAAATGTTGCACGTACTCGATAACGGTAATGTTGAAACCGTGAATAATGCTTTTGACTTCAAACTGCGTTTCCTTTTCAGAACCCATTTGCGCCATTCAAGGATGAATGGTCTGCCATTCATATCTCGTGCAGTCGTGATTCCGGCTCGTAAATGGTCCATTAATGCCGTGGAATCGGAGTAACGCAAATGAATATGGGTGTCAATAAGACCCGGCATCAGGGTGTGTCCCTTACCCTCGATCGCGCGCGCTTTGTGGAATCTTCACGTCCTCGCGACGACCCAACGCGACGATTTTGTCACCATGAATCAGAACGGTCTGGTCAACGAGCATTTCATAGGTCTCCATGGAAAGCACACTTACACCGACAAAAGCCACGCCAGAGTCAGCGTGTGTGCCAACCAGCGGCATCATTTTACCAGGAGCAGAATCCCAGGGATACCTTCCGGAGAGCATACCCGATGACCGGAGCGCAACCGACGATCGGAAATCAACATTGTACGGGCCTTGTTTGAGTGAGCCCCAAAGAGGCGACTCCTGTGCTGATGCGGTTAAAGCGAGGGTCACGGCCGCGAGGAATAGGCAAAAAAGGAAATTGCGGTGTTTTCCTACTCGAGTTCTGCACTGAATCATGGAAAAGGCGTGAACGATCATTGTATTTGTTTCCTTAGTAAAGAACGAACGGCTCGGAATCCATATCCGACAGACCTTGGACCATCACCCGAAACGACTCGCTCCCATATTCGGAGGCGCCTGCATTGACAAGGGATCAAATACGGATCATAGCGCCGGGATTCCATGCAATTTCCTGTTCCTCCTTCCGACTTCCTCAGTTGTTTTTCACATGTTTGAACACGTTCGCCATCGTATGCGAAAAATCATTTCAAAATTCCCCTTGTTTTACCCGCAGGGCTATCTTCGTAACATTCTGGAAGTCATCTAACGGATTACCGGACAAAACAAGAAAGCTCCCTTCGTAGCCGTCTTTCAGGTAACCAATCTTCCGCGCAAGGAAGATCGTCAAGGGTGTATTCTTGCACCACATTTTAAGCAGTGTGAGATTATCGAACGCCTTTAGCTTATAGAGATTCATCGCTTCATACAAGGAGCTCCTCCCATACTCATCTCATTGGTCTTAGTTTAGCTTTTCCTGCACACTTTCGTTTGCTGGGTCAAGGAAAGAGTGTTGTGCGAAGATCCTCGGAACCTCCACGTGCTACGGGATTTCCTAGATTCTGTGAAGGAAATCAATCACCGACGGATGGTCCCACTTCGCGGTCATTGGCAACTTATAGACGATTTCTCCCCGAGCGTTGGCGATGAACGTTGACGGATACGCCCCGGTGTCAAACACTTTTGGTTTGGCGCCTTCGCATAAGTAAAATGGAAGCGTGTATTTGGCCTCCGAGACAAAGGAACGGACAGTCGCATCTGGTTCGTCGGAGATGAAAAGAAATACTAATCCAGTGTCGGCCCTTTGTGAATCATAGAGCTTCTGCAGGTTTGGGAGCTCAGCGAGGCAGGGACCACACCACGTCGCCCATAAATTGATAAACAACCTCTTCCCTCGAAACGAACTCAGGGACAATTCCCTTCCGTCCAGTGTGCGAATGCTCCATTGCGTATCGATTTCGGCCAAGACTGATATTGTTTCCGGAAACTCCGGCGGAATCTCTTCATATCGAGTCTTGAACATATCGCATGACAACAGCAATAAGAGGCCCGGAAAAACGATATTCACAAAGAATTTTGGCATGTAGCACCACCTTTCAAGGACAACGTGATTTCACGAATCGCCACAATAGTAAGGATTGAATCAGTATCGCTTGATGATTTCCGCAATTGGGATCTTGTCCACCAACAGCCCCGAGGAGGATGCACCAAATATCCACTCACCGAAATATTTCCTCAAATCACGCTTCGAGACCCTTTCGGCCAACTTCTGAAACTGAGCAAAATCAATAGTACGTCCTTCGAATTCTGTCAGCATCGCCCGCATGATTGCAGCGAAGGAGTCCTCCCCCACCAGTTGATGGAGGACGTAAAGAGACCAGGCTCCCTTCGTGTATGAGTACCGGCCAAGTTCTTTCTTCGCATAGTCGGCTATTGGTGTATCGAAGATCAGCCGATCGGCGGTTGCCCGTTTTGCAAAGATGGCTCGACTCTCTTCCATATGCTCCTTGAATAGCCGATCGCCGTTAAAAGCACGTATCGCGAGCGCTTCCAAGAAGGATGCGAACGCCTCGTCGAACCACCGGCAACCCTGCAATTCCGGGGTCGGAGTTGCGTTCCACGTGTGGCCGATCTCGTGGTAGACTTCGAATATTTTTGTACTGTCCTTGAATGCGGCTCCCGCCTGCAGGATATAGTAATCACTCGCTTGCGAACCCCACCCCTCCGGGATTTCAATGACGGTATACCCATTGAATCGTCGAGGACGTCCGAACATTTCGGAGTATAGGTGAATCACATTTTTTGACGCGTCAAGAACTCGTTTGGCACCGTCCGCGTCCTTCCCAAGGTAATTCACGAACAGTTTGTCCTCATCACTGGAAAGCACATCGAATTTTGCAACCGCGATGTCCATTCGCCGGGTCAAAATCTTGCTGCGGTAGCGAAATACGGTCGTATCACCCTTAGTCTCCGAGTCAATCAATTCTCCTCCGCACGCTACACGATACCCTGCGGGAACCATGGCGACCACTTCGTAAGTGAAGTTCGTCCGAAAGGCGGCAAGAAAGCTCTCAAAGGTGGCCTCCGCGAGGATCGGATAGGCAAATACATCTGGCCGAATGAGCGCATACTCTTCGTCGATCCTGTCTTTCGTGTACGCCATTACTTCGGGATAGCCGAACACATAACCTCGATAGGTCAGTTCAATAATCAGAGAGTCGCGTGGTTTCAACGAGGCGGGAAGTCTAACGAAGACTCTGTTGACTTGGAGAGAGCGTACGTCTTCAAACTGTGTAATGCCCTGTTCAATCTTCAACGCTTTTCCGTGCCCATCCAAGGCTTTCTCGACGTTGAGCAGACGATACAGAAGGAACGGAATCATCGTTTGCGTCGTGTCCGTAAGATTTTTAACCATCATCGTGGCCGCAACGCGGACCTGTCGTTCCTTAAGATCGAATCGAACATTCATTGCATAATGTGTCACCACAGGGATTTCAGCCGTCGCAGCTGAACACATGAGAACTAGAAAGTGAACAAAGAGAATGATGGATCTTTTCATCGAAGCACCTTAACGTGATGATCGCGTGGGCCTTAGTTCTTCCTTTTATTGAGAATCTTGTCCAACATTTTCTTCGCGTTCTCATGATTGGGATCAAGTGCAACTGCTTTCCGATAGCACATTTCAGCGTTCCTCAGGTCGCCGACTCCCAGGTACGCCTCTCCAAGACTATCCCAGACGTTTGGCGACATTCGCGTCCGGGGCTCGACAGCCACCGCTGTATGGGTGGGTTGGTCGATCTTCAGCTTCAATCTCTGGAACTTCAGCTGAGCGAACCTGTCGAGACCACATAACAAACCAGATATCAAAGAACGAATCCGGAACTCTAGGCAACCACGATCATCAGGACTACTCCAAACCTACTTTTTCAGTGAGAACTATTTAGGTCGGGTT
>Ga0209211_10013330_pt1 | contig 10205 bp, 13 predicted proteins | sample RifGroA2_FD_183992 | JGI IMG/M metagenome (GOLD analysis project Ga0209211, IMG submission 183992) | Groundwater microbial communities from Rifle, Colorado, USA - Groundwater A2 (SPAdes) (version 2) | ecosystem: Environmental > Aquatic > Deep subsurface > Groundwater | place: Rifle, Colorado...
ATTTTTGGATGCCCTAATTGCCGCGACAGCTATAAAACATAAATTAACTTTGAAAACCCAAGATGCCAAACATTTTAAATTTATCAAAAATCTTTCTGTGCTAAATTAAACTTAATGTCCAGAGCAAAAAAGCCAGAACAGCAACCTTGGCTCCGTTATTTGATTTTGCCTTTCATTTTGATTCTCTTTGGTCTCTTCGTTAGCTTCACCCGTTGATTTGCTCTGCTATAATTCAACTATATGAAGAAATTGACCAGCCTCCTTTGTCTTTTGGCTCTAACCCTCATTGTCGCCAGCCCCGTTTTTGCCGAAACGGCCACCCGCTCGGGGAAGATGAACCGCGAAGAATTCCGCACCCGCCTCTTCGCCATTAGAGACGAAAAGAAAAAAGCAATCGTCGAACGCATTGATCAGCGCATTGCCCAAATTAATGCTAATCGCACCGGCATCATGACCCGCCACCTGACCAAGATCGAAGAAATTTTAGATAGGATTGAAGCCCGGGCTCTGGAAGTCGAGAAGACTGGCAAAGAGATCAGCGCTGTCAAAACCGCGATCGCCACCGCCCGAACAGCCATTGCCACGGCCAAGACCACCGTCACCACCCAAGCTGCCAAGATCTACACCATTGACATCACCACCGAAGACAAGCTTGGCTCCGCCGCCTCTGCGGCTAGAACCGCTTTCGCCAAGGACCTCCAGGCGGCTCATCAGACCGTCGTGACCGCCCGAAAATCCGTCCGTGACGTTCTCAAAGCTCTGGCCAATGTTGTCGGCGAGAAATTAACAAACACTGTTGAATAATATGAAAATAAAGACCGCAACTTTACTAGCCATCTCCTCAGCTTTTTTCCTCTCCGCCTGTAGCTACACCCAGCCGGCCGCTACCACCACTGCCACCCCTACTGCAGCGGCACCAACTCCCATCGTCACCGCCTCACCCACCTCCGCGTCCACCAATGTCAACGATCTCAATGCGCAGTTGAACGCGACTGTTGATGACGGCGGTCAGGCTGATTTGAACCAACTCCAAAAAGACGCCACCGGTTTGTAATACTCTAGGTCTTGACACCCCGCTTCATTTTCGGTATAAAATAGCACTCGAAGTATTTAAGTGCTATCATATACACTCGAGTTAGTAATTAGAAATTAAAAATTAGAAATTTTAACTATGTCAACCACAGTCTTCGCCGCCAAATCTTTGCAACCCGCTCCCGGTTATCTGCTCGTCGAACCCGCCAAGCAGGATAAAAAAACCGATTCCGGCATTTACTTACCCGATTCTCACGAAGACAAGCCCCAATACGGCCAGGTTCTCGCCGTCGGGGATGATCTCACTACCAGTGATAGCACCAAACTGAAAGCCCCCGCCAAAAAAGGCGACCTCGTCGTCTACAAAAAATGGGGCGGCAATGAAGTCGAAATTGATCGCGTCGAGTACCAATTCCTCAAATTCGACGATATTCTCGCCACCGTCTCCAAATGAGCAATGAGCAATATTAAATAATAAATAAATTCAAATGGCCAAACAAATTCTTTTCTCTGATGATGCCCGCCAAAAGCTCGTGGGCGGTGTTAATAAGCTAGCCAAAGCTGTCGTCACCACCCTCGGTCCCAAGGGCCGCAACGTGGCCATCGACAAGAAGTGGGGCGCTCCCGCCGTTCTCCACGACGGCGTTTCCGTCGCCAAGGAGATTGAACTTGCCGATCCCTTTGAAAACATGGGCGCTCAGCTCGTCAAAGAAGCCGCCAGTAAAACCAACGACGTCGCCGGGGACGGTACTACTACCGCCACCTTGCTCGCCCAGCAGATTGTCGTCGCCGGCATGAAAAACATCACCGCCGGGGCCAATCCGATGCAGATGAAACTCGGTATCGACAAAGCCGTCGCCGCCGTCGTCGAGCACCTAGGCAAACTGAAGAAAGACCTCAAGGAAACCGACTGGCAATCCGTCGCCACCATTTCCGCCCAAAATCAAAAGATCGGCGAAAAAATAGCCCAGGCTCTGAAGCTGGTTGGTCGGGATGGTGTCGTCGAAGTCGAAGAGAGTCAGGGGCTCGACTTTGAGATCGAACACAAAGAAGGTATGGCCTTCGACAAGGGTTACGCTTCCGCTTACTTCGTCACTGATCCGGCCAAGATGGAGTCCACCGTTGAGGACCCCTACATCCTCATCACCGACCAAAAAATCAGCAGTGTCAATGATTTCCTCCCGGTCTTGGAAAAAGTCATCAAGATCAGTAAGAACTTCGTTATTATTGCCGACGACATCGATGGGGAAGCGCTGGCGACCCTGGTCGTCAACAAGATGCGCGGTTCCTTCAACGTCCTCGCCGTCAAAGCCCCGGCTTTCGGTGATCGCCGCAAGGCCATGCTCGAAGATATTGCCATTCTTACCGGTGGTTCCGTCATCTCCACCGACACCGGCCGCAAGCTTGACTCTGTCGTCATCGAAGATCTGGGCCGGGCCGATCGTGTTTGGAGCGATAAAGACAATACTCGCCTTGTCGGTGGTAGGGGTGATCTCAAAGCCATCCACGCCCGTGTTGCTCAGCTCAAGACCGAAGCCGCTAAAACCACTTCCGACTTTGATCGCGAGAAGCTCGAAGAAAGACTGGCCAAACTCGCCGGTGGCGTCGCCGTCATCAAAGTCGGCGCTCCGACCGAAGTCGAGCTCAACGAACTCAAAGAGAGAGTCAAAGATGCCGTTGGGGCAACCAAAGCCGCTATCGAAGAGGGTATTGTTCCCGGCGGTGGCGTCGCCCTCCTCCGGACCGCCAAAGTTCTCGAGAAACTCAAAGGCGAAAGTGCCGACGAGCAAATCGGCATCGATATCGTCCGCGAGTCGCTAAGCCAGCCCCTCCGCTGGCTGGCCAAAAACTCCGGCGCCGACGACGGCTGGGTGGTTAGGAAAGTTGAAGAAAGCGCAGACAAGAACTTCGGCTTCAACGCTCTGACGCTCGAGTTTGAAGATATGCTCGCCGCCGGCATTCTCGATCCCGTCAAGGTAACGAGAAGCGCGCTTCAAAACGCCGCCTCCGTCGCCAGCATGATTTTGACGACCGAGTGCCTGGTCACCGATCTGCCCGAGGAAAAGAAGTCCGAATCGGGTGCCGGCATGGGCGGGATGGGGATGGAGTAACCATTTGGGTATTGAGCCAGTCTTGTTTGACAGTAACATACACCATGGTGTATATATAAACCATGATGATCAGAACCCAGGTCTATTTACCCCAGACCGATATCAACTACCTCAAAGAACTCTCCAGGATGAACAAGTCCACCATGTCAAATGAATTAAGGAAAGTAATAAAAATCGCCAAATCTAAACTCATTGACAAAAACGAAGACTATCCACAAAGACTACTCAAGGTGAAGGGAAACTGGTTTAAACCAGGGGAATGGGAAGATATCAGAAAAGAGCTCGACGAAGGACTGGCCAAACACGAATGAAGTTGCTTCTGGATACCTCCATCATCATTGACTTTCAGCGGGCCAAACAAAAACAAAAAACCTGGTTGTATCAACTGGCCAACCAAGGCGAGGACTTATATATTTCCATCATCGCTCACACCGAACTTCATGCCGGCAGCAGTATCTGGGAAAACAAAAACAAGAAAAAAGAATTAGAAACCGTCCTTTCTAATCTCACCGTCCTGCCGCTAAGCCTTGAAGTTTCCCAAATGACGGGAAAGATCAGGCATGATTCCGGGGTAAAAATAACTGACGCCATTGTCGCGGCTACCGCCATCACAAACAAATTGCCTCTTGCCACTTTTGATAAAAAAGATTTCCCAAAAGTAAAAAAACTAAAACTCGTCAAAAAACCATCCTGATGTCGTTTCAAAAAGACCCAGTGATGAAGAGGCTCATCGCCGAGCATCAGATCAAAGAATACTATGGCAGCGACGGCAATTATTTCCTCGATCTAATCGAAATCGTTACCGGCCAGCAGCTATCGCTGAAGGCCGCCGGCACTATTCTCGCCCGCTTTTTAGCCCTTTTTCCGGCCAAACCTAAGCCTGACGAAGTTTTGGCCGTCACTATTGAAACTCTCCGCTCTGTCGGCCTCTCCAATTCCAAAGCCAACTACGTTAGGAACATTGCCCAGGCGGTCTCCTCTGGCAGTCTCCCCCTCGACCAATTGGAAAAACAGTCCGATGATGAAGTCAAAAGAGAGTTAATAAAAATCAAAGGCATTGGTCCCTGGTCCGCTGAAATGTTTTTGATTTTTTCCTTAAAACGCCCCGACATCTTCTCGGTCGGGGATCTCGGCCTAAGGACCGCCATCGAAAAACTCTATGGCATCAGCCGGGATGATCAAAAAGCCATTCTCGCCCTCGCCGAATCCTGGCGCCCCCATCGTTCCTTGGCTTGTCGTTATCTCTGGGCCAGCCCCGGCTCCGTATAATTTCAGCCCCAACCAATGATATCCACAAAAAAAGGCAGTTATCAACAGTGCACAAAGAATTGGTACAGCAGTCTATTTATTTGGAAAACTGTGCTTATTTACTCGCTAGCGTCGTTCGCAGATACTTGATCGGATTTTGGGGCACGCCGTCCTTTCTGACCTCCAGGTGCAGATGGGGTCCGCTGGTTCTACCACTCATACCCACTTCTCCTAAGGGTTCCGTCTCGGTCACCTCATCGCCCTCATCGACATAAATCTTGCCCATGTGAGCATAAAGCGAGGTCGTTCCATCGCCGTGGTCAATAGTGACACTCCGGCCATAGTTGTAGAGAGAAATAGAGATTTCCACGACCTTACCCGACCTGATCGGATAGATAGGGGAACCCTTCGGGGCCGTAATATCGATACCGGCATGCGCCGACCAAAAGCCCTGGGAAATAGTCTTCATGTCGGGCAGTAGTTTGGCCGGCCCGGCAACCGTTGTCTCAATCTCGACTGGCACCATCACCGGCTCCAGGGCCGAAACGGGAGATTGGCCCATGAAAGGATAAACACCGACGGCCAAAACAAAACTGGCCGCAGAAAGCAAGCCTCCGAAAGCCGCCTTGGCTTTTTTGGCCTCAAAAAGGGGACGAAGTAGTTTAGAGACCGGGTTAGCTAACCTGGTCTTGGGCAGCCATAAACTTATGTTCATAATCACGGGTACCCCCGTGAGATTGTTTAGGCTGTCTGGGCTTAAAGAAAACCGGCTACGGTTAGCTCTCTAAGTAGGCAGTCAGCCTAATAAAAAAGTCTACCCAGGTTAATAGCGATTAGCCTGACAGACCGCGTAAATACTACCAAAAAAGCCTATAGAAGTCAAGTTTCCATGGTAAGCTCTATCTATGCTTACCCCCCATTTAGTTAAGGGCAAAAATGTTCTCCTTCGTGCCGATCTCGATGTACCCGTCAGTGAGGGGAGGGTTGAGAGCGATTACCGGCTTCAAGCTCTGCTCCCTACGCTCAAACTGTGCCTGGAAAATGCCCAAAACACCCTTATCATCGGCCACCTGGGTAGACCAACAGGGCTCGATCCGGCTTTCGGCCTCAAACCGGTGCGAGAGTGGTTAGAAAACGCGCTTCACCGCTCTATTTTCTTCATTGATTCGGGTTTTTCTCCGGGGAACAGGGCGGGGAGACAGTTTCCAATAGCGATGTTTGACAACCTGAGGTTCAACCCGGGCGAGTTGGCAAACGATAGGGAATTTGCCAAACAATTGTCGGCCGGCAGCGATATTTACATCTATGAGGCCTTTGCGGCCTACAATGAGGCCGCCTCCTTACGAATAATACCCGAAATTATCCCCACCTATCCGGGATTCAGGTTCGAAAAAGAGGTAGAGGAGTTGGGTAGTATCTTAAAAAATCGCCTCTCACCCAGCCTTTTGGTTATCTCCGGCGTCAAAGAGGATAAAGTCAAATATGTGGATAACCTTGTGGATAAATTCGACGAGATTCTAGTTGGAGGCAAACTCGCCGGCCTTATCCAGCCTCACCCCAAAATCACGTCCGCCAGTCTCACCTCTGACGGCCTTGATATCGATCCTACTTCAATCACTCTCTTTTCAAAAAAAATAAAAAATGCCAAAAACGTCGTCATCAGCGGGCCGCTTGGTCGATTTGAAGACGGCCAACATGCGGCCGGCACCAAAGCCATTTTAGAAGCGGCCAAACGATCCCCTGTCCGCCGTAGCCTTGGCGAAGGCGGGCCCGCCCGGGTCGTTATCGGCGGCGGCGCTACCCTGGCCGCCATCCCCGCTCTCGGTTTTTCCTATACCGATTTCGATTTTGTCAGTACCGGCGGTGGAGCCATGCTCGAGTTTCTCGCTACCGGCACCCACCCCCTGTTCCCCCTGCCCCGTAGAGTTGGACTTTACCTATAGACCCCCTGCCGATGTTCAACCTTTAGGATATCCAAAATCTTTGTCTTCTCGTTGTACCTATAGACTATCCGATAGTCCCCAATCCGGAACTTACAATATTCTTCCAACTTTCCCCGTAGCTTAAAACCCAACAACGGTTCTTTTTTTAGTTTCTCTAAAGCAGGCAGAACCCTCTCCCTAATTCTTTTCGGTAGCCTATTTATTTCCTTGCCGACTTTATTTGGAATTCTTACTTCTTTTGCTGGCACTTATTCCACTCTTGTTAAATTCGGCGAGAGACAAAAACCTTCCCTGCTCAAGTTCCTTTTCAGCTAGTTTTATATCGTCAAGGGAATTTTCAAGCGTGAACACGGTTTCTTCCAACAGATCCAAGTATTCAGTCGAAACCAAAGATGCTCTCACCACTCCCTTTTTGGTTAGATCGACCCTCGAGTAGTCCCCATAAACCCTATCAACCAAGTCCAGCAATGTGCTTCTTGCCTTGGTGGTCGAAATTACGTTCAACATATAGCAAGTGTACACTTTTATGTACACCTACGTCAACCCCCGACAGGTCACCCACCTTATTTTTTGTAGTAAGATTACTTAATGCCCACTTTTGCTATCAACGGCTTTGGCCGCATCGGCCGCTCTGCCGCTCGGGTCTGGCTGGAAAGACACACCGACAAGATCAATCTGGCGGCGATCAATACGTCCGGTTCCCTGCCGGCTTCCGGTTGGGCTCATCTGCTCAAATACGACACCACTTATGGCCCTCTGCCCTACCAAATCGAGGCCGAAGACCTCAAAACCTTCAAAGAAGTTACCGATACCGACCCCCTCATCGGCTATCTGAAGATAAAAACCGCCACTGCCGAGCACAAAATCCCTATTCTCGCCCAAAAGGACCCCGCCAAAATCCCCTGGGGCCAATATCAAGTTGATGTTGTGGCCGAGTGTACCGGTATTTTTACCAACCGAGAATCAGCCAGTCAGCATCTGGCCGCCGGCGCCAAACACGTTGTCATTTCAGCTCCTGTCAGGGGCGATGGCATCCCCACCGTTGTCCTGGGAGTGAACGAAGCTGTTCTCAAAGAACACGCCAACGCGATTACTATTCTCTCTAATGCCAGTTGCACCACCAACAGCGTCGCCCCCGTCGCGGCCATTATGCACACCAAAATCGGCGTCAAAAAAGCCATGCTTATGACCGTTCACGGCTACACCGACGACCAAAATCTCCAAGACAATTCTCATCGTGATCTCCGCCGCGCCCGCGCCGCTGCCGCCAACATTGTCCCCACCTCTACCGGAGCCGCTATTGCCGCGACCGAGGCCGTTCCTGAACTTAAAGGCCTCTTTGACGGCCTGGCCCTGCGCGTCCCCGTCATTACCGGTTCCATTTCCGACTTTACCTTTGTCACTGCCCGTTCCACCTCGGTCGAAGAGGTAAACGAGATGTTCATTGACGCCGCCCGCACCCCACCCTACCAAGGTATTCTGGCCGTCACCAACGAACCACTGGTTTCCTCGGACATCATCGGCCGCCCGGAATCATCCATCGTCGATCTCGGCCTCACCCGCGTCATTGATGGTGACCTCGTTAAAGTCATGGCCTGGTACGACAACGAAATGGGCTATAGCCACCGCCTCGTCGAAGAAGTCATCAAAGTCGCCGAGATGATATAAAATTTACGCATGAGTTTAATTTTTCTAACCTCTACGGGTATTTCTACCGGGGTGGTCCGAGAAGCTTTTGTCGATCGTGTTGGTTCCGACCGAACCCGCCGTGTTGCTATTATTACGACCGCCTCTCCAGAAAAAGCCGAAAATAAATATGCCCAGCTTACCCGAAGTCAATTTCAAGAGCTTGGCTTTACCGGTAATGTTGTTTATCTTGGTATTAGCGCAGGTAGTGTTATTCTTGGGCCAACAATAAAAGAAGCCTCCGTCGTTAACCCTGATCCTAATGGAATCGGTCTTACTGACTTTACCGGCTTGGGAATCCTCGCCTATGAGAAAACCGTTCCCCACAAGGTTATTCGCCTCACGGATATCCAGGCAATGATTGTCTTGGGATCGAATACCCAACTTGTCTCTTAGTCATCAAGAGGTCCGACCTCTTGACTTCGGGTAATTTTCGGCCTAAATTGGAATTATGGCTGACGTAAGGATCGCGATTTTCAAAGGTAAGGGGATCAGAAAAACTATCTATAACAATGAATGGTGGTTTGTGGTGGAAGACATCGTTTTGGCCCTTATCGACTCAAATGATCCGAAACAATACCTTCAACGCATGAAGCAACGTGACCCGGAGTTGACGAAAGGGTGGGTACAAATTGTACATACCCTTCCGGTTGAAACAACAGGCGGTGTCCAAAAAATCAACTGTGCCAACACGGAGGGGGTTTTCAGAATTATCCAGTCCATCCCCTCCCCTAAAGCCGAGCCATTCAAACGTTGGTTAGCCAGAGTTGGTTATGAACGAGTCCAAGAGATCGAAGATCCGGAGTTGGCGACCAAGAGAACCAGAGCCTTGTACAAAGCCAAGGGCTACCCCGACTCCTGGATCGAAAAACGGATGCGGGGCATCGAGGTCAGGGAAACCCTAACCGATGAATGGAAGAAACGAGATGTTGGTGGAGACAGAGAATACGCCATCCTAACCGCTGAAATCTCCAAGGCCGCTTTTGATATGACTCCCTCTGAATACAAAAGGTTCAAGGGTCTTTCTAGAGAAAATCTGCGTGATCACATGGATGACCTGGAATTGATCTTCTCCATGCTCGGCGAAGCCTCGACTACAGAGATTGCCAGAAGCAAAGACACACAAGGATTCACCGAAAACAAAACTGCGGCCAAAAAAGGCGGAAAAATCGCCGGGGATGCTCGAAAAAAGCTTGAAATCGAATCCGGTCGAAAAGTCTCCACCCGAAAAAACTACCTACCCAAGAACGATAAGGCTAGGGAATTAATCTAAGTGGAGGCCGGAACGGGATTCGCACCCGTGAATATTGGTTTTGCAGACCAACGTGTTTGACTACTTCACCATCCGGCCAAGGCGAACCTTTATATTTTACCACTCATCTGCTAAACTGAACCTGCTTTATGAAACTTTCTCGACTTATATTAATTCTCTCCACGTCACTTCTCCTCGGCGGTTGTTCCTTTTTCGGCGGTAAAAAAGCCGGTATCCAGGTGACCGCCAATCCCCAGGCCAATATCTTTCTTGATAACAAATCTCTCGGCCAAACCCCGGTCTATCGGGAAGGCCTCAAGCCCGGCACTTATACTTTAAAAGTCGCCGCTTCCGACCAGACACTTTCCGCTTGGGAAGGCAAGATCACCCTTAATGCCGGCGCTCTGACTGTCATTGATCGCCAACTCGCCGCCGATCCGGCGAAATCATTTGGCTATACTCTCACCTTTGAAGCCCTGGCCAATAAAACTGCCACTGAAGTCAACCTGGTCAGTTTCCCCGATACTGTTTCGGTTATGGTTGACGGCGCCCCGGTTGGTTTTACTCCTTTCAAAAGCGACTCCACCGCCGCCGGCGGCCACACTTTCACTCTCACCTCTCCCGGCTATCAAGATCAGGTCATTAAGGCTTCAGTCCGGGCCGGTAACCGTCTCGTCATCAATGTCCAGCTCGGTGCCCAAACCATCGTCCCCACTCCCACCCCCCTCGCCACCCCTTCGGCCACCCCTACGCCCGGTAGTGTCGAAATCACCCCCCTGCCCAAACAAGCGACTGATGCTGCCGTCTTAAAGCCATATGTGGAAATAAACTCAGCCAGTCTTGGATGGGCTAGGGCTAGAGCCGAAGCAAGCATTTCTTCCCAGGAAGTGGCTAAACTGCCACATGGCAATAAGTACCCCTATCTATCAACCT
>Ga0209211_10013331_pt1 | contig 10205 bp, 10 predicted proteins | sample RifGroA2_FD_183992 | JGI IMG/M metagenome (GOLD analysis project Ga0209211, IMG submission 183992) | Groundwater microbial communities from Rifle, Colorado, USA - Groundwater A2 (SPAdes) (version 2) | ecosystem: Environmental > Aquatic > Deep subsurface > Groundwater | place: Rifle, Colorado...
TAAAAAGGAAAGGATATTTTTCTTTGGTGTTCTGCCCGTGAAGTTTCCGGGCAGGTGGCGGGACTAATGCGGACTCGGTTTTGCGAAAACTATTTTTTGGGGAAAGGATTTCGCAAAACACTCGGCTAATCTTTTTTGAATTTGGATGTCGCAAGCGGAGGAGGAGGGGTTTGGGGAGGAATCCTCCGCTTGCTCCGCTGTTTTCTTTTGGCGAATTTCGGGCGGGCAAAAATTGAGAAAAAGTATTATTCATGTTAGTATAGTTCTGGGGGTTAGTTTCAACGCTCATACTTATACTATCATACTATGGAAAGCAAACAAAATAAAGAAATTGGGGATAAAATAAAAGTCTTTCGAGCAAAGCAGGGACTTACACAAGACGCTCTTGCGAGAAAGTGCGATATTCCCTATACAACATTGACCAAAATTGAATCGAACGTGATAACAAAACCGTCAATTCAGACTGTAACCAAAATCGCTGAGGGATTAGGAATAAGTATTGATAATTTGATAAAATAAACATTATGAGCCAAGCGATTATTTCATTACTGAATAAGACAAAAATTGATCACTCGTGGTCTTTTTCTGATAAGACAAGAAAGGACACGGCGTATATTACGCATGGCTATCATCGCTATCCTGCAAAATTTATTCCGCAGATAGTTTCGCGCTTAGCAGAAAAATATACAAAAGAGGGTGATTTCATTGTTGATCCATTCGGTGGGTGCGGAACGACACTTGTTGAATCAAAAGTTATGGGACGACCATCAATTGCTGTTGATATTAACCCTGTTGCCGTTTTGATAACAAAAGCAAAAATCACTCCAATTAACCCCGATAAAATTGAGAAAGAATTTGCAACACTTCAGAAAAAATTAGAAACCTATAACGAAAATACAAAAGTCAAAGCTCACGACCATGAGCGGATTGATTATTGGTTCAAGCCGGAAGACAAAAGGAAACTCGCCTTTATTTTTGCCGAAATTTCAAAAATTAAAGATCAGGATGTTCAAGATTTTTTCTTTTGCGGATTTTCAAATATTCTCAAAAATTGTTCAATATGGTTGCAAAAAAGTAATAAGCCAACAAGAGATTTTGAAAAAAAGCCGTCAGATCCAATCAAAACTTTTACAAAACAAATAAAAATGATGTTAAGAGGCAACGCCCGATTATTTCAGTTGCTTTCAGAAAAAGGTTATTTGAAAATCCCAAGCAAAGTAGTTTGCACAGATGCGAGAACAATTCCGGCAAAAGACAATAGTATTAGTTTGATTGTTACTTCTCCGCCCTATGTTACTTCATACGAATATGCTGATTTACACCAACTAACCGCATTATGGCTAGAATATACAAAAGATTTGAGTGATTTCCGAAAGCGTTTTATTGGCACTTCATATCATAGTAAAAAAGATTTGACACTCAATAGCTCAATTGCAGAAAATATCCGAAAAGAATTGCTGAAAATAGATAAAAAAACTGCCGAAGAAGTTTCAACATACTTTAGCGAAATGAATCAAGTTTTTGTAGAAATGAAAAGAATGCTTAAAAAAGGAGGGAAAACCTGCATTGTTGTCGGGAACACCAGCTTAAAAGGCGTAAAGATACTCAATGCAGAAGTTTTTGTCGAACAATTGCAAAACTTGGGACTAAAAGTTGCTGATATTATTAAGAGAGAAATACCCTCAAAAAATTTACCGTCCGTTAGAGATAAAAAAACAGGTAAGTTTGCCAGTATAACCGACAAAAACAAAATATCTGCTTATCCAACAGAATATATATTAGTAATGCAAAAATAAAATTATGACAATACAAGATTTGATAAAAATTTACGATACAAAAAAGAAGAAGTATGGCTTTGAGGCATACAGACATATTTCAAATGTATTAAAAGAAGCAAAAGAACAGCACGGCAAAGATTTTACTGGCGATGACCACGAGCAATCGTGGCGAGCCTTCAAAGGTAAAAATTTAGAAAAACTGATTGAGTATATTATTACGGACGAGGTTCACGCTCTCAATTTGCAAGTAGTAAATGGAAATAGTCTTGAAAGAACGAATGGATCAAATCTCTCTAAAGAATTAAGTGTGGTTAAGAGAAATCTTACTGTTGATTATGGTGAATTTGGTCTGCATTTACCTGATGTTGATTTAATTATTTATGATCCAAAAACGAGCAAGGTTGTCGCTGTTTTGTCTAGCAAAGTTACTCTGCGAGAAAGAATTGCACAGACTGGCTATTGGAAAATAAAACTTGCTTCGGATAAGGCGACAAAACATATTAAAGTTTATTTCGTAACGCCGGACGAGGACGGGACACTGACAATCAAAAAACCCACAAAGAAAGGTAGAGCAATTGTTGAGGTTGATACAGACGGCAGTTATGTCTTGAGTGAAACGAATATTGAGGAAAGCGACAAAGTAAAAATGTTTGATAAATTCATCGATGATCTGAAAAAACTTTTGAAATAATATGGCTAAAGATTTGATTTTAGAATCAACTACACTATGGGATTATCCAACACAAAATTACGGGGATAAACCTCATGGAAACAATAAATATAATGGCGTAACACCAGCTTTTGTTCTTTGGAATTTATTACATAGATACACAAAGGAGGGCGACTTGGTCGTTGATCCGATGTGCGGAAGTGGAACAACAATTGATGTTGCCAAAGAATTAAAGCGAAAGGTTATTGGTTACGATATTAATGTAACAAGACCAGAAATAATCAAAAATGATTCTCGTAAAATTCCTCTTGCGGATAATTCCGTTGATTTTGTTTTCATTGATTCGCCGTATTCGGACAACATAAATTACTCGGACAATAAGGAATGTATCGGAAAAATTTCATGTGAGAAGACTGAATTTTACGACGAATTAGAAAAGACAGCGAGTGAAATTTCAAGGATTTTGAAACCCGGCAAAGTTATGGGTTGGGTTATTGCTGATCAATGGATAAAAAAGAAATTTACACCCGTTGGATTTTTACTTTGGCCTAGACTAGAAAAGTATTTTGAGGCAATGGATATTGTTTGCCTTACTAGACACAATCAAACATCAAATACTGGGATTTGGCATGACCGGGCTAGGCAGTATAATTTTTATCTCAGAGGATTTAAGTATTTGTTTATAATGAAGAAAAAGTAATTATGAGTAATGATTTGATTACAATACTTAGTTTAATAATCGGAATACTCGGTTTAGTTGCGACTTTGGCAGGAACATATTTTGCCTATATCTCGTTTATAAATCCGATAATAAGGTTCAAAAAATATCTGAAAAATCCTGAAAATTGGGAAAAATTTCAAGGCATAGATGATCATCTTTCTTTTTATCGCCATAAAAAATATCCTAATTTTCAAATTGTTGTAGATTGGGATAAAGAACTTGTGGAAAATTTTCACGAGGAGTGGATAAATGACGTTCTTTATCCTGACAAAACAAACAACGCTTCTTATTATGTTAGGTTAGAGGCCAATGCAATGTTGTTAGAAAAGGAGTTGTTTGTTTCTTTGGACGGACACCGATATTTTGTGCCTGTGCCAAAAGTTTTGAGTGTAAAAAATGATGAACGAGAATTTTATTACGACAAACAACAAATTCAATTAGCAAAGATTGTTGGAAGACATCATTTTGAAAAAGATATTTACGATTTTGCCAAAGAGTGTAAAAAGCCGATAATGATCAAGGAGTAGTTTTTCAGTCCTGCCCGCCCGAAATTCGCCAAAAGAAAACAGCGGAGCAAGCGGAGGATTCCTCCCCAAACCCCTCCTCCGCTTGCGACATCCAAATTCAAAAAAGATTAGCCGAGTGTTTTGCGAAATCCTTTCCCCAAAAAATAGTTTTCGCAAAACCGAGTCCGCATTGGTGTCCGCCGAGGCTCTGCGAGGCGGTGGCGGGGCTGATTCATTCGTTCAGTTTCCGCTCGAAAAAGGTTCGCGCAAAGTGTATAATTACAGCACCACGTTGGAAAAGTCAATGCCTCGCCCCGCCTTTGGCGGGTCTCGGCAACCAAATCGTACGGATTTTTCGGGGCAAAAAGAAATTCCCGATTCCGTTAGAAGCAGAAAAGAAAAATTTTAATCATAAGATTTAGGGGTAAGAAAACAGCAGAAATGCTGATTTTTTTTGTTGGCCTTTACAAATTGAGAGCAATATGTTATACATTAAGTAGTCAGAAATAGGCTCTTTTCCAACTTCATACTCAGGAGGTGAAGCTTGAGAACCACAGGCGTTGTTGCATTCGCGTTCGGAGTACCGGAAACGATTCTGTCCAATCGGCGCATCGCCGAAATCGCATCGAAGAAGGCGCGGGAACTGAACGGTCGGGTTTATACCCAACTCGACATTCGTGTCGAAGAGGGTATTCCAGTGGAATACACCGAGGAAGAGCCCGGCAATCCGCCGCCGACTCTGCGCATCGCGCGAGGAGCCGTCCAGTGGGCGAAGCGACACGGACTCACCGAGTTGTGGGTCGTGGCCGCCAAGCCGCACCTCTGGCGCGCTCTGCGAGATGTCCAGCAAGCTGTTCGCGAAGCCGGAGCGCGAATCGAAGTTCGTGTCTGTAAGGAAATCGAACAGTACCTGGAGGATTCCTGGTTCTGTCCCGACTCCGCACAAGATCGAGTTCGATCTCGCAAAGCATGGGACAAACGAGAAAACATCGTCAAGCTCATGCCCTTCTTCGTCTACAAGTGCGTGGCGAGCTAAGGCGATGACCGCCACCAACCGAGCCCCTCGTGGTAACAACCACTTGGGGCTCAATCTTTTTATATTTATTGAGTTAAGAATTTTCATAAAGAATTTGCCGCCAAAGCAGTAAATTTTTCAATAATTTGCGATTGAAAAATTTACTGAAATGAGTTAATCTTAACTCATTAGAAAAACTTGAAATTGTCATTCGTGCGGCTCCGCCGCCTTTCCGAATTTTCGCGGGGGGACTTCCTCGCCGCCTGTGGCGGCGAAAGCGGTTCGGACTAATTCAAGTATTCTGCACAATTCATAACTTGGTCAGAAAATTCCCACACGCGCAAGCGCGCGGGGGAATTTTCCTACCAAGCTATGAATTCAGGCTTTTGCTATGGGGCGCGTAGAGCACAGCACAACATTGAGTGGAGAAATTCGCTTGATTAACGGCGGCTTAACTAGTAAGCTAAGGTATAAGATATATGGGCATTGTACTTATCACCATTCCCGGAGATGTGAAAAAGCAGTTTGCAAACACACTTCACAAAAGGACACATGGTGTGGATTTGGTCATCGTGCAGAGACCAAAACACACTTCATTCATCGAGCGTATGGGGCGCCTAAGGCAGACTGTTGGACTACGCAATTTTCCGCGAGAATTGTGGTACGGATTTCTTTTGAGACTGAGTAATGCCAAACAAACACTCGAGTATTTTCGGGAGTATACTGTCGGAGATCCAGAGGAGTATATTCCTAATGTAATGGAAGTTGATTCGGTAAATAGTGATGAGGTCTACGCCGTGCTTCAGAAACTCTCGCCTAATCTCATAGTTGTTTGGGGAAGTTCAGTGCTTGCACCACGCATCCTCAAGACTGCAAATAAGACCATTAATTTACACATGGGCTACTGTCCTTATTATCGGGGCAAACTAGCTAATCAATGCGCCGTGCTTCACGAAGATACCGCACACATCGGGGCAACCATTCATTATGCGGAAGAAAAGGTGGATGCGGGAAGGATTCTCGATGTTGTCGTTGCTGATTTAAAAAAACCGCCCAGAGAAATGTTCCGTGATTTGCATGATAGAGCTATCGCACAGTGTCTTGATATCGCAGTACGACTTTTTCGTAGAGAGACTCTGTCGGCGCAAGTGCAGGATATATCACGTTCGGAAAATTTTTTGTTTAAAGATTGGACACCAACAACTCGTTACAAACTTGCAAAAAAAATGCTTTATTGGGAGCAGGGGTTTTATGAGCATGAGCGTGGTGCGTAAAACACTCTTTCGTGACGGGGGTTTGTTCGAGGGATATCGAGTATGACATTCGGATGTTACAACTCGTTTTCTTGCGGTCTCTGCCGCAGGGATTTTGATTCATAGAGTACTATATATCGTCGGTATAGAGATCATAAACACCATTGTGTTTGCGATACTTCTTGTTTGACGATATAATTAAAACCACATGAGCCTGGGGACAAAAATTAATATTATTTTACTTGTCACCATCGGTGCTGTTCTTTCTGGTGCGTTCTGGGTTATCTTCAGCGTTGAGTCTGCCACAATCAAAAATCAAGTGGTGAATGATGCGAATACCTCGGTAGACATTTTGCACAGCAATATCGAGCGCATGTTCGTACAACTCGAAGAGGCGCGCGGACAATTGCAAGAGAAGGTTGATAAGCTGAGCGCAACGGAGGGGATACAATATATCAATGTTACCAATACAAACGGCCAACATGCCGCGGCGACAGATCATACGCTTGTCGGTGCGTGGGCGCCCGCAGATGTTTTGGAGAACATTAAGCGGGTTATTGAGACCGGAAATCCCTTTGATATCCAAACTCCTCAAAAATCATTTTATAAAATTAAGCAATATTTCCCGATTTACCTTAAGGACGGAGACAAGAAGTCTCCCGTTATTGGCGTTGCCGAAGTCGAGGTTGCGGCACGGTCAAAGTCCAAAGAGGATGTCACCAATGCACAGAAATTAATCAGTCTTATTTCGACAAGCATTGCACAGGATATTCGTTCAATCGTTTTGACGAGAAATGAGAATATTAAGGTGATGAAGGATATTAGCAATAAGGTAGATCTCTACGAGTTTTTCCATGATCTTATTGTTTTTGATGATAAGGCAAATATTATCGCCAACACCGGCGATAAGGATGGAGAATTTGATAATGATTCGGTTGAGTACAGACGTTCTCGTGAGGGGGTATTGTCGGGGGAGCTCAAGGAATCGACCTATGAACGCGTCCACGAAGAAGAAAGGGTGATTGTTCGAATTATGCCGATTGTCGCTACTTCAGCAAGTGGACAGACGAAGATTATCGGAGTTACGGAGGCGCACATTCTTATTGCCGCATATGAAAAAAAGGTGACTGCCATGAAAGTTCGCTTGATCGAAATCGCGATTGGTGTCATGGCAGTGCTCCTCTTTGTTCTCTCGATTATCCTGCGCTTCACGGTGACGAGACCGATTAAAAAGTTTTCTCTGGTGGCGGAGCGTGTTTCTCAGGGCGATTTGAATCAGACGATTGTATACAAGTCTCATGATGAGATGGGGCGCTTTGCGGACGTATTCAACACAATGTTGTCCAACTTGCGCGAGTTTGATCAAATGAAATCGGATTTCCTTTCTGTGGTGGCGCATCAGCTCCGCACGCCGCTTGCGGGTGTGAAATGGGTGCTCAAGCTCATTGTTGAAGAAGATTTGGGTCCGCTCACTGACGAACAGCGCAGTATGCTCAAGCGCGGGTATGAGACCAATGAGAAGATGATTCAATTGGTAAATGACCTCTTGAATGTATCGCGTATTGAAAATGGAAAATTCAAATATACGTTTGCGGAAGATGATATTATGAGGATTATTCAAATCCTAACCCAGAATTCGGATCCTATCGCAAAGGAGCACGGGCTCGACGTGCATCTCGTCGCCGCGCATCCGATTCGACCGTTTCGATTTGATGCCGAGAAGATCCTTTTGTCCTTGCAGAACTTGGTTGATAATGCGATTAAATACACTCTTCCCGGGGGGCATATCACTATTTCCGTGGAACAAAAAGGAGATTATGTGGAGATCAAGATAAAGGATACGGGCGTCGGTATCCCCAAGGAAAGTATCTCAAAGCTCTTTTCAAAGTTTTTCCGCGCCCCGAATGTGATATACTTACAGACAGAAGGATCGGGGTTGGGACTCTTTATTGTGCGGAATATCATCGTACAGCATGGCGGGAAAATATGGGCGGAGTCGGAGGAAGGGAAGGGAACAACCTTTACGGTAACCCTCCCACTTCTCGAGGAGCTCTTGCCAAAGGAGGAAAAGGTGCCGTTTTTGGATAATAATGCGAAGGAAGGGGAAAAGGGGACTGTTGCCTAGTTCCCAAATTGTTTAATATATAATATACTAGTAGCAACACCTTATAAATATTTATGGATGAAAAAAAGAAAATTATTATTGTAGAAGATGATGCAATTTTGCGGGATGTGTTATTTGAGAAGCTCGAACGAAGCGGGTTTTCTGTTGATCGTGCTGAGGATGGTATCATTGCCATGGAGAAGATTCGCGCGCGTCGGCCTGACATGATACTTCTCGATATCATTATGCCGCGCAAAGGAGGAATGCAAGTACTCGAAGAACTTCATGCCGACCCGGCACTCAAAGACATTCCGATCATCATCATTTCAAATTCCGGACAACCTGTAGAGGTTGAGCGTGCACGGGAACTTGGTGCGCGGGACTTCCTCATCAAAGCGGTTTTTGATCCGAACGAAGTACTCGAAAAAGTAAAAAACATATTGGAAGGTAAAGACCAAGGCAAGGCAGGGTGGGATATTCGCACGCAAATGGTGGGGGGTGTCGCGGAGGGAACGACGACTCCCGCTCCTGTCGCAAGTGTAGCGCAAGCACCAGTAGCTACTCCGGGGCAAAGTACTTCTGGTAGTGCTTCTGCGCAAACTCCCGTAAATGCTCCGACCGTGTTTATTCTTGTCGTTGAGGACGACAAATTCCTCCGTGAACTTCTTGTGCGCAAACTTTTAAACGAAGGGTTTGTGGTGGAAAACGCAATCGAAGCGCGTGTGGCGTTTGAGATTCTTGAGAAAAAGAAACCAAGCATCATTCTTCTCGACCTCATCTTGCCGGGAGTGAGTGGGTTTGAGATCCTTGCGCGTATCAAAGAGGATCCGAAGCTTGCAGACGTCCCCGTTATTATTTTGAGCAACCTTGGCCAAAAAGAAGACGTTGACCGGGCGATGGCGCTTGGCGCGAAAGACTTTATGGTGAAAGCAAACTTTACGCTTGATGAGATCGTCACGAAGGTACGCACGGTGACAGGGGTATAATACTATCCCCCATTAACCTCTTCGCATTTTGCTAAAAATTTCGGCTGCGACTTTAAGAAAAATCTTCAGCATATTTCAATACGCTTCATATTTTTTTTCTTCTCGTCTCGCACGAAATTTTTAGCAAAATTACACGAAGGACTTAATAGGGGATGGTAATGGTATAAGAGGAGGGAAGGGGATAATTAACTTCACGCCAGTTTCGCAATTGCGAAACTGGCGGTATCCTGCTAAGATGGGCACATAAATATTGCGGGATTAGTTAAATGGTATAACTTCAGTTTTCCAAACTGAAATCGGGAGTTCGATTCTCCCATCCCGCATAACGATAAAAAATACCCGACAATAGAGTTGGGTGTTTAAAAAATCCAAGGGATGCCCTTAGAACCCATCCACTATCTTTTAACCCCTTCTCATAAGCAAAGATACGAACGCCAGTATGACCATTTGGCGACTTGTTGATAATTTTCTTTCACAATTCTTCCACAGCCTCCTGCATTTCTCCAGCCATGCAAAAGAACGTTCAACTACCCATCTTTTGGGTATTACCTTGAACGTATGTAATTCACTTCTTTTTACCACTTCAACCTCTGCGCGAATGAGTCGCTTAATTTCTTGAGCAAACTTCTCTCCTGTGTACCCACCATCAGCCAACATTTTTTGTACCTCAGAAAAATCTTCTTTGTGTCTTTCTGCCACAAGAACTGCTCCATCTCTGTCGGTCACGTTAGCGGTAGTCACCACAACGCCGTGAAGCAAGCCGTTGGTGTCAACCGCAATATGCCTCTTGATTCCTGAAACTTTCTTTCCCGCGTCGTAGCCTTTTTCCTTTGCGGTATCAGTGTTTTTCACGCTCTGTGCATCAACGATGACCATGCTTGTTTTCTCTTTCCGACCATTGAACAAACGATCCTCTCCAACATATTTTTTTTAAAACCTGCTCTAAAGTGCTCGGTTGTTTTTTCTTGCTTACCTTCTTTTCTTCACTCCATTTCATAAAATGCGCGTGGACTGTTTTGTATTTTGGATAGTCGTGCGGGAGCGCGCTCCACTGGCACCCTGTCTTGAGTACGTACTTTGAATTACGAAACTCCCTTTCTCCTCATTTTCATACTACAATAGTAAAGGGCACCGTAGGTGCCCTTTACTATGAACACAAGTATAAATGTCTT
>Ga0209211_10013332_pt1 | contig 10204 bp, 8 predicted proteins | sample RifGroA2_FD_183992 | JGI IMG/M metagenome (GOLD analysis project Ga0209211, IMG submission 183992) | Groundwater microbial communities from Rifle, Colorado, USA - Groundwater A2 (SPAdes) (version 2) | ecosystem: Environmental > Aquatic > Deep subsurface > Groundwater | place: Rifle, Colorado...
TAATAGAAAACTATAAAGAATTAAAAGAAGAATTAACCGCAAAAGGATACGTTTTTCAGTCCCAAACAGACACAGAAGTAATCGCGCATTTGATAGAAAATTGCTTAAAAGATACAAAAGATTTCGGAAATGCTCTGAGATGCGCGCTCAAAAAACTTGACGGGGCTTATGCATTGGGAGTACTTTTCAAAGAAGATCCCGAGACACTTTATGCAGCGAAAAAAAACGCTCCTTTAATAGTCGGTTTAAGCGACAAAGGAAACTATATTGCAAGCGATGTGCCTGCTCTTCTTGAATATACGAAAAAAGTTATTTACTTAAATGACCTTGAAGTAGCGGAAATTAAAGAAAATTCCATAAAAATTACAGATATAGAAGGCAAAATATTAAATAGAAAACCGGAAATTATTCCCTGGGAGCCTATTTCTATAAACAAAATGGGCTATAAACATTTCATGCTTAAAGAAATCCATGAACAACCTGATGTAATCAGACAAACTTTGTTTAACAGATTAACAAACCAAACTGACCCAATTAAGCTGGATGAAGTAAAACTTACCGAAGAAAGCCTGAAAAACCTTAAAAGGATTCAGATTATTGCCTGCGGAACATCATTGCACGCCGCGCTTGTAGGGAAATATCTAATTGAAGAATTTATAGGACTTCCTGTTGATGTTGAAGCTTCAAGCGAATATATTTACAAAAGAGTTGTTTCCGACAAAAATTCACTTACCATAGGTGTTTCCCAGTCGGGAGAAACAGCAGATACTATTACAGCTTTAAGGCTTGCCAAAGAAAAAGGTTCACATATTCTTGTAATAACAAACAGACCTGATTCAACAATGGCAAGAGATGCTGACAGCCTTCTTCCTATAAATGCAGGATTTGAAGTAAGCGTTGCTGCCACAAAATCATATACCGCACAGCTTTTAGCTTTTTATTTACTGGCTTTAAAGCTTGCTGAAATTAACAAAAGTCTTCCCGCGGAAAAACTTGAAGAGTATAAAAAAGAACTTCTTCATCTTCCTCATAAAGTCGAGATGATTTTAAACCACACTGAAGAAATCAAGAAATGCGCAATAAAATTCAACAGCTCAAAGGATTTTATCTTTATAGCAAGAGGTATTAATTATCCTGTCGCACTTGAAGGAGCTTTGAAACTAAAAGAAATCAGCTATATTAACGCTACAGGCTATCCTGCCGGCGAATTAAAACATGGACCGATTGCCATGCTCGATAAAACCATGCCTGTGGTTGCAATATTAGTACCGGGAAAAGTTTTTGAGAAGGTTCTTTCAAACAGCGAGGAGTCAAAAGCAAGAGAAGCTCGCATGATTGCAGTGACTTCAAGCGATGACAAAAAGCTAGAATCTGTTTTCAAGTATATACTTAAAGTTCCTCAGACTGATGAAATATTTTCACCAATCTTGACAACAATTCCGCTACAATTGCTGGCTTATTACATAGCAGAATTCCTCGGAAAAGACGTCGACCAGCCAAGAAATTTAGCTAAGTCAGTTACTGTAGAATAGGCTGTCATTGCGAGGGCTTTAGCCCGTGGCAATCTATTAAATGAGCAATTATAAGCTTTCACTCTAAACAGGACAGATCTCCCCCCCTCTTTTGGGTTTTTAGTTTTTCTTTCTTTTGGTTCGTTTTCTCTTCTTTTTGCATTCAAAAAGAAAGAAAATGAACATGCGAAAAAGGAGAATAAAAGTTTTAATACGTAACAGAAGAGATTGCCACGTCGGGCTTTTAGCCCTCCTCGCAATGACAACAAAACCTATTACCGTTGAATGATTTGTTTAAACCTGCAAAGGATCGACACCAAACCTGTTATCACCCTCTGTCCCTTTTGTACAATAAAGAACCAAGAGCCAAATTATACCAATTATCGGAATTAGTGCTATAAACCACCACCAACCTGATTTATCAACATCATGCAATCTCCTTACTGAAACTGCCAATTGAGGAATAAATATAGCTAATTTAAAAATAGTACTGAATAATCCGATATTGGATTTACTGTCATAAAATCCTGTTACACTGTCTATTATCGTTAATAAAACAATTCCTATAAAAACTAAAAGCGCAAAATACCAGTATTCTGATCTGCTGGCTCTGCCTGAGAAATCCGCATATTTTTTTGTTAAACATTCAATCGCTTTTTCCATTTCAATTCCTTTTATAACTTAAATCACATCTTAATTTAACAATATATTATATTTTTATTACATACTATAAAAAACTTAAACTTTCACCAAGTAAAAACTTGTGCGTGGTATAATATTAGTGAGAGGTTTTGTCGATTATTAACTATTTCGGGAAATCAAAAGTAATTTAATCGGATCATAATTAGAAAAAACAGGCATGGACAAAGAATTAATTTATAAAAAAATAGACGATCTTATTGAAATGAGAAAAATTCTCTGGACTGTTCTTGTTGTTTTAACAGGCGGAATTTTTGGTTTAATTATCAATATAATTTCACCTTTTAAGTTTAATATTGAGCTTGTTGTTAAAAGCATTATTATAAGTCTTGGGTTTTTTTTAGATTATGTATTGATTTTAATTATTAAAGATAATAATGAAGAAATAAATAATTTTTTTATTAAATTAGCAAAAGGAGAATAACATGAATATTCCTGAAATAATTTCAATGGTTTTTATTTTTTCAATAGTATTATTTATGGGATATTTACTAATAAAATTCCTTTTAGATACCCGAAAATCAATTAACAAAATGCAATAATAATTATTAAAAATATAAGGATTCAATTGTGGACACAACAATGACAGAAAAAACAGATCAATACAACGCGAGTAATATTCGTATACTGGAAGGTCTGGAAGCCGTAAGACTAAGACCGGGCATGTACATTGGCTCAACCAGCCAGAGAGGCTTGCATCATCTTATTTACGAAATCGTAGATAATTCTATTGATGAAGCACTCGCAGGATTTTGTACGGAAATAAAAGTAAACATAAATAAAGATGAAAGCATTACAGTTATAGATAACGGCAGGGGAATTCCTGTTGACGTAAAAGAAGATTCAGGGAAATCTGCTCTTGAAATAGTACATACTGTTCTTCATGCCGGCGGAAAATTCGGAGACGGCGGATATAAAGTTTCCGGTGGGCTTCACGGCGTTGGTGCTTCCGTAGTAAACGCTCTTTCTGAAAAAATGATTGTTGAAGTTTCCAAAAACGGCTGGATGTACAAACAAACTTACCTTAGAGGCGAGCCAACTTCCCCTGTTCTTAAGGAAAATGAAACCACAGAAAGAGGAACAAAAACTACTTTCTGGCCTGATCCGGAAATTTTTACCGAAACAACTCATATAGACAGGGATATCGTTTCAAAAAGACTGAGAGAAATGGCTTTTCTTAATAAAGGTCTGAAAATCGTTTTCAAAGATGAAGAAACAGATAAAGAAGATGTGTTTTTCTACGAAGGCGGTATTTCAAGCTATGTTGAATATTTAAACAAAACCAGAGATATTATTCACCCGAGCATTGCATATATTGACCAAACAAGAGATGACGTTCAGGTAGAAGTGGCTTTTCAGTACACTGAAGCTTATAACGAAACAGTTTTATGTTTTGCAAACAATATAAATACAATGCACGGCGGAACTCATCTTACCGGATTCAGAAACGCTCTTACGAGAGTTGTCAATGATTATGCAAGAAAAAATTCCATGATTAAAGACGGTGAAGAAAATTTATCCGGAGATGACGTTAGAGAAGGTATTACCGCTATTATAAGCGTTAAAATTCCAAATCCGCAGTTTGAAGGACAAACAAAAGAAAAACTTGGAAATAGTGAAGTTCAGGGAATTGTGAACAGTATCGTCCTTGAATACTTCCAAGACTGGTTTGAACTGCATCCTAAATGCGGAAAAACCATCATCGCAAAAGTGCTTCAGGCTCAAAGAGCAAGAGAAGCCGCAAGAAAAGCGAGGGAATTAACAAGAAGAAAAAGCGTTCTTGAAAACTCTACACTGCCGGGAAAACTTGCTGATTGCAGCAACAGAGATCCCGAACAATGCGAAATTTATATAGTTGAAGGCGATTCCGCAGGCGGTAGCGCAAAACAAGGCAGAAACAGGATGTTTCAAGCTATTCTTCCGCTAAGAGGTAAGATTCTTAATGCTGAAAGAGCCCGTATTGACAAACTTTACAATAATAACGAGATTCAATCACTTATTCAAGCACTGGGAATAACTATAAGCAAAGATGAAGACGAATTTGATATGGAAAAACTCCGTTATCACAAAATTATCATCATGACAGATGCTGATGTAGACGGAGCACATATCAGAACACTTCTTTTAACATTCTTTTTCAGGTATGCAAAGCCTTTAATAGACAATGGTCATATATGTATAGCCCAGCCGCCTCTTTATAAACTTACAATAGGCAAAACCTCCGAGTATTTTTATGATGACAGAGCCCTTGATAAAGTTTTAAGGGGAAGAGGAGTAAACAACTTAAACCTGTTTGACTCTTCAAAACAAAAGTCATGCCAGGGCGAAGATCTGGTTAAACTTATCGGAAACATGGCTAACTACTATAATTCCTTTAAAAATCCTATTATAAGCGTGATTCCTGAAATTGTTATAAGAGGACTAATAGGCTCTGATGCTAAATCTGAATATTTTGAAACACTTGAAAACCTTGAAGAGTTAAACGCTTCATTAAGCGAATATCTTACAAACCACAAAGTAACTTTCAGAACAAAAGTAAAAGTGAGCGATTCAGGTAAAAATTCTATTGTTGCATATATTAATAACGATGAAACCCCTATAATTATTACAGCACCGCTTATTAATAGTATAGAATACAAGAGAATCAAAGATTCTTATCCTCATATAAGAGCATTTCTCCTTGAAGAAGAATCAAGCTTGAACCTTGTAATTGATGATAAAACAGACGTAACAATAAATTCATTCGAAGAAATAAACAAAATAGTTGAAGAAAGAGGAAAAAAAGGCGTAAATATCCAAAGATTTAAAGGTCTTGGCGAAATGATGCCCCAACAACTCTGGGAAACAACTATGAATCCTGAAACAAGAACTATTTTAAGAGTTAATATAGACGATGCAATAGTTTGTGATCAACTTTTTGACACATTAATGGGTGAAAGAGTTGAACCTCGAAGGGAATTTATCGAATCAAACGCTGCTTACGCTAAAAATATAGATATATAAAAAAAAAGACGGTTTTTAAAAACCGTCTTTTTTTTGAATTTTAAACATAAAATACAATGATTTTTCTTTTTTAAAAGTTTAAACTGCATGTGTAAAAACATGAGGACGTTTAATATGAGAAAAAGTACTCTTAAAATATCGACGGACAAACAAAAAGATAATGTTAAACATTTAAAAAGCAAAGATCTTACACAACACAAATTATTAGTATTAGACGCCACAAACGGTGAAGATATCCACCTGAAAAAAACCAAAAAAGATAAAAAAAATAAGGATTATTACACATAAATTAAAAAGCACTTATTTAAAATAAGTGCTTTTTAATTTATTATTTATTCCCGTATTTTAGATTTTAAAGACGGAAACTTGTTTTGTAAGTGTTTCTGCAACGGCAGCAAGAGTTTGAGCACTTGCGCTTATTTCTTCAAGACTTGCTGTCTGTTCTTCAGTGATGCTTGAAATTTCTTCCGCGCTTGCTGCTGTTTCTTCTGTTACTGCAGAGATATTTTCTATCATTTTAACCATATCTTCGGAAGTTTTAGCTACTCCGTCGATTTCTCTGGTGATTCCCTGAATTTTTCCGTTGGCTGCTTTTACTTGCGTAATGATGTTTTCAAGTGCTTTTCCTGCATCATTAACAACAAGCACTCCTTCTTCAACTTCTGTGGTTGCTTTACCCATTGTTGTAACAGCAATATTGGTTTTATTCTGAATTTCTTTTATCATTGCAGTGATTTTTTCTGTTGCTCCAGCTGATTGACCGGCAAGTTTTTTAACTTCATCAGCTACTACAGCGAATCCTTTTCCGTGTTCGCCTGCTCTTGCTGCTTCTATCGCTGCGTTAAGAGCAAGAAGATTTGTTTGACCTGCTATGTTTTTGATTAAATCAACGATTTGTTCGATTTCAGAGCTTAATTTACCGAGTTCGGAAATATTTACTGATATGTCTTCTGATACTTTTTTAATACTTTCTATTTTTGCTACAGCTTTTTTAACGTGTTCAGCACCGACATTTGCATTTGTTTCTGTATCATTTCCTAATTGTGCAACAACTTTTGCTTCTTCTGATACTCCTTGTACTGCTTTATTCATTTTATTAACATTAGCAGCTCCCTGTTCTATGTTTCTGGAAACTTCCTGAGCACCTTGAGCTAATTGAGTCGTACTGTTTGCTGTTTGTTGAGCGCCTTGAGCAGTTTGTTCCGAGGATGCGCTCATTTCTTCAGAGTTTGCTGATATCTCTTCTGCTGATGTTATAACTTCAGAAACCAATGATCTCAAGTTTTCAAGCATAATATCGAAAGAAGTACAAAGCACTCCTACATCACTTTTTGAAACATATCCGAATTTATCAACTTTAAGGTTGCCTTTTGTAACTTCGTTCATTTTTGATACCAATTTGTCTAACAACCCCTGTATCCTGAATGATATAAAACATCCAAACCAGATAGAAATAAAAATAGGAATTATTATTGCAAAAATAATTCCTATTTTTGCGTTTACAGCATGCTGTTCATTCTCTTTGTTTGTTTTTTCGGCTTCCTTTATATTGTAGGCTGCCAATTTTTGTATATCTGAAGTCAATTCGTCAAATTTAATTTCAATTTGGAAATATTTATTTTCTGCTACCTGAATATTATCGCTTTTAAGCAGGTCTGAAATATTTTTTGTCGAAGCATAAAAATTCGACAAATCTTTATTCATTTCATCAAACATGCTTTTCTCCTGCTCATCGAGATTTCGTTTTGAATACTTTTCAAAGCCGCTTTTCATTTCTTCTATAATTTTAACTATATTTTCAGCTCTCATTTGCCTCATGGGTTTGTCCATTATCCCATCCATAATATCAGATTTTAATTTATGGAAATTAGCTTCCAGTTCTTTAAGTTCTTTCACTGACATTAAAGTCTCGTCATTCATTGATTTTAAGTCATTACTTAATGACGAAATAACACTAAAACCTATTATCCCCGCTATCAATGTACCTAATGAAGCAACAGTAATTAATAAACCGACTTTTTGAATAGTCCTAAGGTCATAATACTTTTGCAATAAACTCATAAATTTCCCTTTCTATATACAATATATTTTTCTATAAACTTTTTTAGTTTGCTATAAATAATCATAAACTTTTTTTGGAAAAAAAGGAATATGTTTTTGAAAATACAAAATAAATAAAAATCATTGTGTTATTTTATCGACAAACGAAACTTTCAAATATTTTCCGTAACGCTTGTTACAAAAAAATTTCTTTTGTTATTAAGTGTCTAATAAATTATATGATCCTATTTATTAAATCTTTTAAAACTTAAGATTTATTTAAGAATGCGATTTAAAAAAAATTTAATAAAATCATCCTGAAAGATATAAAAAATAGCCCGACCGAAAGTTGATTTTTGTTTTATCATTAGAAGGATTAAAATAAAAACGTTTTATATTATCGAGTTATCGAGGAGATGTATGGTAAATGAAAAAAGAGAATTTAATTTTCCTGTTTATTCTCGGGCTGGTAGTTGCAAGCATTCTTGTCATTATCAATAAACCCACAAAATTCGGGCTTGACCTTATAGGCGGCTCAAGACTTGTTCTTCAAGCACAACCTACAGCAGATGTACCGGAAATCACTCCTGATGTAATGGATAGCCTTTTGTATTCCATTGAAAACAGAGTAAACGCTCTTGGTGTATCTGAAACTGTAGTACAAAAAGTTGGAACAGACAGGCTTTTAATAGAAATTCCTAACATCAGCGACCCCCAAAAAGCTAAAGATTATCTTGGAAAAACCGCTAACCTTGAATTTAAAAAACAGGTTAAAGGATTTAACGGTCAAGAAACATGGATAAGTACGGGTGTTTCAGGAAAGGACCTTAAAAATGCCTATCTTGGGGTTGATCCAAATAATCCTACAGGTAATGAATGGGTTGTAAATTTTGTTTTAAACGATAAAGGCGCAAAAAAATTCGGAAAACTAACCAGTGAACTTGTAAATAAGCCTCTCGGAATCTTTTTTGACAACGAACTTGTTTCAAGCCCTATTGTTAACACTCCTATAACTGGCGGTGAAGGCTATATAAGCGGCAATTATAAAGGTGAAGAAGGGAAAAAAGAAGCCCAGAATATGGTAAATCTTCTTAATGCCGGTGCTTTACCTGTACCTGCTGTAATAATAGAAGAAAATTCAGTAGGTCCAACTCTCGGACAAGATTCTCTTCATAAAAGCGAAATAGCAGGACTTGTCGGTATTGGAGTTGTAATGTTATTTATGATTCTTTATTATAGGGTTCCAGGTTTTATTGCTAATATTGCTCTTACAATTTATGCTTTGATTGTTTTCGCAATCTTTAAGCTTATACCGGTAACATTAACCCTCGCAGGTATTGCAGGCTTTATTCTCAGTATAGGAATGGCGGTAGACGCGAATATTCTTATTTTTGAAAGAACAAAAGAAGAACTTAGAATCGGAAGAACTCTTTTTGCTGCTATAAATGCAGGATTTGAAAGAGCTTTTACAAGTATTTTTGACTCAAATATGACAACAATAATAACTTGCTCCATTCTTTATATGTTTGGGACAAGCATAGTTAAAGGATTTGCTCTTACACTGGCAATAGGTGTTTTGGTGAGTATGTTTACAGCAATTACCGTAACCAAAAACTTCATGCACCTTATTTTCGGAGCCGGTGAACTTACTCATCCAGGCTGGTTTGGACTTAAGAAAGAAGAAATAGGAAAAGCCATTTCTTTTGAAGAAACAACTGCAAGAAAAGCCAAACTCGGTGTTATAGATTAATCCTTTGGAGGAAAAATAAAATGACTAACCCTAATCTAGAAAGAAAAAATAAAGTTGACGTTATTAAATACAGATGGCTCTGGCTGTCATTTTCCCTTGCTTTGGTTATTCCTGCTATAGCAATAATGATTTATTCAATGGTAATTTATCCAAGCCATGCTCCTTTAAGAGTAGGTATTGATTTTACAGGCGGAACAATGCTTCAGTATGGATTTAACAAAGAAATAAAAGATACAGATATTTCTTTATTAAGAGAAAATCTTACAAAAATTGGAATTACAAATCCCATCATTCAAACTGAACAAAAATCCAGTAAAATCACTCAGGGAAAAGAAACAGCTCCTGAAGAAACTTCAAAATCAGTTAAAGAGCAAAATGCAGGCATAAAAACCATTGTTTCAATACGAACAAAATTTTTGAGCAGTCAGGGATCAAACAACGAAACAATAAAAGTAAATAATGTTGTTAAACAAACTTTGGGCGAATATATTCCGCTTCAAACAAGTGCAATAGGTCCGACTTTAGGAAAAGAACTGTTTAAAAATGCTATGATTGCACTTCTTTTATGTTTCTTTGGAATTGTCGGATATTTAACCGTCAGATTTAACATAGATTATGCAATTTGTGCCCTGATAGCTCTTTTTCACGATGCAATATTTGTATGCGGAGCTTTTTCTTTATTGGGACTCATCTTCGGGACAGAGATTGACAGTTTGTTTATTACCGCAATCCTCACAGTAATTGGTTTTAGCGTTCACGATACAATCGTTGTTTTTGACAGGATAAGAGAAAACTCAAAATACCTTTCAAAGAAAAAATCTTTTAACGAAATCGTTAACGTAAGCGTAAATCAAACCCTTGCAAGAAGCATAAACACTTCTTTTACAATATTTATAACACTTCTTGCTTTATATTTCTTTGGCGGATCAACCACAAAAGATTTTGTACTTGCCATGATTCTCGGTATTATTATAGGAACATATTCAAGTATCTTTAATGCAAGCGTTCTTCTTGCAATGTGGAGAGAAAACGAAGCAAAACTTTCGACAACACCAGCATAATTTATAATTTTTATAATTAAAAAAGAACCACTGCCGAAACAAAGCAGTGGTTTTTTTATTTTTATGATTTTAAAATCAATACCTTTTTTGTTACAATATTTATAAATCAAACTAAACTAAAAACTTAAATTGAATTGAAT
>Ga0209211_10013333_pt1 | contig 10203 bp, 8 predicted proteins | sample RifGroA2_FD_183992 | JGI IMG/M metagenome (GOLD analysis project Ga0209211, IMG submission 183992) | Groundwater microbial communities from Rifle, Colorado, USA - Groundwater A2 (SPAdes) (version 2) | ecosystem: Environmental > Aquatic > Deep subsurface > Groundwater | place: Rifle, Colorado...
GACGGTTGGGGGCTCGTGCGTCTTGCTGATGGGACGGTTGGGTGGGTTGAAATGAAGCGTCTTGAGCGCGTGGATCACCCGACCCGTCCGCACGAAGTGCTATTGACGAGCAAGGAGTTTGAGGAGCGCTACCTTGGCGTTCCTTACTTGCATGGCGGGACAACGCGGGAAGGTATTGACTGCTCCGGACTCACGTCCCGCTATTTTTCCCACGTGCGCGGCATGACGATTCCTCGCCATTCGACGGATCAATGGAAGGCTGGCCGTTCCCTGCGCGATGACGAGCGCGAGCCGGGCGACCTTTTGAATCTTCGCCATCGCGAAAAGACGACGGATCACGTCGGGCTCCTTCTAGCAGACGGCAAGGTGTTCCATGCTTGTCTCTTCCACTCTGGCGTCGTGATAGAATCTTTGCAGGAAGTTTTGAAACGCTATGATCTCCTCGGAACAACGCGTCTTTCCTAAACTCAAGAAGCGATCGGCTATTCATGTGGTTGGCGTTACCGGAGTTGAGGGAGCGGCGGTCGCCTCGTTTTTGTTGGCGGAAGGATTTAAAAATCTCGTTGGACATGCGATGTGCGAGGGTAAGGATTTCGAACGCGAACTCTTGTCGCATCACAAGCTTGGCGGCGCGGATCGCAAACGAGAGCTTCTTGATTGCGTTCGCGGCTGGGGCATCGAACGGCGTTTGGGAGACGACTATCTTCGCGGGATCGAGGAGGCAGACGTCATTTTTGCGCCGCAATCTTGGGAGCTTCACCAACAAGCCAATGCTCCGCTTTTCGTTCTCCGACCCAAGCTTCTTAACATCATGCATCTGTATCTCGATCTCGCTCCATGCGCGACGATTGGCGTTACGGGTTCGGACGGGAAGACGACGACGACGCATCTCATCGCACATCTTCTCAATTCGGCGGGACGCAAGGCATGGCTTTCGGGCAACTACCGCGAAGGTGAACAGATCCTCTCGCGCATTCGAGAACTCGATCCGGAAGGCTTCCTCGTTCTTGAAGTAAGCAATCGCCACTTGAACTTCGGCCTTGCCAAGCATCCAGACATTGCGGTTGTCACAAACGTGACCCAGAACCACATGACGGAGTACGAGAATTTTGTAGAGTATTGCGACGTGAAGGAACGTCTTCTTGGATCCGAATCCGTCGCTGTTTTGAACGCCGACAATGCCTGTACACGCCACATGGGCGACCACTGCAAGGAGCGTCTGTTATTTTCCCGCTATCCCGACGCGAAGGCCGTGGGCGCGTTTGTGTCGAAAATGGAAATCCACGATGTTGGCGGTTTTATCTGTGACGTGTCCGACATCTGTCTTCCTGGGGAACACAATCTTGAAAACGCGCTTGCGGCGATCACGGTGGTGCGGAGCTTGGGGCTCTCCGGCGAGGAAATTTCGTCAGGCCTCAAGACGTTTTGTGCGGTGCCGGAGCGTCTCGAAATCGTGGCGGAGATTAACGGGCGTACGATCGTGAACGACCTTGCGGCCACGAGCATGGAGTCCGCGCGGCGAGCGGTGGAGGCGTATGCCGGCAAACCGTTCGTCCTTGTCGTGGGCGGAGAGACGAAGGGAGTGGACTATGAACCCTTCGCCCGAACCGTTCAACGCGTCGGAGCGGTGATCGTCGGAGTCCAAAGCGAAGTAACGGATGTGCTAAAGGCTCTCGGCATTCCGATCGAGACGCACTCAACGGTGAGAGAAGCTGTCAAAGTCGCTTTTGAAAAAACGCCCCGCGGTGGGACGCTTCTTCTCTCTCCGGCGGGAGCTTTTTTCCAGTCACGGCTGATGGTGAAAGAAGGTTTGTCTGTGGCAGAGCTTATTTCATCTCTTCAATCGCACGCCCCATGAGTGGGTCAAGCGACGTGATTTCCACTTCCGCGCCGCAGTTTTCGCAGATGGAAATGGACCCTATGTGCTGGGTTTCCGGAAAGGGAAGGTCTTGAGAGCAGTCAGGGCAATTCATACGCGCACTATTGTAACACATGCAAACTCCCTTGGAAGAACATGCTGGCCTTGCCAAAGCGATCGGGATCGATCGTCTCTTTTTGAAGCGCGAAGACTTCCAGCTGACCGGGTCTTTTAAAGAACGTGCGGCGGAGCGTCAGATCGAACATCTTGTCGAGCGGGGAAAGACAGAGGCTGTCGTTTCATCTTCCGGCAATGCCGCCATCGCTCTTGCACGTGAAGCTCGCGACCAGGGCGTGAAGCTCTTTGCCCTTGTCTCTCCCGAACTCTTGGGAGAAAAATTCGAGACGCTTCTCTCTTTCCACCCCATTGTGATTCAATCGCGTCGGGCGATGCGCCTTGCCAATTACCTTTCGGCGCACCATCGGCTTCCCAATCTCCGTCCTTCTGTTGACGACCATGCGGTTGTCGGCTTTGTGCCACTTGGGGAAGAAATTGACGAGCAGATGAGGGCACACGGCGGGGCGGGAACCGTGGTCAGTTTTATGACTTCGGGTGCGAGCTTGCTTGGGATGACGAAGGGGTACTGTTCAGAACCGCGTCCGGTGTTTGTGGCGGTGACAAATGAGGAAGTCGGGCGCATGGGGACGGCGCGAGGAAGGCGGGAAGAAGTTTCAATGGTTGCAGAGGTTGCCATCGTTTCAAAAGAGGAGATCGAAAGGGCGCAAGCGTTGCTTTGGGAGCATGGCATCGAAGTGGCGTCGGAAGCAACGGCGGCGTTTGCTTGGATTGTGCGGAAGAAGCCGAGAGGGAATGTGGTATGGGTGGTGTCTGGGAAAGCGTGGGCATCGAAGACAAGAGACAAAGAGCCGAAGGTCAACGTCTATCACGCGGAGACGTTTGAAGAAGTTGATCGGATCTATGAAGAAGATTGAGTTCAACGAAGAATTTTTTTTCGTGCATCCGCATGGGCTTTATCTTGAAGGGGCGCAAATGGCGCTTCCGGGATTGCGTTTTATCGTGGATCGTCCGGGACTCAACTCGACGGCCGCTCTCTTGCAGGATGCACGCACTCAAGCAGAGCTTCCGGCTGGTGCGAGGCTACTCCTCATGAAACCTGCACCCAAGATTGAATTTCTTGCGCGCGAGCACGGGTGGAGACTCGTGTCGGTTTCAAGCGAACTCAATCGTCGGTTTGAAAACAAGCTCACGATTGGGACGGGGTTTGCACAGGCGAACCTCCCGAGTCTGCAATTTGAGGTGAGCCGCCCCAAGGATCTTTCTTGGGAGGACGTCTTGGAACGTCTTGGAACGAAACTCGTCGTGCAGACGGAACGCGGACACGCCGGTTCCGGTAGTTATCTCATTGATTCGGAGGATGAGTGGAAGCGGCTCGTCGTTGGGCAGGGAGATTATGAAACGAAGCTCATGCCGTTCGTAGAGGGAGAAACATGGACGCTCAACGCTTGCGTGACGCATTACGGCACGCTCGTCTCTCGACCCTTTTTACAATTGCAGAACTTGCCATGGTGTGGCGCGGACAATCCGCTCACGACGTGCGGGAATTGGCACAAGGAGATTGAGGACGGTCTCGCGTTTGAAATCATGAAGCATGCGGAGCGGTTCGGCGACGAGATGCATCGAGCCAGCTATCGCGGCTGGTTCGGACTCGATGTGCTCGTGCAGGGTGAGGAGATCAAGGGTTTCATCGAGTGTAATCCGCGCCTTACGGCTTCGACGGGAATCTTTACGCGTCTGCAAGTTGAAGCGGGACAGACACCCCTACTGACGCTTCATGTGCTCGAGCTTCTCGGCTGCGACTACGAACTCGATCTCCTTTTGGAGCAGGAGAAGCTCAACCAAGGGTTCGAGGAATACCACATCGTGTTGCGCAACGGTAGTGCCGAGCCGATTGTCTGCCCCGAGCCGGAACCTCAAGCAGGAGTTGAGATGATTTCTCGAAAGCCGGGAACCCCCATTCCTCCTGGCGAGCCTTATGCGCTTGCGGTCGCGAAGCAGCCTTTTTCGCTATCTCCTACTCACTAAAATTAGCCAATATTTAGACAAGCTCATGAGCTAGCTCAGGAGCCAGGCAAAAAAACAGCTAATTTTGTGATGCACTAGGGCATCGAAAAGGACTTGTGTTGAGGCTCTATTATTTTGATAGAACTTCCAAAAACCGCTATCATGGGGCGAGACTATGATAGGAACGATCATTCTTTTTCTCGTGCTCCTTTCCCTTCTCGTGTTTGTGCATGAGCTCGGGCATTTTTGGATGGCTCGGCGCGCGGGGATGAAGGTGGATGAGTTCGGATTCGGATTTCCTCCTCGGTTGTTTGGAATCAAGCGGAAGGGAACGACGTATTCGATCAACTGGATTCCGCTTGGAGGATTCGTGAAGATTAAAGGCGAGTCGGGGTCTCATACGGACGAGTCTGATTCTTTTGCCGCGAAGAGCGCGTGGAGACGGTTTCTCGTTCTCATTGCGGGCGTGGGCATGAACGTCGTCCTTGCCGCTGCGCTCTTTGGAATCGGCTTCATGGTTGGACTTCCATCTGTGATTTTGGATGACGTGTCCGCGCGCGCGCACGTGCGCGACGAGGCGATCCGGATCGTGCAAGTACTGACCGACTCTCCGGCGGAGGCGGCGGGTCTCAAGCTGGGCGACGTGGTGGTAAGCGTGGATGATCAACTCTTCTCGGGTGTCGAACCGCTCTACGACTATCTCGGCGCGCAGGAAGATCCGATGGAATTTCTCCTGCGCCGTGGCGACGGGTTTGTTACGCAGACGGTTTCTCGAGGAGCGATCAACGGCTATGAGGGCGATCTCCTCGGCATCCAGATCGTGCGCACAGGGTTTGTCTCGTACTCGTTCTTTGAAGCTATAGGACGCGGCGTTGTAACCTCCGTGACCATGACGGGCGCGGTGGTCGTCGCGTTTGTTGATTTGATCCGCGATCTCATCGTTACCTCGAGCGTAAGCGTGGATGTGTCGGGACCCGTGGGCATCGCCGTCATGACGGGCGAAGTGGCGGATCTCGGCTTTTCCTATCTCTTGCAGTTTGCCGCCATCCTCTCGATCAACTTAGCTGTCATCAACGCTCTGCCGTTTCCGGCGCTTGACGGCGGACGCATCCTCTTTCTTGCGATTGAAAAATTGCGCCGGAAGAAAATGAGCGAGCGTGTCGAGGCTCTGACCCACAATCTCGGTTTCCTCGTGTTGATCGGGCTCGTCGTTTTGGTAACCTATCGGGACTTAGTTCGGTTTGGAGACGAGATTCTCGGCGCTGTTAAATCGGTTTTCTAACGGGATTCCCTAACGTATGCAAGATGCGTTCCAACAACTTGCTCAAGGTCTTATCGTGGCTCTGAAGACGGTTTCATCCGAGAGCGAGCTTGAGGCCGTCCGTGTGGAGTTTCTCGGGCGCAAAGGCAAACTCGCAGAAGCGATGGCTGGGCTGAAAGATCTCGGCGCGGAGGCTCGGCGGGAGACGGGGAAGGCGGCCAACGAAGCGAAGATGGCGATGGAGCGGCTCTTTGCTTCAGCCGAGGATCGCGTCAAGTCAGCTCGGCTCGGGCGCCTGGCGGAGGCCGAGTGGGTTGATCTATCACTCCCCGGAACGTCGCCCCGCGAAGGGCATCTGCACATCGTCTCGCAGACGATCATCGAAGTGGAGCAGATTTTTAATCGCATCGGATTTACCCGTCATCACGTTCCCGAGATTGACTGGGATTATTACGCGTTCGAGGCTCTGAACATGCCGCAGGATCATCCCGCGCGCGACAACTGGGAGACCTATTTCATGGATGCGCCGGAAGGCGAGAAGGGCAAGATGGTCGCAACGCCGCATCCGTCCAACGATCAAGTGCGTCTCATGGAAAAACTCGAGCCGCCGTTCAAGGCTCTTTACATCGGCAAAGCCTACCGCCGTCAGTCCGACGTCTCGCACGTGCCGATTCATCACCAGTTTGAAACGGAGTGCATCAGCCATGACGCCACGTTTTCGGAACTCAAGGGCGTGATTGAGTTTTTCGTGCACGAATACTTTGGCCGCGAACGCAAGGTTCGTCTGCGTCCGCACCATTTTCGCTTCACCGAGCCGAGTTTTGAAATTGATATCTCCTGCGCGATCTGCGGGGGCGCGGCCTGTCGTCTTTGCAAAGAAGGTTGGCTCGAACTCGCGGGAGCGGGGCTGACGCATCCCAACGTGATCCGCGCGGGCGGGCTCGATCCGAATGAATGGCGAGGCTTTGCGTTCGCGTTCGGTGTCGAGCGCGTTCTCATGATGCGCGAAGGCATTCGGCTTCCGGATATGCGGGATTTGTATAAGAACGATCTCCGTTTCCTTGAGCAGTTTTAGTATGAACATCTTGGCAAGTTACAATTGGATCAAAGATTATCTTGAAGACACTGACGAGGTGAAATCATTCGTCAAAAAGATGACAGCGTCTGGCATGTCGGTTGAGCACACCTTTGATCTTTCGAAGCGGTTTGATGGGATGGTTGTTGGCGTCATCAAGGAGGTTCTGCCGCATCCGAACGCTGACAAGTTGAAGATCGTGAAGACGGATGTGGGAGACCGTGTCGTCAGCATCGTCTGCGGCGGGGTGAACCTCGAGTCGAACCAACTTGTTGCCGTTGCGCTACCGGGTTCACGCGTGCGTTGGCACGGCGAAGAGGAGTGGACGGAGCTCTCGGTCGCCAAGGTGCGTGGTGAGGAATCCTACGGCATGATCGTCGCGCCCGAAGAGATCGGGTTTGACAAATTGCCGGGACACGACGAACGCGGTCCTTTGATCTGGGACATCACGCATCTCACAACGTCTCCGGTCGGCACGCCGCTTGTTACGGCTCTCGATCTGGAGGATGTCGTCTTCGACATCGAGGTGACGACGAACCGCCCAGATGCGATGAGTATCATCGGCCTTGCACGTGAAGCGGGAGCGGCGCAAGCAGGAAGGTTTCGCTCAAAGCCGGTAACACCTGGAAGAAATGGGGGGAGTTCTCCAGACGTTTCAGCGATTGCCGTCAAATTTTCAGAGTTTACGGTTGAAAATTTCGGCGGCGATCGCTCTGCAGATAGAGGGTTGCCGTTGTTTGAACGAGAATCAGTTGATCGAGATCTCGAACTCCACGTCTCCGTCAAAGATCACGAGCTTTGTCCTCGCTATCAAGCCATTGTGATGGATGGCGTTAAGGTCGGTCCTTCGCCGTGGTGGTTGCAAAAACGCCTTTTGCTTGCCGGACATCGTCCCATCAACAACATCGTTGACATTACGAACTACGTTCTGCACGAGTACGGTCAGCCGCTCCACACTTTCGACTACGACACGCTCGAGGGACACGAGATCATCGTGCGTCGCGCGAAGGCGGGAGAGGCGATTGAGGCTCTCGATGGAAACACCTATGAGCTCACCGCAGATCATCTTGTGATCGCTGATGCCAAGCGTCCGGTTGCGGTTGCGGGTGTCATGGGCGGGGAGCCGACGGGGACGACATTTGCCACGACGCGCATCGTGTTCGAGTGCGCGACGTTCGAGCCGGTGAACATCCGTCGCACGGCGCGCTCTCTCAATCTTTACTCTGACTCTCAACAACTCTTCGAGAAAGGACTTTCGACTGAAGCGCTTCCAGCGGCTCTTGCTCGCGCGATCGAGCTGGTGAGAGACATTGCCGGCGGTCGGGTTGCTTCTGACATCGTCGACGTTCGCGAAGAGGCTTATGAGCCGCTCGTATTCGACTTCGATCCGTCAGACGTCAACGCGCGGATGGGCATTGAGGTTCCCGTGCATGAGCAGGAGCGGATTATGGAGTCGCTCGGGTTCGAGCTTGAGCGTCATGGCGAAATCTACAAAGCGAGAGTGCCGTATTGGCGCGACCACGACATCGAGAGCTCGGTGGATTTTACAGAGGAAGTCGCTCGCGTGTACGGGTACGAACGAATCTCCTCGACGCTTCCATCAAGCTCGGCCGAGCCGTTGTCGCGCGACCCGTTACTGGTCTGGCAAGATCGCGCGAAAGAACTTCTGGCCGCCGCCGGATGCACGGAGGTTTACAACTATTCGTTTGCGAGCGAGGCGGATCTCACGAACTGGGGCTACGCTCCGAAGGACGCGCTGGCGTTTGCGAACCCGCTGTCCGTGGATCAGAAGTATCTGCGCGTTTCGCTCGTGCCGAGTGTTCTTTCCAACATCGAAGCAAATCAAGGCCTCCGTTCCTCGGCGCTTCTTTTTGAGTTGGCTAATACGTATGTGCCACGCGAAGGCGATCTGCCGATCGAAGAGCCTCATCTTGTCATTGCGGGTTACGGCGACTGTGGCCTCTTGCAGGTGAAAGGCGTGTTTGAGCGTCTCATGCGCGAGATGGGAATCCTGGGTTGGGAACTCGCGCGCGAAGGATTCAACGAGCACTGGCATCCGGGGCGAAGCGCGGTCGTCAAACTTGGGGATGAGACACTCGGATTTTTGGGAGAATTGGCTCCCTCGGCGCGAGAGCGTTTTGGGCTTGATGCGCGCGTCGCGCTCGCGTCTCTCAACATGGCGCATGTCATTCCGCATGCCTCCGTGCACAAGTCATTCATCCCGCCGCCGGAATTTCCTTCCGCCATTCGTGACGTTGCCTTCACGGTTGATCGTAAGACGGAGTACGGAGCCATCCGCGAGAAACTCGTAACGCACGTCGAACTTCTCGAGGAGGCGGAAGTCTTCGACGTCTATGAGGGCGAGGGTGTCGAGGTTGGGAAGAAGTCCATGGCTCTGCATCTTTCTCTGCGCGCTCCCGACCGCACGTTGTCGACGGAGGAGATCGAGAAAGAATTATCCACGGTTCGTCATGTGCTCGAAGCAAACTTTGGTGCTATCATGCGTTCATAAGTTATTTTTAAGGAGGATATGTTAGAAGCCAAAGATATCTTACTCATCGTGCTCGCTTTCTGCGCGCTGTGGTTCACCGCCTTCGTCTGTTGGCTCGTGTACCAAATCGCCGCCATATTGAAAAACGTGAATGACATCGTCGCCGACGCGCACGAGACGCTCGGGAAAATGGAACGCGCGCTCTCTGGTATCCGCGGCCGGTTTGACCACGCGGTCTCCGGCCTCATGTTAGCCATTGACGGCGGGCAAAAGATCATGGAGCTTTTAGGGAAGAGGAGGGAGAGGGTGGCAACGAAGAAGAGTTCAAGCAAGAAGAAATAAAGGAACGATTTCATCGTCAGGGGCAGGGCTAAAAGACCCTGTCTTTTGAGTTTCGGAAATGAAGACACCCCGAGGACCAAGGGCGAGCGATGCTCGGGGGTCTTCGGGGCGAGCCGTGAAGTAGAAACTTGGTTTCACTTCACGGTAGGGAGGAGGGGGCTAGGCCGTGGACTCGAGGGTCTCGATGCGCGCGATGAGCGCCTCGAGATCCCGCTCGATGTAGGGGCCGAACGGGAACGGGCAGTTGCCCGTCTTCGTGCGCTCGATGATCCAGCGCATCCCACCCATGAGGTCGACGAGCTTGGGGAGCTCGTCATCGCCGAAGTGCCGCCTGCCGCCGCCCATGCCCATGCGACCGCGGCCGTCGAGCTGCAGGAGGTAGACCTCTGCGGCGGCGATCTCCGTGCGCCACGTGGCGAGATGGCCGGATGTCACCCCTTTCTTATCGACAGCCTGCAGGAAGCTCCCATGGAGAGCATCGATCCACGAGATGATCGGGGAGGCCGATCGGATCTCGTATCTGCCCAGGAGGCTTACTCCTTCGTGGACGAACCAGAGGGCGTGGATCCGCTCGAGGAACAGGCCTGGGAATAGCGGATTCCAGTTGACCTGGTCGTCGGGTTGGAACACCTTGAGCATCCACGAGAGCTTGGGAGACACGTACAGGAGATCCTTGCGGCAGCGCTCGCGCATCTCTCGCAGGGTCTTGGAGGACTGCTCCTTCTCCGCCTCCGCCTTCTCGAGCTGGAGCTTGAGGCTCCGGACGCGCTCGCGCATGTTGAGCCACTTGCTCGTGAGGCGCGAGACGACCCAGCCGAAGAGGGTCAGGGCGAGGAGGAGGCCGATGATGATGTTCAGATCCATGTCTTGCTCCTTCGGGACGCACCCGATAGGTGAGGGGACGCACCCCTCTTGCACTCCGCAACTCAAGCACATTCTTGAGCGCAGATCTCGAAGGTCTTCCGAAATCTAAGCTCAAAATAAGCGCAAAACAAGCGCGCAATCTACCACAAAAACACTATTTTGTCAATGCTGCTTCCTGTGGTGCTTCCTGTGGTTCCTGTGGGAAATGAGGCGCGTCAGGAGCTCTTAAT
>Ga0209211_10013336_pt1 | contig 10201 bp, 13 predicted proteins | sample RifGroA2_FD_183992 | JGI IMG/M metagenome (GOLD analysis project Ga0209211, IMG submission 183992) | Groundwater microbial communities from Rifle, Colorado, USA - Groundwater A2 (SPAdes) (version 2) | ecosystem: Environmental > Aquatic > Deep subsurface > Groundwater | place: Rifle, Colorado...
CCCTGCCGGTAAAATCCAATAAAACGCAGGTTCTCTTTCTTGGTTATGTTATTAATTCCCTAAAGCCAAATGGTCGGGCCGGAATAATTCTCCCAGAGGGTTCTCTTTTTGGCACGAACAAAGACGACAAAGAAATCCGTCGCTATCTTTTAGAAAACACAAAGCTGGAAGCAGTCGTCTCAATGCCGGCCGGAGTATTCCAGCCCTACGCTGGAGTAAAAACGAGCTTTTTAGTGTTCAAGCGAAAGCCCGCTCCGAAACTGGACGGGAAGGAACAAATCTGGTTTTTTGATATGAAGGGAGATGGCTCATCTCTCACAGCCGCCAAAAAGTTTGGGCCCCAGTATAAAAACGATATTCCGAAACTTTTAGAGCTTTGGCTTGCCCGCCGTAGCTTTAGCGACGGCGGGGGGAAAGATCTCTCAATAGAAAAACCATACAGCTGGCTAACATCAGTAAAAGAAATCGCCGAGAATGATTATATCCTCTCGGCCAATACTTATAGCCCATACAACGGCGAGGAAGAAGTGAGCCATCGTGATCCGAAGGAGATTTTGGGGGAGATTGAAACAGGGGGAAAAAAGCTTGATTTAGCTATAAAAGAAATAAAGAAACTGGTATGAAGCACTCATCGCAGCAGATAATAAAAAGGACGATGAAATTCTAAAGCTATCACCCGAACTTTACGGCATTGGGGTAAATCTCAAGTCGCTATGGGAAAAAATTAAGTAGTGGTTTTAAACTTATGAGTGTAAGAACACATATAGAGCAACACAACATGCAAATGGAGCTTATAGGCGGAATCTTTACCGCCTTAAATCGCCTTGAGAATGGAATAAATCATATAATTTCAGCAGCTTTCGTCGATCCGAATTGTAAAAATCAAGAGAAAATGCATTTTCTCAGCACTATACTTGCTGATGAACACATATTTTGTAAGTTCGAGGAAAAAAGATTGACGCTTAAGAAACTCATTGAAGCAGCTGATTATTTGGTTAAAACCAAAGGAATACAAGTTGAATTTGATAAAGAAAAATATTTAAAACTCGTAGCCACAATACAAAAAGTTCAAGAAATCAGAAATGATGTCGCACATAACTACTTGTTGCCAGATGCGGACGGAGCAAGTACCTATTACGAGGGAAAGTCATATGGACAATTAATTCAAGAAGATAATCAGAAAAAAAGCAGCTTTAAAACTAAAAAATTGGATTTAGAACAAGTCCGAGAGGAAAGTATAAAAATTTGCGACGAATTAGAATCCTCAATGGGAGAAATGATGGAAAAATTTGCAAATATATTCAGCCATTAAATTTACTCATATGTCTTACCCAACAAAAAAGTTAGGAGAACTAAAATTTTATGGAAACATTTAAACTTCTACCGATAGATTGGCAAGCGATAGCAGCTGTTATGACATTTTTTGCTGTCGCAGCTGCTTTTTATAGCTCTTATCAATACCGGAGACGAGAAAAGGTACTTGAAAAAAGAGAAATTATAGAACGCATTATCCGTCCATTGGAAGAGAATGTAAATTCTTTATTGTCTGTTTGGTCAGGATTAAGTTCTCATTATTTTCCAAGTTGGAAATTAAAGTGGCATGATATTCAAAAAGAGAATCCTTACTTAATTTTTAAATTGCCACAGAACGCGAAGTATTTATTGGATAGTTTTGATGAGGACTTGAATAAATTTGCAAACCTTTCTAATCAAAAATTGCCAAAACTAAAAAAAGAAATTACTACCACTATACGAGAACAACTAGTGCTCCTGGTTAGTGAAGAAGAAGGTATGGTCACTCGTTATCAAGGCAAAATCGGCGGCAAATATTTTAGTATATCTTTTTTAAATCTTTTGTTAGCAAAGAAAAACCTTGATGCGTATCTTGAAGAATTAGGGCGTGATTCAGCTCTGCCAAATATTCAAATAGAAGAAGATAAATTTGTAGTACCTGGGTTTCCAGAATCTTCAAAAGAAAAATTTGAAGAAGTATTTGCAAAAATTCAATTATCAATTCAAAACAACACTGAATTAAAAAGCTATATTGAAAGTTGGATCGCGATTATTGAAAAAACAAAAAATCTGTCAACCGAAATCAAGGAATATGAAAACTAACTGGCCAACAAAAAAATTAAGCGAAGTGCTGGAAACTTGCGATGCTGGTGTATGGGGTAAGCCGGCCGTTAAGGGCAATGGCTTATTTGTATTGAGATCAACAAACATGTCCAATGATGGAAAACTCGATTTCTCTGATGTGGCGGAACGAGAAGTTGGGGGCGATATTAAAAAGATGAAGTTGTTAGATGGCGATATTTTGGTTGAAAAATCTGGCGGTGGTCCCGATCAGCCAGTTGGGCGCGTAGCCTATTTTGTTGCCCCAAATCATAGAGATTTCTCTTTTGCCAATTTCATTCAAAGGCTTCGCACCAAATTCGATTTGGTAAATAGTCGCTTTCTATTTTATCGACTGTTGTTTTTGCATAAAATCGGATTCACGAAGAAATTACAAAGTCAGACCACGGGTATTCGTAATTTAAAGTTGAGCCTTTATCTGAAAACTGAAATCCCTCTCCCGCCTCTCACAATCCAAAAACAAATCGTTGAGCGGTTGGATAAGATTACCGAGGCGCAGAAGTTGAACGACGAACTCATCCAAAAATCCAACGAGCTTTTCCAGTCGCTTTTGCATCAGGAGCTCAACCTTGCCGGTAAGGATTGGGAGGTTAAAAAACTTAGTGAAGTTGGTAAAATTGTAACTGGAACAACGCCATCTACTAAAAATGGGGAGTATTGGAATGGTGAGTTTTTATGGGCAACGCCAACAGATATAAAGGAGAACACATTTATACTTACTGATACGCCAAAGAAATTGAGTCGTGCAGGATATGAGAAAACTCGACCCGTACCGCAAAATGCTATTTTAGTAACCTGCATCGCTTCTATTGGGAAAATGGCAATTGCTGGCAAAGAAATGGCGACCAATCAACAGATCAATTCAATAGTATGCAATAAAGAAAACGATCCGCTTTTTATATTTTTCTCGATTCAAAAAGATAAAAAGAAACTTATATCACTTGGGAAAACCACCGCGGTACCGATAATAAATAAAAGTGAATTTGGACGAATTAAAATCCCGCTTCCACCCCTCAAAACCCAAAAACAAATCGTTGCGAAACTTTCCGCGGTGCAGGATTATAAAATCCAACTTCTCGCTCAAAAATCAAAACTCAAAGAGCTTTTCAATTCAGTTTTATCAAAATCGTTTAAATAGCCAATGGTCAAAGTAATTCAAAAAGAAAACAAAGAACTGTATCAATGCCCGGAGTGTGGTTTTCACTATGCCGATGATTCGACTTCGCTCACCACAGGTAAAGAATGGGCGGAGAAATGCGAGGCGTGGTGCCGGGAACATAAGAGTTGCAATATCGAGATCATGGCTCACGCCGAGGAGAATAAGAAGCCGGCAGAGTGATTGCCAGCTTCTTGAGCGTGTCCTCCTTCGCTAAAACTACAGTGGACAGGCGCCCCGGACTTCGACCCTTCAAGATACTTCAGGGCAGGCAGGGCAAAAAATTAATGGAAAGCAACATTCCAACATTCTGCAGAATGTTGGAATGTTGCTTTAGAAATGGTATCTTAGAGATATGAGTAAAACTTCAAAACAACTGGAACGTTATTTTAAAGGCGCGGCCAACCACCGGCGAATTGATATCTTGTTTACGGTTGAAAGAAATGATGGGATTGCGGTTGAGGAGATTGCAGATAGGCTGCAAACGAATTTTAAGACCATTTCCCAACATACCCGCTCTTTGGTCCATGCTGGCCTTCTGAATAAAAAATACCGCGGCCGCCAAGTGACGCATTCGCTTTCGCCCTATGGTAAAGCCTTTCTTAAGTTCATGAAAACATTCTAACATTCTGCAGAATGTTAGAATGTTGTAAAATAAATCTATGGTCAAAGTGATTCAAAAAGAAAATAAGGAGTTATGAAAAATTTAAACATCCGAAAAATCATTCTTTCAAAACAAATACGCCGAGCAGACTTTTTGAGATTTATGCCGGAGGGGCAAAAAAGGGAATTATTGAAGCATGCCTCTTATCTTCGGGGGAAAAAGGTGGTGCATATCAATGCCGTAGCGGACGGCGGAGGCGTCGCTGAAATACTTGCAAGCCTCATTCCATATTTGCGTTCTTTGGGCGTTGAAAGCGACTGGTATTTTATCAATCCCGATATCAGCAAAAAGTTTTTTGAGATAACCAATAAAATCCATGATGCTCTGCAGGGCGCGCCAGTGAAAATTAACGGCCGGGAGTGGACTGAATATGAACATGTAAGCAGACGCATTGCCACCGAAATTGAAAAAATTGATTGTGACATTTTGGCCTTAAACGATCCTCAATTACTCACGGCAGGACATTACGCGCATCTTAATAAACATAAAATATATTTCAGTCATATTGACACCTCTTCTGTTTTTAGACCGGTTTGGAAAAAACTTCTTCCCGCCATCGCATCCTACCATCGGATCGTTTTCAGTAATCGCAATTTTGTTAACGGCAGTTTGCCGGGACGCAAAATAAAAGTTTTCACGCCGGCCATAGATCCTCTGGCTCCCAAGCAAAAGATTGTTTCCCAAAAAGAAGCTCGTTTGTATCTAAAAAAATACGGCGGCGTTCCCCAAAATTGCCCTCTCGTTGCGCAGATATCGCGTTTTGATGTTTGGAAAAATCCGATAGGAGTTATCCAATCTTTCCGAATGGTTCAAAGCACATATCCAGACGCGCAGCTGGCCCTAGTCGGCTTCAACACAGCCAAGGATAATCCTGCGGCGAGCGTGGTCTATAAAGATATCGCGGCAATTGCCGGCAAATCCCGCGATATTTTTTTGTTTTTTGATCCGAAAGAAAAAGATGTTTTAGAGTTTACCGTTATGGCGCAAAACGCGGCGGATGTCGTTGTTCAAAACTCCGTTAAGGAAGGATTCGGCTTGGTGGTCACGGAAGCAATGTGGAAACGTCAAGCGGTAATCGGCGGTCCGGCTTTGGGAATCAGAAAACAAATTCGAAACGGCAAAAACGGCTTTATTGTGAAATCTCCCGAGGAAATGGCTCAAAAAATAATTTTTCTTTTATCCCATCCAGCGGAAAGAAAGCGGATGGGAAATTCGGCGAGGAAAACCGTTCTGGAGAATTTTTTATTCCCGCGTTTGGTTTCGAATCACCTTAAGCTCTATAGGTCTTGCTTAAAATAAAATCCATTAAAATTTCAAAGCATTGTTGGCCCAAAAAAGTTAAGCGCGTTTTAAGCAGACAAATAAAAACTAAACGAAATCACGACAATTACTAGCGCAAGCTGAAGCGATATCCCGATGAAAGGATGAACCCGCAGTTCTCTTTCTTCTTGAATCCAAATGTGAAATTTTTGGAGCGGCGCGAGGACATTGCTTCGAGTTTTAAAATACACAAATTGCAGGAAATCAGGCAGTAGCCCGCCTATAACGCCGGCCAGCACAAGCGTTGCAGGGAGCGTATGAAGAAAATAATAAAATATAAAAAAAGAGAGAAGTAAGCCCAAAAAAGCATCGAGGCTGATCCGCATCAAATCAAGGACAAAATTTTTGCCGATGGCCATGTCATTATTCAAAGGATTTTTTATGTCTCGTTTTAGCGAAAAAAGCGCATAGTCCCAATGCGGCAGGGAATCAATCACAAGATGGCTCGCGAATCCGGCGGAAAACGCAAGCACGGGGCGCGTCGGAAATAATTGCGCGGCAGTTGCGCCAATAATCGCGTGCGTCGTTAATGTCATTTTGAAAACTATACTGTATTTTTCTTAACTCACAAAGGCATATCTTTGTTTCGTCCCTGGAGGAATGATCTTGTAGAGAACCATTGATTGAAACAATTTTAGATGCTATTCTTTTCTTGAATTCTTTTACTTTAGGAATAGGAGGATATTATGCGAAGGCTTCAAGTAACCGAAGGGACGCTTGCGCGGAAAATGAAGCAATTCGACTCAAGGGAAATGTTTGCGGGTTGGATCTGGATAGTTCTTCAAGCGATTCACCAGAAAATCTACCAATCGGCGGATGTCATTCTTATCCGTCGATATGATTCATCAGTCGAGGGCTTAGCTCGCGTCTACGAAACCTGCGTACCAAAAGATAGGCGGAAAATATTTCGGCAAGCGATTGGCGATGTCCTGCGACTCAAGGGCAACAACGAGGATGCGCCGCCCGGCGTATTTGAAGATCTCATCTATCTTATTGAGCGGATAAATGCGACGGAAGCGCTTGGCGCGATTGCGCCAACGGTTAGCAACGGGCTTCTCGGTGAGAAAAACCCGGAGATTATCTATAGCACAGTTAGCCTTTTATCAACTCTCTCGCCATCTTCCATGGTCTACAAAGCAATTTGTGATTTGAGGGATGGAGTGAATTTTGATAGGCGCTATGCGGCTGACGTTAGAAAGATATTAACTGCTTGCAAGCGTTTCGCTAAGAGATCTAGGAGGAAATAGCCAGCTATAAAATTCTGCTTGAGTAAATAACGGCCCGTTTCAGGTTCCCCTGCGGGTCGTTATTTTTTGGATTATTCGCTAATTTCGGTTAAAGTGTTTATATGGCAAAAAGAGCGACAGGATTAAAAATACACATAAAATCAAAACGTTCTCATAAGACCAAAAAGAGACTTGAGATCAAGCGGCTCATGCTGCTTGCGAAAAAGCCTGCTAAGAGAAGGACTAGATAAAACCAACATAAAGGATTAAAAAGCGCGGCGGGTGTATAATGGTTAAATATATTGCTATTTTGGCGCGAACGTGATACCATGCGCCAATGAAGCTCTCGGAAAAAACGATAAGCGGACTGCATGAAAAATTTCAAAAAGTCTTAAAGACTCCCGCGAGTTACGATTTTTATGTGGCCATTCACGATTTCATCGGGCACATAGAATCAAACGCTTCGCTTTTGCGCAATTTAAATTTACAGGCGAAAGCCAATCAAGAACTCAGGCTTTCCGCCAAATATAATAACTTGAAACAGATTTACCAGGGGCTCGAAGACGCCAGCATCGCGACTAATGCTGATTTGGGGCACGCGCGGTATATGGTGCTCGTGGAATTGAATCAAATTCGGAACAACGATTTGTCCGAAAGCAATTCATTCTGGAAAAAGCGCGAATTATTCAGGAAACTGACAGGCGAAATTTACGAAAAACTGAATCCAAATCTCGTATAAATAAAAAATTTGTACTAGAATAGTTTATTAGCAATTTAATATTATTTTTAAAAATATGGATCAGGAAAATAAGGGCAGTGGAACGTCAAAAAAATTGATTTATATAGTAACCGGCATCGTTGTTATACTTCTTATCGGATGGTTTGCGAAGGGTTCTATTCGTTCCATAATGGGGGTAGATGTGGACAGGAATCTTGACGGATCCGCGACGTACTCGGACGGAGATACGACAGTAACGGTTGGGACAAATAAATTGTCGGACAATTGGCCGTCGGACGCTCCAAAATATCCGAACGCCGCGATACAGTATTCAGGGTCGTCTAATCCGCAAACAGGCGAAGAAGGAGCCGCGATAGTGTTTACGACGTCCGACAAAGTGCAGGCGGTCGCTGATTTTTATAAAAGAGAACTTGCCTCAAATGGTTGGGTGATAGAGCAGACGGCTAATATAGGCGGAAGCACCGTGCTTTCGGCGAAAAAAGATACTCGGATGCTCGGGGTATACATCGCGGACGCGGGAGATGGCCAGGTTAGCGTTACTGTCAGCATAGCGATACCTAATTAGGAATAAAGCGCGGGTTTTTCATTCTTGAAAAATCCTAGGAAATGTGCGAGGATTTTCTAAAAGTACCTGCCGAACGAAAGGAGGTGTCCAATGGGTCTCGAGTTGGCGGTTTTGGCTTTGTGTTTTGCGTACTTTCTTTCATGGGTTATTTCCGATTTTCGGATTCAGGATGCGGATTATAACCTCAATCTCTGGATAGCGGCGCATCCTGGAATATGGCCCGGGGAATATGAAAATGGACGCGAGTTGGTCCAACATTGCATGAGGGCGTGTATGGCTCGCCGTTTTTTCCCAACCCGCGTGAATCTGGACGAAAAATTGATGGAGTTGCGTTCCTTGCTTGGACCCAGAGAGAAAGTGCAGCATGGTTTCGTTCTTCTGATAAAGATTGAATGAGGCGAGTGAAATCTCGCGGGAACAATAAAAAAGGGGAGCCCCAACGGTGGGATTCCCTTTTTAATTGAAATCTCCCCGGAAATGTGGGAGTTGACGTGGATTAAATTATTGATTATAATCATTCTTAAATGACCCAGAAAGTTATAAAAATAGGAACTTCAGCGGCAGTTGTCATACCGAAAGAAATGTTAAAAGATCTCCAAATTAAAGTTGGGGATAGCGTTGCCTTGGAGGTAAATAAAGATAGAACAGTAAAGATTAAACCAATGGGCGGACGTACGCCAAACAGAAATGAAAGAATCGCTAAATTGACTTTGGATTTCATCGACAGATATCGGAATGATCTCGAGGCTCTCGCTAAGAAATAATGCCTCGCTATCTTTCGGTTGAGGATATCCTTCAAATCCATTCGATGGTAATTGATGAGACGTCCGGTTCGCACGGAATTCGCGACCGGGACGCCATTTTGTCATTAGAAAGTCTTCCAAAACAAAACGTTTTCGGAAAAGAATTATATCCGACAATTTTTAAAAAAGCCGGGGTTTACGCCCGAGGTATTATAATGAATCATCCTTTCGTTGATGGGAACAAGCGCACAGGGATGACCTCCGCTTCCGTATTTCTTGAAGATAATGGGTATAGAATTATCCCAGAAGAAGGCGAGATTGAAGCCTTTGCTCTAAAGATTATTTCGAGCAGACTTGATATTTCTGCAATCGCGGAATGGTTCAAAAAACATTCCAAGAGAATAAGAGGATAAACATCTTCTTTTTTATATTTATTTTGATCAAAGCCATAAGATCGGAATTCCTATAAATTCAAATTCCAGAAAAAGAGAAAAGGGGACCCGATAAGCGAGCCCCCTTGTTGATTTAAGGCGGGGCGATGCCTATTCAGAATTGGAGCTAAGTCAAAACTCAGGCTCAGAAACGTCTTTCGACGCAATTCATCACTCAGGCACGGCCCCTTCCTCTCAGACTGCGGGAGCTTTTTAGGCGCATAAACGGCCGCCAGGGATATCATTCGCCGAACTTAATCAGCCATCCCGCGGCGCGCCATCACGTGCGTGCACACACGTTTTTCCTCTACGGGTATCTAATCCGTGAGGAGCCCGCCTCGCAGTTTAATTATCATATCACTCCCTGGTTAAGATTGTTAAGGGGGATTGAAATCCCCCCGGAAATGTGGGAGTAGGGTCAGTTTAATTTTCATAATCGCATAAAAAATAGCCCGCCTGGATGCGATCCTCGGCGGGCTATTTTTGTTAAAACCTTTCACTTATTTGCGCGCTTCTAATTCTTCTACGAAAGCCGCCGGCAGTCCATAATTGGTCGCCGTGCCTTTCGTCGCGCGCCTGACTATTTTGCCTTTAGATGATACGTATGTTTCGCCTAAGGCCATATTGATTATGGCTGAAACTTTTCCGGCGCAATTCAGCGCCGGACCGCCGGAACTGCCTTCGAGTAGGGCCTGACGATTGTCTATTGCTTCCACGTGGATCATTGATGGGTAATCTTTTTCGTACTCCACTTCGATGCCGGGCGGGAGAGTCCGACTCCTAGCATAAACCAATTTTCCTAATGGATAAGCAATTGCCCACAATAAACTGTAATCCGGCGCGCGTTCCCTCGAGATATCAAGCGGCAGCGCTTCGGGATAAGGATGCTCAAGCTCGATAAAAGCGAGGTCTTCTCTCGCATATTTTTCAAGCGCCGCGATTTCAAAATACGTAGCGCTTGCTATATTCCCCATTTTTTTAATGCGCGCTCGCATTTTGGTAACCAAAAACCCGTGAGTTTCTCTTTGCTGGAGTTCCACCGTAGTCCATTCGCCGTTGCTTGCAAGAATTTGCGCAACATGGCCAGCCGTTATAAGTGTTTTTTTGTCTTTATAAAACCATGCTGTGCCGGAGGCAGAGCCCTTTTCAAAATATCTTGTGATGGCCACGGTCGAGCGGGCGTAATTCTTCGGGTTGATGCAATTCTCCTCCGAGTTGGCGATT
>Ga0209211_10013339_pt1 | contig 10200 bp, 6 predicted proteins | sample RifGroA2_FD_183992 | JGI IMG/M metagenome (GOLD analysis project Ga0209211, IMG submission 183992) | Groundwater microbial communities from Rifle, Colorado, USA - Groundwater A2 (SPAdes) (version 2) | ecosystem: Environmental > Aquatic > Deep subsurface > Groundwater | place: Rifle, Colorado...
GCATCGTTTGAGAAGGCCACACAACTTGACCCACGTGACGCGAATCTGTTCCTTGATGTCGGCGGGAACACGTATCAATTGCTGCGCCGGTACGGGGAGGCGGTTCGCGCCTACGATCAATCCTTGAGCCTCGCACCGGCCGTTTACTATGCCGACGTCCAGAGGGGACGAACCTACGTTCTCTGGCAGGGGCGGCTGGACACGTTGAGGGCTGTACTGACCCGTCTGCCGATGCATGCATCCGTGGGGGCGTTCGGAACGGTGTCCGACCAGTATGTTCATCTCTTGTTTCTGGAACAGCAAGCCGATAGCCTGCTGCGGTTCATTCGCACGACACGTGTCGAGGTCTTCGAGGCGCAGGACTTCTTTCTGCCAGCCTCGCTCTATGCCGCTTGGGCGCACCAATTGCGCGGCGATCAAACGGCGGCGCACATCGCGTTTGAATTGGCGCGCGCCTTTCTGGACTCGGTGATTACACAGCTACCGGATGACTGGCGGATTCACGCGAGCCGCGGCCTGGCCCTCGCCGGTCTTGGACGCCGCGACGAAGCTTTGCGTGAGGCCCGTTGGCTTCAACAATCGCCTAAGTATCGAGAGGACGCTTTTGACCGTTCGCTCCTCGCGGAAGATCGCGCACGGATCCTCGCCCAGATCGGTGAAACCGATGCGGCCCTGGAGGAGATTGAGCGGCTGTTGTCGGGGCCTTCGCTCCTTAGCGATCACACTTTGCGTCTGGATCCGCGCTGGGATCCGATACGCGAACACCCACAGTTCAAGGCATTGCTGGCGAAGTATGCCGGGGATTGAGCGTTTCAAATGTTGTCCTCATAAAGTGGCAATCCATGATTGGTCAAACAGTCTCCCATTACAAGATTCTCGAGAAGTTAGGCGAGGGGGGCATGGGTGTCGTCTACAAAGCCCAGGACCTGAAGCTCGATCGCCTCGTCGCGCTCAAGTTTCTCTCATCACATCTCTCCGCCTCTGACCATGACAAGGCGCGCTTCATTCAAGAGGCCAAAGCCGCCGCTGCGCTGAACCATTCCAATATCTGCACAATCTACGGGATTGAAGAATACCATGAGCAGATGTTCATTGCCATGGAGTGGGTTGAGGGAAAGACCTTGAAAGAAAAAATCGGTGAATCTCCTCTTCTCGCTGAAGAAATTATCAGCACGGGTCTCCAAGTTGGCGAGGGCCTCCAGAAGGCGCACGAAAATGGAATTATCCATCGTGACATCAAGCCCGAAAACATCATGCTCTTGCGCCATGGGGGCGCAAAGATCATGGATTTCGGCCTCGCACAGATTGCCGGCCGATCACGCGTGGTGAGTGAAGGAGCCGTAGTTGGCACCATCGCCTACATGTCTCCGGAACAAGTCCGGGGCGAGAAGCTCGATGCCCGTTCGGATATTTGGTCGTTAGGCGCCACTTTGTATGAGGCAACGGCGGGACGGGTCCCTTTTCCGGGGCAGTATGAGCAAGCTGTCATGTATCTTATTTTGAACGAGTCGCCGACACCCCTCGCGGCGCTCGTTCCCGAGGTTCCCATCAAACTCCAAAGCATCATTGAGAAAGCGTTGCAGAAGGAACCGGAACGAAGGTATCAGAGCGTTCGAGAGATGCTTGAAGACCTTCGTTCGTTCAAGGAGGAGTTGACACTCGCCAGAACGCATGGGGTGGTTCCTCGCGCTCGAACGGCCGTACCGGGCGCTGAAGCCGTCACCGGGATCGCCGAAAGGGAACGACGCCTCGTAACCATCGTGCTTGCCGGCATCATGCATGTCGATCAACTGTATGAGCGACGAGATTCCGAGTTTGTGACGACCATTCTGAGCGATTGCTTCAAAGGATTGACCGCCGTACTACTGAAGTATGGCGGGACGGTGGAAAAGATGGCGGCAGAACACGGTTTGATGGCAACGTTCGGCGCGCCGGTCGCGCACGAGGATGACCCGGACCGCGCACTCCGGTGTGCTCTCGAGCTGATGTCGTTTATCGGACGGTTCAACAGCTTGATGTCGGCACGAATGCCCGTGCCGCTCGCGCTCCGCATCGGCATCCATTCCGGTACAGTGGTCGCGGGGGGTGATCTTGAGACGGGCTATGCGGTCATGGGTGACACCGTCAACGTTGCGGCCGGTGTCCTCGATGTTGCCGCGGAAGGGCAGATATGCCTCAGTGGGGAGACATACCGGTTAGTGGACCGAATTGCCGAAACCGAGCCATCGCGCTCCGTTCGACTCCGGGGCACGACACGCCCTGTCGATGTCTCCGTCCTGCGGGGCCTGAAGTCCGAGGCTGCGGCAAAGAGAGGAGGCATCGGAAAGGGGGAGTTCATTGGGCGAGCTCAAGAGATTAATACACTCAAGAAATCTCTCGACCTCGTTGTTTCGAGAAAGGAAGTACGTCTGTTTATTTGTGGCGAGCCGGGCGTGGGGAAAACGCGATTGAGCGAAGAGCTCCTGACGCTCGCACGGGCCAAAGGGATGTCGACGTACGAAGGGAAGTGCTCGAGCTTTGAGGTGAACACCCCATACTTTTTGTGGAATACATTGCTGAAGAGTATTCTTCGACTCAGTCCAGACGCCACGGAACGTGAAACCCGGGTTCGGTTGCACGACCTTCTGCAGATTCTTTCGCTGGAAGCCGAAGAACCGTACCTCGCAACACTGCTGTCGCTTCGGTATGAAGAGATCTTGTTGGAGGTTGACGAGCAACGGAAGCGCCGGATCTTCCAGGCGACTCAGAAATTGCTCAAAGCGTTGGCGCATCAACAGCCCAACCTGTTTGTCTTTGAGGATTTACACTGGATTGACCGATTTTCACAGGCGTTACTCCAGTTTGTCTTTACAGATGAATCGGTTGCACCGGCTCTCTTTTTCTTCGCCTTTCGTCCGGACTATGTCGAGAAGAAAACGTTGACCTTCGGTGAAACGATCGACCTCGACCGTCTGTCGGATGCCGAAGCGGCTGCGTTAATTAAGTCGCATTTTGAAGTGGACGAGGTCCCCGACGCGTTGGAACAACTCCTGCACAAGAGAGCCGAGGGGAATCCGTTTTTTGTCGAGGAGACGGTACGGACGCTGTTAGACCGCAAGATGATTGCAATCCGGAAAAGAAAGATGGAGGTCCTCGTTGATAATTTAGAAGCCGGGATCCCGGAGACGATCCAGGGTGTCATTATGGCCCGTATCGACCGCCTGGAACACAGGATTCGCGACGTCCTGCTCGATGCATCGGTGATCGGACGGGAATTCTCCAGGCCCGTCCTCGAACACGTCGTCGCACGGAAGAACGAGGTTGTGCCAAGTCTTCAAGAACTTCAGACTCTTGAATTCATCCTCGAGAAGCAGGAGGCGCAAGAGTTGGAATATCTGTTCAAACATTATCTTATTCAGGAAGTTGCCTATAACACGATACTGACGGAGAAGCGCAAGAAGCTGCATGGGCTTATTGCCCGGGCGGTGGAACAACTGTATTCGGAGCGCTTAAAGGAGTTCTACGAGCTCCTCGCGTTTCACTATGAGAAGGCGGAGGAGTGGGATAAGGCGGCTGAGTATCTGAGTCGCGCAGGTCGGAAAGTGAGCGAGATCTATTCAAGAGAGGAATCGAGCGGCTTCTTCAAACGAAAGGAAGAGGCGCTTGTCAAGCTGTATGAGTCCCACGGCGAACGGAGAATCGGCTGGATCATCCTCAGCCTGGTCACGGCCGCCATTGCGACACCGCTTGCCGGGGTAATGATCGCCATCCCCTATTATCTTGGATACATGTATTGGAATCTCCCTCCGTATATCCAGTTCTCTCTTTTTGGTTCGGAGCTACTGGGTGATATCGCATTTCTCCTCTACCTTTTGATCCTGACGTTCGGTTATCCCATGGGTGCTCTTATTTTTGTTTTTTTTGGAGTGATTCCCGCATTCAGGGGGAGCCCCAAGTTATACGATCTCTGGGAAGACCAAGTTCGGGTAGTCTTTGGGATCGGCAAGATTGTTTCGATTGGGTTCTCGGACATTCACGACATTCACTTCCACGACACAGCCTCCGGGACAGAGAGGAACCTGGCTTCCAAAATCCTTGATCCGTTCAAGCAGATTTCCGACGACTCACAATTTTCCGTTGTACTGTGGTTTAAGAAAGTGATCGTACCCCGTATGTTCCCGGTGGCGGTGGGCCTTCTGGCAGGAGTCGTTGGATTCTTCGCCCGCTACTATTCACACATTATACAGTTTCCGCCGTCGTTTCTGCGCGAGGTTCCTGATCATCCCGGGTGGTTTTACACCCTTGTATGTCTTGGCGCTCTAGCAGGCTTCTATTTCCCGCGGGATTTTTTCAGGCTTCCGCCGTACTCATTCGGCTTCAGCTCGCGTCGGGGTGAAGTTCGTATTGAACGATCGACGGGTTGGAATCGTCTCCGCATAGTGTTCCCATGGTTGCATTCGCCTTCGAAAAGCCGGTTCGTGAGTCTCACACCCTCGGATCCCCGAGAGTTCTTTGAACAACTCGAAATTGCTTTTGCTAAATGGAAACGACAGAAAGCTTCATCGCAGGCATGGAAGCCCTACAAAGGTGTCCTGTCATGAGAACTCTCATGTGGATTCTTGGCGCGAGCCTCCTTGTTATGAGTTGCAAGGAGGAGAGACTTCGCTTGCCCGATCTTCAAGAGGTAAGGGGGAAGCACGGCAGAACGATTGACTCGTTGAAGCAGCAACTTGACCGAGATCCATTGAATCGGCAGCTTGTGATCGAGTTTGGAAAAGTGTGTCTTTCCAAAAGCCGATTTGAACGGGAGCTTGGTTTGACCGGCATTACATGGGGTACCATCGTTTATCCAAAACTTGTGGAGGGACCGCTCCTCGCTGCACTTCCCCCTCTCGAACGGATTCTGATGGTGGATACGACCTCGGCAGACCTTTATGCTCTCTCGGGACAGATCTCCTTGGAACTCTGGAGGATGACGCCGCTTATCTCCTACTCGGGGCATGATCCGCTGAAAAACAAAGCGTCCAAAGCGCTATCGAGGGCGCTTACACTGGATTCGGCGCACGTGGAAGCGATGCTCCACTTAGCTCTTTTGGTACCGTCGGGTAGGTGGAGAGTGGACCCGTCTGACGAACTGTGGAGGGCAGAAGAGTTGACTCGGAAGGCCATTCAACTAAGCCCGGAAAATGGCATGGCCTACCTACGTCATGCGCAAATTCTTGCACGACTCAGCGGTGCGCCGAGGATGAGTTCTGCCGAGAGTGACGAGCTTTACGGCAATGCGATCAGGGCATATCGCAAAGCAATCGAATTGGGGATCGACGATGCAAGTGCTTACGCTCACATGGCGGGGTTTTTCAGGTGGACTCAACTCGAAGGCAATTTTGAGAGGTTCAACAACACATTCGGTTTCGTTCCTGGCTTTATTAAGGGGTTCGTCCTGGCTGGTCTGGATTTGATGAAGATGAGTGGCGGAGAAAAAGCCGGACGTCTCGCCTCGAAGGCGCTCGAAGTGAACCCCCTATTTCCTGTGGCACTAATGGCACTATGCGAACTCTATGCGTCAGAGAAAAACAATGAAAAGGCGATTGAGTACTTCTTGCGTGCAACCCAGCTCAATCCAGCTGTGAGGCTGCCGTACGATGTGACCAAGGGATCCCTCCTAAAAGACGCAATCTCAATTGATCCACAATCTTATGTCGCATATGCACGACTAGGCGAGTTGCTACCAAACGCTCAAGAAGCGTGTACGTACATCAAGAAGGCTCTTGAGATTAAGCCGGACTATACACAAGGGTGGATTCTGCTCGGTCGGGCGTACGAGCAACAGAATCTGATCGCAGAAGCAGACACCGCTTATCAGAAGGCTCTATCACTTCCGTGGGATAATTCGCTCGAGCTTCACTGGACGCGGCTTTTTTATAAGAAGAGTAAACAATTCGAAAAGGCCATAGCCATTGTCGAGCGGGAAATTGCTGAGGGGATGAGTGACAGCTCATGGGCCTATTGGCGCTTGGGCTCAGATTTTGAAGAAGCTGGTGAGTTGAGCGTCGCTGAACGATACTTCACCCGCGCGCTGAGGTCATCTGACCCTTCTTTGCGAACCGTTATCGTGGGCAGTCTTTCCAGAGTCTATGTCAGGAAGAAACAATTTGACAAGGCGATATTGACATTGCAGAGGATCCTCGATCCTTCGGTACTTGATGAATTTCAGCAGAGCGAAGTCTTCCTCGATATGGGAAGCGTATACTCTGCTCAAGGAAATTCAAGCAAGGCCATTGAGGCTTATGAAAATGCAATAGCATTACGACCAGATGTCGCAGCCTGGCATTTTCTACTGGGGAAGGAGCTTCTCAAGCTCAGACAAAAAGGGAAGGCGCTTGAACATTTCCAGCGCGCTTCGGAGCTTGGCCTGCCAGCGGCGCGCGATACGCTACAAAGCTTACAGAAAGGCAAGTAACGATTCGAACGGGGGGCCTCAAGGGTGTGCGTAGAGAGCGCTGGGTCAGTGGCGCTCTTACAGGCTGGTGGGTTTGGAGAGTGTTTTCTTGACTCGTGTCTGCATCTTGCTTACATTCAAACTAATCCTTTCATCGCACCACTGAAGTGCAGGGCGTTCACACACAGGCGCGGAAGAATGTTGCACGCGTTCAGGAAAGTGGCGCGGGTATCCTCATGCCCCCTCCTGCCACGGCCCGCTGGAAAACGTTGATCGAACCACCATGGAACGTGCGTTCAAAAAATCCGTTCAGTCGCTCGACGCAATCTTCGACTTTTTGGACGAAGGTTTCGAGGCATTTCATGTGGAGGAGTCTGCACGTTTTTCCATCCGGTTTGGCGTGGAGGAGATTTTTACCAACATGGTCAAATATAACCCCGGGGGACGCGATGACGTCAAGGTCATGATCGCCAGGGAGGGGAGACAATTCTCCGTCCGACTCGTCGATTCGGAGGAGCATCCCTTTGATCCGAGACTGTCAAAGGAGGTTGATCTGGAATCTCCCATCGACGAACGGGAGCCTGGGGGACTGGGGCTTCATCTGACGAAGGAGTTTATGGATAGAATTGAGTACGACCATCAAAACCATACAGGCAGCGTAACGCTTATTAAGTACCTGGAGAAGTGATATGTTCAGCGTAACGTTTAAAGACAAAAATGCGGTGGCATTGTCGGGACGGCTCGACGCGTCCCAGACCGACGCTGCCCGCCTCGAGTTCGACAAGATCACAGAGTCGGCAGTGATGGATTTTAAGAATTTGGAGTATATATCGAGCGCCGGGCTCGGTATTCTCTTTGCCACCCAAAAACGCCTTAAAAGCGCGGGTCATGGCCTGAAACTGATTAATCTCAACAGTCATATCAGGGATGTCTTCCGATATGCCCGATTTGAGATGATTTTTGAGATAGAATGAGGAGAGACCCCGATCGCCCCCCTCCGCGAAAAAAAACCGTGCAACCCTCCAACTTTCTTCAACCTTCGTTGTATTTATGATAGAGTCTGAAGATGCCGAACTTGTCCGTCGAAGCCTCAAGGGTGATAAGGAGGCGTTTGGCATCCTGGTGGATCGTTATCAAAAGCCGGTGTTCAATACTGCTTTTCGCACCGTCGGGAACAGGGAGGATGCAGCGGACCTGACCCAGGTGGTGTTTCTGAAGGCTTTTGAAAGACTCTCCTCCTATAAATCGACCTATAAGTTCTTTAGCTGGCTGTATCGCATCGCCGTCAACGAGTCGATCAATTTTCTGAAGGCAAGAAAACAACTTGAAGAAATCGATGACTCTCTGCCGGCGGAGGAATCAGGGGGAGAGGGGACGAGTTCGGAGGAAGTTGACGAGTTGGTCGGAGCGGCTCTTCAGGAGTTGACTGTCGAATATCGAACAGTGATTGTGTTGTGCCATTTGCAGGAATTGTCTTACAAGGAAGCGAGCTACATCCTGGATCTCCCGGAATCAACTCTCAAATCCAGGTTGTTCACGGCCCGGAAGCTTCTGAAAGATATCCTGATCCGAAAGGGAATTCTGAGTGGACAGAGAACGATTGGCTGATCTGATGAACCGCTCCCTGAACGGGCTTCTGACGCCGTTGGAGCAGGAAGAGTTGAACGAATATTTCGCGAGTCATGCCGATGTACGGAGGGAGTATGACGACCTGGCTCGCACCGCGGGGGTTCTGGGGCGGCTTCGGAATGTCGATCCCCCGTCGTACCTGAAGACATCGATCATGAACAGTCTACCGAGTGTCCCATCACGTTCCACAGTCGCCTCACCCCTCACCATTTTGAAGGAGGTCATCATGACGATATCCGATGTTTTCACAGGTAAGCGGAAGCCGGTCGTTATCGGCACCGTTGTGGTCGTAGTGGTCGCGATCATTTATTTCGCGATCGGCTATCCCCCCCCGGGAGCGGAGGATTTGCAGGGGACCATCGGCGGCGCCCAGAAGGCAACGAAGTACCGGTCCGCGCAAGTCAATAAGAAAGATGTCATCGTGAAGAACGCCGCTTTGCAAAAGGCGCTTCAGAACGACAAGTTCCAGAAGCTGATCAAGAGCACCGAGTTCCAGAACAAGCTGCAGAACGAGGCAGTCTGGTCGGCTCTTGCGAGCGAGGCATTGCGGGAGGCTCTTGCTTCCGACGCGCTTCGTGACGCATTGAAGTTCGCGGAAGTGCGTGAGGCGTTGGGAAATTCCGAGCTCCGCGAGGCGATGAAGTTCGCCGAAGTGCGTGAGGCATTGGCCGGTGATGCGTTGCAGGCCGCTTTAAAGAGCGGTGACCTCCAGGCAGCGCTGAACAGTGCCGATTTGCAAGCAGCCTTGAACAATGCCGAGTTGCGCGAATCGTTGAAGTTTGCAGACTTGCGCGAGGCGCTGAAGAATGCAGACCTGCGTGAAGCGTTAAAGCACTCCGAGTTGCGCGAAGCGTTAAAATTTGCCGAAGTGCGCGAGGCGCTGCAGAACTCCAGCCTTCGTGAGGCTCTGAAGTCGGCCGACCTTCGCGAGGCCCTGGCGAACTCCGAATTGCGGGATGCGCTTGCCAATGCAGAACTCCGCGATGCTCTTTCCATTGCCGAGTTGCGGGATGCTCTTTCCAGCGCCGAACTTCGTGAGGCCCTGGCCAGCGCAGATCTCCGCGAAGCCCTTGCCAGCGCCGAGCTCCGTGAGGCGTTGAAAAACGGCGAGTTGCAATCCGCCATGCAGATTCAGGAATAACTGCCAGGTTTCAAGAGCCTGTTTGGAGCAGGTCGAAAGGGGAGAAGAAAACTTCTCCCCTTTTTGTTTTGAAGGATTTTCCTCCTCCCGTCTCCCGAAGGCAGGGCTTGCCTTTTGTACGAAAGAAGTGCATCGTAAGCCGTCGGCAGCCCTCCCCTGCCGTACTCTCTCCAACCACATTCAGCAGTTCCCGGCACTATTCACCATGCAGGCACAGTGAAAACCTTATGAAGGAATGCCTTCGAACGCTCGCATTGTGCATTGCGCTTCTCGCTCCGGCTCAGCCGGCCGAAGCCCAATCCCTTCGAACTCTGAAGACGAAGAACTTCGATATTCTCTACTACAATCCGACACACTCGTACATTATTCCTCATTTGGGTCGTTGTTCCGAGAATGCACTTCTGTACCATCGCCACCTCTTTCAGTATGAGTCTGAGGAGTCCATCACCCTCCTCCTGCAGGACTTCAGCGACTTTGGGAACGGGGCGGCGGGAGTGAACCCACGCAACCTGGTCAGCGTTGGACTGGCGCCGGTCAGCACCGTCTTCGAAACCCTTCCTGCCAACGAGCGCATGAACTGGATTGTCAATCACGAAATGGTCCACGTCGTCACGCTCGATCGCCCTTCGAAAACCGACCGATTCTACCGTTCGCTTTTCGCCGGAAAGGTTTCGCCCATCGCCGAGAATCCACTGACCATGATCTACAGTTACCTCACGGCCCCCCGCACGTATTCCACGAGGTGGTACCGGGAGGGGATCGCGGCGTTCACCGAAACCTGGATGGCAGGTGGATTGGGGCGCGCACTCGGCTCTTATGACGAAATGGTCTTTCGCGCCATGGTGCGCGATTCGAGCTATTTCTACGATCCGGTCGGGCTGGAGTCGGAGGGAACGAAAGTCGATTTTCAGGTCGGTGCGAATGCGTATCTTTACGGGACTCGCTTCATGACGTATCTCTCCTACGAATATGGACCCGAAAAGCTTCTCGCATGGACCACGCGCACCGATAG
>Ga0209211_10013340_pt1 | contig 10199 bp, 12 predicted proteins | sample RifGroA2_FD_183992 | JGI IMG/M metagenome (GOLD analysis project Ga0209211, IMG submission 183992) | Groundwater microbial communities from Rifle, Colorado, USA - Groundwater A2 (SPAdes) (version 2) | ecosystem: Environmental > Aquatic > Deep subsurface > Groundwater | place: Rifle, Colorado...
CGTACCTCTCTGAGCCCTTCCTGAATATCCTGCTCATTTAATACACCCTTCCCCTTAAACTTTTTCAGTATAGCGTCTAATTTGGATGTCAGACTATCAAACATAATACTCCATAATAGGATTTAAATATAAAACTCTACGATAATAAGAAAAAAATGACAAATTGTCAAGAACTAAACCCACCGGGGGGTTACTATCCCATCTCATGTTTCAATTGACAGCCTCCACGTCTGTATAATAAAATCAGTCATCATTTCAGATTTCCACAGGAGGTGCACATGTCAGGAGCAGATATTGAGTCCATTCTCAGGGAAAAAAGGGTATTTCATCCTGAACAATCTTTCAGCGACAAGTCATACATAAAAAGTATGGATGATTATGAACGCCTCAGAAAAGAGGCTGAGGATAACCCGGATGGATTTTGGGAGAAGATTGCCGGTGAATTGGATTGGTTCAAAAAATGGGATAAGGTGCTCGAGTGGAATCCTCCGTTTGCAAAGTGGTTTGTCGGTGGTGAGTTAAATCTGTCATACAACTGCCTTGACAGGCATCTGACTACATGGCGGAAGAATAAGGCGGCCATTATATGGGAAGGTGAACCCGGTGATTCAAGGATCCTCACATATCAGCAGCTTCATCGTGAGGTATCTAAATTTGCGAATGTATTAAAATCGCTCGGTGTTAGTGCGGGCGACAGAGTTGCCATATACATGCCTATGATCCCGGAGCTTCCTATTGCCATGCTCGCATGTGCAAGGATCGGTGCAATACACAGCGTTGTCTTTGGCGGATTCAGCAGTGAGGCGCTGAAAGACCGTATAAATGACGCACAGGCAAAGCTGATAATTACGGCTGATGGAGGATACAGGCGGGGAGAAATTGTTGCGCTTAAAGAAAAAGTTGATGAGTCTGTGAGAAATACACCTACGGTTGAGAAGGTCATAGTGTGCAGGCGCACCGGACAGGACATACAGATGACTTCCGGACGTGATCTATGGTGGCACGATTTGATGAAGGATGCCTCAGACAAATGTGATGCCGTACCATTAGACTCAGAACACCCTCTCTTTATTCTTTACACGAGCGGAACTACCGGCAAACCAAAAGGCGTTGTCCATACAACAGGCGGATATCTGCTGGGCGTCCATATCACTACAAAGTGGGTATTTGATCTTAAGGATGAGGATACTTACTGGTGTACGGCAGATATAGGTTGGGTGACAGGTCACAGCTATATTATCTACGGCCCTTTATCAAATGGTGCGACAAGCCTGATGTATGAAGGCGCGCCTCTGTATCCACAGCCTGACAGATTCTGGGAGATCGTGGACAAATACAGGGTAAACATTTTCTATACTGCTCCTACGGCAATAAGGACACTGATAAAGTATGGCGATAAATGGCCTCAACAGCACGACCTGAGCAGTCTGCGGCTGCTGGGTACCGTCGGTGAACCGATAAATCCCGAGGCATGGATCTGGTATCACAAGTTCATAGGGAAGGAGAAGTGCCCTATCGTTGATACATGGTGGCAGACAGAGACAGGCGCTATACTCATTTCTCCACTTCCCGGCGCCACACCTACAAAACCGGGCTCTGCCACAAAACCACTTCCTGGAATTGCCGCTGATGTTGTCTCAAGAGATGGAAAGTCAGTGCCGGCAAATCAGGGCGGCTATCTCGTGATAAAGAAACCATGGCCTTCAATGTTGAGGACTATTTACGGTGACCCGGAGAGATATAAGAAACAGTACTGGGAGGAGATTGATGGTGTCTATTTTACAGGAGACGGTGCAAGACGGGATGAGGATGGATATTTCTGGGTGATGGGAAGGATTGATGATGTCATTAATGTATCGGGACATCGCCTGAGCACTATGGAAATTGAGAGCGCTCTGGTAAGCCATCCCAAAGTTGCTGAAGCCGCAGTAGTCGGAAGACCCGATGAACTGAAGGGGCAGGCTATATCGGCCTTTGTAACACTTGATATGGGCTATTCACCATCAGAGGACCTCAAAAAGGAATTGCGTGAACACGTATCAAAAGAGATAGGCCCGATAGCAAAGCCTGATGATATTCGCTTTACCGACACCCTGCCCAAGACCAGAAGCGGCAAGATAATGAGGCGGCTGTTGAGGGATATAGCCTACGGGAAGGATAAGGTCGGGGATACAACAACGCTTGAGGATTACTCGGTGATAGCGAGGCTGATGGAGGAAGAGTAGTTTTTTTTGGGAATAATCTACGGCAGCGATATCGGCAGCCGCGTCATAATGTATTTCAGGTCTTCATCATCAAATGTCAGCCCTGCGCCTGCAAATGTGCTTGACGTCTTCTTATTTGCGGCATCATCCACGCCGGCATTTATAAACAGCGTCTTGAACACGGTGTAACTTGCCGTTACTTTTATATGCGGATTCTCTGCATCTACCTCTCCATCAAATTTCCATGCATCCAATGACGCCTTTGCCTTATCATTAATGACATGGTAATCCGCTCCGACTCCAAATGAGTCCTCCATCAGTCCACCGCGGAAGGTTACATTACCAAACCTCCTTGCAAACTGAGCGCTGAATTTCAATTCATCTTCCTTCCTGACCTCATGAGTTTTTACTGTACTGCCCGGAGTTGTCGTCACCTCCGTATCAGTTACTTTCACCCTCCCATTAGGATCATCTACTATCTCAAACAAATAGTATTTGTCTTCCTTCGGCTGTAACTTGAGAGAAAAGTATCCCTTGGTATCATTTTCATCGAAAAGATACTCGCCCCTGAATCCAAGATTAAGCCTGAACCTGTCAGTGGCAGATATATATTTCTCAACACCTGCCAATGCTGAATCAAGCTTATTATACAATCCATCCTCATTCATAAGTTTTCCTACAGTACCTTCTCCTCTTTCCACCTTGTCTACAAGCTTGTCCACCCTTTCCAATATCCTCGGTGCACGCTCCCTGAGATCTTCCGAGACCTGTTGAAGATTGGCAACGGTACTCTTCAACGGTTCCTTGTTGTCAGCGGTTATAGTATTCATGTCCTGAGAAATATTTTCAAGATTCGCTATAACATTTTTCAACGGTTCCCTGTTCTCTGTAGCCATAATCTTAATGACAGCAATAAGCTCATTCAGATCGCTTATAACCTTTTCAATTGCACCACTGTCGCGCTCTGCAATATTGGAGAGACTTGCAGTAAGGTTTCTCATGTTAATAATAATTTCATTTATTGACCTCTTTGTCTCAGGGGCCCCTAACGTCTCGCTGAAGAATCCGCTTATTGATTTTATGTCGCCGGCAACGCTGTCTAATTTTGTTATCAGGCTGTCAATATCTGCCACACTTATTGATTTTTCTATAACATCACCATCCCTCAGGAGAACAATTTTGTCGCCCTGAAGCAGTTCAACATATTTTTCACCAAGCAGACTCTCGGTCTTGATTGCAGCAACAACCCCCTGTTTAATCTTAATATCAGGTTTAATCCTCATGCCGACTTTTGCCTTATTGTCATCAAGAGAGATAGACTCTACAGCCCCTATCCCTACACCTGACATCTTTACAGGGGCTTTAACATCCAAACCTGCAACAGAATCAAAAACACCATAGACTATATACCCTTCGTCCCGGCCAAAGGTAATATCACCTATTTTTACAGTCATGTAACCGAGCAGTACAATGGCAACCAGGATGAAAATACCAACTTTTACTTCCGTTGTGAACGTTTGCACGCATCCCCCTCCATGATTCGGCTGCCCCTCCCTGTGCTACACTGCCTTTATCGGTCCAACAGAGCTGCCCGTAATAAATTGCCTTACAAACGGATCATCTGACCTCTTAATCTCATCAGGAGTTCCAACTTCGTGTATCCTTCCTTCATATAACATAGCAATCCTGTCGCCAATCTTGTATGCGCTGGTCATGTCATGAGTAATCGCAACCCCTGTTACATTAATCTTTTCCTTCATTTCAACAATGAGATCATTTATCGCATCTGCCATTATAGGGTCAAGCCCTGTAGTCGGTTCATCATAAAGAAGTATCTGCGGCTCCATGGCTATTGCCCTTGCAAGGCCAACCCTCTTCCTCATCCCTCCTGAAAGCTCTGATGGCATCAGCTCTTCTATCCCCCTGAGGCCGACCATCTCAAGTTTCTTTCCTGCAATCTCACGGATCTTTTCCTTTGAAAAGTCAGTGTGCTGCATAAGCGCAAACCCGACATTCTCCCACACTGTAAGAGAATCAAATAGGGCAGCCCCCTGAAACAGCATACCAAATTTTTTTCTGATATCGTTTAAATCTCCTTCATTCAGATTAAAAATGTCAACTCCATCCACTCTCACACTACCTTCATCAGGAGTCAGAAGACCGATTATATGCTTCATCAACACACTCTTACCGGAACCGCTTCCTCCAATCACGACCATAGTCTCACCACGTTCTATATGCAGATTAACCCCACGCAGAACCTGTTTTGAGTTGAAGGACTTGTGAAGGTTTATTATATCTATCATTTACCTGAACAACAATGCTGCCATAAAATAATTCGCAACCAGGACAAACATCATGGATAATACTACAGCGCCCGTAGTTGCCCTTCCTACGCCCTCTGCGCCACCCTGAGTATAAAATCCCTTGTAACAACTGACTGTGGAGATAATTACACCAAAAACACACGATTTAATCAATCCGCCGTAAATGTCATTTAATTCTACATATTCCGTAGTCATTCGTATATATATAACAGAGTTGGCGCCCAGAACATATACGGCAATCAGATATCCGCCGACAACTGCAATAATATCTGCAATAATTACAAGCAGAGGCATAACGATAAGGCCCGCAATGAACCTCGGCACTACAAGATATTTAATAGGATTCGTCGCCAGTGTCACAAGTGCGTCTATCTGTTCAGTCACACGCATTGTGCCAAGTTCAGCAGCCATTGCCGCGCCTGCCCGTCCTGATACGATAAGCCCTGTAAGAACAGGACCAAGCTCCCTCGCCACAGAAAGCGCTACAACAGTACCGACAAAATTTTCTGCATTGAATCTCTTAAAGCCGGTATAGGTCTGGATAGCAAGTACCATCCCGGTGAAGAGCGCCATGATCAGGACAACCGGCAGTGAATTAAACCCTATCGCCTCCATCTGCTGAAAGATCATCCGGAAATTATAGGGGCGTCTCAAACACCACGAGACTGTCTGCCAGAACATTATAAAACCACGGCCGATTTCCTCAGTGATCTTTAGTGTGCTTTTGCCTGTGTATTCAAGGAGTTTAATAAACATACACCCTCTCAACCCTATCCCCGATCCTGCACAAGACCTCATATGATATTGTCCCGGTCCAGCGTGCAATATCATCAGCAGTTACATATTTGCCGGCTGTCCCGCCTATTAATATGACTTCATCTCCTATCCCTGCACCAGGTATATCAGTAACATCTACCATAGTCATGTCCATACATACCCTGCCGATTACAGGTGCGCGCATTCCCTTTATAATAACCTGTCCCATATTTGAGAGAGAACGGCTGTATCCGTCAGCATAGCCAATAGGGAGCGTAGCCACAAGGGTTTCGCGTTGTGTAGTAAATGTCCTTCCATAACTTACGCCTGTTTTCGGAGGCACCTTCTTCAGATATATTATCCTGCTCTTTAAGCTCATGACAGGTCTCAGATCAACCTTATCCTGTAGAAACTGAGAGGGGGGATACCCATACAACATGATCCCCGGCCTCACCATATCAAGATGACACTCATTCATATCAATAATTGCCGCACTGTTCGCCGTATGTCTTAAAGGTATCTTAATCCCTTTACGCTCAATAAGTTCGCACGCATTTAAAAACCTGTCAAGCTGTTCACGAACAAATTCCCTGTCTTCAAGGTCTGCCTCTGAAAAATGGGTCATAATTCCCTCGATACTTATTCCCTTAAGATTTGCGATAGATGAAGCAAACTCTGCGGCCTTATCAGAATCTACCCCGATCCTTCTCATGCCAGTATCCACCTTTATATGAACAGGTAATGTTATCCCGGCAAGGAAAGCAGCTTCCGACAATACCTTTACAAGTGGCAGTGCATAGACAACAGGTGTCAAGCGCCATTTAATAATATCCGGAACGCATTCCTCGCTTATTAGCCCAAGGACAACAACGTCCTTACTGATCCCTGCTTCCCTGAGACAGATACCTTCATCAACAGTTGCAACGCCCAGCATATCCACACCTGCATTTTCCAGCTCCCGTGATACCTCTATGCTCCCATGACCATAGGCATTGGCCTTTACAACGGCAAGGATCTTACAGCCCGGCGATATTTTGGAGCGGACCTGGTTCAGGTTATGGATCAGATTTGAAAGATTTATCCCGGCTATTGATAATTTCATCTAACATACCTTTCATTTTATTCTCATTCTCCCTCAGTTCCTTATCATCCTCCGGCGTCATGGCTATCGCCTCAGTCAAGGCATCCATTGCCTCTTTATATTTCCCCATATGATAATAAATATGCGCAAGTGTGTCCAGATAGTATGGACTCTTCTTTAGTCTCAGCGCCTTATCTGCTTCCTTACCCGCATCCTCATATTTCCCTGTGTCAATATAAACCCATGCAAGATTGTTATGAATATCACCACTATCCGGAGCGATCTTCAACGCCTTATTATAGTATTTTTCTGAAAGTTTATAATCTTTTATTTTGTAATATACGTTACCTGCGTAAAAGAAAGGTCTGAAGTCGGCATCTGTCATTTTTATTGCCTTTTTGTATTCCTGAACAGCGAAATCATACTCACCCTTTTGTTCATAACTGAGGCCGAGAGTGATGTGCTCATCAGCAGTCAAAGGGTCATGGAGCACTATTAATTTAGGTATGGATCCGCAGGAAGAAGTACACGCTATTAAAATAATTGCAAAAATAACAATATTTTTCACTCTTTTGCTATTCGTAATGCCCAATAGCCCCCCCTCTCCCACATCCTCATGAACTCTTTATATCCAATAACCTTATCCTTCTCTGCACCTGAATAGACTATAACCCCTCCAATACTGTCATCGTAGCCTACAACCAGCATATAATGCCCTTTTCTTATACTCCATATGCCAAGGTCAACAAAGACTATCAATGGATACCCCATAGACAGATTCTCTCTGAGCAGCATGAGGTCGCCATAAAATTCTGTAACAGTTATGTCCTCAAATCTCCTTGCGAAACTAACCATATCTATATTAAGGGTACCTTTGACCTTCCGCAGATAAATCTCTCTTGAAATGTCTTCAGGTACAATATCGTAACCAAGATTATTTAATACACTGGCAAGAACAGATGGACCGCATTGATAATCCTCCCCGGGATAGAAAGGAACATCCCGTACATAAAAAGGGTGTGAATAAGTAAGTGTTGCAGGGACACTTGTCATACAACACGTAAAACCGGTCAGTATCACCACACAAAAAAGAAAGACCCCAGCGGCACTAAACCGTGGGGTCTTTTCTGGTTTTTTAATTTTGACCATTAATAAATTTATTTAATTATGACTTGACGCCCCATCAATTTTAATACCACTATAACGAGGATGGCTATCACCAGTAAAGTGATGATAACCGAGAGAGCGCTGTCTCCACCGGCATCTACCTGATCAATATGTGTGGCTATCCGGTGTAACTGGTCAGCGGATAGACGATTCAGTCTTGAAGATATCTCTTCTGCAGTTAGTCCGAAATCAGACAGCCTCTGTCTGACAATCTTCGATTCGAGAAATGTATTTACCTTAGCTATGTCAGAAACAGAATCAACAACAGCATCAACAGATGAAACACCAATACTGTCTGATGAGATAAACATGGCAGCCGATTGAGCCGGAATTGATGCAATAACGAACATGGCAACAATCAGGTACACAGTAATTGTACGTCCCAGCAGGATACCGAATTTTTTAACCATAAAGCCTCCTTTTTACCCACTTATTTAACCCAGAGTTGACGCTCAAAAATGCCCAGTTGCAAGGAAGGACGTCTGATTTGAGCCGAGGCGTACTTAGTAGTACGTTGAGGCTCAAATCAGACGTCCTGACGCCGCAAATGGGCGTTTTTCAGCGTCAACTAGACTTCCATTATTTCCTGTTCTTTTTTCTTTAATACATCATCAACCTTATGTATATACTGGTCTGTCAGTTTCTGCAATTCATCCTGAGATTTTCTGATGTCATCTTCTGAGATGCTCGCTTCCTTGCCTGCCCTCTTTATCTCATCATTGGCATCTCTCCGGATATTGCGAATGGCAACTCTCGAATCCTCAGACATCTTCTTTACAATTTTAACAATCTCCCGCCTTCTCTCTTCATTAAGCGGCGGTATAGGAACCCTTATAATCTTTCCATCATTGGAAGGTGTAAGACCCAGGGCTGATGTCATAATGGCCTTTTCAATTTCAGGTATCAATCTCTGTTCCCATGGCTGAATTAAAATCAACCTGCTCTCAGGAACAGTCAGGGCTGCCACCTGTGATATAGGTGTCGGAGTCCCATAATAGTCTACTGATATATTCTCCACTATTGATACGGAAGCCCTGCCTGTACGCACGGCACCCATATCTTTCCGAAAGACATTCAGTGTCTGCTCCATCTTCTCTGTAGCTTTATTTTTAATATTGCCAATCATATACTAATGAATTACCGTACCTATTTCTTCCCCTGTAACAACCCTTTTTACATTCCCTTTCTCCCTCAGATTGAACACGATTATCGGAAGATTGTTGTCTTTACAGAGGGAAATTGCTGTAGCATCCATCACCTTAAGCCCCAACTGAAGGACGTCAAGATAAGTAAGAGATGAGAACCTTTTTGCATCTTTGTTTATTACAGGATCAGAATCATAGACCCCGTCAACCTTTGTCCCTTTCAGAATAACATCTGCCCCTATCTCCATTGCACGAAGTGAAGCAGCGGTATCTGTGCTGAAATATGGATTACCGGTTCCGGCAGCAAATATAACGACCCTCTTCTTTTCAAGGTGCCTGATAGCCCTGCGCCTTATATACGGTTCTGCAAGCGCCCGCATCTCAATCGCGGACTGAACCCTTGTTACAACACCTTTCTTTTCCAGTGCATCCTGCAGTGCAAGGGCATTAAGCACTGTAGCGAGCATTCCCATATAGTCAGCCGATGCCCGTTCCATCCCGGTTGCCGTTGCCCCAAGTCCCCTGAATATATTGCCGCCTCCTATGACAACAGCAATAGCAACCCCTGCATCGGATACACCCTTTATCTCTTCAGCAATAGAGTTAATTACGGCAGGGTCTATACCATAACCTTTTTCGCCCATGAGGGCTTCACCGCTGACTTTCAGAAGTACCCTGTTAAAGCCTTTACGTCTATCCATCCGGAAGCCTATCCCCCAAGCTGGTATCTTGTGAAACGTTTAACCGAAATATTCTCGCCTGTCTTTACTATCTTTTGCTTTATCATTTCATTTATTGAAACAGAGGGATCCTTGATGAACACCTGTTCAAGAAGGCATGCGTCAATGTAGAATTTTTCTACCTTTCCCTCTACAATTTTATCAAGCACATGTTCAGGTTTGCCTGATTCCTTTGCCTGTACCTTGTATATCCCGCGTTCCTTATCGAGTACAGCCGCAGGCACATCCTCACGACAGACATATGAAGGATTGGTCGCAGCTATCTGCATAGCAATATCCTTTACAAGTTCCTGAAACTCTGAGTTCCTTGCCACAAAATCGGTCTCGCAATTAACTTCTACAAGTACACCGATCCTGCCTCTTTTGTTTCGCGTGATGCCTTCTTTGCTGCTGCTGAAAGTCCCTTCTGTCTTAGTATATCTATCGCTTTTTCCAGATCACCGCCGGCATCTGCCAATGCCCTTTTGCAATCCATTATTCCGGCGCCTGTCTTTTCCCTGAGATCTTTTACTGTCACACTGCTAATTGTCACCATCACTGATTATGCCTCCGGTCTTTCACTGCCTAACCTTTCCCCTGCTGTAGCTGTATTAACTTTACCTGGTTCTTCGGATATCTTTTCAGCTTCTGCCGGTTGTTCTGCTTCCTTTACCGCTGCTATCTCCTGTTTAACACCACCCCTTGCATCATAGATTGCCCTGCCCTCGATAACAGCATCTGCAACCTTGCTGCAGATAAGCTTAATCGCCTTTATAGCATCATCATTACCAGGTATTACA
>Ga0209211_10013343_pt1 | contig 10198 bp, 6 predicted proteins | sample RifGroA2_FD_183992 | JGI IMG/M metagenome (GOLD analysis project Ga0209211, IMG submission 183992) | Groundwater microbial communities from Rifle, Colorado, USA - Groundwater A2 (SPAdes) (version 2) | ecosystem: Environmental > Aquatic > Deep subsurface > Groundwater | place: Rifle, Colorado...
GGATTAAAGACCCGGATGATCGGCGATCTCAACCAGCACACCCAGGAAATTGCCCGCTTCGCCCAGGAAATCAAGGAAATTTCCGACCAGACCAACCTGCTCTCGCTCAACGCCGCCATCGAAGCGGCACGTGCCGGAGAGGCCGGGCGCGGCTTTGCCGTGGTGGCCGATGAGGTCCGCAAGCTGGCCAACCACACCGCCAGCACCACGCACAAGATCGAAAACCTGGTCCAATTGCTCGATGGCGCCGCCCGCCAAACCGCCGATGCGGTCGCCACAACAGCCCATCTCGCCGAGCACGGAACGCAGCTCGCCTCGAACGCCAGCGATGCAATCTCGACGATCAAGGAGAATTGCGAGCGCACCATGCACGCCACCAACGACATCGTCGATGTCCTTGCCGAGCAGCGTCAAGCCGCCGAGCAGATCGCCCGGAACACCGAGCGTGTCGCCCAGATGATCGAGCAGGGCGTCGGTGCCGCCGCAAAATCATCCACCACGGCCAGGGAAGTTGCCTCGCTGGCCGAAGGCCTGCGCCAGGCGACGCTGCAGTTCAGCGTCTGAAATCCGCACTTTCGCAAGACGACGCATTCACCACGCGGCTTTCTTGACCAAACGGTATCGCCACCCGGACAGCCCATTGCACGAAAATCTTGGGAGCGGCGGCGCGGCGAACTAAAATGGACCCATCACAGGCCGGCAGGTACCTTTCACCGTATCCTGCCCTGGCCAGCCCCTTACCCGGAACAACAGCCGAATGACCGAGTCCGCTCCATGTTGAAATACCTTCGCAACCTGCTCGCCATTGCGACCATCACCGGCAGTCTGGCCGGCTGCGCCTCGCTCGACGAGAAGACCGACGGCCCGGACACCATCGCCCCGGTGGTTGATGCCATTCCTGATCGGGCGGCCGGCGATATCCAGAAAATCGCCGAACTGGAGCGCCAGCTGGTCAAGGAGCAGCGTCAGTGCTACGCCGAAAAACGCCGGCTTGACCTTTCGCTCAAGGAATCGCAAAAGCAGAACGAAGAGTTGCAGAAAAAGCTCGACGACCTGCAAAAGAAGCTCGACGCGCTGCTCGCCATCGACCGCGACCTGCGCAGCCGCAACCGGAACCGCTGAACGAGCCGGCGAGTGGCGTACCCCGTGCGGGATACGCCACATGAAACAACAAGAGGATCAGGCGGACTTGCGACGGGCGACGGCGCCGATCAGACCCAGACCAGCCAGCAACATGGCGTAGGACTCGGGTTCCGGTACCGGCATGACTTCAACGGAGAGCAGCGGACGAAGATTGGCCGTAGCGAATTCGCTGGCGTAAAAGTCGATGCCGTTGGTGCCGCTGGCAAAGGGCGTCATCACCCAGCCGTAGTTGGTGGCGCCTGCCTGCCAGGCCAGAAGCGAGCTGGTCACGTCGATTACCAGCTTGCCGTTGGCGATGTTTTCGCTACCGTTATTGGCGCCGAAGGTAGCGACCGCAGTTGCCGAGGCATCGGTTCCATTGGTCTGGACGCCGCTCACCAGACTGTTCCAGGTAGACGACTCGCTCCAGCCGGTGAGCATGTTGTAGACCGACATGCCGCTGCCCGGATTGAAGACTTCCAGGGTCAGCTTGGCCGAGACGATGGTGTCGGTGCTGGCGATCTGGCCGGCGACATTGCCGAACAGGTTTTCAAAACGGAGCAAGCCCTGATTCGGCTTGTTGCCAGGGCTGCCGTCGTCGCCATCAACGCTGACGTAATCAAGCGTACCGAAAGCCAGGCCGCGGGAATCGCCATTCGACGTCTGGCCGGAGCCACTGGCCGTTTCGTTGCTGCGGATCATGGTGTCCTGGGTACCTGTGTAGCCGCCGACGCCTTCCTGAAAGCTCAGGGTCGTGGTGGCAGCGAAGCCTGGCAGGGAGAGAGCGAGGCCGATGGCCGTCGCCAGTACGCGTATTTTGTTCATGTCGTGTCCTTGATGAGTCGAGAAATAGATCCCGGCTGTCGGGCAAATTCGCTCCTGCCCACGCAGGTGCCCGCAACCGGATCAAGCAGGTGGCCGCGGCGCTAATCAAATTCGCCGACCGTGGCATCCTGCGCCGCAGTTGTTACGGTTTGACCTATGTCTTTAGTGCTAAAACGTAGGTCGAAACGATCAGTCGTTGTCATGCGCTTGCGCATTGTTGCAACCTGACGGAAATATCCTTTCCTTTCTTTTCGGCTGGCGGACGCCGTCGAATGGCGATCAACTTTCAGTCCCCATGGTCTTTGTCCAGCCTCGAACAGATATTCTTTCGGGTGGTGGCCAGACCCACCACGAAAGAGCGCGCTTGAGATTGGTGGTTTTCTCAGGAATTGTTGAGCCGTAGCGGCGGTACGCTCTTCAGTTTGAAGGCCAGCAGCGACAGACCGAGCAAAACAACGAGATAGCCCGACATCAAGGCCCACAACGGTGCCTTGCCGTAGGCCAGACCATGGGCAAGGCCGAGGAAGGCGCCATAGATCCAGCAGGCCAGGCTGACTGTTCCGGCGATGATCATGGGTATGCGCTGTCCCTCGCGGAAGCGGGGAAGCGCATAGGCCCGCATGGTTTCGGTCGAGATCGCCCAGATCGTGATCAGCGTGACCTTGGTCCACAGCTTGGGGTTGGCCAGGTAGGTTTCCGGGCCATTGATAACCAGGCCGACGGCGATGATGGCAAAGCCGGATAACCAGAGGTGGCGGTCGGCATGACGAATGATGTGATTGTGGCTGCGGTCGTACTGGGCACGACCGAACAGCGCCAGATAGCTCTGGAAGACGAACAGGAAGCCGCAGGAAAAGGCGACAACGTGCCACAACGAGGTGAGGGTTTTGAGTACTTCGAGCATGAGCGTTGCTCCGATCGGGTAGGCAATCGAGGGGGGCGGGACGGCCAGCCCGGTTCACGGAAATGCCCGGGCGGAGAACCGCCCGGGTGTCGAACTGGCCGTGGCTGGCAGTTAAGTGCGCTGGCGCCGGGAGACCAGGCCAATCAGGCCGAGGCCGGCCAGCAACATGGCGTAGCTTTCCGGTTCCGGCACGGCGGCGACAGTCAGTTTGCCGAAGATGCCGTCACGTTCCTCGTCGGGGCCGGCGGTGAAGTAAAGGCTCTTGGCATCACCCAGATGCACGCCGTTGCCGAAGGTCAGGCCCCAGATCCCATCGATGCTGATGACGTTGCCGTTGGCGTCGCGAAGATAACCAAGCGAAGCGCCGCTGACGCGGTCGTAGGCAGCGATGGTGCCATCGCCGAAGTTGGCAACCAGCAGAGCGCCGCTGAAAGCGCCAAAACCTTCCGGAGCGATGACCATGCCCCACGGATCGTTGAGCAGGCTGTGGTCGGTGTAGTCCTGCAACATGTTGCCGTCGCGGTCATAGGCGACGATGCGGCCGATGCCGGCGCCGGGTACTTCTTCCGTCGGCTCGTCGATTTCCAGTGAATTTTCTGCCCAGGCGACGTAGATCCGGCCATCGGAAAGCTGCTGCACATTGAACGGCATCCAGACTTCTGAGAGGTCGGCCGGACGGGCAAAGGGCGTCGAGGCCGAGATGTCGTTCCACTGGTTGTCGAAAGTCATGATGTTGCCGTTGGCAAAATCGGCGACGTAAAGCCGGTTATCGGCGACCTTGTTGCCGTTGGCATCAAGCGTCCAGTGGTCGGTGGTGAGTGCCACGCCGTTGAAGCCGGGGCGGCGTTCGCCGGCAAGCTGCGAGCCGGGAACGATGCTGCTGGCCATCGAGTAGTCCTTGATGACAACAGCTTCGAGCATGCCGGGATCGGTCTTGGTGCGCCAGGCATTGATGGTGCCGTCCTGGGTAACGAAGATGAACTTGGCAGAGCCTGAATCAGTGCCGTAGTTACTGCCATTGGAGTAGTTGATGGCCGGGCCGCTGACAAAGAATTCGACAGGTTGGCCGGCGTAATCGCTGGCCGCGTTGTAAACCTGACCGGTGACCTGGGCAACGCCATCGGCACCGGTTTCGAGCAGTTGCTGGTCGTAAGCGCTGGTCACGATGGGGACGACCTTGAGGCCGTCCTGATAGAGCGGCAGGCCGGGAACGTCACCGATGTAGGTGGTGGTGGTGCCGGTACCGGCATTGCTGGTCCAGAAGTGGCCGCCGGCGCCGGGCGGACGCAGGGCAATACCCCAGGGATTGACCAGATTCGGGTCGACCATGATGGTCGGGTTGTATTTGGCGTCGTTGGCGACGAGGTTGGTTTGCTGGTAGGCATTGCTGCCTGCCGCGTACGCGCTGTGGGCGAATAGGCTGCCGACGGCCAGCGCGAGTACCGTGCAGTAGCGGAAAGCGAACTTGTTCATGACGATAGGCTCCGGTTTTTGTGACGTGGCGGGCAAATATCGGCTGGCTGGGTCAGTAAATGCGAAAGGTCGCTTGCAGACCTGATGTCCGTGGTGCAAGCAACCTGAGTACGACGTTTGTCCGAGAAGACGGCAGCACTTTCCGGGAGAGCGTCGCCGCCCTCCCGGTCAGGGCTTACTTGGCAGCGCGGCGACGGGCGGCAAAGCCGACCAGGCCAAGGCCGGCCAGGAACATGGCGTAGCTTTCCGGCTCCGGAACAGCCGAGATCTGGATCAGGCGATCGACACCGGTATTCGGATGCTGGATATTCACGTAGGCGACGTTGGCGTTGAACTTGTCGAAATACAGACCGGTGAACTCCGAACCCGGGGTGCCATTGGAAGCCCAGCGGCCAATGCCTTCGCCTGCATCAAGCAGGTCGCCGTCGTGGTTGATGTCCTTGGCGAACCAGATGTCATCATCAACACCACCATTGCGGTCTTCGATGATGTAGATGTTGCCGGCGGCATCGATCGCCAGGTTATCGGGGCTGGTCAGGGCACTGCCGACAGCCACACCCGTAGCCAGGTCGATGGTGTTGCGGTCTACGAACAGCTTGACTGCGGTGTTGCCGGCGCTGTCGAGCTCCATCATGAAGACCTGTTGCGAGTCGGTGGTGGCGAAGAAGATGCCTTCGTTGCCGTTGGCCAGGGTCTTGGTCTCCAGATCTTCCGGACGGTTGTATTCCGTACCCAAGAAGCTCGTAGTGGGGTTGGTCGCTTCGCTACCAAGGTTGCCAGCGCGGCCAAGGTCGGCGGTGGCGCGGCCATCGACGGCACCGTAGCTGGTCATCACCACGCCAGCAAGGGCAGCGCCGTTGGTGTCGGTCAGGGCAACCCAGGAGGCAGCACCGGTGCCGCCGAAAGCGGAACCGTCACCAACGCGCATGACGAAGCTTTGGCCCGAGGCGAAGTAGTCGTCACCGTTGGTGGCATTGGCGTTGTTCGACACGTACTTGTAGACCGAGCCACCGTTCAGCTCGTCAATGAAATACATGGTGTTTTGCTTGTCGAAAGCCAGGCCTTCGTGGGAGACGCGCGGGATGATATTGCGCTGGACGAAGTTGCCGCCATTGGCAGCAGCGGTCGTCGAGTTGGTGACTTCAAACAGACGACCCTTAGTGCTGCCCGTGCCCCAGGATTCTTCGGCGGTCAGGTAGCTGCCCCACGGGGTCCAGCGCGAGGCGTCGCCGGAAACGAAGCCCTGCGAGCCCGGCGCAACAATGGTCACGGTGCGGGTGTTGTAGTTGTTGTCCCACAGGTCGACGCGCTGGACGCCACCGGTGTTGGTTTCGAACGGCATGAACAGGTAACGACCGGCATTCGTACCGGTTTCGTTGGCGGTAATCATGTCCCAGCTCCCGGAGTTGCTACCGGCAGCCTTGGCGTTCTGGGTGGTGCGGTCAGCAAGGGATACCTGGCTGAAGTTCGGGCTGGACAGGGTAATCGGCGTTGCCGGGGTAGCCGTCGTGCCGGCCGAGGCGGCCAGCGGTGTGAAGTTGTCGAAATAGGTATCAGCGGCGTGGGCGCCGACAGACATGGCGGCAAGGGCGCCGGCTACGGCAATGTTGAGATACTTCTTTTGCATTTTGTGATGCTCCTGGCTGGCGAGAGTACGAAAAAGATTGCTGGCTTGAGGGGTGACGATCCGGCTTGTGACGGGCTGCGCCATACACACCCCGCGCATGCCGCCACGACGCCCTGATCACTCTCCCCTTGCCGCCTATGATGAAGGTCATTTATTACAGGTAAATGCGCGTCAGGCAGCTTAACAACTAGTACTTTCGGACTATTCCCGTGACCCGCCGACTCTTGCTCGTTGTCCGGGTATCAGCGGAAGTGGCTTGCACATACCTGGCATTCCGAAGCACGACTTAAGCAAGGCTTAAGCTGCGCTGAATAAACTGTCGAAAACCTGTTACGGATAAATCCCCATGTCGCGTCGACCTTTAATTTTTGGCCTTTTTTTCCTGTTGACCGTGGCAAGCCAGCTTCAGGCTCAGGAAAACCGCCTGACGCTGCAGCCGGCGCAGCTCAAGTCGCTGGGCATTGAAACGGCCGTCGCCGGCGAGATGTCGGGCGGTCGCAATGGCAGTTTCCCGGCCCAGGTGCGCGTCCCCAACGAACAGATGCGCGTCGTCGCCGCGCCGGTCGGCGGCATGGTCGAGATGCTGGCCGTGGCGCCCGGCTCGACCGTCAAGCGCGGCCAGGTCGTTGCCCATCTGAGCAGCCAGCAGGCGCTGGAACTGCAGCGCGACGCGCTGCAGGCCGGCAGCCAGTCCGCCCTGATGCAGCAAAACCTCAAACGCGACGAGCAGCTTTTCGCCGAGGGCCTGATCGCCGAAAGCCGCCTGCAGGCCACCCGCGCCGCCGCCGCCCAGGCCAGCGCCCAGGCCAGCGAACGCCGGCAGGGCCTGGCCCTGGCCGGTGGCACAGCAGGCAAGCTGGGCGGCAAACTGGCGCTGACCGCCCCCATCGACGGCGTCGTGCTCGAACAGGGCGCCCAGCTCGGCCAGCGCGTCGAAACCTCGGCGCTGATCTACCGCATCGCCAAACTCAGCCCGCTGTGGCTGGAAATCCAGGCGCCGGTCGCCATCGCCGCGACGCTGCGCGAAGGCAGCGCGGTGAAGATCGCCAACAGCGAGGTAACCGGCAAGCTGATCGCCATCGGCCGCGCCGTCGATCCGGCCAGCCAGACCGTGCTGCTCCGCGCCGAAGTCGGCAAGGGCGCCGAAACCTTGCGCCCCGGCCAGGTCATCGAAGTCGAAGTCGCTGCCCCGGCCGGCCAGCAGCAACGCATGCCCGCCGCCGCCCTGGTCCGCAACGAAGGCAAGACCCTGGCCTTCGTCCAGATTTCCAGCGACGACAAGGGCGTCGTCTTTGAAGCCCGTCCGGTCCGCGTCGTCAGCCAGGGTGGCGACAGCGTCACGGTGGACGGCGTCAAGGCAGGCGAGAAGGTCGCCATCAAGGGCGTCTCCGGCCTCAAGGCCCTGCTCACCGGCGTCGGCGGCGAATAATGCTCGACGCTCTGATCCGCTTCTCGCTGACTCAGCGCCTGCTCGTGCTGGTCCTCACCGTCATGCTCATCGGTGCCGGCGTCCAGGCCTTCCTCGGCCTGCCCATCGACGCCTTCCCTGACGTCTCGACGACGCAGGTCAAGATCATCCTGAAAGCACCCGGCATGACGCCGGAAGAAGTCGAGATGCGCCTCGCCGTGCCGGTCGAGCAGGAGCTGCTCGGCATCCCGCACCAGAAGCTGCTGCGCTCGGTGTCGAAATACGCGCTGACCGACATCACCCTCGATTTCGAGGACGGCACCGATATCTACTGGGCCCGCCAGCAGGTCGGCGAGCGCCTCGCCGCCGCCATGGGCAATCTGCCGCCTGGGGCGACCGGCGGCATGGCGCCGATCACCACGCCGCTCGGCGAAATGTTCATGTTCACCATCGAGGGGGACCTCTCGCTGGCCGACAAGCGGGCCCTGCTCGACTGGGTGATCCGGCCGCAACTGCGCACCGTGCCCGGCGTCGCCGACGTCAATAGCCTGGGCGGCGAAGTGCGCACCTTCGAGGTCGTGCCCAATCCGCAAAGTCTGGCTGCCCGCGGCCTGGCCCTCAAGGATCTGCAGGCGGTGCTCGAAGCCAACAACCGCAATGACGGCGCCGGCCGCCTCAACGATGGTGAGGAATCGCTGCTGGTCCGCGCCGAAGGGGCGATTGCCACGGTCGACGACGTCAAATCGATTGTTTTGCAAGCCAAAGACGGCACCGTGGTCCGCATCTCCGACGTCGCCGAAGTCCGCCTCGGCGCCCTGACCCGCTACGGCGCGGTGACCAAGGGCGGCCAGGGCGAGGCCGTGCAGGGCCTGGTCCTCGGCCTGCGCGGCGCCAATGCGCAACAGGTCGTGGCCGGCGTCAAGGCGCGGCTCGCCGAGATTGCGCCAACGCTGCCCGCCGGCGTTACCGTCGACGCCTTCTACGACCGCAGCAACCTGGTCGGCCGTGCCGTCGGCACCGTCTCGATGGCCCTGCTCGAAGCCATCGTCCTCGTCGTACTGCTCCTGCTCGCCTTCCTCGGCAACCTGCGCGCCGCGCTGGTCGTCGCCCTGATGCTGCCGCTCTCGGCGCTCGCCACCTTCATCCTCATGCGGATGTACGGGCTGTCGGCCAATCTCATGAGCCTGGGCGGTCTGGCCATCGCCATCGGCATGCTGGTCGATGCGGCCGTCGTTGTCGTCGAAAACGTCGAGAGCCAGCTCGCCGAGGCGCAGGAAAACCTGCCGACGCTGCACCTGATCTACCGGGCGGCGCGCGAAGTCGCCTCGCCGGTGACCTCGGGCATCGTCATCATCATCATCGTCTTCCTGCCGCTGCTCACGCTGCAGGGGCTGGAGGGCAAGATGTTCGGGCCGGTGGCGCTGACCATCGTCTTCGCCCTCGCCTCCTCCCTGCTGCTGTCGCTGACTGTCGTGCCGGTGCTCGCCTCCTACCTGATCAAGCGCGGCGTGCATCACGAGCCGTGGCTGGTCAGGAAGCTGGCCGCCCTCTACGACCGCACGCTGAGCACCGCGCTGGCCAACAGCCGTACCTTCATGATCGCCGCCACCATCGCGCTGGCCGCGGCGGCCGGTGCCTTCCTGCTGCTCGGCAAGAGCTTCATGCCGCCGATGGACGAAGGCGACATGATCCTGCAGCTCGAAAAGTTGCCGTCAATCAGCATCGACCAGACCATCGTCATCGACAGCGCCGTGCAGAAAGCGATCCTGGCCGAAGTCCCGGAAATCAGGGACATCGTCGCCCGGGCCGGTTCCGACGAACTCGGCCTCGATCCGATGGGCCTCAACCAGACCGATACCTTCCTGGTCCTCCAGCCCCGCGACACCTGGCGCAACCCAGACCCGGCCTGGCTGGCCGACCAGTTGCGCGCGGTCATGGAAAACTTCCCGGGCGTCGGCTACGCCTTCACCCAGCCCATCGACATGCGCGTTTCGGAAATGCTGACCGGCGTGCGCGGCGATCTGGCCATCAAGATTTTCGGCCCCGACCTCGCCACACTGAACCGGCTGTCGAATGAAATCGTCGCCACGGTGAAAAAGGTGCCGGGCGCCGAAGACACTTTCACGCTCAAGAACGACGGCGTGCAATACCTCAAGGTGGCGGTCGACCGCCTGGCCGCCGGCCGCTTCGGGCTCAACGTCGATGACATCCAGAACGACCTCAAATCCCTGCTCGAAGGGCGCAATGTCGGCGTCGTCATCGAACAGGGCCGGCGCGTCCCGGTCGTCCTGCGCGGCCCGGCCAGCCTGCTCAATTCGCCGGCCGATTTCGAAGCCTTGCGCCTGAGCCTGCCTGATGGCGGCAGCGTACCGCTGGCCAGCGTCGCCAAAATCGGCCGCATCGACGGCCCGGTCAAGGTCGACCGCGAAAATGCCGAGCGTTACGTCGTCGTCCAGTCCAATGTCCGCGACCGCGACCTGGTCGGCTTCGTCGACGATGCCAAGAGCGCCGTGGCCCGCGACATCAAGCTGCCGGCCGGCTACCGGCTGGCCTGGGGCGGCCAGTTCGAGAACCAGCAACGCGCCGCCGCCCGCCTCATGGTCGTCGTCCCGGTCGCCCTGGCCCTCATCTTCTTCCTGCTCTTCTCGACCTTCGGCTCGGTGCGCCAGGCCCTGCTGGTCCTCTCCAACATCCCGTTCGCCATGATCGGCGGCGTTTTCTGCCTGCTGGTTTCCGGCGAATACCTGTCGGTGCCGGCCTCGGTCGGTTTCATCGCCCTGCTCGGCATTGCCGTGCTCAACGGCGTCGTCATGGTCACCTACTTCAACCAGTTGCTGGC
>Ga0209211_10013344_pt1 | contig 10198 bp, 7 predicted proteins | sample RifGroA2_FD_183992 | JGI IMG/M metagenome (GOLD analysis project Ga0209211, IMG submission 183992) | Groundwater microbial communities from Rifle, Colorado, USA - Groundwater A2 (SPAdes) (version 2) | ecosystem: Environmental > Aquatic > Deep subsurface > Groundwater | place: Rifle, Colorado...
TTTAAACAAATTCTTAAAACCAAATCTGCTAACGAAGAAAGCATAAATCAAAGAATCTGTTGAAACAACATTAATCGCAAATTCATATAAACAAGCAATATCTTTGTATCTTATTGATTTATAAATTCCATAAATAAAACCCGGTATTAGAAGATTAGCAACAATTATCCATATTCCTAATTTTAAAATATTTATCTTCTTTTTCAAATTAAACCATCTATATTTTCTTTCCGAAAAATTCTTAGTATATGTCTTCAGTACACCTCTTAATCTTTTTTTTGCAAGTTCTTTTAGATCTTTCAAAAGAAGATGATAAATCCTAACATTTGGGCAGAAAGCAAATAAATTATGCCCATTTTCAACTAAAATAACCGGAACATCATTGTCCATTAGATGATATGATTTTTTAAACAGTTTTTTTATTATTTTTGTTCTATATAAACATAAAGATTGAGCAGGCATTTCATCCTTTTCAAACTTGCATACAAAATAACCTTTTTCTTTTTTTATAATTGTTTTTTCAATGCTAGGAGTAAAAGCAATAAAAATAGGATCTCTTTGAAAGACATCATAAGAAATACATCTAGTTATAGCATTATGATCTTTCTTCACACCAAAGGAAGCAATTGTTCCTACAATTTTTTCATTTTTAATCAATGGTTTCATAGATTGATTAAACCAATCTTTATCTCTATATTCCATATCTGCATCCAAATACATAAAGAAATCACCTTTAGCATTCATCAAGCCTATCTTCTTGCCTCTTTCAGGATCCCTTGTTCCGTTTTTTATAACAGTTATATTTAATTTCTTCTTAAAAGAATTGATAATCTCTAGAGTACTGTCTGTGCTATTGTCATCTATTATCAACAATTCTATGCTTTCTTTCATATCTTGTTTTAAAATACTATTTAAACAATTCTTAATGTGTTCTTGTTCATTAAACGTCGGCATAATAATAGAAATTAAAATTTTTGATGTTTTCATCTTATTTTTTTCGCAATAAAACTACCTGACCATTTGGTTCGCCAGTTTTAATTATATTGTCTAGGATGAATAATGCATAAAAAGGATAAAAAAACAAGGCAGTTAAAACAAGATTGCTAAACCTGTTATGAATCCTAAACAGAAGATTGCCTAAGGAATATTCATAGTATTTTATCTCTTTAACAAATAATCCATTTTTTCCTGCTATTTCTTCTATCGCTTTTCTATCATATCCAGGTCTTTCATGATGAAATTTCTTATACTCTTTTTTATTATTTCTTGAATTTGTTGGGAAAGAAAGTATCAAATATCCATTTGGTTTTAAAACTCTAGCCAATTCAGAAAAAGCTATTTTATCATCTTTTATATGCTCCACCACCTCAGAGCACAAAATTAAACCAAAAAAATTATTTTTGAATGGTAAGTTCGTTAAAGATCCTTCAAACGTTTTTATCCCAGAAAATTCCTGCCTTGTCTTTATTATCTTGTTTAGTTCATCTATTCTTTCTTTTTCCAAATCTAAAGCATAAACTTCCTTCCATTTTTTAGAAAGAGTAAGGGAATAAAAACCATATCCGCATCCAGCATCCAATACAAGATCATTTTTTTCTATTTTATTTAGAAATTTCAGAATTAAGCTTGCACGGCCCCTAAAACCGAGATGAGGTACCCCAATAATGCGAAGACCTAATTTCTTAATCTGTGTCAGTTTTATCTTAAATTCTTTATCGTCGGCAGTTGAGACATTAAGCTCATCAAGTTTTGAAAATATATCTCCGATTGGCATTTTTTACCTTATGAAACTAGTTTATTAAATGTTATCATGCTTAAATGCTTCATATTCTATGTAATTCAAGTAATCTTTAAATTCCTTTTTGCCTAAAAGATAATATTGCAATGCTGTTGATGTTTTTATCATTTTTTTCATTATTTCTCTATCAGATTTTTCTCTGATTTTCAAATTTTCTTTGCTTTTTTTAATCAAAAACATGATATTAGCAATGGCCCATATAAATGAATTCAATATTCCCATTGATTTATGTGGTTTACCTATTAAAAATGCAAAAAAAGCAATAATATCTAATAATATTACGGATGGCAAAATAAAACTCAATGATTTAGCTGAATAATTTTTTGCTAACATAATCCACTGATTTTTATGGATTAAAAACTGTTTCTTTGCCTTAAACTTCGTTTTCGCCCAGGTAGCACTACCTAAATGATAGATAATAGATTTTGGAACATATAACTGCTTGTATCCTGCAAGATTTATCCTCCAGCATAAGTCAACTTCCTCACCATATGTTCCAATATCTTCATCCAGCATGCCTATCTCTCTGATTACATCCATTCTTAAAAATAAAGCAACACCGCAACTCCAGAATATCTCGCTTATTTTTTCATATTGCGCAATGTCTTTTTCAATTGAATCATATATTCTTCCTCGGCATACAGGAAAAGAAAATATATCTATATGCCCGCCAGCAGCCCCGGCATATTCAAATATTTTTTTATTTTTCAATGAAAGAACTTTTGGTTGCAAGGTCGCCGCATCTTTATTTTTTTCAGCAACATTAACTAATTCCATAACAAAAGTTGAATCAACAATAGTATCATCATTAAGCAATATACAATATTTTGCCTTTGATTTTTTCAATATTCTATTATTTGCTTCAGCAAAACTATAATTTTTTTTATTTACAACCAATTTAGCCCACTTATATTTTGTTTCAATAAGCTCTATGGTTCCATCCCTAGATAATTGATCTACTACGCGCACTATTAAATTAGGATATTTTATCTTTTTTAAAGAATCTAAACATTTTTTTATATTTTCTAAGCCATCATGGTGCAACACAATAATTTCAACTAATGGTTTCATTGTGTTATTCTCCACAAAAATTTTGAAATTGGTTTAAGAGGAGATAAAAGTCTTCTAAATGGTGACCTTATAATTCTTAATTGTACTATGGATAATAACATTTGTATAGAAGATTTTCCAACCTTTAAACTCCCACCCTCTATTTCATACCAAACAGTAGGTATTGAAGCTATCCTAAATTCATTTATATTGCAAGAATATAAAAGGTTCACATCATACGCCCAGCTAGACATTTTCAATTCTGGAAGAATCTTTTCTATAACTTTCTTTTTGAATATCTTTGCCCCACACTGAGTGTCTCTATAGTTAATCATGAAAATTATTCTAACAATCAAATTAAATATTCTCCCAACTATTGCTGTTCTAAAACTTTGTTTTGGAAATATTTTTGATCTTTTTTCATATCTGCTTGCAACTGCTCCATCATAACCTCTTACGTCCATCAATTTCCATAATTCTTCAGGAATAGTAGCCATATCAGCATCGACAAAACCAATATAATCTACATTTTTTTTAATTGATAGTTTAAATCCTTCCGTAAGAGCATATCCTTTTCCACCTTTTTCAAGATTTACATAACTTATTCGCTTATTTTTTTTCACAAATGGCTTTATTACACCTTCAGTATCATCATGAGTATTATTTATCACTATTATCATTTCATAATCAAATTCTTCTTTTTCACGCATTTTCTCCAAAAATTCAGAATAAGCTTCCAGAGTTTTACCTATTCTCTTCTCTTCATTATGCGCCGGAATTATTAATGCTAGCTTCATTTTGATTGATAAATATGCAATAAGCCAGCATTAATAAGTTTGCTATAGTATAAGATATAGAGAATAGGGTGATATTGCCAGAATAAAAAATTAATAAAATTGCTTGCAATAAGACGAACAAAAGTAGGAAATATGAGGAGATTTTAAGCTTTCCAATAGAGAGATTATACAAGATTATTATATTCGAGAAGGCAAGAGCTGTTGAACCAATTGCCATTATCGGCAAAATAGAGTACAACGAGAAATATTCTTCAGAACCTAAAGAAATTATCTTAATTATTAATTGAGGGAATGTAAAACAAGCCAAAATAAAGAATAATGAAAGAATTGATAATGCTATTGCTGACTTTCTCAATAAATGACTAGTTTTCTTCCCGCTTTCATGTGACTCTGTAGATATCGGGAATAATGTTTTTCCTATTGCTGCTCCAAAAAATATTATGACTTTAGCGATTAGAGCTACAAACGCATATTGCCCAGCAGTATTTTGATCAAAAACAGCTCTCGCAATGAATATATCTATATTAAACATGAGGACAACAGATATCATTGCAATCAAAATGAACAAATTCGTTTTATAAACAGAATCCATTTCAGCTCTTTCTCTTTTCGCCCCAAGCACTTCCTTTATTGCCAAAAGTGCAAATATGAATGCTGCAATTGCTCCAATTAAAACGGAAGCAATCGCTCCAAAAACCGAAAAACCCAACACAACCAAAATAATTGATAAAATTAATTTAACACTGGACTCTGCTACCATATTAACACCAAGAGCTGAGAATTTTTTCTTTCCTTGTAATATTCCTCTCGAAATAGAACTAATGAATACAATAAATATAAATAAAAAACAAAGAGATAGCAAGTAATAATCTATTTTTAGAAATTTCGAAATTGGAAAAGCCAAAACAAGCAAAATTAAATAAAGAGATATTGAAATAACAAAACCTTTTTTTAAACTTCTATAAAAAAGGTCTTTTATCTTTCCCTCTTTCTTTACTAATTCAAATTTAGTCGTATATTTTGTTATTACTGTCTGTATTGCCTCAATTGGTATCCCAAAAATATAAATAAATGACATAAGAACAGCAAATATTCCATAATTTATCGGACCAAGCATTTTAGCCATTGATATTTGAAAAGCATAATTCAAAATATTGTATATTCCAAAAGAGATAAACAATATTAACGCTCCATAGAAAAGAATGTTTTTCTTGTAATTCATTATTTTTTTAAACATTTTAAAATATCCATTCTCTAAATAGTATAAATCCCAATATGATTATCACAACCTGGAAGAACCATATTAAATAAACTGCATTTTTTTCTGTTGATTTTATCCTGATTTTTTTCAAGAAGTATATGGAAAGATGAGTCAACCCATATATTTTGTCATATTTTAAATCTAAAGAGCCATCTTTTTTTGGCTTACCAAAAGAATACTTTTTTAATTTGCCCCTAGCTTTCAAGAAAACTTCTATTATAGTTGGTATAAAGAAGAAGATGGCTATTTTCTCAAAATTGCCAAGAATTGCTAATATAGCAATAAGTCCGCCAACAGGGTAAGTCATAACATCTCCAGGAAATACACTAGCAGGAGCAAAATTGTAGAATAAGAAAGCAATTAATGACAAAACCATACATAATCCTATTAATGCTAACCAAGAGTTCCCAGTGAGATATGCGACTATGCTCAATGCTGATAAGATTAATATTCCCTGACCAGCTTCCAACCCATTAAAACCAGCTAAGAAATTAAATGTTGTTGATGCTCCAACTATTGCCAATGGAATCAAAACTAATGGATATATCAAGCCGAGAGACAATTGCGGGAAAAATGGTAAAGAGATTGTATGTTTCCCAGCATTTATTACCATTAATGGAATAGAAGAAATCAAAACTAAAATTAATCTTGTTTTAATAGATAAACCTCCATGTTGCCAACCAAAAAGATCATCTACAAGCCCTATAACGGCCAGAAAACAAACAACAAGAAGCAAAGAGAGTATTTCTATCAAATGGTTTTGATCCCCCAGTATAAATACTCTATATGAGATATATAATAAAGAAGAAATCAAGAAAGCCAACATAATAATTAATCCACCAGAACCAGTCACATATGTTTCCTTAAATTTATTCATATCTTTCCAAACTAACTTGAGCTGGTCTGCCTTCTTTACCCAGAACGGAATAAGAAAGAGCACAATAAGAAAAGATGCCAACAATGGAATAGCTAATATTATTTCTTTCATGTTATTGCTAATGCTAATGCCTTATTAGGATAGTCTGTTTGCAGATATTCGGGGTTTACTTTCATATCTGCCGGATAATTGATTTTCCATATTCTAATGGGCCCTCTTAAACCACGATAATAAACAAAATCACCCAATTCTTCATCTTTTGACATTGCTCTAACTTGAGTTACGACAAAGTCATCTTCGCTATGAACAAGTTCGAATGAGCTATTTTGTTTAAATAAATACAGTTTGGAAAACTGATTATTAACTACTCTTCTAGAAAGATATAACATTGCTCCAGATTTATCTATGCTAGATCCATCATCAGCCACTGCCGGAAATACAAACACTCCTGCTTCAATTCCAGAACCAAAATCAATTAATTGATTATTGTAATATGCATATCTTAATGGTATTTGATAAGGAGCCCCATTTGTTACAAGAACCCCCCTTGGCTGATTCGTTAAACTACCTTTAGGATCAATTTCCAATGTAATGCCACCAAGCCCAGTCTTTTCTTTATAAAAATTAATAGTAGAACCATTCTTGTCAGTATAAGAAATGTCTTCATCTAATCCAATACTAGCAGAATAAAAGAACACTGTTGAATTTTTCTTTTCACTTGCTTGACTATTATCTTTCAAGAGCGTCGGAATATAACTATATCTATCTCCTTTTTCGTTGCTTCCTATACTCGCAAAAGCAGGATATTTTCCTATGTCAGTCGAATCTATTAGGAAATGAGTTGTATTATGTGAATATAAAAATTCTAATGTTTCTGTTTCATTTTTAGATGTCAAACCATGTCTTCCCATCAGATAATCCCAATAACCATATGAGTTACCACCATCTAAAACAGTTGCCCTCTCTCCAATAGTTTGCACCCAATAACCATAATCCCACCAATGCCCAAATACAGCATTTTTAGGAGTATTTTCTCTTGTCCAAGACATAGCTTTCTGCCATTGTTGAGTATAAGGAGAAGGAACATATCCCGCTGCCGTTCCAGTACTAACAAGAAATTGATAAGAACCAGCAAGTAATGCCAATATAATAACAATACTCGTCAACGTCCATATAATATTTCTGTTTGTTTTTGTTCTTTCTTTGTTCATAGAATCCTTAACCAGCCCAACCATGAAATAAGAAACAATAATTGAAGCAGGTGGAACAAGAACCATAATTGTTCTTACAGATCCTCTTGCAGAGATTATACTTAAAAAGAAGAAAGCAAATAGCATGATCAAACCAAAATCAATAGAGCGCATTATTTCATAGTTCTTTTCTTTATAATGTTTATATAAATAATAACCAAAACTGCAAACTAAAATAACTACCCCAAGAACATATAATGCCATGCTGGTGAAATTAGTTCCATTTAGTGTGCTATCTGCTTTATATCTACTGAATATTATTGCGAACAAGAAGATAGTATACGCAGATACAAGCACCCTTCTTTCTTTTTGATTAAACACATTTGTAAGAAGCATATACAGATAAATAGATCCTGCAAAGAATAACCAAAAGATCAATGGCGGGATAGATTTATCCAAAATACTCCAATTTACCTTAAGCATATTTTTCAAAAATCCAAGGTCTTCTGGACCAAAATTACTAGCCCATTCATCAAAATAAGGCTGTCTGTTTTCTGCAACTGTAATGCCAACTCTATCAGTTACGGGATTGAATAACGGACTTATAATGTCTTTTCCTTTATCATACAAGAATTGTGGTCCAAAATAGATAGAACCAAGCAATGCACCAATGATTAACGTGATTATTATAGATACTACTTGCGGAGGTATTTTATGATCTTCATTAAACTTTTCATTAAATCTGAATTTTGATAATATTTTCAATTCAAACAATAAGAAATGAACTATTAATATCACAAATACGGATATTGGAATTAATGTCGTTGTAGAATTAAATAGGTTTGTGAAAGAATACCTTTCCGATAAACTACCAATTATAATAAATGAGGAAAGTAAGAAAACAGAAATTGAAAAGAGTCTGTTTTTATTTATCTGTGACAAGAAAAAAGCTATTAATATAGAAATACTAATTGTAAGGTAAATATAGAAATATCCTCCCCAGACAAAAGCCATTAATGCAGTAGATATTCCAGCAAGAAGTGAAAAGAAAGATTCATTTAACCTCTTATCTGATCTCCATGATTTTAAGAAAAAGAATAATGCCAAAAATAAGAATAAGAAACCAGAAGCTTCTTTTTCAGGTATTCCTGCTATTGTTCTAGGCAGAAGAGGCGGAAGTATAACTAAAAATAAAGAAGATAAGAGGGCAACCACATTTGAGTAAAGTTTACCTAGTTTTTTGATAAATATTTCTCTTGCAAGGAAGAAGAAAGCAATTACGGTCAAAGCAAACATAAAGACTGGATAAAGAGCAGCAGATTGTGTTACAGAAGTTGATCCAAAATTAATCGCTAGCTTATGAAACCATGCAATTAAATATGGGTGTAAAAGAACTTCATTTCCAGTTTGAGCACCTAAAGGAACATATCTCATCATGTCCACAATCATTAATTTTCCATGCGCCACAATATATTCTGCCCATCTCAAGAACAGAAATGGGTCTAAGTCTGGACCAAGCGTCCATCCCCCAGTCGTTATATCTCTCAAATCAGAAAGATTTCTCGTTCTTATATAAACAGAAAGCCACACTATAAATCCAAGTATGACATAAGATAACAAAGTGTATCTTTTTTTAATAAAATCAATTATTTTATCTTTCCTTATCTCAATAACTTCAGATTCTTGACTAGTTTCCTGAGAGTCCATCTAGAAATGTATTTTGAAGTATATATAAACCTTATTCAACTAAAATATTAGTGGTGTTACAAATACCTCGATCATTGCTGCTAAAAGCAAAACAACAACTGCGGAGATTATAAGATTCAGAGAATCTTGAAGGACTTCCCAGAATTTTTCAGTTCCAAATTCATGTTTTATGACTGCAACAGAGATTATTCCTCCTGCCAATGCAGCTATGAAATACGCTGCAATTTCAGGAATACCATGTATCATATACCTTAAAATTCCAAGCGGGAGAATAGATAATTCCGATTTTGTAAATATCCCTACTGCTGCTGCAATCACAGAAGCATTCCATGCAAGAATAAATATCGCCCCAGCACCAAAAACAAGAGAAAAAATCAAAGTGAATATCATTACATACATATTATTCGAGAATATCAAGAACAATCTATCTTTGTTTGTTGCAAATCCACTAGCCAAACTAGTATCTTTTGAAGTATATTGAGTCACACAATCCTTGAAATTGTTTGGTTGATTTATAACGCAATATGTTTCTATCTGCGCCTGAAAAGTAGATGATGATGCTAAAAAGATTTGCCAGAAAGAAAATGCAACTACAAAACCGAGAAACAACCATAAAAATACCTGTATTGCTTTCTCGTGTTCTTTTAACAAAGCTATTGATCCTCTCCCCTTCGCAATCTTCCTTTCTTCAAACTTTATAGTATAATATACAAAAGGCATAGAAAACATAACAGTAAATGTAACAATTAATATTGCAGAATATTTTGATAAAACTGTATCCTGAGAGAAAATCCAATGAACAAGTAAAAAAGAAAGGGTTGCATAGAATAAACCAACAAAAAATAATTCCCATGGCCTTCTTTCTGCCTTTCTCGGATTAATAAGCATTTCTAACATTTTTCCTCTTTAGATGACCTCTTTTTCTGTCTTTAGATGATATGCCCGACTTAAATAGTTTTTTATACTAAAAAACTGTTGGATATTCATGAGAAAAGAAGTAAAAATGGACAAAATTCTGACAAAAGGAAAAGCCATGTATCTCGCATATGATCAAGGGATGGAGCATGGGCCAGTTGAATTCAATGATGAAAATGTTGATCCTTTATTTATTATAGACATAGCTAAAAAAGGAGATTATAATGCAGTTATTTTCGGAAAAGGAATAGCAGAAAAATATACTAAAGAAATAAAAAAAAGCAAAATTCCATTAATATTGAAGTTAAATGGAAAAACCAATTTGTTCGAAGGCGAGCCAATGTCAGAGCAACTCTGTACTGTTAAGGAAGCAGTTGAACTCGGCGTTGCTGCTGTTGGTTATACAATTTACATAGGAAGTGAATTTGAATCAAAGATGTTAAAAGAATTCGAAGTCATAGAAAGAGAAGCTCATTCTCTTGGGATTCCAGTTATTGCCTGGATATATCCTAGAGGAAAGAGTGTTGATGGCAAACCGGAAGGAAAATTGATGGCTTATGCAACCAGGGTTGCATTAGAAATTGGTGCTGACATTGTAAAAAT
>Ga0209211_10013345_pt1 | contig 10197 bp, 9 predicted proteins | sample RifGroA2_FD_183992 | JGI IMG/M metagenome (GOLD analysis project Ga0209211, IMG submission 183992) | Groundwater microbial communities from Rifle, Colorado, USA - Groundwater A2 (SPAdes) (version 2) | ecosystem: Environmental > Aquatic > Deep subsurface > Groundwater | place: Rifle, Colorado...
AAAATTCTTGAATCAGGTCTGGCTTTAAAAAAATTTAAAGAAATTGTCGCTGCTCAAAAAGGTGATAAGGATATTTCTTCAAAGTCCTTAATACTTGGAAAATTCAAAAAAGAAATATTGACAATGCATTCTGGTAAAATTAAAGATATTAATAATCATAACTTAAACACTATAGCAAAAATTTTAGGCTCATCTAGTGATAAAAAGGCAGGGATATATCTATTAAAAAAACTTGACCATTCCGTCTTTAAAAAAGAACCGATTTTTATTTTGTATTCAGATGATAAATATCGGCTAAATGAAGCGGAAATGACTTTGCAAAATTTACCAATTTTTAAAATCGAATGAAGAAAGTACAGATATTATTGCTTTTGCTCATTATAATTTCTATTTCGTTTTACCTCTTTTACAGAGAGGGCTCAATGCCTGTCAATAAAAATAGTCTTGTTTCAACGATATTTGTCGTTAATCTAGGCGATCCTTTAAATATCATAGTCAATAATCTGTCTAAACAAGGACTGATTAGAAATAAAGTTGTTTTTTATTTAATCGTCAAACAATTAGGGATTGAAAGAAAGATTCAGGCCGGTGATTTTCGTGTCTCGCCGAAAATGACAGCAATGGAAGTAGCAAAAAATTTAACTCATGGAACTCTAGATATATGGGTAACTTTGATTGAAGGAATGAGAAAAGAAGAAATAGCCCAAACAATTTCTAAAGATTTAAATATTCCTGAAACTGAATTTATTAAAATTGCGTCAGAAGGGTATCTTTTTCCTGACACTTATTTAATACCTACTACTGCTACAGCTGAATCTGTTGTAACAATTTTAAAAAATAATTTCAATAATAAGTTTGGTCAGGAACTGCACGATAAAGCAAAAAATAAAAAACTAACTGAAAAAGAGGTGTTAATTCTGGCTTCACTTGTTGAAAGAGAAGCCAGGCAACCAGTAACTCGACAAAAAGTTGCCGGTATTATTTTAAAAAGATATTTAGCTGACTGGCCTCTTCAAATTGATGCCACAGTCCAATATGCCATTGGCTATCAATCAAATGAAAAGTCCTGGTGGAAAAAAGACTTGACTGAAGATGATCTGAAAATTGACTCTCCTTTTAATACTTATAAAAATACCGGGCTACCGCCTGAACCGATCTGCAATCCCAGCTTGTCATCGATCCAAGCTGTCATAAATTCCGATCCGAAAACTCCCTACTGGTACTACATCACTGACAAAAATGGAGTGATGCACTATGCCGTTACTTTAGAGGAACATAATAACAATATTAGAAAGTATCTTTAATGAATATCTCCTGCCTGCATATCTGAAGGTTCGTTAACTGATCGTCTTTTAATAACGTCACGGGGCTTTGATCCTTCAGCAGGACTTACATACCCGGCAGCTTCCATCTGATCAAGAATTCTGGCCGCCCTGGCATAACCGATTGAAAGTCGACGTTGAAGAAGAGATGCGGAAGCCTTGTCTTGTTGCATAATAATTTCCAATGCCTGATTAAATAAAACATCGTTTTCTCCGCCGTTGACATTCATTGTCCCTGAAACGCCCGATCGTATCGTCACCGCTTGCTCGGTTACTTCTTCAGTGTAGTGGACTTCCGGAGCTTGACTTTTCAAAAACTTAACCAAATTAACTACTTCTTTTTCGGTAATAAAAGGTCCCTGTATACGGACAGGTTTCGCCTTATCAGGAGGCAAAAATAACATATCGCCTCGACCTAAAAGTTTTTCTGCTCCCGGCATATCAATAATAACTCTTGAATCGATCATCGAAGAGACGTTAAATGCGACTCTGGTCGGGATATTGGCTTTCATCAAGCCAGTGATGACATCAACTGACGGTCTCTGGGTTGCCAACACCAGATGAATGCCGGTTGCACGTGCCATCTGAGCTACTCTAGTAATTAACTCTTCAGACTCACCGGGGGCAAAGATCATTAAGTCGGCCAATTCATCGATGATAAAGATTATGAATGGTTTTTTTTCAACACCTTTCATTTCATTATAGCTTTCAATATTCCGAGCGCCGATGCTAGCAAAGGCTTTATATCTTGCTTCCATCTCTCCGACCGTCCATTTCAAAGCAGAAATAATTTTGTCAGCATCAACTATTACTTCAGTCAATAAATGAGGAATGCCATTATAGACAGATAATTCAACTCGTTTTGGATCAACAAGGATCATCCTCAAATCTTCCGGTTTTGTACGAAATAACCATGAACAAATCCAGGAATTAAGAAGAACTGATTTACCTGAACCGGTCGCTCCAGCTATCAACGCGTGAGGCATTTTTGCAATAGAGGCCGCAACGGGCTGGCCTGACACATCGAGCCCAAGCGGAACTAACAAAGGATCGTTATTTTCTGTAAAAACCGGTGAAGATAATAATCTTTTTTCGGTAACGATCTCCGGCCTTAAATTTGGAATTTCGATACCAACAAGTGATCTCCCTGGAATAGGAGCTTCAATTCTCACCTGACCGGTTGTTGCTGCCAATGCTAAAGCCAAATCGTTTGATAAGGCTGTTATTCGGGAAAGTTTTGTCCCTGATACTATACTAATGGCATATTGGGTGACGGCCGGACCGAGATTGACTTCGGCCACCCGGGCTCTGATACCAAAACTGTCCAGAGTTTTTTCTATAACACTCGCATTATATTTTGTATCTCCACGGTCGGCTTCTTTCTGAGAAACATCAGCCAGTAATGAAAGGGGCGGATAGATCCAAGTTGAAGATTTGGATGATAAAGACAATGGCCTGATATTGATTTCAGATTTTTTTTCATTTGATTGAAAGTTGTTTGATAAAACCGGTTGAAAAATTTTTGACTTTTCCTGACTTTTCCTATCTAGAATAAACTGTTTTTCTTCTTTTAATAAAGGATCTTCTTTTTTTCCGCTTTTTTCGAATGAAGATCTAAAAACAAAATTTTTTAGAAAAATAAAGGTGCTTTTTAAAACTTCAAAAACAAAAATTACAAAAGCATCAATTGAGGTATCTAAAAATAACACCAAACCAATAATAAAGATTACGGCGAGAATAATAATCGCCCCGATCAAAGAAAAATCCATACTCAAATTATCAAACATCAGCTTTCCGTATTCTCCGGATTTAAAAATTCCCAAAAGAGAAATAAAAACCATGATGATTCCTCCGGTGACGTTAGGCTTGATGATTTTTAATTTTTTACTGTTAAATAAATGGGCTGATAATAAAATCATAATAAAAGGGATTATGATTGATAGTCCGCCGAATTTCCCAACAAAAAATTGGTTAATTTTAAAAAGAACTTTACCCGAATCTTCATTGGCAATATTTTTTGCGTAGGATAATAAAAAAACCAGTCCGCTGCCAATAAGAATAAAGCCAAAAATATTAAAAATGGTATTTTTGTTAATTTTAAGTTTCAAAAACGGCAGCCTGATCAAAGATTTTCTTCTAGCCATATTTTTCATTGTAACGGCAACTAACGCGAAAATCAACTGTCCTTCTTCACCAATGTCATTGCGAACAAAGTGAAGAAATCTCATTGATATTGCTTCGTCGCTACGCTCCTCGCGATGACAATTGCGATAAATTATTTCTTATTAATGAAAGCGACTATTTTGTTCACACTTTTTTTCACTTTAAAAAAGAAATGACGGTGATCAGCATCTTTGACAAAATAAGAAGTAATTTTTGGATTTTTTGATAAAATTTCCATCTGTTTTTTGATAAAAACAAGGTCATTTTCTGAATAAATAACCAGTGTTGGAATATCATAAAAAAAATCGTTAACGTAAGATTCTTTTAACTGTTCCATCAAACAGTAAGAAGCGCTTAGACTCATATTTTTATTTTCTTTAAATAATTGTTTTGTATAATTTTCATTTTTTATCTTAATATAATCTTGATAACTGGTTACCTTAATTAAATTATTCATTAATGTTGTATAAAGATTATTTAATAAGCTTTTTGCTTTAATTTTTTTAAAAAATCTAAGATATTTTATATAAGGTTTGTATTTAAAAACATCTTTTCCATCATAGAAAGCTGATACTAAAATTAACTTCTGTGGAATAATTGATTTTCTTTTTACGATATTAATCGCCAAAGCTCCGCCAAAAGAATAGCCAAGAAGATAATATTTTTTTAATTTAAAACTTAGAATAAATTTTTCAATAATTTTTAAATACTGATTAAGTGTAAAATTTTTTTCAGGTAGTGAAGAATATCCACCAAAACCAGGTAAATCTAGAGCGATTACCCGAAACTGTTTTTTAACTTTATTGATAAATGGAATAAAAGAAGCTGATGAAGAAGGAAAAGGCGGAAGACAAAAAATAACTTTACCCTTACCAACATCTTTATAAGCAATCTTTATATCATTAATATTTTTAAAATGAAAATTCATGAAGTAATTATACTACAAGCTTATTTTATCATCTCAAGATTGACTCTGCTCATACTGTCGATTTGATAGACACGGACTTTAACTTTCTGGCCCATCAAATCTCACCCGTAGGGTGTGAAAATGTAAAATTTCATTCATAGGGCTTATTAAACTTTTTAGATTGTTATGAAAGTCCAAAAAAATATTTTGTAGATTATAGTCCATTGACAAAAAACACATACACCCGTAGGGTGAGATTATGACTATAAAACGGCTTCCACCGATAACCGGAGAAATTTACCATATATATAATAAGTCAATTGCAGACGAAAGAATTTTTGGAAATCTAAACTATTTAAATAAAATTTTAAAAATTATCGATTTTTATAGATATGATCAAAATATTCGTCTATCTTATTTTAAAAAAATGAAAAAAAAAGTACAAGAAAACTATTTATTAGAAGTGAAAAATACTCAGCCCCTGATTGATATTTATGCTCAATCTTTTATGCCCAATCACTTTCATTTTCTACTAAAACAGCTAAAAAATGATGGAATCAAAAAATTTGTAAGCAACATTCAAAATAGCTTCGCTAAACTCTTTAATATTATTAATAATCGTGATGGATCACTCTTTTTAAATAGTTTTAAATTCAAACGAATAACAAAGGAAGAAGAATTCATTCATGTCTGCCGTTATATTCATATAAATCATGTTACTTCTCGCATAATTGAGTTTGATCGATTGGCGACTTATTATTTCAGTTCTTACTCTTGGTACTTAGATAGTCGCTTAAACCGATTTATTAAAACTGATTTAATTTGGAATCATTTCAAATCCAAAGAAAATTTTATTAAATTTCACCAAGATCAGATAGATTATCAAAGAAGATTAAGTGATATAAAAAAATTACTTTTAGATGATGACTAAATAAAACTAAATCACACCCTACGGGTGTATTTAGGAAAGCTTTTTACCGGCATCGGGGCCTGGAGTAATAATATAAATTTCATCAACTTTAATTTCAATTACTCCTTTTGGAATTCTATCCGGTTTTTTTAATTGAATAAATTTTTTTCCTTCTTCATAGGTCGCACCTTCCGAATAATAAGTAGCCGTTCCTTTTATTTTATAAGCTTCCTCAGTCGTTGCATCCCAAAAAGAAAGACAAACTTTATTATTTTCTGAAAGATTTTTTTTGGTTGTACTCATATAATTATCAATCAAAAGAATCGTTTCATCATTTAAAATTGTCTTCCAGAATACTACGTTGATATTTGGCATTCCTGTCTTATCGACAGTGCCAAATGGAATAAGACTGGTTCTATTAAAAAGAAGTTTTACTTTATCAGGAATTTTCATAATGAAATTATGAAAAATATAAAACAATATATCTTATTTTATCATTTGTAAATTGACTCGGCCCATGCTGTCGATTTGGTAGACGCGGATTTTGACTTTTTGGCCGATTTTGACGACATCATTTGGATTTTTGACAAATCCTGTCCCCATCTTTGATACGTGAACTAGTCCTTCTTTGCCGGGAACCATCTCGACAAAAGCTCCAAAGGCAAGAATTCGCTTTACTTCACCTTCAAATACTTCTCCGACTTGAATTTCCCTGGTAATATTTCCGATGTGGGCAACAGCTTCATCGACCTTAGCTCTATCTAGACCACTAATGGTCACTTTACCATCATCGTCGACATTTATTTCGGTCTGAGTCCGAGCGATTAATGCTCTAATATTTTTTCCACCTGGTCCTATAATCTCACCAATTTTGTCTGGAGGTGGAGTTAAGACGACTACTTTTGGTGCGTATCGGGAAACTTCTTTTCTTGGCTTATCAATAATTTTATTCATAGCCGCTAATATTTCAAGCCGGGCTTTTTTACCTTGAACGAAAATATCTTTTATCATTTTTGCCGTCAAGCCTTTATTTTTGACATCAAGTTGAATTGCGGTAATACCATCAACAGTTCCGGCAATTTTAAAATCCATTTCGCCGGCAAAATCCTCAAGACCGACGATATCTGTCAAAATCACATATTCATCATCAGATTTTGTCACTATTCCCATCGCCAGACCAGCAACTGCCTGCTTCAAAGGTACACCCGCATCCATAAGGGATAATGATGATCCGCAGACACTGCCCATTGATGAAGATCCGTTTTCAGAAAGAATCTCAGAAACAACTCGGATTGCATAAGGAAATTTATCTGAAGAAGGCAAAACCGGTTCAATCGCTTTTTCAGCCAATGCTCCATGACCGATTGCCCGGCGTGACGGCCCAAAAAATCTGCCGACCTGTCCATATGAATAAGGCCCGTCGGAATAATGATGGATATATCTTTTGGCTTCTTTTCCTTCCGGCCCTTCAATTAGCTGCTCTAAGGTGGTTGAGCCCAGTGTCGCAATCGAAAGAACCTGTGTCTGACCTCTTTGAAAAAGTGCTGAACCATGAGTTCTTGGCAGAAGTGATACTTCTACATTTATATTTCGGACCTGGTCAATTTTTCTTCCATCTGGTCTGACCTTTTTTTCTAAAACGTTTTCTTTGATATTTCCATAGTTATATTTAGTGATTGTGGCTAATATCTGTTTATTATCAAATTTTTTTTCTAGTTCCTCATAGATATTGGCAACTATTTCAGTAATCATCTTACTGTCACTTCCGGCTGTCTCTGCTGCTTGTTTGACTGCTTCCAGAACTTGTTTAGCATATTTTGATTTAACCAGTTTAAGAATTTCTGAATAATCAGTCTCTTCGGGGATGTCATCTTTTTTCTTGCCGATTTTTTTGGTTACTTTTTCAATAAAGTCAATTATTTTCAAATTTTCTTTTTTGGCCATCTCAATTCCTTCTTGGATAATCTCATCTTTAATGATGTTTGCTTTTGTTTCAATCATCAAAACTTTTTCTTTTGTGGAGGATACAATTAAATCCAAATCAGAAAACTCTTCTTCAGTTTCGGTCGGATTTAAAATAAAACCTGTTTCTTTATTTTCACCAGGCGCTGTTACATAACCGACACGGACTGTTGAAATCGGCCCCGACCAAGGTATTGACGATACCGCCAAAGCAGAAGAAACGGCGATAGCTGAAAGAACAGCCGGGTCGTTAACGCCATCAATTGATAAAAGCGTTATGACAACTTGAACTTGTTTTTTATATGTTTTTGGAAATAAAGGTCTGATTGATCTATCGATTAGTCTGCCTGTCAAAACAGCCCCATCTGAAGGGCGGCCTTCTCTCTTTATCCAACGGGATCCCTTTATTAAGCCGCCGGCATAAAGTTTTTCTGCATACTCAACCGATAAAGGAAAATAGTCAAGATTTGGATTTTCCGGTCCGACAGCGACAGTTACCAAAACCGCCGTGTCTCCGAGTGTCGCATAAACTGAGGTATCAACCGCTTGGGCCAGTTTACCGAACTGAAGATTTAATTTTTGACCATCAATCTCAATCGATTCTTCAATGATATTCATAGGAGAGTTTATTTTTTGAGCCCTATCTCTTTTATCAATTTTTTATACCGTTTGTCATCCAATCCCTGCAAATAATTCAAAATTCTTCGCCTTTTCGCAATTACCTTGAGTAATCCTCGGCGGGAATGATTATCTTTTTTATTAACATCCAGATGTTCTGTGAGTTTTGAAATCTTGTGAGATAAAAGAGCTATCTGAACTTCAGGAGAACCAGTATCGCCTTTTCTTTGAGCAAACTTTTCAATAATCTTATTTTTTTCTTCACCCAAATCAACAGTTTTCTCAACTTCAACTTTTTTAACGACTGTTTTCTTAGCCGAAACTTTCTTGACTACAATCCTTTTTTTAGTTTCTTTCTTCTCTTTTTTTACTTTAACCATATTATTTATAGTTTATCATTATAATTGATGAATATGATAGTTGCAAGAGAGGTTTTAGTAAATAAAATAATATTTTTATTATTTTTGTTCATTATGATAATTCTACTGGCTATCTTTGTTCCTCCTACAAACATCGTTATTACTATGTTAATGAATATTATCTTAGGTTTATTTTTTTTCTTCTTATTAAAGCTGTTTTTACCATTAAAAATTATTTTGCCAATAATAATATTAATATTTTCTATATTACTTTTACTTTCTTTAAAACTTTTTGAGCCGGTTAATATAGTTTTGGTAATTTCTCTCACCGTTGCCATTTCGCTTTTGATAAAATAACTTTCTTTTGACAAACAGTTAACGATAAGATAGAATTACTCCCAAATGACTGAAAAATTATTTTTAAAAACAAATTTGGTTATGATGATGCCTCTCTTTTTTGGGAGGTAATGTGTGATAAATAAAGTTAGATACACACCTCCCGAAGGGGAGGTTTTTTATTAGTTATAATTAAATTATAAATTTTTTTTATTTTATGAGTAATAATAGTAATTCTATTAAGGTTGTGAATATCAAAGATAAATTATCTTTGTTCAAAGAGTATTGGAATCCGAAAATCGTAGGAGAGTTAAATAATCACAAAGTCCAAGTTGCCAAACTTAAAGGCGAATTTGTCTGGCATCATCATGACAATGAAGATGAATTGTTTTTAGTGATTAAGGGAAAACTGACAATTCATCTGAAAGATAGAGATGTTGAAGTAAACGAAGGAGAGTTTATTATTATTCCCCACCCAATTGAGCATAAACCGGAGGCAAAAGGCGAAGTTCACATACTATTAATTGAACCAAAAAATACGCTGAACACAGGAAATGTCACGACAAAACATACGGTTAAAAAACAAGAAATTTTATGAAAAATATAATAATTAAAATTGACAAAAACATGATGATGTCACCGGCTAAGACGGAGGTCTTTGTGTAGTAATAAAAATTTTACACCGGCCTCCGCAAGAGGCCGGTTTTTTTATGGAAAAAAAAGAAATACAAGAAATAAAAATATATTGTGCATATACTTTATCAAAAATTGCGCATGGATTTTTTCCAGAAAGTTTTCGAAAACCTCGCAATGAATTAGTTTTTATTACTGATTTCGCTTATGCAAGACCTGATGCGGTAGCTCCAAATGAGTGCTTGATTGAATTAAATAGAATATACAGAAAAAATGGAGTTGTTTATAAAAAACCGTTGATTGAAGATCATGAAGTATATTCTCTTAATCCTATTAGTGGAGCTTTTCACGTTGATATGTATGCACGTGCATTAGAAGACATTCCAACTATTTTTGTTGGAGTCGTTGATCCAGGAGTCGGAGGAAAAAGAGAAGGTATTGTAATTAAAACTAAAAAAAATCACATATACGTTGGCCCTAATAATGGTTTATTTTGGGAGGCCGTAAGTAGAGAGGGAGTAGAAGAGGTACATAAAGTAAAGGATAGTGTATTTGAATCTGTAAAATCGGTTACTTTTCATGGCAGAGATGTTTTTATTCCTATTGCTGCGGAAATTAATTCAGGCAAAAAGCCTTCCCAACTCAAGGAGTGGCTTGAACCATTTGACCAAAATAAATTAAATAAATTATGTTTTGAAAAAAACCAGATTTTACATATCGATGGATTTAATTTAATAAAGATCAATACACACGTACCACCAGACGCTAAATATGCCAATATAACTGTTGAAAAATCAGGAAAAAATTCAACAATTCCAACTGCAATAACGTTTGTAGATAAGCCTGGGGAAATCATGACGTACTCTGGAAGTACGCGAGGTTTGATGGAAATTGCAGTCAGTAATAAAGTATTGAATTATGAAGGTAATGCGGTGAAGCAATTAACATCAGATCCCGAAAATCCGATAGTCCCAGGAGACATTATCA
>Ga0209211_10013346_pt1 | contig 10196 bp, 10 predicted proteins | sample RifGroA2_FD_183992 | JGI IMG/M metagenome (GOLD analysis project Ga0209211, IMG submission 183992) | Groundwater microbial communities from Rifle, Colorado, USA - Groundwater A2 (SPAdes) (version 2) | ecosystem: Environmental > Aquatic > Deep subsurface > Groundwater | place: Rifle, Colorado...
TCGCAACAACAGGCAAAGGCGTCATTTACGAGTCATCCGGCCCCCAGGTGTTCATGCAGGCATCCGACAGGCAAACCAGAGACCTCAGCGTCAGGCAGGTCCTTGACAAAATCCGCAGCTACGGGAAGCTGCCATTCGCCAAAAGATGGCTGCTGAAGGATTTCCCGGAAATAAAAGTCGCAATAGCAATAAGGGCCCTTGGGCAGCAGGGCATCATCCAGGGATTCCCGCCGCTCATAGAGGAAGCACGAGGCATGGTGAGCCAGTCTGAGAAAACCGTGCTAGTCACGAAAAACGGCTGCGAAGTGCTTACGCAAATGCAGGATTAGCAGCTTCCCCGCCTGGGGTCCTTGCGCCATATGCCTCTCGCGGCGTGTAGACAAACCGGCCATCATAACTGCGGATTTTTGCAACCACGGGGTGCTCAGGAGCAACATCCAGATATGCTAGAATGATTGCCAGTCGGCGCAGTTCGCGCGTAGGATTAGTAACGCCAATTGCCGGCGTCCCTAGCGGAAACCCGTACCGTATGTTTTTCACGCGATCGTCTGTTGTTGCGTCTTTTAATCCCCACAGCGGCGCAATCTCGGAGGCGAACGCCTCGTAAGTGAATCTTCCATTTCTAATCATGCCGTCAATTGTCCGGCCTATGTCACGGCCAAGCTCCGTGCGATCAATGGGTGTCATGAGATTTCCTCAGATAATCCTGTACCTTCTGGTAGCGGCTGTGTAATTCATCATCCCGGCAGCCCTATCAGACAGCATCCATTCCAGCCCCTTAACAGTCTCGCTGCCACCATAAAGGCAGAGCTTTTCCTCGGAGCGGTTATCGCCTGATGGCACAAGGCGAGGCACTGGCGGCACTCCTCCTGCCAAAGGCGGCAGCGTCGCTGATGCCCATCGGCATGGAGTTATCTGGCCGAAACATTCTGGTTTCGGGGGCTCAATTTCCTTTTATAATGTTTGCGGCTTCAGCCAGGGCAACTAGTTTCTCAGCCCCGCTGGCCATGTCCCGGACCCTGATTTTGCCTTCCTTGACTTCCTTCTCTCCAATAAATGCCGCATAAGGAATCCCCGCTGCTGCCGCGTATTCAAGGTTTCGCTTTATGTCGCGGTTGCTCATGTCAACATCAGCATTAACCCCAAGTTTCCTGAGCTGGCCTGCGATTTTCTTCCCTTCAGCTTCGACTTTGATAGGGATAACATAAACAGCGGCAGCTGTTGTTTTGGCGTTGCTCCCTGTAGTGGTAAGGATGTCCTGTATTATGTCCAGTCCGAATGAGATGCCTACTGCGGGGTATTCCCTCCCGCTGCCGACAAAGTTGCCTATCATTTCGTCGTATCTCCCGCCTGCGGCAACTGCGGACTTTATCCCGGCCAGCTTTTTCTCATTGCCGTCAAGGAATGCCTCAAATACCGTGCCAGTGTAATAAGCGAGCCCCCTTGCGAGCGAAGGGTCAAAAGAAACATTCGTGTCATCTTCAAGGCTTTCCAACACCTGTCGCAGCTCAGCAAGCCCTTTTTTGCCCTCGTTGTCGTTGATTTCTCTTTCAAGTTTTTGCAGTTTTTCGCTGTTGCTGCCATTGGCGGTTATAAGCTCCATAAGTCTCCTTATAGCAGCAGCAGCAACGCCTTTTTCCTCAAGTTCTTTTTCCACCGCCGCCTTCCCCTGCTTCTCCAGCTTGTCAAGCGTGAGGATGATTGTTTCAGCCTTATCAGTTTTAATTCCTGCTGCTGCGGCGATGATTCCGTTCAACAGCTTGCGGTTGTTCACCCTGATTTTGATGCCCAGCTTCAGTCGTTCAAATACACTTTGCGCTGTTTCAACCACTTCAGTGTCAGCAGCCATGGACTTGACTCCGACGATGTCAACGTCGCATTGTGCAAACTCGCGATACCGCCCTATTTTCAAGGGGCCGTCCCTGAACACGCTCCCAATCTGGTACCTTTTGAATGGCATCTTGAGGTTCGGGTTTGTGGCGATGAAGCGGCACATCGGGACGGTAAGGTCATACCTGAGTCCAAGCTCCCTGCCGCCCTGGTCTGTCAGCTTGAACGTCTCTTTCAGAATCTCCGCGCCGCCAGCATACTTTGAGGCGAGTGTTTCAAACTTTTCAAGGATTGGCGTCTCAAGCGGGCTGTAACCGTAAAGCTCAAAGACTTTGCGAAGGGTTGCAACTATTTCCTGACGCAGCAATGCTTCCCTGCCTGCAAAATCACGGGTTCCGCGAGCGCGTTCTGGTTTCATGGTTCTTCTCTCCATTTGTTGGCTTAAATAGTTTTTTGTTCCATAGCCAAGGACAGCTTTTTGCTCATTCATTTCCGTTTTTGACTAATGGCAAAGGGCATATCGCACGCTCAACTTTTTGTGCCCTTTGTTATACGCTCCTGTAAAAGCAGCTGTAATTTCCGGTGTGGCAGGCGCCTTTGCCTTGCTGCTCAACCAGCAGTAAAACAGCATCGCTGTCGCAGTCCACGTAAATCTCCCTGACAACCTGCCAGTCGCCAGAAGTGGCTCCTTTCTGCCATAGCTCATTGCGGGAAGTGCTCCAGTAAGCTGCTTTTCCTGTTTTCAGCGTTTCTTCCCATGCTTGCTGATTCATATAGGCCTGCATAAGCACGGTTTTTGTTGTAACATCCTGCGCTATTGCAACCACCATCCCGCCTCGCTTTGCAAAGTCTGGCTCAAGTTTTTTGTCAAGGCTCATTTTCCAGCCCTGGCATATTGCCGCCTTGCCACTATCTGTCCTGTCCGTATGTTTACTATATCATCAGCCCCGATTCCCAGCAGCCCGAGTATTGCTTTCGGATACTCGCCCTTTGGCAGGACGGTTGACACTACAGCATTCCCTCCGAATACGCTCACTGTGGGCATTTTTGCCGTGTATTGGTTCAGGATGAGGTAGTTTACAATGCACTGTAACCGTTCTTCAGGGACGTTAAAACTGACATATTCAGAGTTCCTGCCTTTTACAACTCCCATCAGCAGCGTTGCCACCTGTCCAATCTTTTCCAGCTTGGCTGGCTCTCCCAGGGCTGATAGCGAGGCATAGAGGCAGGCGGTTGAGTTGAAAATTGTCCCAACAGGCTTAAGGATTGCCTCGGTTAAGCTTCTTCCTGTTTGGGTGTTTTCCACAATCGCATCAATTCCGCTCCCATTGATTGCGCCAACTTCCGTTTTGCCAAATGATTCGCTTATTACCAAGCCCGCAGCCATTCTTTCAATAATTGCGCGCCTTTGCATAATTCTGGTATCGAAAAGCGGTTTTGCGGTGGTACCATATGCCGCCCGCCATGCGTCAGTGCCAGTCACAGAGTTTGCAGCTATAAGCAAATATTCTGTTGACAGTCTCACGAGTGTTGACCTGCTGCTTTCAACCAGCTGCTCAATATTGCCTACAGGGCTTTCGCTTTTCACGGCAAGCACAATGGTTGCTCTGCCATAATCAAGGTCTGTCATTTGGCCTATTTTGATTCCGGCGAGTTCCCATTCCCTTGCCCAGTCGCTGCCAAGTATGGCAAGGTCGTAAACGCCCTCTGATAGTGAAACCGGCATGTTCTGGGGCCGGTCAACAAAAGCTTCTATTTCCTTGTCGTTAACAAACATCGGCCTCATTGATTCTTTGCCGGGCTCGTAGCCGTCTATGTTATACCCTGCATCAGAAAGCAGCTGGCTTGTGTTGCCCCTCCCAGGATTATTCAAGCTGCCAGCAGGCAAGGCAAATTTTATGATCGGTGTTGCGGGTTTCATTGCAGCACCACCCCTTTCAGGTTTAATCCGCTGTCAGGCGCAACATATGCCTTATATCCAAACTTGGCAAGATAGCCTGCCCCCTGCACAAACGCTTTCTTAACAGCGTCCTTTGGAGAGTCTGCACCAACCACAGCTAGTCTTCTTCTTGCATCAAAAAACTGGTTCGCAAGTTTTTCACTCCAGCCGCTGCTGCCTTTCAGTGCAACCATTGGGATGCTGAGCTGGTAATCCACAACGAGCTCATTCAGCGTTCCAGAGTCGCCGCTTACGCCAATGAGGCAGTCGCAGATTGCCGACAGCACAAATTCCCTTCCACCGCCTCGTTCCATTCCGGTAACTACCAGAAGGTCAGCATCCTTTTGGTAAATACCCTTTCCTCTGCCATAGGTGAAACCCATCGTAAGCCCCCCAGCTTTTCTGGCTCCACGGCATGCTGTTGTTGAAAGACTGTCATAGTCTTTCTCTGCCCCGAATACCAAAACGTCTCCTGCTTTTGCTATCCACAGACCGACTTCCTCTGCAAGTTCTTCTAGCCTTTTGCCATAATTTAAATCCTGTGCAGAGCCCATCACTCCAATTTGCAACCTTCTGATGTTATTTTCTGTTGACATCCGCAATCATCTCCGCAGCTCCCGCTGCAATTTTTACTTTGTCAGAAAGTTAAACCGCGACAGTTTAATCGCAGCGTCAATAGCAGTTGCAATGATGAATCCCTGTTTCAGAAAGTCGCGTCAGGGCCGCAGCTGGGAATTGAACCCAGGCCTGAGGAGCCACAGTCCTAAATGCAACCGCTACACCACTACGGCCGGTTGATAAGAAGGAATAAGATTTTTCAAACGACAATATTGCTGTGGCTGCCTTAGAATCCAGTCCACTTTCCGTGAAGACAACCAACTCTTTGCATTTTAATCACTTGCCTGCTGTTATATGACCGAGATATTTAACTGTTGCGCATATACTGAATATGCCTGCCTTCATGCCTTCTGCCTGCCGTACCCTGCCAAGACCGCCCTGGCAAGCCCTTCAGCCAGACGATTTCTTTGCCTGAAACCAATCCGCTGGGCACTATCCAGGCCGGCAGCAGGTTGCGTCATGAGCAGATGATTTGCATTGTCCCTGGCAATTATCGCGGCATCATAATCACAGAATGCCGCTGAGCTGATTTCATCAAGGAGCGTGCCAAGAAGCGCAGGCGGCATGCTTGTGCCGTAATCATGCAACGACTTCACGAGCCGTTTGCCCGCATTACCTGCCAGCAACTGGTCACAGAGGTTCAGCAATCCTTCCTGTACCTGTGGCGCCAGTTCATTCAGAAGCGGCAACGTAACTATCAACAATGGATTTTACAAGGTTACCCTTGTTTTGGCACCCATTTAATAGTTCAGATTTTGCAGGCGCCTTTACCATTTTCAGTCAGAAGGCAGAAAAAATCGTAGGTATTTAAGCCTTTCTATTTTTTAGTTACTAGATAGTGGTAATCTCGAGGGCGTACATTCCATTGGCATCCTCTCTTGTTGTCCGGGGTCCCGCAGCTTTTAATAGAGGAAGGGGCCGCTGCGGGGAATTGAACCCCGTCCTAAGCCTTACTGCGACGGATTTTGCCCGTTTTTTGATTGACCTTTTTCGGTAAAAGGGCAATCCACAGGGCCGCATGCGGACCGTTACACTACAGCAGCCGATAAAAAAGGTTGCGTTTTTTTGCCCAACCTTCTTCCTAAGACTGTGGGCTGGAGGTATTATTTAAATGCATTCCCTTGGCTGGCGGTTCTTGGCGATTCGCCATCACTTCATTCCAGCGTACGGCTTCAGAAGCTCTATGATTTTTTCTGCAATCTGTTCTGGCGTTCCGCTTACGGTATCATCCGGCTGAGCGCTCCGGTATGCAAGCGTGCCTTTCCACCTCCCGTTTTCTGCTTCAATTGAAAGCGTTGCCACATATGCTGGCGTATCATTTTTTGTCACGCATAACACGCAATTTCCCCCTTTGGGCAGCGCCGATACCCTTATGTCTTTGGCAGCGATATGCCTGCCTATCTCGAAAAGCGCATTTCCTATCCTCCCAGAAATCTCTTTTTCTGCTGTATCTGCGACTTCTTGCTCAAGCGTCACGTGAGTAGTGGAATAATGATTGATTTTAAAGTTTGCGGAATAACTTAAACTCAATGGTGAATCATTCAAAGATGCAAATTTAAACATTCATTTGCTGTTTTATTACCTTTTCAACAAGCGTGCTCATTTTATGGTCATTCTTTTGGCAATGCTCCCTGAAGCTGCGATATACCTTGGGGTCTATCGTAAAGTTGACCCTGACCTTGTTACCTCCGCGTTTGAGATTTCGTGTCTTGTCGTATTGAGGACGTTAACGGAGATGGAAAATCAGAAAGCATAACATTCATTGGCTTTAATGATAAACCCATAAAAATGCTTGTTGAGGCATTTGATGGAAAATATGTCCTGCCCCCTTGAATGCCCTTCATCTTGACTCAATTCTCGGTGCTTTACTAATAGCGGCGGACTTTAATAATCGTATAAAACATGTAAAGTCCGCCGAATATAGAGAACTTTGAATAACCCCTTCATTTATGACTCTTGTTCAAAGTTCTCTTAGACAACTTTGTTATAGAACATGAATAATCAAAGTTGTCTATAGGCACGGTTAGCAACTACGGAAATTAATAGCGAATCTCGTTAATTATCAAACATTTGCGAGATTCGCTAAATAGCAGATTGCAAGCGAAAAGTTTTGTTATTTTGCAATCTGCTATAATGTCCATACTATAAGAAGGAAAATACAGCTTTTCGGTCAGCCACCGCAACGAATATAAACGCATTCGCAATTTGGCCAGGCAATGAACCCCTTCCGCATGCGTTTCTCGCACGTTGAGCTGCAGCACCTTTTGAGGGCGTGGATAGTAATCTCGCTGGCTTTCGCCATGATGAACAGCGGAGGGTTTAGCGTTACCCCCGGATTTCTCGTTGCCGCAATCATCTCAGCAGTGACGGTAGGCACAGGATTCCTTCTTCATGAGCTGATGCACAAATACCTCGCCCAGAAGTATGGTTGTCATGCAGAGTTCAGGGCGTTTGACTTCATGCTCCTGATAGCTTTCGTGCTGGCCCTCATCCGCAGCCCTATACTCTTTGCAGCCCCAGGAGCTGTTTTCATAAGCGGCAACGTCAACATTGCAAGGAACGGCCGCATTTCGGCGGCAGGCCCGATGACGAACATTGTCCTGGCTGCGGCATTCCTCGGAGTTAAAATCCTCCTGCTGCCGTTTTTCCCGTCCGGCCTGCTTGCGCAGGTTGCAAGCTACGGCGCTTCAATCAACGCGTGGCTGGCTGTGTTCAACATGCTGCCATTCATGGGGCTGGACGGGAGCAAGGTGCTCTACTGGAACACGAGGGCCTACGCCGCACTGCTTTTCCTGTCAATCGGCATGATGGTGCTTGCGCATGCCGTTTGAAACTGTTTTCAGGCGGCCATAGCCGAATCGCAACCTTTTTAAACATCCGGGAAATCCAGAATTTTCATGGCAGAATTCAAGGCAGTCATTTCAGACCCGAACACAGGGTTCACTGTCCAGCGTGAAGTAAAGGATCCTGCGGCAAAGGCGTTTATGGGCCTGAAGATAGGCGATTCTGTGAAAGGCGAGGTGATTGACCTTCAGGGCTATGAGCTTGAGATTTCAGGGGGGTCTGATTTCTGCGGCTTTCCGATGAGGAAGGACGTTATTGGCGTTGGCAGGAAGAAGATACTTGCATACAAAGGCGTCGGCGTGAAGAAGGGCGAGAAAGGAATGCTCCAGCGCAAGACAGTCTGCGGCAACACAGTCCATGCAAAAATTGCCCAGATAAACCTCAAAGTAACAAAAATTGGCAGCACGGACATTTTTTCGGAAGCGAAGACAAAAGCAGAAGCCGCCAAAGCGGACAGGGCCGCCAAGAAGTCGGGGCAGAAGCATGCAGAGGCGCCTGCTGCGCCAGCCTGATTGCTCAAATGGGTTTCATACCCCACAGCTCTGCTGCGGTTGGAATTTTTTATTCCTTTTTCACGATGAAACTAGCTGTTTTCCTCCCGAAGGGGTTTGAGTTCTCTAAAAAAAACAGGCAGGACGTAGTTTCCGCTTTTCCTGATGCAAGCGTTCATGTCGCCAAGGACGAGCACGGGCTTTTGCAGATGATGCCGGAAGCCGAGGTGCTCATCTGCGGAAATTACAACTTCCGGCCTGAATGGCTTGCAGTTGCAAAAAGACTGAAAATAATACAGTCAATCGCTGCCGGCAACGAAAGAATACTCCCCATGCTAAAAGGCAGCAAAGTCCTGCTTGCGGACGCGAGCGGAGTGCATGCGATTCCAATCGCCGAGCAGGTGCTCGGGTACATGCTTACGCTTGAGAGGCAACTTTTGGCTGCCGTTAAGAACCAGGAAAGGAAGGAATGGAACCGGGACCTGGCTGTTGGCGAGCTTAACGGGAAGACTGTACTCATTGTCGGCCTTGGCGCTGTCGGCAGGGGCATTGCCGGGCTGTGCAACTGCATTGGCATGAATGTCATTGCGACAAAGAGGACTGTCCCAAAAAACGAGGAAGGTGTTGGTGGGCTGCACCCTGCAGCAAAGCTCCACCTGTTGCTTCCGCTTGCCGACTACGTCGTGCTTTCGCTTCCAGCCACTAATGAAACAAGGCACATGTTTGGTGCGAAGGAATTCTCGCTCATGAAGCGCACAGCGAACTTCATCAACATTGCAAGAGGCAGCGTGGCTGACGAGCCAGCGCTCGTTGAAGCCCTGGAAAAGCGGAAGATTGCCGGGGCCGCCCTTGACGTTTTTGAGAAAGAGCCCTTACCGAAGGACAGCCCGCTCTGGGAGATGGAAAATGTGATAATCACGCCTCACAGCGCAGGGCTGACGCCATATTACATTGACCGGGTTGTTAGGATATTCTGCAAAAACCTCAGGGCATACCTTGACGGGAAGCAAATGCCAACTCTCGTTGACGAGAAGAAAGGATACTGAAATTGCTCATTGGACACGTCTTGCCATAGCAGCGGCAGTCAGCTCATAGCCGTTCTTTGTCTCCTTAATGCGGAAGGAGCCTTCCGGGATGACCTCCGCAAGCCCGCCGAACTCTCTAGGCAGGCGTTCAGCCACAAATGGCCAGACAACAGAACGCACGATGTAGTCCGCAAGCGCGTTCCCCATGTCAGCGCTCATCCTGAGATGGTAGTCAGACCGGTTACGAAGCACGCGTGAAACATCGGATGTTGTTGGCTCGCCTAGGCCGAGTTCCACAACCAGGCTGCTGACGTTCACGTTTAGCCTTCTATACGGCAGGAATTCATCCCGCGAGACAGCCGTTGACTGCCCAACAAAAACGGCCATCCGAATGTTGGCCTGTTCCATGGAAACGCCTGATTTTTCCAGCGCCGCATAGCCCCTGACAATGTCATCCACTGCTTTCCTTGCATAATCAACGTGAAGCCCCCTCTGTTCAGGCACGGCAGCAATGACGCTAATTTCCAGTTCAGACTTGTCAGTCCTGACTTCCTGATTCAATGGCTGGGCAAAGTATGCCTGCGCTTCGGAGATAACCCTGTTTGCCAGGCTGGCTGCCATTATTCCCATGATTTTTTCACCAAGCTCCTTTCCGGCCTCCTCATTGCTTACAAGCCCATTATACGCGGTAAGTAGGCCTCTTGCGTCAGATTCGGGGATTTCCGAATGAAATATGAGTCCGCCTTCCCCAAATCCGTATGCTTCCTGTCTTTCCACAGCAGCACCCTGCATCGTTACAAGTCCTGCCGGCAAGCCGTTAACCTCCACTTCCAGAAGGTCCATGCCCCTTGATGCGAACAGGCGCTCCACCGCGTCAACTTCCGAGTGGGCATCGCTCAGGCGGTGGTAAAGCTCGTGCAGCAGGTAATTGAGTTTTGTCACTGTGGCATTTCCAGGCTGCTCTGAAAAGCTGCCAATCCTTTCAAGGGGGTCATTTTGCTTCAGGAATATCATGTCACTGACAGTATCGTACCTCCCGCCAATATCCACGACCGCCTTTTTGTATGCCTCTCCAGGCACCATAAGCCCCTGCGCCCCTATTGACTGTACAAGCCTGTACTCCGCCTTCTTTCCTGTTTCGGCCACAATTACCTCCTCAAGTGAGCGCTGCCAAGCTGCAATCCCTGTTGCCGTGGCAATGTCCTTCTCAGCGGAGTCAACCCATGCCTCAAATTCTGAGGCAGTGAATGTTCTCGTGACGAGGTATTCCACCTGATTCTGGCTCTGAGTGGCTGTAGCCGTCGCAACAGGGCGTGTAGGCGCAGGCTGCGGGCTGTTGCCGCCGCATGCCGCAGTTATGATAATGGCCAGTGCTGTTCCTGTCAGGAGCGCTTTCTGCATGTGGCAATGGTACCAGACCGCTATTTAAAAAATATGATTATTGTAACT
>Ga0209211_10013347_pt1 | contig 10194 bp, 13 predicted proteins | sample RifGroA2_FD_183992 | JGI IMG/M metagenome (GOLD analysis project Ga0209211, IMG submission 183992) | Groundwater microbial communities from Rifle, Colorado, USA - Groundwater A2 (SPAdes) (version 2) | ecosystem: Environmental > Aquatic > Deep subsurface > Groundwater | place: Rifle, Colorado...
CGGCGCCAATCCCTCCAATGGCCACAAAAGGAATACGCGCGCGGGAAGCGACTTGTTTGACCAATTCCAGGCCCACCGGCTTATAAGCAGGTTTGGTGGGCGTGGAAAAAACCGGGCCAACGCCCATGTAATCAATCTCTTCTTTCTGCGCCGCCAAGGCCTGTTCGAGACTGTGCGTTGACTTACCGATGATGGCGCCAGGCTTCAATATTTTGCGCGCCAAGGACACCGGCAAATCATCCTGCCCTAAATGCACGCCATCCGCATCAAGGACGCGGGCAATGTCCGCGCGGTCATTCACGATAAACAGTTTTTTCAGCTTTCTGGTTAGGGCTCTCAACCCGCGCCCCGCATCAACAAGCTCGGCATCCGTCAAAACTTTGGACCTGAGCTGCAAGACATCCGCGCCGCCTTTGAGGGCGTCTTCAGCCTTTTTCAGGAATTGTGCGTCGCCGCGTTTAAGATCGGTGACCGCGTAAAGCCTGAAATTTCTTAAAAGCCTGTTTTTCCAAGTCATACACTGAAAACCTCAGGCGTTCAAAATCTTCCGCCTTCTCGGGCGCCAAAACGCGGGTCACTTCTTCAAGCACCCGGATCGCCTCCTCGGCGCGTTTCACATTTCTGATAAGGATGTCAGCCGGCACTGTCTTTTTCTTGTCGTTCACGAAATTTTCGCGCCCCACATCCGAGCGTATTTCACGCGACCCGATTATTTTAGCATACGGGACAGGCAGGCTTGCAAGGTTTTGCGTCAGACGGTGCCTCAACGCTTTGCAACGCGCCGAAAGGGGCTTGGAATTGAAAGCGAACCGGAGGATATCTTCCGCGACACGGAGGGCCTCCTTGGCGCGGTTAAAATTGGCGTCGATAATGCGTAGAAAGGCTTTCTGCCACACTTAAAGTTTCCTAAGTTTTTCCAGCGTGGCTGACGTGGACCGGCCCTTGACGAAAGGGATTCGTCTAATCTTGCCCCCGTAAGATTCCACGAAATCCGCGCCGACGATTTTTTCCTTGGTATAATCCGCGCCTTTTACCAGAACATCCGGGCGCACGCGTTTAATCAGCCTATAAGGCGTTTCATCCCCGAACAAAGTAACGGCGTCCACGCAGGTAAGTTCGCTCAGCATTTCGGCCCGGTCACTCTCGCGATTGACAGGCCTTCCCGCGCCTTTGAGAGCGCGCACGGAATTGTCCGTATTCAGTCCGATTACCAGGATATCGCCGCATTTTCTAGCTTTTCTTAAATAATCCACATGCCCGAAATGAAGCACGTCAAAACAGCCGTTCGTGAAAACAATTTTCCTGGAACGCTTGCGCGCCGCCGCGAGAAAAGCAGCCAGCTGTTTAGCGGTTTTTATTTTGGGGTTCATCAGCGGGAGGGATAATTTTCGTCAACAATCGCGCAGACGGCGTGAAGCACCACCAGGTGCACTTCCTGAATATGGGCCGTCACGTCCGAAGGAACACGCAGGCAGATGTCCGCGAGTTCCTTGATAGCGCCGCCCTTGGAACCGGTCATGGCGACCGCCTTAAGGCCCTGTTCCTTTGCGCGGCGGCAAGCTGCCAGGCAATTTTTAGAGTTGCCGCTGGTGGTCAACAGGATAAGGACATCCCCTTTTTGCCCCAAGGCTTCCACCTGGCGGGCAAAAATGGTTTCATACGAGTAATCGTTAGCCACAGAGGTGAGAATGGACGTATCCGTGGTCAAAGAAATAGCCGGCAGGCCTTTCCGCTCTTTTTGGAACCTTCCGACGAATTCCGCCGCGATATGCTGGGCCTCGGCCGCGCTGCCGCCGTTGCCGCAAAGAAGAATTTTATTGCCCGCGGCAAGCGTTTTCTTTAATAGCGCGGCTATTTCAACGACTTGGGCTTCAACCTTGGGATCTTGAAGCGAGGCCTGAAGGGTTTTCAAGGCCTCGCCGAAGATAGGCATCATCCAAAGAAAACCTTGGCCATGTCGTACAACTCTTTGGGCACTAGTTTGAGTGCGCCCACGGCCTTGGAAAGCGGCGCGGAAACAATGTCATTGCCCTGGAGACTCACCATTTCGCCGAATTTGCCCTGTTTGATCAACTCAACGGCCTTGACCCCGAAACGCGTGCCGAGCATGCGGTCGAAAGCCGTGGGGCTTCCGCCGCGCTGGATGTGCCCGAGCACGGTAACGCGGGTTTCGTAACCAGTTTTGTTCTCAATGTACGTTCCGATCACGTTTCCAATACCGCCGAGCTTCACGTGGCCGAATTCGTCCAACTTGGAATCCTGGGTCACGTCCTTGCTGGCCAAAGTGGCGCCTTCTGCCACGGCCACAATGCTGAATGTTTTTCCTCTCTCGTGTCGCTTCTTAATCAACGAACAGACCTCATCCAAATCAACGGGATATTCCGGAATCAGGATGATATCCGCTCCGCCCGCCAACCCGGCATGCAGAGAAATCCAGCCGGCGTGGCGGCCCATGATCTCCACCACGATAACACGGTTATGCGACTCAGCCGTGGTGTGGAGGCGGTCAATGCATTCCATGGCGATATTAACGGCCGTATCAAACCCGAATGTGTAATCCGTGCAGGAGAGATCATTATCAATGGTTTTGGGGATGCCGACGACGTTGACTCCTTCGGTATACAATTTGGCGGCCACGCCCAGCGTGTCTTCGCCTCCCACCGCGACCAGCGCGTGAAGCCCGTTCGCCGCAAAAGTCTGTTTAACTTTCTCGACACCGCCTTCTTTTTTATAAGGATTAGTTCTGGAAGTACCCAGCATGGTTCCGCCTTTCGGAAGAATCCCGGAAACCGATTTCGGTTCCAAAAGCATGCTGTCATTCTCTATCATTCCCTTCCATCCGCTCCGGAATCCTATGACCTGCCATCCCTCAAGAAGAGATTTTTTAACCACTGCCCGTATCACAGGATTGAGGCCCGGACAATCACCGCCTCCCGTCAGAATACCGATCTTATACATTTTCACTTCACCTCACTCTTTTTAAGCTTAAGAAGATACAGCCTTGGAAGGCTGGGACGTGATGTCGTCGTCCACACGATGTTCTTCCACCTTCACCACTTCCGCCTTGATTTCGAGCGGATATTCCATGCCCAACACGCGGACCAGCTTCTGCCGGACCTCTTCCTGAACATCGCGGATCAGATCCGGGATGTTGAGCGAGGACCAAAGCGTTAGCCTGAGAAGAATCTCGAGTTCGGCATCCTGAAGATGCGTTTTAACTTTACATTCCTTAACGACAAGAAACTTTTTTATGGCTTTGCGCGCGATATCCTCAACGGCATCCAGGGAAACCGTGATACGTCCCATGGTGCTTTCGTAGACCAGGGAATCCTCGGATCTGGCGCGCATGATCAAGAGTTTGGCAAAGGCCAATCCGGTGATGATAAAGAGAACACCGATACCAAACGTCTGGGTAGCCTTCCAAAAGCCACTGTAAACTTCGCGGACCGCGGCGTACATTTCCTCAATGGAAACAATATGAAGCGCCATGATGAGCAAAAGACTTCCTATGGTCAAGTACACAAGCACGGAAAAAATGTGGATAAAAAAATGAACGACTTTCATGAGGCCAGCTCTTCCTGCTGAATTTTTCCTGTCTCCATAAGTTTTTCGATAAAAAGCGTGTTGTTCTTTCCTTTTAGAAAAGTCGGATTGGTCATAATGCGTTTATGCAAGGGGATGGTGGTTTTAACCGGGCCGATTTCCATTTCTTCCAGAACGCGGTGCATGGTCGTGATGGCCTGCTGCCTGTCCGCGCCCCAGGTGATCACCTTGGCAATCATCGAATCATAGAAAGGCGGTATTTGATATCCCCGGTAAACATGAGAATCAATTCTCACATTCGGGCCGCCGGGAAAATGCAAGGTATCAATTTTGCCGGGCGAAGGCATAAAATTGTTGTCCGGATCCTCGGCATTGATGCGGCATTCGATGGCAACGCAGCGCTGTTCTACCTGATCCTGTGTCACGGAAAGCTTCTCACCCTGTGCGATCCGGATCTGCTCCTTCACGATATCCACCCCTGTCACCATTTCCGTCACGGGATGTTCCACTTGAAGCCGCGTGTTCATTTCCATAAAATAAAACCTCTCGTCTTCATCCACCAAAAACTCGACCGTACCCACATTCTGATAATTCACGGCTTTCGCGGCTTTCACGGCCGCCTCGCCCATTTTCTGCCTGAGTTTTTTGGAAATCAAAGCCGGCGCTTCTTCGATCAGCTTCTGATGCCGCCGCTGAATGGAACAATCCCTTTCCCCCAGATGAATCACATGCCCCTGAGAATCAGCCACAATTTGCATTTCAATGTGGCGCGGGCCCTTCACATATTTTTCGATATAAACTTCCGGATTTCCGAAAGCGGCTTCGGCTTCCGCTCTGGCCGTCATAAAAGCGCTGACCAGGGTTCCGTCATTATGCGCCACTTTCATGCCCTTGCCGCCGCCCCCGGCTTTGGCTTTGATAATCACCGGGTAGGTCAGTTTTTTGGCCAACCGCAGCGCTTCTTCCTGCTCTTTCACCACGCCTTTGCTGCCGGGCACGAGCGGCAATCCGACCTTGCGCATGGTGTCCCTCGCCAGGGATTTATCGCCCATGAGCCTTATGGATTCGGGCGAAGGGCCGATAAATTTAATCTCGCAGGATTCGCAAATTTCGGCAAAATGCGGGTTTTCTGCCAGAAATCCATATCCGGGATGAATAGCTTCCACGTCCGCAATCTCGGCCGCGCTGATAATGCTGGGAATATTCAAATAACTTTCGCTGCTCGGCGCTTCACCGATGCAAATCGCGTCGTTGGCCAAACGGACATGAAGAGAATCGCGGTCGGCTTTGGAAAAAACAGCAATGGTCCTGATGCCCATTTCCCGGCAGGCCCGGATTATCCGAACAGCGACTTCACCGCGGTTAGCGACCAAAATTTTGCTAAACAACGGCGTCAGGACTTCTCAATTTTAAAAAGCGGCTGATCAAATTCCACAGGTTGACCGTTGGTAACAAGAATTTCAAGGATTTTGCCGTTCACTTCGGATTTGATCTCATTCATCAGCTTCATGGCTTCGATGATACAAAGGACATCCCCTTCCTTGACTGTTCCCTCCTTGGTCACATAGGAATCCTGGTCGGGCGCGGGGGCTGAATAAAAGGTGCCCACCATCGGAGAACGTACAAGGTAGGCCTTATCATCCACAACCTCGGGACGAGCGGCGGCGGGCATTTGGACAGAGTTTGCAGGCTGATTAGGCATGTACCTGGCATGCGTATCCTGTTCCCGAATGATAACTCCACCCGCATCTTTCTTAAGGCGGATTCTCTCCCCCTCTTTTTCAACCTCGAGTTCGACCAGGTCATGCTCTTTCATGAGGCTGATCATTTCTTTAAGCTCTTTAATGTTCATACATGAGTCCTCTTAAAATTCGTGCCATTCTACTCGAAAGGCTCCCAACTGTCAATGAAAGCCCCCCTGTTTTGCGATTTAACTCTTTTTTGTTGAATTAGTTACATCAATTACCAGACGTTAATTTAGCAAGCGCTCTCAGGCCTAAGAGATAACTTTCCATGCCAAAACCCGAAATCTGGCCAACACAGGCCGGGGCAGTAAGCGACACTTTACGGAAATCCTCCCGCTTATAGATATTGGAAAGATGAACCTCCACGGCTGGAATCGAACACGCGGCAAGCGCGTCGCGAATGGCCACGCTGGTATGGGTGTACGCCGCTGGATTAATCAGAATACCCTGATAGGAGGAAGATGCGCCTCCTATCAAATCCACAATTTTCCCTTCGTGATTCGACTGGACGATTTTGAGGGCTACCCCGCAAGCGCGGGCCTCAGCCTGGAGTTCACGGTTTATAACCTTGATCGTGACATCACCGTAGATATGACGTTCCCGGCTGCCAAGAAGCTGAAGGTTGGGCCCGTGAACAACCAGCAAACGCACTGGTTTCTTACTGGCTTTTCGCAGGTTTTTCGGCTTCATCGATTAACATGATGGGAATACCATCCCGGACAGGAAAACGTAAACCGCATTCTGGATTGGTGCATACAATTTTTTGATTTTCCAATTTTACCTCTTTCTTACACTGCGGACAAGCCATAATCTCAAGCAACTCTTTGTTTATCATTCTTGTTCTCCTTTCCCCGATTCAAGTTCTTCTTCCTCAATCTTTTCAACCTGCTCCTCCATATCCATCGCTTCGTGAACCACAGCGGAACGGAATCCCTCACGGAACAGATAGAGAAGCCCAAAACAGATACCAATGCCGTAAACCAAAGCGTCGTAAACCAGCGAAAGCGCCAAGGCCTGCTCCGGTTCCATGAATTTTCCGAATAAATAAACAAAACCCGCTTCACGAACGCCAAGCCCGTTGATCGACGGCGCCATGCTTAAAATCGTAACAATAGGTACCACAAGCAAAAAAGTAATATAAGGAACGTCTATACGCAAACTGCGGGCCAAAAAATACTGAACGGTCATAAAAAAAACCTGTCCCACCAGAGAAATCAAAAACCCCCGCACCAGTACTTTTTTATGATGCTTGTAATAATTCAGTGTGTGATAGACATGGGCGATAATCTCCCGGATTTTAACTGAAGGAACCAAAACCTTGAGAAACTTGAATTTGTCCGCGAAGTCTTGATTCAAGAAAAAAAACAGGACCAGCAGCATGCCCCCGCATAGAATCAAAGCCCAATTGCGCAGCGGTGCCAGATTGAGCGTGTGCCCGTAATACAAAATCGTGATTAGCCCCAGGGCAATAATCCCCAGAGACCCCACAAATCTGTCCAAAAAAATCGAGGTGAATGACTCGACTTTCTTACCAGACCGCTTGTAGACATAATAACCCTTCACCACATCTCCACCGATGGCGGAAGGGAGAAAGAGGCTAAAAAAGAGAGAGAGCCCGTTGAAATAGTAAAGAGTGCGAAAAGGGATGCGGATTCCCTGAACTTGCAAAATAATGCCGAACCGTACCGTGATAATAGCCATGGCCGCGAAAAACAGGAGAACAGTGATTGCAAAAATCTCCGGTTTGAACCCGCGAAGCACCTTGACCACTTCATTCCAGTGGTTTTTTACCAGAAAGACAATGAATAGAATGCCCGCAATACTGACAAGAATTTTAAAGGCGGAAAGGAGATGCTTTTTCACCGGGCGTTTTCCACGTAGCGTATCTGCACCTCTGAAAGCAGATTGGCTAAGAGGGCAGCCTCGTCCTGAGTGAGATTGCCTTTGGTTTTTTCCTTGAGAAGGATGAGGAGATCGATGATTTCATGAGCGGCCTCAAGGTTCTTGGTTTTCTGCCCTGTGGCTGGATTTTCGATTTCACCCATATGCGCCAAGGCCTGCATCCCCAAGGAGGTTATAAAGTCGGAAAATGACAACGGGGCCAAGGATTCGGCCGGGGATCCAGACGCTGCCGGCGACATCTTCTCCTTGTCGCTTTGTACGGCCTGTTTCCAGGAATCGTCCACCTTTTTCTGCGTAAACCTGATTTCCTTTTCGTCTTCCATTTAGGGTAACCGGGCTATTTTAAAATAAAAAGAGGTTCCTAGCTCAAGTGGGGATGCATAAAGCCAGGAACCTCTACTAGGGTGAGTAGAGACTCGGAAGTCTCTAAAACAAACCCATGCTAGCATAAGCACTCCCCCCATGTCAATCGCTAGTTCCGGCCCTCTTACAGGGACAGAAGATTATCGATTCCAACCACCCCCACGGCCTCCTGGTCCTCATCCACTACCACGGCAAACGACTGGTGGCTTTGCTGAAGCTTGAGAAAGGCCTTTTCCGCCGAAGTCCCCCTTGGAACAAAAAGGGGAGGACGTAAAAAAGCCGTCAACGGCCGGGCATCATCGCACTCAAACAACGCGTCGAAGACATAAATCACACCGAAAATAATCGAGGGCAACTCTTCATAGACCAGGACAAAGGAAGCCCCGGTTTTTCGGGCCAAAGATTTGAGGTCCCCCACTTTTTGCCCCAATTCCAGCTGGGCCGCGTTTTCAAGCGGGGTCATGACCTCCTCTGCCCGCATTTTCTCAAAATTCAGGATGGTATCGACCAGGCGCTTTTCATGCTCCGGGATCACGCCCTGGCGGACGCTTTCATTGATCAAATAATGAAACTCCTCCTTGGTGACAAAAGGGCTTTTTTTCTCATAACTGCCCAGCGCTTTGAATAACAGGTCCGCAATCCTGAGGATAAAACGGGAAAACGGCTGAAAAAGCCACATAAAAAAAGCCATGTGGGGCGCGAGCTGATAGACGAATTCATCGGCCTTTTGGCGGGCATAATCTTTGGGCACGGTCTCCGCGAAAACAATCAGGACGGGCGCCACGCAAAGCGTCACAATGAACTCGTTTTCAATGCGGAAATGATGGCTGAAAAGATAGGCCGTAAGCGCCGTCACCGAAACATTCACCAAATTGTTGCCGACAAGAAGCGCCGCCAAAAGCTCTCTCGGCTGCCGATGTAATCTTTCGACCAATTCCGCCCCTTTTTTCTTCTCGCCCACATACCGCCTCAATCTAAGCTTATTGCACGAGACAAAAGCCATTTCAGAGGCTGAGAAAAAGGCGGAGAGGACAAAGCAAACTATCAGCAGCAGATAAATCACGGATTAGCCCTCCGCACAAATATTTTGGCTATTCTCTGCCTTTCCAGCTCGCGGATCTCAAAATAAAATCTATCAAGCCGGAAGGTTTCCTTCAGTTTGGGAATGCGTCCCAATTGCTCCAGAATATAACCGCTGAGTGTTTCCGACACCTCCGATTTGATATCGGCGTTCATCAACTCATTGAACCTTTGGATAGGAATCTTGCCGTCAACGATGAATTCATCCTTGCCCACCTTCACGGAGAGATTCTCTTTTTTTGCGTATTCGTCGTAAATCTCTCCAAAAATCTCTTCCAAAATATCTTCCAAAGTCACCAAACCGGCCGTACCGCCGTATTCGTCCACGCAAACGGCGAAATTGATCTTGTTTTTTTTCATCTCCAGCAAAAGCTCGTCAATGCGCTTGGTTTCCGGGATGTAATGGGAGGGGCGCAAAAGTTCCTGCACGTTCTTTTCCGGAAAAAGCATAAGCTCCTGCGTGGAAATGACCCCCACAATATGGTCCAAATCCTCGCGGTAAACCGGCATATGCGTGTAATGATACTGTTGCAGCATGCGGGCAAGCTCTCCCCGGTTTTCGCTTATGTCGAAAGCGACCAGGTCTGTGCGCGGGGTCATGATTTCATTCACGCTGCGGCCTTCCAGCTGGAACAGCCTTTCCAGTCTTTCCCCTTCGGTTTGGTCAAGAACCCCCTCCTCTTGAACAATTTGAATCAAAGCCTGAAGCTCTTTTTCGGAATATTGGTCGGCCGGCCGGATTTTGTCCTGAATCAGAAGCGACAAAACCCAATCGGTAACGGCCCTGACCAAACGCCGGAACGGCATAATGACTTTGGCAAAATAATGCAGTGGGTAAGCCGTCAAAACGCTCAAGGCCTCATTGTTCCGCACGGCCACGGTTTTGGGGATGATTTCGCCCGTCACGACCAAAAGCACGGTAAAAAACGCAATGGCGATTCCCACGCCGGAGTCACCCAGCAAATGGATGGCAATCACGGAAACAATGGCGCTGGCTAAAATATGGACAAGATTGTTACCAATGAGAAGGGCTATCAAAGTGCGGCGGGGATTTTCCAAAAGGTAATGGATGATTTTGGCCACTCTGGGGTGCCGGGCGTCAATCCGCCTTCTTTCAATCGCGGAAAGAGAAAACAGGGCGGTTTCCGCCGCGGCAAAAAAAGCAGCCGCGAAAAGCAAAACAATAACCGACAGGGTGGGTGCCCAATAGTTCATGCGCGCGTTTCCCGTTGATAAAGGCGGTGCCGTTTAATAAATTCGGCCACTCCGGGCGGGAGTAAACGGCTCACCGGCTCGCCTTTCCGGATTTTCTTGCGGATATCGGTCGAAGAAATTTTAAGCGGCCGCATGGGAAGCCAGATAAACTTTTTTCTTTCCTCGAGCGCGAGCGAGCGGAATTCCGGCCGTTTGGCCACCACAAAATGGCATAACTTCAGAATGGTGTCAAAAGACCGCCAGTGATGCAGACCCAAAATATTATCCGCCCCTGTCAAAAGATAAAATTGACGGCGCGGATAACTCTTGCGCAAAGCTTTAAGGGTCTCGACCGTGTAGACAACCC
>Ga0209211_10013348_pt1 | contig 10194 bp, 9 predicted proteins | sample RifGroA2_FD_183992 | JGI IMG/M metagenome (GOLD analysis project Ga0209211, IMG submission 183992) | Groundwater microbial communities from Rifle, Colorado, USA - Groundwater A2 (SPAdes) (version 2) | ecosystem: Environmental > Aquatic > Deep subsurface > Groundwater | place: Rifle, Colorado...
TAATGGCACATTTCCAAATGGCATGATCATGGCTGCTCCAGAGCCTACAAAAAACACAATCATGAACATGCTACCCTGAAACAACGCAAATGAAAGTATTACACCTAGCAATGCAATCACGCCTGCGCCTAAGAATGAAAAGCTATATGCACCTGTAGGCGTTATATTCAGATGGCAGATATCTATAGCTTCTTGGTATGCTCTTTCTTTTTCTCCTGTTGGTTTAAGATGCAAAAGATTTTCTGCGTAATTAGCTGCCTGCTCATACAGAGAAAAATGTTTTGGAAGATACTCATCTTTAAACTCCAAGAATTCTTTAGTGACAGGCTTAGCATCTGCATTAAACTTTTCAGGCACAGGCTCGCCTAGCTGAGTGTTTATTTTAGATTGATATTTCTGTAATATCTTCTGCACTTCCTCTGAACTGATTTCAGGCATGATATAAACCTCTTTTTTAAAGTTAAATTGATTTATGTTATTTTAAATTATATTAGTTAAAGCTAATCTAATAAACATCATTCATCCATTGAAATACACTCTTTCATCTTTCTTGCTATTTTGTGATTGTGTATTTGCTTCAATCACAAATGAATTCTTGTCATGCTCTTTGAAAGTTATAATGATGCCTTTGTCCCAGCCTTTCAACGCAGCAAGCTGTTTAGGGATAGTAAGAACTAGCTGTCCATTTGGAAGTTTTTGGAGCTTTACCATGAGTTAGTTATGGTATTTTTGTAATATGACAGTTTTGCAGTATAGCTGTAATATTTCTGTCGTCTAATCTTTATTTTAATAGTAATTTTAATAGTATTTAGTATATTAATAAAACTATTGAATATAATAGTATTTAAGTATATAAAGGTTTCTGCAATAAAGAAGTTACTTAATAGTGACAATTATAGAAAAGTTTAAATAGTTGTTATTATTTAATAGTGATAAAATGAGTGAAACAGCCACATCTGGGATAGGCATCGATGGAACAACTGGAGTAATAACTACATCTGGATTAGAAGCTTTAGCTATGCAGAATGTTGAGGTAGGAGCAGAAAGCACCCTAGCTTTTAACGAAGATATGATCAAAGTATTGTTACACGATGTAAGAACCCCATGGACAGTAGTGTTAGGTTTTTTGGATTTGGCAAAAGGAGATGATAGTAGATATGAACCTATTTGGGAAGCAGCAAAAGAATTCTATAACCAAATAGAGACATTGATGGAGAATTATTTTAAAAGTGCACTTGTAGTCGGCATAAATGGTTCTATATTTACTGAGGACATACAAGACTTACAAGTAAGACTAACAAAGCTTGGAAGGAACGTGCAAAAATATGATAGAAAGACAGACAAGAATGTATATTCACTGCTAGAAAATTCATTTGGACAAATAAGTGATAAGCTTAATCAAATAACTAAGATATCAAATAAATACGGCGAGTTTAAGATAGAAAAAGAAGAGTTTAGTGTTGAGGAAGCAATCGGAGACGCTAAAAAGGAAGTATATAATCTAGCTGCCCAGAAAAAAATAAGCATCTTAGTAACCAACGATTACAAAGGCAACATCTGCACAAACCAAACTGCTTTCACTTCCTTGATCGAGAATTACCTGTCTAATGCAATAAAATATTCTGAACCAGGAAAAGAAGTAACAGTAAATGTATATCAGAACGAAGAGAGAATTATGATTGAAGTTTCTGACAATGGAATAGGCATGACGGAAGAAGAACAGAGCAAAGCATTTGAAATGGGTTATATGGCACCGATGGATTTGGCTGAACTCCATAGATTAGACTTGCATACGAATAACAGGAGAGGATTAGGTTTAGGGCTTACCAAACAAATTGCTGAAAGATTAGGAGGCAGAGTTTCAGTTAAATCACAAAAAGGTAGAGGCTCAATATTCTATTTGGAGATGCCGATAGGAATTAAAGATAGAAAAGACAGAAGACAATCTGCAGACGTTGCAAATGTGAATCCAGAGCCAATGGCAGTAGATTATGCTGCATAAATGTGTTATAGGATTTATAAAGTTAGAAAACTCGTAACTACATAAAAGTTAATTTAAATGTTAATTTTTTTATTCTTGATTTAAAGAGGGTTTGATAGCAGAAACATAGTTACAATGCCTCAAGCAGCAATAGAACTAGCAGGGATTGAAGATGAAGTTCGCATAAGAAATGTCATAAGAGATATTTATACGTTTAGATTAACCCTACCATTAAGAAAAGCTGCTTAAAAAGAATAGAATATCGTCTCCTTCACTTCTCTCATCTAAATTACATCTTTTCTGAAGTGCCTCTTTTCTTGACTTCCCTTTTCATCCAATTGTTCCACTCGAAGAACACTCTCTTAGGGTCCATGCTGCCGATCTCATCTTTGACAGTTGCAATAATATTATGATATGCGTCATTGCATTTTATTGTAAACGGAGCTTCAAGCATATCTGGATCATTCATTTGTTTTGCAAGATTAACTTGTGTCTCTTTGATCTGTGTCCTTAACTGTATGTTTTCCCAAACAGCATTCCAGTTGCCTGCAAATTCCTTGATGTTCGATGCGATTGATTTTAATATTTCACTGTCTCCATTAAGCAATTCATCACTCGGCACAAGCTTATCTAATTTTGCATCATATTTCATCAAGTCAGCAAACCCATTTTCAGTTAAAGGATCATTTTCCCAGGATTTCCTGACTTCAGTGATCTGTGTAACTCTTCTCAATTTATGCAAGCCATCTGCACTTTTTACAGGATTTGCAATTATGCAGATGTCAGTTGCCTTGAAGCTGGTCTTTGGAACGCCTATATCATTTACAACCCTATCATATATACCATAAGGAGAATCTCCATGGATGGTGCCAGCAACTACATTTGCAGCTGCACCGATTCTCATAGCTTCGTAAAGAGCTTTTGCTTCTGCGCTTCTAACTTCTCCAACAATAAGAGAAGAATCTCCGAGACGCAACGTGCTTCTGATTCCATCTGCTGCATTCATCTCTGAGCTGCCTTTTACCAAAGCAGAAGCAACCTTCATAGGCTGGATATTGAAGCCAAGCTTTCTCATAGAGACAGTTGGAAGCTCGAGAGTGTCTTCCACAGTTATTATCCTGTATCTTCTCATTATCTCGATCAAGACTGCGCTAAGCAATGAGCTTTTTCCTGAGCTTCTTGTTCCTGCAATCAGCATTGTACGAGTGCCGTCTACCAAAAACGAGATTAAACCTGCAGCAAGTGGAGTTACCATGCCTGTCTTAATGAAAAGCGGCAGAGTCCATGGCTTATCCCTATGTCTTCTAAAAGAAAATGCCAAGCCTGTAGGATCTAATGGCTTAGTTATTGTTGAGACTCTTGTTGAAACTCCTGGAAGCTCAAGCTCAGTATCAAGTATCGGATTTGCTTCATCTAATGGACGTCCTGAAATCATTCTTAACTTACTTGCCCATGATTCTGACTCAGATTTTGTAGGATAGATATTGGTTACGCAATCATCAAATTCTCCATGTACAATATAGATTGGGACCTGGCCCATCGGCGAGTTGACAGAGATATCCTGGATCTTATCATCCTGCAACAAAACTTCCACAAGCCCGAAACCAACAGTATATCTTACTAAAATACGCGCAAGCATGTCCATCTCTTTTGGGCGAAAATCATATTTCTTCATATCAACAAGCTCTTCTATCAAGTCTCTGCCTACATTAAAGAAAACAACTCGCATCCTTTGAGGATCGATGAACTCGCTTCTCTCTGGCTTATGCTCTGCCATGACTTTTCTTGCCATATCAAGGATCTCATATTGCTCTTCATCAAGCTTAAACTCCGGAGGCATTATATGATAAAGATACTGGACACTGTCAGGCAATGCAAATATGGTTACCTCAGTACCATCTGCAATAGTATAGTTATCAAGCTCCTCTGCATTTACTGGGTAAGTTGACATAAGTTTTGTAAACATAAAATCCGGTTTGATGTCTGGATAAAAAATTCTCCTGTAAACAGAACGATCGCCTGGCTTAAAGCCTGCAAGATATGGCTTAGCTAAAGTTATAAGCCTTGTTCTCTCAAATTCACCAAGGATATAATCTATTGCTTCCAAAAATTTCTTGAAAAAAAACTGGCAGTTTGGGTCAAGAGCATCATTTGCACGGATACGCTCTATCCTTTCTATCCTTCTTAGCTCAACGTATACAGCGATAGGATCGCCTCTCATCACCCTAGTGATCAGGCGCTGGACTTCGCCAGGAGAAGTATCAAGACATAGCTTATATGCAGGGTTTGATACAAGCAACTGATAAGACATAAGGTCTTTCTTCTGATATAATCTTTTATATAGATGGGCAAGCTCTTTCAGCAAAGAAGTCTGTGAGTTGCTGTATTCATAATCGCGTTTCTGAAAATAGATTATCTTGCTAATCTCGCCGACCTGAGTAAGAAGCTCGACTGTCTTAGCCATGCATGATTCAGAATCTTCGATAGAAGGGATGCTGATCTCTTTTTCATAATCTACCTTGAGAATTATATCTTCGCCTTCTTCGATTATCTCATAGCCTTCTGGCATTTCAACCCTCTTTTTTACAAAATTATTTTAATTTATAATTAACATGACAAGCTCAATGATGGCGACTGCCATTATATGACGAACACTATTCCAATCAACTGTACTAATGTTGCGACGGGCAATGCCAACTGACGAAACATTGTATAACATGATACGCACTACTCTTCTATTATCACATTCGTCTAGTGCGGCTTTATGCCGCACACTTTTATCAAATTTTCGTAAAATTTGGGAGGAACAACTCTTCCATAAGACTTGTAAGTATTTGTCGGCAATCGCCATCTGGCATCCGTAAACTAAATATAAACATAAGCTAATATTTATATACTACTATTAATTTATAAGATGTAAATCCCATATATAAAGTTTATTGATTAAAATCAGAAATTTGTAGTTTAAAAAAGAGGCAATATGGCAGACCAATCATCAGGATTATTTGCGCAGAAGCAGACTGCAGACCCTAAGAAAGCAGGCGGGGGAGGCGGTGGCTTATTTGGATTAGGCGGCAGCAAGCAAGGCCCAGATGTAAGCGCAGAGATAGCTGCAATGCAGGCAAGTTATGCTGATGCTGAAAGAAGATTGATAGTTCTTGAAGAGCGTTATTCTGAGATAAGAAAAAAACTTCAGGTAGCAGAGCAGAATATGCTCAGTGATTTTAAAAGATTGCATACTGAAGTAAAAACTTCAAACAGCGAAGTCATGGAAACAAGGCATGAGATGGATGATATCAAAGGCAAGATCATGCTGATCATCAAAGAGCTCCAGATGCTTGCAAGAAGCGAGGATGTCGATGTCCTTAGAAAATATCTTGATATGTGGCAACCTGTTAATTTTGTCACACAGAATGAAGTTGAGAAGATGGTAAGAGATGCAGTTGATTCAAAGTTCGCTGACATGAACATGAAACTAGAAGAAGAAGAATTTATCGCACAAAAGGTCAAGGAAACAATAAGAGAAATCATGCAGAAAGGACCTGGTGCGGTTAAGTAAAGCACCTGTAAAAAGTTAATAATTAAATTAATAATTAAAACCACTTAATAGTAGTTATCTACAAAAAATTTAAAAACAATAGACTATTTCTTAGATTTTATGGAAGCTAAAGAAATTGGAGCAATATGCAACCAAGTGTTAGCAGAAAATTTAGGGAATAAGAGTATAGTTTTTAACCTGGTGATAGATGCAACTGTAGGCCCTCAGCTAGGAGATTCACTTGATACTGCATTAGATGCATTAGCACAAGCAACAAGACAAATCATATCTAATAAGCCAGGATATGAAAGATATGAAGTTGAAGTGCGTAGAAGCATAATACCTGAAAATTTTCCATTAATACCTGAATTTAGAAGTAGAGTGCCATTTTTAAGCACAAAATTTGGATATGTTGGAAAAAAAATATTATTTGAAGGATTTAAAACTGGAGTTACATTTACAGGCAACCACTATTTCCAGTTTATGACTTACGATACAAGGTTCCTTGATGGCATAATAAAGTTTTGCAAAGACACAAGATTTTCACCAACTATAAAGCATATAGGTTATGCATTAGTTGATAGCCCTACTTCTAAAGATGAGATGCAAGTATTAAGGGCATTTAACAAAGCGAGATTACCTAATGAACCTGATGGTGTGTTTTTTTCACGACCGATTTCATTGGAAGACCCTAAACTAGATATTGCTTTAGAGATACTTGATGCAGAAACAAATAGGTTAGCTAACGAGTATGGTATGGAGATTGATTTCATGCAGGAGGAAGAAGATAGAATGTACGAAAGATCAAGAAAATATGCTGAAATAGTAGCAGTTGCATATGTTGCAGAATTTGTTGTCCTATCCAAAAGAGCTTCAACAGATTTTTCAGATAAGGCATATAGGGGTTTTATTTACTGGAACATTGCAAACTTGATATTTTTACAGGAATTATTTGAAAGTGTAAGAGAATATCAGGGGTTTGAGAAGATAAGATCAAGAATGACAAATGGCGCAAAAAATGCAGGTGTAGATGAAGTTGCAGTCAGAGTATTCGGAAAATTAGATGAGATTGTGCAATTTAGGACAGAGTGTGACCAGCTCGATAGAAGAAGAATAGACCAAAATGTATTAAGAGAATATGACAGAGCATATTTAGATCAATTACAACAGTTAACTACAAGAGCTGCAAGACAATTAACAAAAAGTCTTAGACCTGTTTTGTATAGGTGAATTAAAGAGAAGAACATTATATTAGATTAAGTTGTTAGATTAGAATTAAACTATATATTAATTGTTAGAACCAATATTAACAAAGCATTAATGATTTGATAATGAGTAATGTTCTGAGTATTTCAGTCTACTTTCCTCATCGCACTTGGAGATGCTCCACCATGCCAGCTGATTCTTGGACGTACTCGAATCTGAAACAATTTTTCATTTGCATCATCGAATAAGACAGCAGTTCCTTTTAAGGGAGGCAATCTATCAAGAGCTCTTCCCATCCCTTCTCCCATCCAACTTTGAGCAAGCATGCCAAGAGCTTCAACATCAAGACGAGCAGTTATCCTATGGCTCAGCACAACATCGCTTTGCGTCATGACATCAGTATGTATCTTTCCTGGCTGCTGGGTTGCAAGTATCAAGCTGATTCCTGGTTGCCTACCTTCTCGCATAATAGTTACAAGAGGCTGGGTTGCTGCATTCTCGCCTTGCTTTGGAAGGAATTCATGCGCCTCATCTATGACAAGCCAAACTAAAGGCATGTCATCCTCTGCTTTAACTTCTGCATTTCCAAAGAAATTCTCCATAAATTTCATGCGATTAAATTCTTCGCCTTTACGATACTCCATCCTTTGGACAAAAAGATGCATCGAAACAATCCCAACTACAAGCGCTTTAACTTCCATGCCGCCAGCCATTGTTGCATAACAGCTTACATCTAAAACAGTCACTTGACCACCTGCTGCAAGCTCATGCAATGGAGTGCCATGATCAGAAAATAATCCCCAGCCTTCTGCCATCTCAAACATATTTATCACTGCATTTTTAATCACTTTCTCTTCTTCAGGATCTGCTTTTACCTCTTCAACAATATCAAGAATAGTATATTTGGGTTTCTTGAATCTCAGCCTTGTCAATATTTTTGCAATAAATATGCCGATTGCGCTGTACTTGTCCTGCCTAAATGCCTGGCACCAATCATCTTCTGTAAGCTCAGATGTGTCAAGAGTAAAAGGAAAGTCTGTAGGAATGCCCTGTTTTTTGTAAAGTTCATAAAATTTGAAAGGGGTGTAAATCTTGATGTCAACACCTTGAGGCTTTAATCCATATGGCTCAAGCAAAGCTTTCTCCTCTTGATTAGGATGTTTCATCGGCCAGTAAACGCCCATCGTATCTAACAAGATCAGACTTAATTTTTTTCTGATGTCATCATCCAACAAAGTAAATCCTTCTGCAACAACACCCATAGTGTAAGATTTTCCTCCGCCTCTTTTTCCGCAGATGAAAACAACATGAGCGCCAGAAACATCCATGTAGATATTACCGCCTATCTCAAGCTTATCTTCCTTCTGCACATAACGCTTGCCTAACAGGATTGCACCTAATGTGCCGAACTTCTTTGTATCACTTGGGCTTCTTCCTGCTACGACAATATCATTTGGGTTATCTTCTGCCATAAACAACATACCAATCCATCAGCTTATAAAAACGTTTGTTAGAATTAGAGAGTAATGAAAAATAGTAGGCAAAGTTTATAAACCTATTAATATCTATTACTAGCATAGAAAAGTATATATACACAAATACAATAATAAAATTAAATAACAAAAATAAAATTAATTTGATAAGATTAAATTATTAATTTAATAAGTTAAAAAAGAGGTCAAATAAATGCCAGCAAATCCAGCAGACTTAATTTCTCAGCTTAGGCAGCAAGGGCTTTCTAATTCGCAGATAGTGCAGGCATTGCAGCAGCAAGGATTAAGAAGCAACCAGATTTTTGATGCGATGAATCAGGCAGACCTGAAACCTGCAGGACCAGTTGCAGGGATGGGACCTCCGCAGATGCAACAACAACCTCCTTCTCAACAGATGCAGAACATGCAGCAACAGATGCAGGCTATGCCGGGGCAAGGTAGAGTTGGAGGCGAAATCCAGATGCCACCCCCTATGATGGGATCGCAAAGTATGCCACCGCCTATGGATATGCAGAATAATGAGAGTAATATAGATGCTACTTCAGCAGACACTGAAAAGATCGAAGAGATCGTTGAAGCGATTGTCGAGGAGAAATGGACAGAGCTTATCAAGAACGTAAACAAGATAATCGAATGGAAGGAAAAGACAGAATCAAGATTAGTGAAGATGGAGACAGAATTTGACAACCTTAAGCATGGTTTTGATAATCTTCATCAAGGAGTGTTAGGAAAGATAGGTGATTATGAGCATGGATTGCAGGAGATTGGCACAGATATCAAAGCATTAGAAAAGGTATTCCAGAAAATCCTGCCAACCTTGACTGAGAATGTCAACGAGCTTTCCAGGATAACAAGAAACATGGGCGCACAGCAGAGTTCTGCAGTTAAGAAAAAATAAATCAAACAATTAGATTATTTTCAAGAAGTTATGATATTTCTTAATTTTTTTGTATTAAAGACTTATTGATATATTAGAAAAATTTGCTAACTAATGCCCGCCATGTCCTCCCCCGTTTCCACCACCAGTTGGCCTGCCGCCTAACAAGATTATAGTAAACATTGCAATCATCATTATCAAAATAAAGCCCAATACGTTCGGATGGAATAAAGTATTCCAGAAGCTGATCTCTCCTGCACTTTCGCTTCCTGCTGCTCCCTCTTTGATTGCATCAACTGCACTTCCTCCTTCTTCCAAAAACTTGCCTGAGCCAAAGTAAACTTTACCTATAGCAAACAACAATATCAGGATAGCTGCTGTAATAAACCAATACATGATCTCTTCATTACCAAAAACTCTTTTGATATCAGAATCTTCTGAACCAAACATTCTTGCAACTAAAAGCAATAATAGAGAGAGGATAATGACAGATGTAAACCAAGGCAATGCAATCTTGATAACTTCGATCAGTTTTGGCATCACCAGCATAAGTAAAGCAATAACTATAGCAAGTATTGCATTAATTGCAGGATTGAACATCTTACCATAAGTAAAGCCACCATATACTAATGCAAATACAAAGATAAGCACGAGAATGGTAGAAATCTGATCAACTAAGATAAAATCAAATGCAGTTGCCATGAATACCCTCTTTTGAAATCATAAAACTTAAATTAAACAACTTTTAAATATCCTAAAACTAAAAATATCTAATAAAAAAATATTGAAAATGATTAGTGATTGCCGCCACTGCCACCTTTCCCGCCGAAAAAGTTGCCGACTCTCTCCATGGTATGATGAGCTTCTGCAGCTTCATGCGATGAATCATCCTTGGTGATATAATAGACAATGAGCGCAAACACGAGTATGACAATTATTGTGGCAATAGTATCATTGTCAAGGTATCTTAGCCATGTAACATCCCAAATGCCAGCAGCTGATCCGAATATGACAACTATAAAAATAAATGCCACTATTGCTATCCATCCAGACAATGGTGTTCCGATCCAGCGCTTTTCTGCACCAAATATACCAATCA
>Ga0209211_10013349_pt1 | contig 10194 bp, 11 predicted proteins | sample RifGroA2_FD_183992 | JGI IMG/M metagenome (GOLD analysis project Ga0209211, IMG submission 183992) | Groundwater microbial communities from Rifle, Colorado, USA - Groundwater A2 (SPAdes) (version 2) | ecosystem: Environmental > Aquatic > Deep subsurface > Groundwater | place: Rifle, Colorado...
CGGAACCGGAGTGCGCATCGCCTCCTTCTCTTCCCCGATTCCCGAACGCAGGTGAAGCGCATCGCTTAAGAATTCCTGGCAGTCCGGGCATGAAGCCAAATGGCCAAACATCGATCCCCTCTCCTGTTCACTCAATTCACCATCGATGAACCGGCTTATTCGTTCCTGTGTCTCCATGCATGTCATGATTTTTCCCTTTCACGAAAATACGGTCTGAGTTGTTCCAGCATCGCCTTGCGAGCATGGAAGAGCCGTGACTTCACGGCGCTTTTCGTGCATCCGGTCACAGTGGCGATTTCAAGATAAGTCAATTGCTCATACTCCCGGAGAACGATCACCTCCCGGAACTCCGGCTTCAACCGGAGCAGGGCATGCCGTATGATCTCGGTCCGTTCACTGCTCACAGCCTCGTCGAACGGCGTAGGCATATCAGTAAGGGCATCTCTGTAATTCTCCAGCGGCTCGGTTCCGTTTCTTCGCTTTCCCCGCAAAAGGGTGAAAACCTCGTTGCGGGCGATCATGAATATCCACGACCGGAACGCTTCGGGCCTGTCGAGCGAGGCAAGCGAATCGAGTCCCTTAATAAGGGCATTTTGAGCCGCATCGTTTGCTTCCTCCTGATCCACCAGCAGTCGGACACAATAGAGGTACACACTCCTCCAGTAGCGCTCGAAGAGCGCCCCCTTCGCTTGTTCATCTCCTGATTGTATTCGCCCGATAAGCTCGACGTCCGCCGGGTGGGGCACTGGATGGTTCCTTCGATGGTGGTCCGCAGGGAAGCCGCTTGTCAACGTCGTTGACAATTTAGGTTTGCTTCTTTAAAGATGATTTCTCTCCGCTTTTTCTCCCACAAATCCACACGAATCTTCACGAAGAACATTCTCGGTCGACTGATTTCTTAATGGCCGCGATAATTAGTGGCGATTAGTGAAGATTCGCGGGCTCCTCTTTTAAGGATACCGGCCACTCACCTTTAAAGATGCCAAAAGGAAGGGAGAAGTTGCAGGAAAAAGTGAGAATAAAGAGGGAATACTTTGACGTACGGAATGGGGGATGGTAAAGGACCCTATTGGGATACGGCCTTTTCCTCTTGCCGGCGCGAAAGTTGGAATATCTTCCCCCCCAACCACGAACCGGCAAAAACCAGGGCCCCGACAAGAAGGATCAATCCTGTTAGTCTGCCAACGTAAATGATCTTCATTGGAGCGAGCCAGAATCGTCCAAAGAGCAGGACCATCATCAGTACATAGAGAACCGATCCGCCGGTGATTTCCCAAACTACTGTTCCTTCCGACTGATATCCCACAACGAGCGCAATAACAAAAAGCCAGATCAGACCAAGAGCGACTAATTTGTTCATCTCTCCGGGGATCAGGGAGACGATCAGGCCTTTCAGCAAAAATGTAGGGACAAACTGAAACCACACAAACAGCCCGAATGCAGTCAACAGCCATTTCACACTGAATTTCTTTTCCATGATGTCGTCACCTAATATGATAAGAGAAAGCGTTTGAGCGATGACCAGAATCCCGGCGGCGATCCCTCATCCCTGAATTCACCCCCAAGCCTCCAGTTCGACATGCTCCCATTTCCATCAACTGAAATGGTAATTGTTACAGAGGGGGAGCGCGTTGAGCGGCCCAGAACCTCGATGTTTTCCCCTTTCGGGCTTATCGAATAATGCGCATACGGAGTTGTTGCGAGATCGGGAGGAATTGTATACCCCGCCACTGATCCCCCACCTCCATTGGCCATGCTCTTGGGCTTGACACGATATTGAAAGACATTCCACGCGATCCGCCTGAGACCGTTCGCCACGTCGCGAGTATTACGATGTCCAGGTCCTGCTTCCTTAAGTTCGGAAAACATCACTTTCTGGATCGGAGCAGCCAGAAGAATGATCGAGACAACCGGGATCGTGATCACCGCTCCGACGATGGAACCTGTGGCACGCGGCCATGACACTCGACTCGAATGACGAGCAATCGCCCTCGCGCGCATTTCGAGAAGAAACGGGGTTGGGCCCAGGACAGCGATGAGAAGCATTCCTCCCAATGCCGCAAAGCGCAAGGGCATTGAGACAAGCTCCAATGGACGACCGGAGAATACATTCAGGCCATTTACGATTTCCTGACCTGCAGCAAGGATCCAGGGCACAACGAAGAAACGGGGGATATAACTCATTCGATCCAGTCCGACAAGTTCCCATACATGTATCACGGCTAGAGCAGCCAACGCGGTGAGAAAAAATGATGTGACAAACCCGATTGAAAGCTCGTCTTTCGTTCCCTCGGCCTGCACCTCCTCAATTTTCGACTTCATGGGTCAAACCTCCTTCCGCCAGGGTGAACCGTTCCTGAACTTTTCCTCTTTGTCCCCCAAGATTGGTAAACTCCGCACTATTTCCTCTTGCATGAGGATCCAATACCACCAGGACGATCCGATCATCACGGAGATCCGTCAGGACGATTTGAAGACTGTCCAACCCCCATCGGGCCGTGTGAATATTGGTTCCGACTCTTTCTTTCCTGTGCTTCATTTGAAACACTTCACCGAGTGAACGTCTGACCGGCCCGCGCTGAGAATGAAACGTCTCATACGGTTCCTTCAGGATACGCACCATATCATCAAACAAGACCGCTCGACTCGTTTGAGCGCGGATGGAAAGGATGCTCTCCCGCTGCCATTGACCCCGGTCCTTCTGACCTACCCACCCTGTGGCTGCCGCTACGAAAGTCAGAATTGTTATGCCAATTGTTGTCCAACGCCTCGGGGCGGAGACGGGAGGGCGGGTAGAGTAGATCACAAGAGCCGCAAGATACGCAGCGCCCACAAGGCCGGCGGCACTCAACGGTTCCCATAAATCGGTTGAATTCCCGGGCAGGAAGAAAGCAACGACAACGAGGAAGACCCCGGTCGCAAGCCAGACGAGCATGATCGCAGTCTCTTTTTTCAGTTCAATGGTGATGGTCTCGTGTTCCATGATCGCTCCTTTTGCCATTCTATCATCCTCCCCGCCTTATGGACGGGGCGTTCTCAACTCCACCGGAACCAATTGCAGGACATCGGGTGGAAACTCTTGTTGCGGTTGTGGATCGTGAAACAACACCGGCGCAACAAAGAGACTCCCAATAATGAGAAGCAGTGCAATCGAGGCTGCAGCCGGAAGGGGGAAAGCAACCCGTAGGTCCCAGATGGATGTTTTACGGGAGAAGGGTTGTTCTGTCGGTATCAAACCTGCAGCGCGCATGCGGTCATCAAGTTCGTCCGGAGCGGTGACCGTTTCCGCGTTCATCAATTCCGCTCTGACCTGCAGGCTTGCATGAAAGAAGTCCCTGCATGCGAAGCAAGCACCCAGGTGGGCAAACACGGTAGAAGATTCCTCCCCGCGAAGTTCGTTGTCAAGCAACTGACCGATTTGCATTTGATACTGTTCACACGTCATGGTTCTTTCCTTTCGGCAACATACGGCATGAATTTCTTTGTCAGCGCCTTGCGGGCCTTGAAGAGCCTCGATTTGACGGAACTTTCCGTATCGCCTGTCACCGCTGCGATCTCCGCGTACGAAAGTTGTTCATATTCTCTCAACATCAACACCTCGCGGTATTCCGGCTTGAGCTTTCCCAACAACCGTTGCACGAGCTCCGTTCTCTCTTCCCCGATCACGGAATCGAGGGGCGTCCCTTCTTCCCAAACCTCCTTCGCTTCCCCCTCCAGCCCCTCCAGATTTTTTTTCCTGCGGAGATTTGCATACACCTCATTCCGTACAATCGCGAACATCCACGCGCGGAACGAGGCAGGATCGTTCAGCGTGGAGAGGCGGTTGTGTATCTTAACAAACGTTTCCTGAACGGCATCCAATGCATCGTCCCGATCTTTCAACAGCCGGAGGCAAAACGCATAGAGCGCATGTTTATGCCGCTGATACAGTTGGGCAAAGGCTGCAGGATTCCCGGCACCGATCTGGTCAATCAGCTGCTCGTCCGTAAAAGGGTGCAATGGTATGCCTGGAGTTGGTGAAAAAACAGAGACGTTTTACAATACGACTCCGGCCACAGCTTTCCACTGGGAATTTTTTACACACTGGCACTCAAAGTAGATAAAAAAAGGGGCAAAAAGTTGCCGTGTGTCCCTGCTCACCGTCCCCCCGTTTTATCATTTTTGACATTGATTTTCGGAGCCCCCTTTGGTAGATTGGCGCGGAGTTACCAGGAGGGATTTTGATGGGACGCCGCATTACACTTCTTTCAATGGCTTTCTTGCTCCTCACCCGCTGTTCCCCCGTTGCCTTTCCACAATCTCAAACCATGGAACTGGCGTTTCCCACCCTTTCCTTCTCCAATCCTGTCGACCTGCAAGATCCGCGGGACGGCACCAACCGTCTCTTCGTCGTTGAACAGGTCGGGATCATCAAAGTATTTGAAAATTCTTCTTCCGTTGCGTCATCGACCGTGTTCCTCGATATCAGGGACCGGGTGAACAGCGGAGGAGAACTCGGGTTGCTGGGTCTCGCGTTTCATCTTTCGTACTCTGCCAACGGATACTTCTATGTGAACTACACTGCTTCCAATCCCTTGAGGAGCGTCATCGCGCGATACTCCGTCGGCATAACCGACCCCAACCAGGCGAACAAGGGGAGCGAGCAAATCGTGCTTACGTACGATCAGCCGTTCACGAATCATAACGGCGGACAGGTTTCTTTCGGTCCGGACGGGTACCTGTATATTGCCACGGGAGACGGTGGTTCGGGGGGCGATCCGCAAAACAACGCCCAGAACCGGTCGAGCCTCCTCGGAAAAATCCTTCGGATCGATGTCAACAATCCCTCGGGGGGAAGGAATTACGGAATCCCGGCCGATAACCCTTTCGCCGGAAACGCGTCAGGATTCCGGGAGGAGATTTTCGCATACGGTTTGCGCAACCCGTGGCGGTTCAGTTTCGATGCTGCCACCGGGACTCTCTGGTGCGGCGACGTGGGACAGAGCACGCGCGAGGAGATCGACATCATCGAAAAGGGGAAGAACTATGGCTGGCGAACGATGGAAGGGAGCCTCTGCTTCAATCCACCGACAGGATGTACAACAACTGGATTGACTCTTCCCGTGTGGGAGTATGGACGATCGGAAGGATATTCCGTAACGGGAGGATTTGTGTACCGGGGTTCGCAGAATCCGCAATGGACGGGAGCATATCTTTATGGCGATTATGGCTCCGGACGCATCTGGGCATTGCGGTATGACGGGATCAATCCCGCGACCAATTCACTGATCGCTCAGATTCCTACCAACCGCCTTTCCTCCTTCGGAGTCGACCGGAACAATGAGCTCTATATCTGTTCGTTCGATGGGAAGATCTACCGGTTTGCGCCGAGCATCACATCGGGAATTCGGGATGAAAAAATGATTCCAAAGACACTGGCATTATTCCGGAATTACCCAAACCCGTTCAATCCCCGAACAAATTTGAAATTTTCCCTTCCAACATCCACATTCGTCGCAGTCAGAATATTCGACGCGTTGGGAAGACACGTGGAAACACCGGTGAACGAATTCCGGACGGCGGGCGAGCACTCGGTCGATTTTGATGCCTCGCATCTTCCCAGCGGGATGTATGTGTGCAGGCTCGAGGCGGCGGGACAAACCCTACTTCATAAGATGATGCTGGTCAAATAACAATACCGTGTCAATTGCTCACATATCGGAGGACACCATGCGCACCGTACAACGCTATTCCTTGATTGCAACTCTTCTTACGCTGGTCATCATAGCAATCGTGCCGGCCTTTGGTCAGGTCGATTTCAAAGTCGGAGGCGGGATCGGACTTGTCATGCCGGCTGCCGACTACGGCGGCTCGACGATCGATTACTACAATGGAGCAAAGTACGGCCTCGGAACCGGGTACAACCTTCATGCCAAGGCACGGTTGGGACTTGTCGGATTCCGCCTGACGGGAGAGGCGGCTTACTCTTCCCTGAGTAACGACGGTTATTCCGAACCGGGACAGGGAAAGGCGGAGGTCTCTCACCAGATTCTGTCCATCAAAGTCGGACCTGAAATCCAATTCTCCCTTCCGGCGATGCCAATGACCCCGTACCTGGGTGCCAATGTTGCTCTCCACCGGTTCAGCGGTGAGACCGTGTTCCAGGGCGTCTCGAAAGTCTCCAGCGCCACCTATTCCCTTGAATCCGCCACCCGCCTCGGAGTCGGATTCAACGGGGGAGTCCTCGTCAGCCTTGCTCCGCTCACCTCACTTGACATCAGCGTCGGTTATAATCTTATGAACCTGAGTGGCAGTGAGTGGAGGGATCTTAATCCAACACAAGACCAGCGCATCGATACATACCTGACACTGAATGACGAAGCGGACCCCGCCTACCAACCGGCAGACGATAAACACGTCGTTTCAAAAGCACGAACCATTCATTCGATCCAGTTTGGGATCACAATACTCTTCGGCCTATGACCAGATCACTGTTTGGACCGGGAGTTTCCCACACTCCCCATCATCCCATGGATGAACTTGCCTTAATGGAAAAGTGGGTGCGAATCCTCGACCGCGTCGCCGCGTCGATTTGTCTTACCGTGGGGGGATTGATCGCGATCGCCGGAATCGGCTTCATCGTCGTAACGTACCTGGATCATGGAACGATGAGCGGTCACGAGTTCACCCTGATAATCGCCGCGACCATGCTGGCAACGGGGGGATCACTAACATACGCCGCCAGGAGCATGCGGCTGCATTCCCGGTGGCGATGGGTTATTCATGCCTTGCCGATCATCATCTTTCTTGCAGGCTATTCGCTCGCCATCCTCCTCTCGGATTCGTTTATCGGTCTGTAGCACGCTTTCGGAGAGGGGGGCGAGATTGACTTTCCCCCCTCTCTTCTCTACCTTTTCTCCGCACCACACGTTCACTCCCGCTTACCGATCACTTGGAGGATCCATGTCCCTTGTACGCATCGTGCTTGCCATCCTTGTCCTCTGCTCTGGCCTCACCGCACAGCAGAAAAACGACCCTAAAAACCTCACCATTGCTGAAAAAACCGCCGGCTTCGAGAAACTCCCGGGATTCATCCCCCTCTACTGGGATGCCAAAGCCGGCAAGGTGTGGTTGGAGATCGACCGGTGGGACATGGAATTTCTCTACGTCAACTCCCTCTCCGCCGGCATCGGGTCAAACGATATCGGGCTTGACCGCGGACAGTTGGGGGATACGCGCATCGTCAGGTTCCAACGCAACGGCCCCAAGGTGTTGCTGATCGAACCGAATTATTCGTACCGGGCCGTGACGGAGAATGCCGACGAGCGCCGCGCGGTGGAGGAGGCATTTGCACAATCGACGATCTGGGGATTTGACGTTGTCGCGGAAGAGGGAGACCGCGTCCTGGTCGATGCCAGCTCCTTTTATTTACGCGATGCGCACGATGTTACGGGGGCCTTGAAGCGCTCCAATCAAGGGACCTTCAGGCTTGATGCCTCCCGGTCCGCGTTCCATCTCCCCCGCACAAAAAACTTCCCGCAGAATACGGAGGTCGAAGCAACTCTCACTTTTACCGGGGACGATCCGGGAGCATGGCTGCGGCAGGTTACTCCCACACCCCAAGCCGTCACAGTCCGGCAACATCACTCATTCATCCAGCTACCGGACGGCAACTATACGCCCCGGATCTTCGATCCCCGCGCAGGGTATTTCGGCATTTCCTACATGGACTATGCGACAGCGATTAACGAGCCGATCACCAAACGGTTTATCGCCCGCCACCGGTTGAAGAAGAAGGACCCCGCGGCTGCCGTCAGCGAGCCGGTTAAGCCTATCGTGTACTACCTCGACCGCGGCACGCCGGAGCCGGTCCGGTCCGCGCTGCTGGACGGTGCCCGCTGGTGGAGCCAGGCATTTGAAGCGGCCGGCTACAGAGACGCCTTCAGGGTGGAGATGATGCCGGAGGGAGCCGACCCGATGGATGTGCGGTACAACGTTATTCAATGGGTCCACCGCTCCACGCGCGGGTGGTCGTATGGCGCCTCCGTCACCGACCCACGCACCGGAGAGATCATCAAAGGGCATGTTTCGCTTGGCTCCCTGCGTGTGCGGCAGGATTACCTGATCGCGGAGGGATTGCTCGCTCCGTACGAAGAGGGGAAGCCGGTCCCAAAAGCCATGGAGGAAATGGCGCTGGCACGGTTGCGGCAACTCTCTGCGCACGAAGTCGGACATACGATCGGTCTCGCGCACAATTACATTGCAAGCACGGAGAACCGGGCTTCAGTGATGGATTATCCACATCCATGGATCACCTCCACAAAAGATGGGAAGATAGAGCTCTCGGACGCCTATGCAAGCGGTATCGGGGAATGGGACAAGGTTGCCGTCATGTACGGGTATCAGGACTTTCCCTCCGGGCGTGAAGAGAAGAGGGAGCTGGAATCGATCATCCTCAACGCGATGAAGCAGGGGTTGATGTTCCTGACAGACCAGGATGCACGTCCACAAGGAAGTCCGCACCCGCAAACGCATCTCTGGGATAATGGAAAGGACGCCGTTCAGGAATTGGAGCGGTTGCTCGTTGTCCGGCGTATCGCTCTCGAACAATTCTCGGAGAAAAACATCAAACCGGGCGCGCCGATGGCAACCTTGGAAGAGGCACTGGTGCCGATCTATCTTCTTCACCGTTACCAGGTTGAAGCAGCGGTCAAGGTCCTTGGAGGCGTTTCTTACACTTATGCCATGCGCGGCGATGGACAACAACCCACCACACCTGTCCCTTCTCAAGATCAGAACGAAGCATTGACGGCTTTGCTCGCCACCATCAAGCCGCAATTCCTCGAACTACCGTTGCGCATTTCTGACTTGATCCCTCCAAGGCCGTACGGATATGGAAGGCACCGGGAGCTCTTCCGCAACAAAACCGGGGGAACATTCGATCCTCTTTCGGCAGCGGAAGCGGCCGCCCACCATACCGTTTCCCTTGTGCTCCACCCTGACCGGGCCGCACGGCTGGTGGAGCAGAGCGCACGCGACCGAAAACAGCTCGGTCTCGGCCAAGCAATTGACAGGATTGTGGGAGAGACATGGAAGATGAGTCGATTGCCCGGTTTGACGTTGGAGATTCAGCACACCGTGGAGCTCGTCGTGTTGTACAATTTGATGGGGCTCGCTTCCAATGAAAACGCGACACACCAGGTCCGGGCCATTGCTCATCTCAAGCTCGGTGAACTGGAAGAGTGGATCCACAAGTCGCTGACGCGGGGACAGTTGAGCGAGTCAAGGAAAGCGCACTACACCTTCACGATGCAACAGATCGTTCTCTGGAAGGAAGATCCGAAGAAACTTCCTTTGCCACGTCCGGCGGAAGCCCCTCCCGGCGCGCCGATCGGGAGCATCGGATGCGATTGGGAGTAGGCTCTGTTATGAAACGCCGACACAATACAACCCGAAATTGGCACAGAAGGTAACCACTCTCATGGTGCGATGAAATCGGTCGGTCATATACTGCAGTGGCTTGGGTCTCTCCTGGTGGTGGGGTCGATCGCCTATGGAGTGAACACCTATGTTTCGATGATGGGCGAAGATCGTTTGCACGCCCGGCTCGCGGTCATTGACCTGAACCTCTCCCAACAGAGCGGCTGGAAGGAAGCGCGGTTCATCGTCCTCAGGGACGGGGAGCACGGTCTTCATCTTACCACTTTAAACCCATTCGGCAAGCCGTTCAATGAGTCGGAAGACTATGAGGATCCCCCTCCATTCCTTTTTGCCGGCATCATGGAACTTCAGCTCCTCCGTCCGGACGGGATCGTCTTGTTCTCAGAACGGTTTGATTCCACCGGCATCCGTCATGCCTGGCCGCGCAATCTTGAGTGGACCGAGCTTGGCCGGATCGACTTGGCGGCGCCATCCGGCGGGGAATGGAGGCTTCGAACCCGTGTTGTGGAGCCCGATTCCCGATTTGACCGCACTACATCCCAGGTCCTGATCATGCCGCCACAGGTTGTGGACATCGGCTGGTTTCTGTTTGGAAAAACGATTGAACTTGTCGTCAGCGGCATTCTGGCGCTCTTCGGACTGACGTTGCTCCTCGCCGGCGTCTTGTTGAAGCGAAGAGCACGCCGGGGTACTTCAACAACCGGTAAAATTTGATTCAAGGCTGCGACCTCCCTGAACCGCACTGAACAACGTTTCACCTTCCATCCGAAACTT
>Ga0209211_10013350_pt1 | contig 10194 bp, 6 predicted proteins | sample RifGroA2_FD_183992 | JGI IMG/M metagenome (GOLD analysis project Ga0209211, IMG submission 183992) | Groundwater microbial communities from Rifle, Colorado, USA - Groundwater A2 (SPAdes) (version 2) | ecosystem: Environmental > Aquatic > Deep subsurface > Groundwater | place: Rifle, Colorado...
ATGCCGACAAACCTGATCGCGGTTGAGTCCGTCGCCCAACGTATCCTGCTGATCCGGGGACAGAAGGTGATGCTGGATGCCGATCTCGCGGAACTGTTTGGTGTGCCGACCAAGCGGTTCAATGAGCAGGTCAAGCGGAATTTTGACCGATTTCCGGCAGATTTCATGTTTCAACTCACTGAAGATGAATATGAATCTTTAAGGTCGCATTTTGCGACCTTAAACAAATATGAGCCTTTAAGGTCACAATTTGTGACCTTAAAGACCGGACGCGGACAGCACAGGAAATATCTACCCTACGTCTTTACCGAACATGGCGCGATCATGGCGGCGACAATTCTGAACTCGCCAAAGGCTGTCGAGATGAGTGTGTTCATCGTGCGCGCTTTTGTCCAGTTGCGTGAAATGCTTTCATCCAACGCGGAACTGGCGGCGAAACTGCTGGAACTGGAACACAAGGTATCCGGGCATGATCAGGCAATTGCCGGACTGATTGACGCGATCAGGCAGTTGATGATGCCTGCGGCAGGAAATAGCCGCCCCATCGGTTTTACGGCTGATATTGAAGGAGATGGAAAATGAAGGACATTCTGGCTTGGGGAAAACGTGGTCTGTCCCCTATTTCTCTCACAGAAAATCGAGCCTGGCCCTCATGGCACTCGGTTAAGCGCAAAAATCTCTGGAAAGGCGCGAAACCATTCCTTCCCCTTCAAGGGGAAGGTCAGGATGGGGATGGGGTAAAGATTTGAATTTCCTGGCACTCTATACCCATCCCCACCCCAGCCATCCCCTTGAAGGGGAGGGGGTTTACGCTGCCAGCGACTTAACCGAGTGCCATGAGAGCCTGGCCCCTTTTATTCGGTTTACCGCGCATATTGAAGGAGACGAAAAATGAACGGCATCCTGAATTGTAAAAACCGTGGTCTGACCCCGATTTTCCTCCGCGTCCAGTTGCCGCAGGAGCGGCACAAACTGCATTCCCACGCTGGAGCATGGGAACGATAACAAAATGAAAAAAGGTGACCACTTGTTCGGTGCGCAAAATCAATGGACCCCATTGATTCCCTTTTGCGAGAAATGCCGGCTGAGACGAAAAATAACATGAAAAAACTGTGGTTCGTCCCTGTTTTTACCGCTTTTACAAAGGCGATATTTCTGTTGTCGATTTTGCTGGTGGGCGCTGTCGAGGCGGCGACAGATACTTTTACCGCATCTGGCACCTGGACTGCGCCAGCGGGCGTGACCTCGGTTGATGTTGAGGTGTGGGGCGGTGGCGGTGCGGGTGGCGGCCAAAACCAGAACTCTGACGGCGGCGGCGGCGGCGGCGGCGGAGCCTATTCCAAGGTGCTCGGCATTGCTGTCATACCGGGGAATGCGTATACGGTAACGGTTGGCGCGGGCGGCGCGGGCGTCGTGGCAGGAACCGGCGGGGCGGGCGGTGATTCCTATTTCATCAACACCGCTACGGTGATGGCAAAGGGCGGCGCGGGCGGCGCCCCATCCACGGGTACTCCGCCTGCGGCAGCCGCAGGCGGCGCAGCTGGCGCAGGCGTGGGCACAACAAAATTCTCCGGCGGTAACGGTGGACAGGGGCGCAATAACTCTACGGGGCGGGGCGGGGCGGGAGGCTCATCGGCGGGTACGGCGGCAAACGGCACCAGCGGCCCCACACCGTGGTCCACAGCCACCGCTGCCGCTGCGCCGGCCGGTGGCGGCATAGGCGGAAACGGTGGGAATGCCAACGGCCAAAACGGTTTTGCGCCAGCATCAGGCAATGGCGGGGGGGGAGGCGGTTCCGCAGAAGGCACCAATAGGGTTGGCGGTGCTGGAGCGGGCGGCAAGGTGGCCATCAGCTATGCAACGGCGCCGACCGCACCCACCGTTACGACCAACGCCGCCACTTCGGTGACCGCCACGGGAGGGACGCTGAACGGCACGGGTAGCAGCAACGGGGCGAGCACCACGGTCACCTTCGACTATGGGCTGACCACCGGTTACGGCAGCTCGGCCACCGCCGCACAGAGCCCGTTGGTCGCCGGGGCAAGCGGTGCGGCGGTTTCCGCCGCCGTATCCGGCCTTGCCTGCAACACCCTCTACCATTTCCGCGTAAAAGGCGTGAATTCCGCCGGTACGACCAATGGCAACGACCTCACCTTCACCACCTCGGCCTGCCCGCCGCAGGTCACGGTGACACCCGCAACCGGAGGCAGCGCCATTGCCCAGAATACGGCGCCGGGGTGTGATGCGGCGGGTTGGACTGCGCTGACCGGGCCAGTCATTGCAGAAACGGTTGCGGGTCAGGTTGGAACAGGGAATATCGTCCTGACCGCACCGGCCGGGTTCGAATTCAACACGGCAGTTCCTGTCACCATTTGGCTGACGGGCAACAGTACCGCATCCAGAAATATCAACAACCTTGCGCGCAACAATGCTTATCCGGTTACGACCATCACGGCGACAGCGATCACATTCACCGTCTTCGAAGTTGGCACAAGGACGAACTCGCTCACCTGGCAGGGCATCCAGGTGCGTCCCACGGCATCTGCGCCGCTGGCGAGCGGCAACATTACTCATACCGGGACATCCGCCATCGCAGGCGTGACTGGCGCGACGAATTTTGGCACGCTGACCGAAGTGGCCTCTACGCCTGCCTGTTTGGGTGCGCCGACCGCACCCACCGTTACGACCAACGCCGCCACTTCGGTGACCGCCACGGGAGGGACGCTGAACGGCACGGGTAGCAGCAACGGGGCGAGCACCACGGTCACCTTCGACTATGGGCTGACCACCGGTTACGGCAGCTCGGCCACCGCCGCACAGAGCCCGTTGGTCGCCGGGGCAAGCGGTGCGGCGGTTTCCGCCGCCGTATCCGGCCTTGCCTGCAACACCCTCTACCATTTCCGCGTAAAAGGCGTGAATTCCGCCGGTACGACCAATGGCAACGACCTCACCTTCACCACCTCGGCCTGCCCGCCGCAGGTCACGGTGACACCCGCAACCGGAGGCAGCGCCATTGCCCAGAATACGGCGCCGGGGTGTGATGCGGCGGGTTGGACTGCGCTGACCGGGCCAGTCATTGCAGAAACGGTTGCGGGTCAGGTTGGAACAGGGAATATCGTCCTGACCGCACCGGCCGGGTTCGAATTCAACACGGCAGTTCCTGTCACCATTTGGCTGACGGGCAACAGTACCGCATCCAGAAATATCAACAACCTTGCGCGCAACAATGCTTATCCGGTTACGACCATCACGGCGACAGCGATCACATTCACCGTCTTCGAAGTTGGCACAAGGACGAACTCGCTCACCTGGCAGGGCATCCAGGTGCGTCCCACGGCATCTGCGCCGCTGGCGAGCGGCAACATTACTCATACCGGGACATCCGCCATCGCAGGCGTGACTGGCGCGACGAATTTTGGCACGCTGACCGAAGTGGCTTCTTCGCCTGTATGTACGGCAGCAACGGCACCCACCGTCACTACCAACGCCGCAACCGCATTGACTGCATCAGGGGCGACATTGAACGGCACGGTGAGCAGCAACGGAGCGATCACCACGGTCACTTTCGACTATGGACTGACCACAGGCTACGGCAGCTCGGCCACCGCCGCACAGAGCCCGCTGGCTGCCGGGGCAAGCGGTGCGGCGGTCTCCGCCGCCGTGACCGGTCTTGCCTGCAACACCCTTTACCATTTCCGCGTAAAAGGCGTGAACATCGCTGGCACGACCAATGGCAGCGACGGAACCTTTACTACGGCTGCGTGCATCCCCACGGCCACCACCAATGCCGCCAGCGGCATAACGACGCCTAATAATGGAACATCCTGGTCTGCGACACTGAATGGCATAGTCAGCAGCAACGGCGCGGCCACGACGGTCACCTTCGAGTACGGGCTGACTGCCGCCTATGGCACATCGATTGCCGCCACGCCAGGTTCGTTGGCCGCTGACGCAGTCAACACTGCGGTTTCAGCCACCCTGGACGGGCTGACGTGCAACACCACATTCCATTACCGGGTCAAGGCCACAAGCAGCGCCGGAACCGGCAATGGCTCAGACGGCATCTTCACCACAGGAGGTTGCCCTCTTGCGCCATTTCCCGCGACCGACTGCGCCGCCACGCGCTTCGGCGGCGACTTGGGTTGCACAGCCAACGACGTTAATATTACTAACATATCCCTTGCTCCAACCGTCTCGCAAACATCCTGCGTGAGCGGTACGCCGGTAACTCTGGATCTCGACATGACGGTCAATTTTGCATCGCCCGACCGCTGGGACGTGGGTATTTTCATTGCCAACGATGGCAAATTGCCGTCACTGCTGCCGGCCAATGGCGGAGCGAGCAGTTGTTCCGTGGCGGTGCTGCCTATCGTTCCCGAGACAGGCAGCTATACTTTCCCAGACCTCGATGGCGTGCCGCAGGGGATGGCCGACACCTGCGGCGACGGTAACGGCGCAATCAACGGCGGCACCGGCAGCGGCGTCAAGCGCATGACCGGCGTCACCATACCCTGCTATGCGACTCCCGATAGCCTCGGAAAATTATTCGTTCCGTTCGTCGTATCCTGGGACAACCAGAAAAGCCCGAACGGGGGTATATGCACATCCAACCAATACCCGGTGCCCAACACGACGTCAAAATGCAACGCCCCGCTGAGCTCCGTGCCCATCAATGTCGTGGTGATGCCCAAGATCAACAAGACCCACAGTGGCGCCTCGTTCAACCCTGGCAGCCAAATTATCTACACCATTACCGTGTTCAACGACTCGGGCGGCACGCTGCAGGCCTCGTTTTTCAAGGATCCGGCCGTAGCCTATCTCGCGGTCACCGGCCTGAGCTGCACCCCCGCCAATGGTGCAACCTGTCCGATCGCCAATAATACTGTGGCCGACATGCAGGGCCCGACGGGCATCCCCATCCCCTCTGCCAACCTGCCCAACAACAGCAGCCTCATCTTCACCGTCACCGGCACCCTGTCCGGCGGCATCGGCCAAACGATCAGCAACACGGCCACCGTCAGCATCGGTCTCAATACCAATTCGTCCACCGACAGCGTTACGCTGGGCGCCGCCTCCGGCTCGAAATCGTTCGCCCCGGACTCGATCACCGAGGACAACAATTCGCTGATGACCATCACCTTCACCAACCCCACCGCTTCCGCCGTCACCGGCGTGTCGTTCCTCGACACCTATCCGGCCGGCCTGGTCAATGCGGCCAGCCCGGGTGGAAGCACCACCTGCGGCGGAACGGTAACGGCAATCGCCGGCGGCAATACGCTCACATTTTCCGGTGGAACGATTCCGGCGACTGGCAGTTGCACCGTGTCGGTGTATGTCACCAGCGCGACCGCGAACAGCTACATCAACTCGGTGTCCTTCACACCCGGTTCCATCGGCTCGGCCTCGGCGACGCTGATGGTCAATGCCGCGGTCTATGGCGGCTTCAATGCCTGTGATGTCGCCGCGATTCCTAACTCCAACTGCACCAATATCACGACATCCACCACCAGCCATATCACGACCAAGATTGCCGGATCTTCGTTCAACCTGGATCTTGTCGCGCTGAAAACCGACGGCACCCGGCAAACGAACTACAACAACAAGGACGTGATTGTCGAACTGCTCGATGCCAGCAACAACAGCGGCGCGCTCGACGCCTACAACTGCCGCAGCACCTGGACGACGTTCACCCCGCCTATGACCTTGAGCCCCAATCCGACATTTGTTTCCAACGGCCTGGTTACCGTGGGGCCGTTCACTGTTGCCGAGGCCTACCGCGACGTGCGGGTGCGCGTGACGAACGTCGGCGGTGCTACCAGGGTGGGTTGCTCGACGGACAGATTTGCGATCCGGCCGAACAGCCTGGTGGTGATCCCAACTGACGATACTTGGGAGACGGCCGGAATAGCACGCCCGCTGACCAACACCAATGTGAGTGGCGGGAATGTGCACAAGGCAGGACGACCTTTCACCCTTATCGCAACGGCAATGAATGCGGCGAGCGTGACGACGCCCAACTACGACATCACCGTCGCCCCGGCGGCGACGCTTTCCCAGTGCAACCCAGGGACCGCCTGTACCACGAGTTTTGGCACCTTCAACCTGGGTGCCGGCAGCGCCGCCTCTGGCGTAGTAACCTGGAGTTCGGCTACCTATAGCGAGGTGGGAGCGTTCGATCTCCAGCTCGCCGATTCGGACTTTGCCTCAGTCGATGCCGCCGACACTCCCTGGCCGGCCTGTAGTGATGTTATTGATGCATACGGTAACGCACAAAGCCGTTATGTATGCGGAAAGGCGTCAGTTGGGCGCTTTGTGCCGGATCATTTCGGCTTGACCGGGTCGGTGGTAACGCGCAGCGACTTGCAGGCAACTGAAGGACAGGCGACGCCATTCACCTACATGGACGAGCCGATGAAGCTCTCGCTGGTTGTCACGGCATATAACAAAAATGAAGGGGTAACGAACAATTACGCAGGAAGCTTTGCCAAACTTGATGCGATTACCTTGGGCACCGGCACCTACTGGTTCAATACCGGCTGCACGGGCAGCACGCAATGCATGGGGCTAGGCGCTGTCAATGGCGCGACCGGCTTGTCAAGCCGGCTTCTGGTTGTCGGTGCCGGCACCTACGCCAGTGTGGGCGACCCCAGCAGCTCATGGATCGCCGGGGTCGGCACCCTCACCGTCCATGCCAAGCTGGCGCGCAAAGCCACCGTCACGGACTGGCCAGACCCTCCAAACAGTCTGCTCGACGGCCCTTATGACACCCTGAAATTTGGCGGCATGCCGAGAGACAGCGAGGGCGTGACGCTGCCCGACCCGGCTTCGACCGACACGCACAAGGTCGATCTCGACGCCACTACGGGAACCACCTTCGCCAGCGATCCTGACGGAATAAACGAGCGCAGGGAAATCTTTCAGACGGCAGCCCGTTTTGGCCGCCTCTGGATGGGCAATGCCTGCGGCTCCGACAAACGCGATCTGACTATTCCCTTCCGCGCCGAATACTGGAACGGCAGCGTATTCATTACCAATTCGGATGACAGCCTGACGAGCATTGCTCAAGCAAATATCGGGCTGGGGAATCATCAGCCGGCGGGATTTAATGGCAGCGTCAATCTAACGCACATTCCCGCAGGCCCATTCTCCGTCGTCAGTGGGCTGGGTTCATTTTCTCTACTCAAGCCAACAGGAACTCCTGCTGCTGGAAGCGTCGATGCTGTCTTTGGCCTGGGATCGGCCACGACAACCAACACGAGTTTCAATTTCTCGGCAGCACAGCCGCCTGCGACACCGCAGCCGCCTACGGCTGGTGCGAACAAGCCCTATTTGCGTGGCAAGTGGTATGGTGCAACCTATGATCGCGACCCCGTCGCCAGAGCCGCATTCGGCATTTATTGCGGCGGTGGCAGCGGCAGGGGTCCCATCTATATCCGGGAGAGCTATTAGTGATGCGACGCGAGCATGCGCCTGTTGATACTGTACATTGCCGCGACGGGCGCTGTTGCCGCGCTGCTGCCGGGTTCACATTGGTCGAATTGATCATGACAATGATCGTCGTCGGCATTCTGGCAGTAGCGGTGTTGCCGCGGTTTGCGGATGTTGGCGTTTTCGAAGCGCGCGGGTTTCGGGACGAGACTTTGTCGCTGCTGCGTTATGCACAAAAGTCGGCGGTCGCGCAACGGCGGACAGTGTGCGTGGAGGTTAATCCAACCGGGATATCCTTGACTATCGATACAACCACGATGCCAGATGGTACCTGCGACGGGCCATCGACGTTGACCTTGCCGGTAACGCCGCGCGGCGGCAGCGGGCTGGCGGGAACCGGTTTCAATTTCCTGGCGTCCGGTGCAGCAAGCGGCACCGGTACGCACACCCTGACAATAACGAATGCGGCGTCCTCTATCCAAATCGATGCAGCAACAGGCTATGTGCGTTAGCCCCAACCGGCGCAACCAGCGCGGCCTGACCCTGATCGAACTGATCATGTTTATCGTCATCGTCGGCGTTGGCGTGGCCGGCATTCTCCTGGTTATCAATACCGTGGTGAAATCGAGCGCCGATCCGGTGGTGCGCAAGCAGTCGATTGCCATGGCCGATGCGGTGCTCGAAGAGGTCTTGCTGAAGGCATACCAGAATCCGACGGGGGGATATGACACAACCGTACCCGCTAATTGCGCCAGTCCGGATCGGTCGCTAATCGACGATGTTAGCGATTATGACTGCTTCGATGGCAACACAGCCGCAAAGAAAATTCTGGGCAACCAGATGATTGCCAGCTCGACAACAGTCTTGCCCGACACCTTCTGGGCCAAAGTCGGCGTGTCGGTCGTGACGGTAAGCGGTGTGAGCATGAAGAAAGTCACGGTCACCGTAACCGACCCGAGCGGCACAGAATACGCGTTGAGCGGCTACCGGGGGAATTACTAACCATGCGGCCAAACGCTTCCATGAGGTCCCGCCATTGCGCCGGGTTTACGCTGGTCGAAGCGATCATCGTCATTGTCATCACGGGAATTCTCGCGGGCACCGTGGCCGTGTTTATCAAGGGCGCGGTCGATGCCTACATCGATTCCGCCCGCCGTGCCGAGCTGACCGATGTGGCCGACACGGCCGTGCGCCGGATTGCACGGGACATACATCTCGCGCTGCCCAATAGCGTGCGCAACCCGGGCGATGGTTCGGATCAGTGCGTCGAATTCATGCCGACCAAGATCGGCGCGCGCTACCGGATGGCAAAAGACAGTTCGGGCAATGGGGATGACCTAGATTTTTCGGTGGAGGACGGCACATTCGAAATGTTATGGCTGAACAGCACCTTGCCGCCTGCCATGCGAGTTGAGGCAGGCGATGTGGTGATCATTTACAACGACGGTAGCGGAAAAAGCGACTGTACAGGCATCGTTGGCAACGGTACCGCCGGCGGCAACGCGTATTGCGGTTACAACGCCATTCAGGTTGCAAGCCTGGGGACAGAGGCCGCAGGTGTCACCCCGATCAATCTTGTTGACGCCATTACTGCTACTGCCGCGCCATTCAACAGAAGACAACTCCCCGGGGAGTCCCCCTATTATCGCTTCCAGGTCATCCCCAAAGACGAGCATGTTGTCGCCTACGCCTGCAGCGAGGGTACGCCAAAAACGCTTTATCGTTACAGCCGCAAGCTGTCGATGCCATGGTCGGCACCGTGGCCTGTTCCCGCCTCGTGCGCCGCAATGGTTTCAGGCGCAACCGCCGCCATTCTTGCCGAAAACGTGAGCTCATGCAGCCTCAAGTATGAGCCGCCCGGCAGCAGCACCGGGTTTTCGATGAACGGCATCCTCCAGATCTCGCTGACTGTGACCCAGTCCGACGAAAGCGCGAGGCTCTACCACCAGGTCCACGTGGATAATACGCCATGAGACGCGTGCGTGGATTTACTCTCGTGTCGGCCATTTTTCTGCTGGTCATTCTTGCCATGCTTGGCGCTTTCATGGTGACCTTCTCCACAACGCAGCATATCGACTCGGCCAATGACCTGCAGGGTTCGCGCGGCTATCGTGCGGCAAGAATGGGGAGCGAGTGGATGGTGGCCAAGATATGCAACGACGCCAACTGCGCTACCCCACTCACGGCTTGCCCCGCCCTTACATATCCATATCAACTGGACGCGTCGCCCGACGGCTTCACCGTAAAAGTTAGTTGCACGGTGAATAGCTATACCGAACGCGCAACATCGCGCAACGTCTTCTGGATAACTTCCACCGCGACCACCGGCGGCTCCCCCGGTGACCTAGGCTACATCGAGAGGAGCATCAATGCATTTGTCGAGTTCCCAAACTAAAATAACTCGCGTAAGACGTAATACCCTGTAACACCTGTTTTTTTGTAGGGCAGTTTCATCGCGTAACCCAACAGCCTTGAATGTCACCGGCTTGGTAATGTTGGGTTACGGCATACACCCGCCTAACCCAACCTACAAAACTGAAGCTGTTTATGTGCTGCACTGCTTCAAGAAAAAGACAAACACTACCAGCAAACATGATAAGGAAGTTGCGACAACTCGCTACAAAGCCGTTATCCAGGATAAGGAGTAGAAAATGAGCATTGAGACAAAATCCATGCACATCACCCCAGTTGGCGGCAATGTTTTTGCTGACTTGGGTTTTGAGCCAAAAGAAGCCGCAGCCTTGCAGGCAAGATCGAAGCGCATCA
>Ga0209211_10013351_pt1 | contig 10193 bp, 9 predicted proteins | sample RifGroA2_FD_183992 | JGI IMG/M metagenome (GOLD analysis project Ga0209211, IMG submission 183992) | Groundwater microbial communities from Rifle, Colorado, USA - Groundwater A2 (SPAdes) (version 2) | ecosystem: Environmental > Aquatic > Deep subsurface > Groundwater | place: Rifle, Colorado...
AGAGTCGTGTTTTTGCCAGTTAAGGCTCGATGAGCCTGTAGTGGTCCTCTCCGGAGACAGATATATCATCAGAAGGTTTTCTCCTCTCGAAACGATAGGGGGAGGCGAGATCCTCGACCCGCATCCCGGCAGGAGAAAGAGAAAAGAAGGCACGGACGACCTGATAATTCTCGAAAAAGGAAGCCTTAAGGATAAAATAGAGGTGAAGGTTAAAAATGCAAAGTTTAACGGCTGCGCCGTGCCTGAAATCGAAGGCTGGATACAGGGAGAAATACCGGAAATAAAGTCTGCCGTAGAACAACTCGTAAAAGAGGGAAAACTGATAAGGGCGCAGGATATGCTGCTTCACGGCGACAGTTTCAACGCCTTTAAAGAGGCCGTCAAATCGATACTGACCCGTTTCCACAAGGACAATCCTCTCAGGCCGGGCATGCCCAAGGAAGAATTGAAGGCGAAGATGCCTTTGCCCGCCTCGCGTTTTTCGGATCTCATTTCTCTCGTAGGGGACATCGCAACCGAGAAGGATGTATTGAGGCTAAAAGATTTTAAGGTAACACTGTCCCGGATCGACGAGGGAATGAAGGGCAGGATAATCGATGTCTTGAACAAAGACGGCTTTCAGCCTCCCTTAAAGCCGGAAATCGCTCAGAAGTTGTCGGTCAACGAAAAAGAGATCAACGACCTTTTAAAACTCCTCGCAAAGGAAGGAGCGGTAGTCAGGATCAACGATTCGATGTATATCTCAAAGGAACAATACGATAAAATGATAGGCAGGCTGAGGGATTTTTATTCTGAGAAAAAGGAGATGACGGTGGCGGAATTCAGGGACATCCTCGGCACGTCCCGTAAATACGCGCTCCCGCTGCTCGAATATCTCGACTCCAACAAGATCACACTGAGAGTTGGGGATATTAGAAAATTCGTGTTAAAATAAAATATGCGAAGAAAATTTCTTTGGATACCGGCAATCATGCTTATGGGTTTTTTGCTCGGCGGCATTACGTATCACCTGCTCGGCAAGGCGACGAGGCCTTCGTATACGCTGTTCTCCCCCCGCATACCGAAACAGATGGAGGAGACGAGCAGGGCGTTTTCGGAGATCGTAAAGGCCGTATCTCCGGCGGTCGTTAATATATCGAGCACAAAGACGGTCAAGAAGCAGCCTACGCCGTTTGACGAATTTTTCGATTTCCTTTATCCGTTCCCCGACGGCAAGGGGAAGAGATGGAAGGAACAGAGCTTAGGCTCCGGCGTCATAGTCTCTCCGGACGGATATATAGTTACGAATAATCATGTCATAGAGCAGGCCGACGAGATCAGGGTAATCCTCATAGACAAGAAGAGTTTCAAGGCAAAGGTTATCGGAGCGGACCCCAAGAGCGACATCGCGATCATTAAGATCGACGCAAAAGGGCTTCCCATGGTTCCATGGGGAGATTCGGAAAAACTTCAGGTGGGAGAGTTCGTTTTAGCGATAGGAAATCCCTTCGGTTTAAGCCACACTGTTACTATGGGCATAATCAGCGCGGTAGGCAGGGCGGACGTAGGCATCACCGATTACGAGAATTTCATCCAAACGGACGCCGCCATAAACCCCGGAAATTCAGGCGGTCCTCTTGTGAATATAAGGGGCGAAATCATAGGCATAAACACGGCCATATTTTCTAAGACAGGCGGCTATCAGGGAATCGGTTTTTCGGTGCCGAGCGGCATGGTGCGCCTTGTTATGGACCAGTTGATAAAACAGGGCAAGGTTACGAGAGGATGGCTCGGCGTTACGATCCAGGAGATTACGCCTGAAATCGCAAAGAAATTCGGCTTGAAAGCATCCGAAGGCGCGCTCGTGAGCGATGTCGCAAAAGGAAGCCCGTCACACAGGGCCGGAGTAATGCGCGGAGATGTAATCCTCGAGCTTAACGGCAAAAAGATAAGGGACGTAGCGAGCCTGAGAAACATGGTAGCGCAGAGCAACATAGGCTCGCAGGTCGATATTAAGATACTCAGGCGCGACAGGGAGATAACCCTCAAGGCGATAATCATGGAGCTTCCCTCGGAAATGGGAGAGGTTATTCCGAGTTCTTCGCGCGCCCCTAATTCTGCCGGCAACGCGCTCTCGGGCATAACGGTTATGGACCTTAATGCCGCGATCGCGAAGCAGCTCGGCATGGATAAAGATGAAAAAGGCGTTGTTATTATTAAAGTGGAGTACGGCGCATCAGCCGAAGACGCGGGCGTAAGAAAAGGGGACGTAATACAGGAGATAGACAGGCAGAGAATTAACGGCCTGAACGATTTTAATAAAGCTGTTTCCAAAATAAAACAGGGCGATACGGTTCTGCTTTTTATAAATCGCGGCGGCAAAAGGCTTTACACGGCATTGCAGCCGCAATAGGGAGGTGAATTTTCATGAATATTTTTGAGAGGACGGCAATACTCGCAGTATTTATCTTCGGAGGTTATTTGTACGGGCTGAAATATACCCTTGTTACAGAAGGAATCGTGAGCGGTCTTTTATTGGGAATAATAGCCGTTTTGGTCGAGGCCCGGCTCAGGAGGGTCTCTTTCGGTTCCATCTTGGGCGGCCTTTTAGGATTGAGCATCGGCCTTACATCCGCGAACCTGTTGCTTCATCCGTTTCGCTACGCCGTAACGGATGAAATGAGGCTGTTGTCGTCGTTCGTGTTCAGCGCAATCTTAGGATACGGCGGGCTCTTTATAGGGCTTCGGAGGGGTAAGAACCTTACTATTCCCGCGATAATGCGCCTTTTCAAGGGGCAGGAATTGGAAGAGGACATTAAACTCCTCGATACCAGCGTTATAATAGACGGCCGCATAGCCGACATTATCGAAGCCGGATTTTTGGAGGGGACGTTCATAATACCCCAGTTCATACTTCAGGAACTGCAGTATATAGCGGATTCGCCCGATCCCATGAGAAGGACAAAGGGAAGGCGTGGCCTCGACATACTGCACCGGGTGCAGAAAATGTCCAACATAAAAGTAAAGATAGTGGAAGAGGACTTCCCCAAGATAAAAGAGGTCGATGCGAAACTCATAGCCTTAGCGCGCCTTTTGAACGCTAAGGTGATAACGAACGATTTCAATCTGAATAAGGTGGCTCAACTGCAGGGCGTGTCCGTGCTGAATATAAACGAGCTTTCCAATGTATTGAAGCCTGTGGTATTGCCCGGAGAAACGCTAAGCCTTTTTATAGTCAAGGAAGGGAAGGAATATAATCAGGGCGTCGCTTACCTCGACGACGGCACGATGGTCGTTATAGAGAATGCGCGCAAGCTCATAGGCAAAAACGTGGAAGTCGTTGTAACGAGCGTTCTGCAGACCACTGCCGGACGTATGATATTCGCGAAGCCGAAGGACGAAGACTGAGAACTATGAACGCTATAACGCTGCACGCTCAACGCAATATTGTTGCCATAGTCCCTGCCGCGGGTTTGGGCAAGAGATTCGGCGAAGAGAAAAATAAGCCCTTCTATCCGATAAAGGATAAACCGCTGCTTATTTGGACGCTCGAGGCATTGCAGAATATCGAAGAGATTTCGGAGATAGTTCCGGTACTGAAAGAAGAAGACCTTATAGCGTGCGGCGAGCTGGTCGAGAAATATAATATCACCAAAGTAAAACGCATAGCGCCCGGAGGAAAAGAGAGGCAGGATTCGGTTTACAACGGCATAAAGGCTGTTGACGGCAAAACATCCATTGTGGCGATACACGACGGCGCGAGGCCCTTTATCGATAGGGATATTATAAGAAGGACTATAGACGGGCTGAAGGGTTATGACGGCGCAATCGCAGCCGTGCCTGTGAAGGATACGATAAAAGAGGCCGGAAGCCGGCAATCAGGGGAAGATTTTATTGTAGAAAAAACGTTGAACCGCAATGTCCTATGGGCTGTTCAGACTCCGCAGGTATTTCATTTTAATAAGATAAAGGAAGCTTATGAAAAGGCGTCAGCCGATAAATATTACGCAACCGACGATGCCGCATTAATAGAGCATTACGGGGGAAGGGTAAAAATTGTCATGGGCTCGTACAGAAATATAAAAATAACTACACCGGAAGACATATTAATAGCAGAAGCTTTGTTAAAGATATGAGAATTGGAATCGGTTACGACTCGCACAGGCTTGTAGAAGGCAGAAGGCTTATTATCGGCGGCGTGGATATTCCCTTTGAGAAAGGGCTTTTAGGCCATTCCGACGGCGATGTTTTATGCCATGCGATTATTGATGCGATTATAGGTGCTATGGGCGAAGGAGATATAGGTAAACATTTTCCGGACACGGATGAAAAATGGAAAGGCGCATCGAGCATAATGCTTTTAAAACATATCGTCGACCTCGCGCATTCAAACGGCTTTGAGATTCAATGGATAGATTCCATTGTCATAACGGAAAAACCTAAAATAGCGCCTCATATAGATGAGATGAAAAAAGCAATTTCTAAAGCGGGAATATCTCCTTCTATAGTCAATATCAAGGCAAAGACAAATGAGGGAATGGGATTTATCGGCAAGGGCGAAGGCATCGCGGCGCAGGCCGCGTGTTTGTTGAAAAAAACTTAGTAGAAATACAATTTTTCAGAATAAAAAAAGGCGGGGCATTTGCCCCGCCTTTTTGTTTAAGTCAGTTCAGCAATTAGAAGCTGAGTGTGATTCCGTGTACTGCCTGTGTGATGCTCTTGTTGTTGGCGTTTGTTACGCTGCCCAAGCTGGCATTCTGTTCCCATGCCAAACCCGGATCGAGTATACCCGCTGTGATGAAGTATACGAGATTTTTGTCAACCTGATAGGTGAGCTTTACATCATATTCTCTTCCGATCTTCTTTGATGCGGCGGCTGTATTCGCCTTTGTCATCTTGAGCTCAAAAACGTCAATTGATGCCTTCAGGTCTTTTGTGAGTGTAGCATCGGCTCCGAGCCTGTAGTATGTGGTATTGGAAATACCTGTTGCGCGGGCGCTTCCGTCATCGGCTCCTCTTGTGGTGTATTCATAGATGAATGTGTAGTGGACGTCGTTGCCGAGGAATGTCTGGAATTCTTTTGTGGTATTGCCGTCGTTATCTTCGCCGCTGCCGCTTGCATACTGAGCCCTGAGTGTAACAGGGTTGATTGCGCCGAGGAGTAAGCCTGAGCCTTTGAACTTAGCCGTGTTGGATGAGTTTCCGAACTGTGTATCATACTCAAACATCCAGCCGAAGTTGTTTATCTTGCCGTCGCCATGAATTCCGAGGTTCTGGAAGTCATATTTCTGGTTTGCTGCGGTCTGTCCATTGTTTATCAATGTGTAGTTAATGCCGACATTAGCGTTCTTGGCTACCTTATAGGTCGCGAGTCCTACATAAGCGGTCGTGTCGCCGGTCCCAGCGCCGTCGGTCTTGTTTGCCTCTGAGTCTTCAGCTAACTGAATTGTAAGCAATCCGACGTGGAGATCCTTTGTAGGGTCTGCGAAAACTACGATTGCGTCAGAGCCGTACTTTGTGTGATCGAAGAACTGCTTGTTGCCGAGAGCCAAAGGCATATGACCGACCTTGATTCCAGCGGGAATTCCGAGCAGGCCGTTGCCTTTGTGGAGGATCCATGCCTCGAGGAATTTCAGGCTTGAAGCCGACTTGTTGTTATTCAGGCCCCATCTTGGTCCATCACCGCTGCTTGTGCCGTTTGCGGTGCCAGCTGTGCCGTCATCGGTTTCCAAGTGCAGGAATCCTGTAGTGTTTTTGCTGACATCAGCCTTTAAGCTGAGCCTTACTCTCGAGTCATACCATCCCTGAGAGTTGTTGTCGGACGGGGTGGCCGTTCCTCTGTAATCTGCGCTGGAATTTTTTATGTACCAGCCCCTCATTCTTATCTCTCCGCCCAGAGTTACCTGGGTTGTGCCTTTTGTCACGATTGCCTGAGTCTCAGAAGGGATCTCGGCGTGAATGGCTAATGCGCCGGCTGCAAAGCCGAGCACCAGCATCATTGCTGCTAATACCGTTAAAAATCTTTTCATTTTGCTCTCCTTACTTCCCAAACCCTTTTAGAGGTTCGGTTCAGTATTTATCCGCCAAAGGCGGATTCCCTCTCAACTGCTTACTTCCGAACTGCCGCTCTTTATAGTCTTATTCCCCGCATCACCCCCTTATTTAAGCCCTTTTTTTAGCTTTAGCCTTTTGGGCATGAACTTCTGTGTTATCCCTATGGGTTATGATCTCAATTTTTACTTCCCGTATTTCACCGCTCAAGTCTTTAGCTGCTGAGTCAATCTTACCATTTAGTCGTTTTTCTGTAGATTCAATCTTGCCTGTCAGCCCGTCAACCGCAAGATTAAGCTTGTGCTGAAAATCCTCAGAAAGAATGCCGAGATATCTCTGAAGCTCTTTTATATTATCTTCGATGATTTTTTCTATATCTTTTTTAAACTCTTTAAAATCTTTTTTTGTGAATGATTCGGCCATAAATTCGCGCCCCCCGTAAAGATGGTAGAGTATATACTATTAGCGCGCTGCTTTGTCAAGCAAAAATTATTGTCAAAGAACAAAAAACCTATTTATAGAAAGCAACAAATATGCCAGACTGAACTCATTGAAAATTAAAATAAAAATAATTATGATCCGGTATAAGCCCGTGTAAAACTGTGTCTATTTTGCAATATGTGTGAAATGAGGCAACAGTAGTTGATTTTACTTGATAACTTGCTTTTTAAGCAGTTGAGAGACATATTCAACGCTTCTGCGGGCTTCCGTAAAATCGCATAGAAAGCAGGCTTGACTGCAAACCTGCTTTCAGATCTTTCCTGCCGGTCATTTGTGCCGGGAGTTTTTCTTCTTTTTTCAGGCGATTTTTTATTCATTTTTCGCTTTTTTTATATAAATGTTTCGATTAATTTAACATAACAAAATAATTTTTTCTTGTGTTAACATATGGATGTACGATGAAAACAGCAATACTTATACCTTGTTATAACGAAGAAAAAACCATTGGAAGTGTTGTTTCAAGCTTCAGGGAACAGCTTCCTGGCGCCGACATATATGTATATGGCAATAACTCCACAGATAATTCTGTAGAGGAAGCGAAGCGGGCCGGGGCTATAGTCCGTTTTGAGAAAAAGCAGGGCAAGGGAAATGTTGTGCGGGCAATGTTCAGTGAAATAGATGCCGACTATTTCGTTATGGTTGACGGAGACGGCACCTATCCTGCAGAAAGGCTCGGCGACCTCATGCAACCTCTTATAAAAGGCGATGCCGATATGGTTATCGGGGCAAGGCTACATCCCACATCGGAAAGTCATTTTAAATGGATTAACTTTATCGGCAATAAACTGTTTGTATATTTTTTGAATTTTATTTTTGGCGTTAAAATTATAGACCTCCTGTCGGGTTACAGGGCGTTTAACAGGGATGTTGTCAAGAGCATACCGATAGTAAGTCGTGGATTTGAAATCGAGACTGAAATAACAATCAGATGTCTGGAGCATAATTACAGGATAGTTGAAGTGCCTGTAGATCTTATGCCGCGGCATAAAGACAGCAGGTCGAAAATTAAATATTTTAGAGACGGCCTTCTCATATTGAACACTATTTTTTTTCTTTTCAGAGATTATAAACCGTTAACTGCTTTCGGCTCTATAGGTTTGATTTTTATGTCTTCAGGATTGATTCTGTCCGGCGTTTTTATGGACTATATAAAGGCAGATAAGGGGCTATACCTGTCCGTTTTTGCAACGGGCTTAATTTTGGCCGGTTTTATATCTTTTGCCGCCGGTTTTATAATCCATGCTATATCCCGCCGTTTTCAGGAATTGAATTATCGGCTGCAGCTTATAGACAATTCGGCATATAAGGGACTATCGAGTAAAATCAAGAACAAGTAGATATTAAACTCCATGAGCAAAAAAATAAAACATGAGCTGGATATCGCAAAGTATACAAAAGCGATTGAGCAAAATTCTGAAAGCTCAGGGGCATACAATAACCGCGCAAATGTCTATTACAGAGAAGGATTTTATGACCTTGCAATTGCCGATTATACAAAGGCCATAGAATTAAAACCCGATTATTTCCTTTTTTATAACAACAGGGGAAATGTTTATCAGCAAATAGAAGAATATGAATTTGCAATTGCCGATTATAATAAGGCTATAGAATTGAATCCCAATAACGGCATGCCTTATAACAACAGGGGCTTTGCGTTTCTTATGATCGGGAAACTCGGAGATGCCGAAAGAGATATCAGAGCATCGCTTGAACTCAATGCAAATAACATTTATGCGCTGAACAGCATGGCCGAGTTGTATGCGGCAAGAAATAATACGGAAGAGGCATGCAGGTGGCTGAGGAAGGCCATAGAGAAGGGATATAACAATTGGACATATGTCAGGACATCAAAGACTTACGATAACATTCGCGGCTCGGAGTGTTTCAGAAAAATAATTAAGAGCGGAAGAGCGGAAGAGCAGGGGAATTAGATCGTTATTCTATAATTGTCCTTCCGACAGAATAATATTCAAACCCCATCGCCTTCATTTTCTGAGGGTCGTATATGTTCCTGAAATCGAAGAAATAAGGCTGTTTCAAAATTTTCATCAGCTTTGCCAGCTCGAGGTTCCTGAACTGATTCCATTCCGTGACTATAACTACAGCATCCGCGCCGTCGCATGCCTCGTATGCGTCGCTGCAATAATTAATTTGAGGCAATACCGCCTTTGCGTTATCCATTGCAACGGGATCGTAAGTCTTGATGTTTGCTCCGGCATCAAGCAGGTTTTGGATTATAGATACGGCGGGAGCTTCCCTGATATCGTCCGTGTTAGGCTTGAATGAAAGCCCCAAAATCGCAATTGTTTTGCCCTTGACGTCATTAAGGGTGCTCTTTATCTTTTCAGATACCGACGCCATCTGGCGTTCGTTCGCTTTAACTGCGGCATTGACGATCCCTAATTCCGTATTATTATCGGAAGCTATTTTCAACAGCGCCCTCGTGTCCTTAGGGAAACACGAACCGCCGAAACCGGGGCCCGCGTGAAGGAATTTTTTGCCTATCCTGCCGTCGAGCCCCATTCCTTTTGCGACAACATTGACGTCCGCCCCGACTCTTTCGCATAGGTTAGCCATCTCGTTAATAAACGAAATTTTTACGGCAAGAAAAGAATTGGAGGCATATTTTATAAGCTCCGCAGTCTCGATATTCGTTATGACGAAAGGCGTCTCGATAAGATAGAGAGGTTTGTAAAGGTCTCTCATTATCGCCGCCGCCTGCGGGCTTTTTGAGCCTATTACAATCCTGTTCGGGCGCATGAAATCTTCTATAGCGGCGCCTTCACGCAGAAATTCAGGATTCGATACTATATCGAAATCAACCTCTTCCCTCAGATGCCGCGAGATTATTTTTCGTATCCTTTCGCCCGTTCCTACCGGCACGGTGCTTTTTGTGACGATGACTTTATAGTTTTTTATGTGGTTTGCGATCTCTTTTGCGACCTCATCCACATAGATCATATCCGCGGAGCCGTCTCCCCTCGGAGGAGTGCCGACCGCAATGAATACAACGAGGGATTCCTCGACCGCCGAACCGATATCGGTTGTGAATTTAAGTCTGCCCTGACTGACGTTTCTCTTTACGAGTTCTTCGAGACCCGGCTCGTAAAATGGAATTACGCCCTGCTTCAGGGATTCTACTTTGGTTTTATCTTTATCAACACAGGTTACGAAAACGCCGAATTCGGAAAAGCATGCTCCCGTGACAAGCCCTACATAACCCGCTCCGATGATTGTTATGTGCATTTTTATTCTCCTAACATATATTGAGGTAGGGGACTGTCCCCGTAGTAATTAATGGTAGGCGATGCAGGGATTGAACCTGCGACCTCTTCCGTGTGAAGGAAGCGCTCTCCCACTGAGCTAATCGCCCGTTAAGTATTTTTATAACAGATTAAAGGGTTTTAAGTAAACCCGGCGAAAGGTCAAGCCTTTTCGGATGCCGCAGGTCTTGACAAAATATTTATTATTCATGTAAGTTATCAACTCGTTCTTTGATAAGGTGCTAAATACGTGCGTTGGTGAACTAACACAAATTTTAACAGGAAACAAGAATCAGGAAAACAAATGAGAGTTTGATCCTGGCTCAGAACGAACGCTGGCGGCGTGCCTAACACATGCAAGTCGAACGGGCCGGTGCGGAGCACCGGGAACTAAAGGAA
>Ga0209211_10013352_pt1 | contig 10192 bp, 10 predicted proteins | sample RifGroA2_FD_183992 | JGI IMG/M metagenome (GOLD analysis project Ga0209211, IMG submission 183992) | Groundwater microbial communities from Rifle, Colorado, USA - Groundwater A2 (SPAdes) (version 2) | ecosystem: Environmental > Aquatic > Deep subsurface > Groundwater | place: Rifle, Colorado...
CACAACGCTATCAAACAGCGCATCTTACTGAAGCCCAATTCGAGCCGGGCTCTAACGATCAGGTGCTCAGGAACAAACTCGGCATCAAATCAATGCAAGAGATGGACGATGCTGAAGCCTTTGCCCTTGAAAACGCTATGGATAATCTGGTCAGGAATTTCGACGATACTCACCGATTCACAGCAGCGGATATCTGCACTTTTCATAAAGTCTGGCTGGACGAAATATACGAATGGGCAGGTAAATACAGGCAGGTGAACATATCGAAAGATGGGTTCCCGTTTGCGGCTGCTGCACATGTTCCATCTCTCATGACACAGTTTGAGCAAGATATGCTTAAACGCAACACGCCTTGTATTTTCAAAGACCAGACAGCAATTGTTCATGCGCTCGCTGAAACTCACATCGAGTTGGTTCTTATCCATCCCTTTCGGGAAGGAAACGGCAGGGTTGCGCGCATTCTTTCAACTTTGATGGTCCTTCAGGCGGGGTTGCCTCTGCTTGATTTCAGTTTGCTTGCCGGAGATAAGAAAAAAGAATATTTTTCAGCGATTCAGGATGGAATGAACAAGAACTATGAGCCAATGGGAAATCTTTTTTCTGAGATTATCGGGAAGAGTGAGACTTCGTGATTGCCTCGGTTTTTTCACGTTTTGACAGTTTGCGTGCTATGGACTCGACCGATGCGCCGGTCTCTACTGCGGTTGAACTGGCGACATTCCTGATTAGAGTTTGCCGGTATTTCTCAGGGTCTTTGAGGAAAGGGTTGGTTTCAAGTAATGATTTCTTGGACATATTGTATTATACCATCTGACGGCTGACAGTGATACCTTAAAAGGCAAAAATGACTAACGCCTCGGCAACAATTGTCCAAAAACGAAGGAGCCATATATGAAACTGCATCTTCTTTTTTTATTGCTGTTAATTCCGGCACTCGCCTTTGGTGGGGAGCTCTGCCCCCAGTTCAATGGGGAATGCAAGGACGTCTGTGCGGAAAATGAAGCTGCTGAAGAGGGCACTTTTATGGACTGCTCAGAGAAACAGGTGTGCTGTGTCCCGAAGCGGGAGACTAAAAAAACCGGTATCCCTAAGGCTCCTCCGCCGGAGCAAAAAGAAAATACGAAGGAAAAGGCAAGGGTTGTACATGAACAGAAATAAGATATGTCCTGATTGCGAAACCGAGTATCTCCCTCACATTGAAAAATGTGCTGATTGCGGAGCAATCCTGCTCCTGCACGAAGAGCATATAACTGCACAGGAGAAAAAGAAACGTCTGGCAGAGCAGTCCATTCAAGATGGAGTCGTGGTCAGGGAAGGCGACCTGAAGTGGATAGATGAGCTTTACAATGTACTGATCAATTCCTGCATCCCCTGCACTGTCATTACCGATGTCAGCTGCAATAAAAGCTGCTGCGGCGATAAATGTAAACTGATTGTAGGGACAGAGGACGTCGAAAGGGCACAGGCGAGGATTGAGGAATACTTCACGGAAATGCACCCGGAGATCCAGGCTTCAAATGAACTGATCAGCGAGGGAAAATGCCCGGCCTGTGGTTCCCCTGTGAAGGACGACGACACTGAGTGCGCTGATTGCGGCCTGACGCTCATCATTATTGAGGAAGATATTCAGGAGTAGACATTTAGCCCGCGTGCTATATTAAAACCCTGTAAAAAAGAGGGCCTTCTCCAGCAGTTTTATCTTATAATATAAGTATCACATTGTGTTGGCGTCTGAAGATTCCGCTGCTTTGGCGGTGAAGTTAATGCCTGATTTTGTGTATTACACCAAGGAGGAAGGTCATGGTCAGTATCAATAATAAAGCTGCTGTTTTGATTGCGGTTGTTTTCTCTGTGGCGTTGCTGTTCGCAACTGCCGCTTTCGCGGACACGGTCTGCACTTACACTATATCACCCAAGAGCAAGGTTTTCAGCGCGAAGGCAGGTTCTGCAAGTATCAGGGTCAAAACAAAAACCGGCTGCAGCTGGACAGCCTCGAGCAGCGACTCATGGCTGACAATTACTTCAGGCGAAAGCGGCAGCGGCAACGGCAGTGTCAAATATTCGGCCTCTGCAAATACGGTTACAAGCTCAAGGTCGGCAACGCTAACAATAGCCGGGCAGACATTTACCGTCAACCAGGCCGCCGGAAGTCCTAAAATCTCCGTTACTCCTGCCGCGGTCAACCTTGGCACTGTTGAAATCGGGACCGAATCAAGCGCCAGGGAGGTCAAAGTAAAAAACATCGGCACCGCCGATCTTACGATAAGCTCGGTGACAATTTCAGGGACGAATGAAAGCGAGTTCAGTATTGAATCCGATACCTGTTCCTCTGCATTGACTGTCGGCGCAACGTGTGCGGTCTCAGTGACGTTTGCACCTGAAAGCAAGGGCAAAAGAAGCGCTGCGCTGGTCTTTACATCTGACGACCCGGCCAAACCTTCTTTATCCCCAAAACTTAGCGGGACAGGAAAAGCGCCGGTAGACAGGAGCGCGAAATATGTTAAACAACTGATAACTTTAAATAAACTTGCGGGTGATGGAGAAGTTTCCGACGAAGATTATCTGACACAGCTTTATGCGGTCATGTCGGCGATAGACAATGCCCCAAGCGGACCTCAACTGCTTGAGGAATATTTAAACAATAAGGTGCTCGGGTCCGGGTTTCCTTCTGTCAGCCCCAAGGCCGTCAAGAGCGGCCTTTGGGACGATATCAAGAATTCCGAGGCCTGGCTCGTAATAAAGACCTTTGTCTCTACTGTAACGGAGGCTATTGCAATGGAGTTTGTGCCGGGTGGAGACTTACTGTCGGCTGCGTCGAATCCGGAATTAGTCAGTGGGATACTCCTGATAAACTACGAGGCGCAGATCCGCAATATTTGTTACTCTAACCCGCAGTACCTGGACCAGTGCATTACGGCAAAAAACAAGGTCGCGGAAGACCCTGCCGGGGCTTTGATAGAACTCTGTGAGGCTACAGGTACGCCCCTGCCTTCCAATATATGCACTTACTCCATTTCCCCGACCGGCACGCAGGTTGAGGCTGCCGAGGGAGGTCCCTGGAGCGTAACAGTGACCGCCCAGTCAGGCTGCAACTGGGCTGCGGCGACCAATGCAAGCTGGATCACGGTTACAGATGTGAGCAGCGAAGGTATATTGGGGACTTCCGGCCCCGGGTTTGTCTCCTTCACTGTGGACGCCAACACAAAGACCAGCCAGCGCGCGGGGTCCATCGTAATTGCAGGGAAGTTGTTCAGCATTACACAGAAAGGCGCTGAAGCGTCCGGCACCGGGTCGCCTTTTCAAGGGAGCCTTACAGGAAACTGGTCCGGCACCTGCACAGAGCAGGGATACTCCGGCAGTGTAAACGGCGCCTTCTCGATGAACATCTCTTCAAGCGGCGCGGTTACAGGTTCTTATAGCGGCGACGACTCAGGTCCTATCAGCGGCACTGTCAGCACGAGTGGCAGTTTCGCTACGGGAAGCGCAGGGGGGTCCGGATGGTCCGGCAGTTTTTCGGTCAGTGGGACTGCCATGAGCGGCAGCGGGTCCTGGTCTGCCCCCGGCTGTTCAGGCTCATGGTCCGGGACGGGTGCGACTACGAATTAAAATATAAATATGGCATCAAAAAAGAAACAATCCCGCCTCCACTGGCTTGCTGAACCCATAATGGAAGAGTCGAGCTATATTGAAAAACGCATGTTCGGCTGCCTTGCGATATATCTCCATGGCCGCATGGTTTTGCTTATGGCCGAAGGAGAAGAACCCTGGAATGGTTTATTGGTCCCAACTGAGCATCAGTTCCACGATTCAATCATGAACGAGCTTCAGGATATAGTTCAGCACCCTGTCCTGAAGAAGTGGTTATATTTGCCTGAGGATACGGAGGTTTTTGAATCAGTAGCTTCTGGTATTGTTCACGCCATAGAGATGAATGACCCGCGATTTGGGGTCGAACCGAAGGAGAGGAAACCCAGGAAAAGAAAAAATTGAGGAGGTGGACTACATCTCTATCAATAAAAAGTGAGTTGTCCCTATTTTACCTGTATTTTCAGCCTTTCAAAAGTATCGTTTGCAGTGTTTCCGCATATTTTTTGCTTGCGGTGTCTCCGGTAGCTATTTCAATATCTTCCGGGCGGGTAACACCCAGCCCCAGTTCAACGGCCCGTGCTATCTGTTCCTGCTCAAAGATTTTCCTGTTCATTATCGCTTTGTTGCTCCCGAGTTCCTTCAATATGGCAATCCCTACTGCGTCTATGGCGATCCTGTCTGCCCCTGCGAGGATAACGTCAGCCCTCTTCCTGGGCCCTTCCATTGGGCCTTTGTCCACGAACGCCTCTATGCCGTCCAGCAGTATCAGCGAAGGCGTATAAACCTGGTTTATCTCAGCGATCATTTTTCTCATACTCAGTAATGATGAATGCAATTCGCTCATGTTCCTTTTGTGGGTCATGCCGACAGAGAGCTTGAGGGACATGGTGAAAACTCCTCCGTAACCATGGGTCTTGAGACAGCATGTTGTTACGATGCACTGCGAGTCGAGCACCGGTTTTGCGATATCGAAACCGTCCCTCCAATGGCTTTTCTCAGGCCTTACCCGTACCCATTTGTCTGACGGCAGTTTTTCAAAGTTTATGAGCCCGACGCCGAGTTTCTTGCACAGGTCGTAAATGCCCTTTTGTTTAATGACTTCGGCTGAATCAGGGGGGCCGCTCCTTTCTCCGATAGTAATGCCAACTGCACCCATATCCTTCAGGTTGGAAATAAGCTGGATGAGGGTGTCGTTATGAGTGGAAGCAGGGAAGGGGTCTGCTGTATTAAAGTTCGGCTTTAGCAGGACATCTTTACCCTTAACCTGGCTTATATCGAGAAGCCCTATCGCTTTTTTTATGCCTGAGACCCTGTCATCGGTCCTGACAAGCGCTATCCGGGATTTCCCGCTATGCCTCATATTCAGTTCTTTTGCCAAAACCTGCCTCCCTTCATCAAAGCTCGCAGTTGCCAGAATGGCTGCTGACATTGAAATAAATTTTCGCCTGTTAATCAAGTGTTAAAAGTCCTTTTAAGAAAAATCCTGTTTGCCCGAATGTTCATATATATATTATATATGGAAACAGGACAATCCAACCTCAAGCTCGTTTTGAGGTATAATAGGGAACTCTCATATGATGGATAACAGTACAAGGGTAATTTAATGAAGGTCATAAGCATCCCCAATATCATCACACTGATCAGGATAGTAATTATACCTGTATTTGTCACGGCCCTGATCTACAAGAGATACAATTACGCCCTGGCGCTCTTTATAGTCGCAAGCATCAGCGATGCCCTTGACGGGCTCCTGGCAAGGGCAACAAACCAGAAGACGCAGTTCGGTGCGTTCCTCGATCCGCTTGCAGACAAATTACTCCTGACTGTGTCCTTCATTCTCTTTTCCGTTTACGGATGGATCCCCAGCTGGCTGACGATCACCGTTATAAGCCGTGACCTGATAGTGACGCTTGGGTGGGTTATATTGTACCTGGCTTCCCATATCACAACTATAGCACCATCTGTAGTCGGCAAGTCAGCGGTTGCGTCACAGCTTGTTCTTATCGCGTTTATCCTGCTTTCTATAAATATGGACAATTTTACCCCGCCTGCAGGCTGGATGCTCTGGACAGTCGCGCTTCTTACTATTACATCAGGTTTGCAGTATATTTCAAGAGGAATAAAACAGGCCAATGAAAAGCAGTAGCGGCGTGGAAATAGAGAGCATCAACAAGGGGAGCGTTGCCGCTAAGGCAGGACTGCTGCCTGGAGACAGGCTCGTTGCAGTTAATGGCCATGAGATAAGGGATGTTATTGACCTGATGTTTTATGCTAATGGGCCTGATCTGAATTTTCGAGTTATAAGAGACAATAGCAGGATGACTTTTGATGCCGGAATTGAAGAGGACTCCCCGTCTGATCTCGGTATTATGCTAAAGCCCTTTAAAATCAAGACTTGCAGGAACAACTGCATCTTCTGTTTTGTGCTGCAGCTCCCCAAGGGCCTGAGAAGGACGCTTTATGTAAAAGATGAGGATTTCAGGATGTCCTTTCTGTTCGGCAACTATATAACACTGACCAACCTGTCTGAGGCTGATAAAAAACGCATAGTAGAGCAGAGGCTAAGCCCGCTTTATATCTCTGTGCATTCAATGGATACGGCAACCAGGAACAGGATGATAGGCAAGCCTGATGCGGAAGATATCATAAAAGGGATAAAGTTCTTTGCTGACAACAAAATAAGGATGCATGTCCAGATAGTCCTTTGTCCCGGATACAATGACAATAGGAATTTACATAAGACGCTGACGGAACTTTACAGGTTCTATCCATATGTGATGTCTGTTGCGGTCGTCCCTGTCGGGCTCACAATGCACAGGAAAAAGACGATAAGGCCTGTTGAAAAAGAGGACGCGATACGCGCGCTTGAGACAATCAGCAAATTCCAGTCGAGGTTCAGGAAAAAACACGGCGAGCACATTGTTTTTGCCTCTGACGAAATGTACATCAAGGCCGAGGCCGCCTTTCCGCCCCTGAAGGATTATGATGACCTGTCCCAGATCGAGAACGGCGTTGGCCTGGTCCCTTTGTTCATGCATCAGGCCAAAAGGATAAAGCTCCCCCAGGTAGCCGACAAGGCGAAAAGCAGGCGCTTTATTACATTTACAGGCATGTCGTTTTATCCATATATGTCTAAATTCATAGATAAACTGAAAAAGGGCGGTGTTGACATTGAAGTGGCAGTGGTTGAAAATTCTTTTTTCGGCAGGAACGTAACGGTCACAGGCCTTATTACCGGCAGGGACGTGATTAAGACCCTGTCCGGCCTTGTCAGGAAGGATGATGTCCTGTTAATCCCTGACATTGTGATGAGGGAAGGAGATGAGGTGTTCCTGGATGACGTGTCCAGAAAGGACATTGAGGATGTGCTTGGTGTAAAGGCAGTAGTTATAGAGTCAACGCCGCAGGGGCTTGTTGATGCGATTGCTGACGGCTGAATGCTGACTACTTTTTTGAGGAGGTTTTTATGAATATAAGCGGGAAGACAAAGGTGACAGGGCTTTTCGGGTGGCCGGTGGAGCACAGTTTTTCGCCGGCAATGCACAATGCCGCATTTGAACATCTCAAGCTGGATTATTGCTATGTGACTTTCCCTGTGAGGCCGGACATGCTCGGGGATGCTGTTAAAGGGGTCAGGGCCTTAAACCTTGGAGGCATCAATGTGACTGTGCCGCACAAGGAGAACGTCATCCGGTTTCTTGATGAGGTGGGCGAAGAAGCGACCTTTATAGGGGCCGTAAATACAGTGCGTAATGATAACGGCAGGCTGACCGGATATAATACTGACGGCAGGGGCTTTATGCAGTCACTGACTGAGGCCGGAATAGATGCAGCCGGCAAAAAGGTCATCATAGTCGGCGCCGGCGGCGCTTCACGCGCCATAGGTTATTACATCTGCAAAAAAGCATCTGCGCTGTACCTGTATGATGTGGATTTAAAGAAGGCGGATACGCTGGTACAGCACCTGAAGTCACAGGCGATTGACTGTCAGGTTTTAACTGCCGACTCTCAGCAGGTCAGGAGCAGGGATTTTTTTTCAGGTATGGATATTGTTATCAATGCCACACCACTCGGCCTTAAGCCTGAAGACCCGATGCCTGTAGATCTTTCCTTGCTCAGGAGCAGCCATATTGTTTGCGACCTTATATATAAAGAGACCCCATTGCTGAGGGACGCGTCCGGGATTGGCTGCAAAACACTCAATGGTCTCGGGATGCTGCTCTGGCAGGGTGTTTTTGCGTTCGAGATATGGACCGGTAAGAGACCGCCGGTAGAAATTATGAAAAATGCCCTCCTGAACGCGGGGAAAAAGAGCGCTTAGGGAAAGGACAATAATGAATATGTTATAGTAATCAAGGGGGAGGGAATTAAAAAGAAAGGTAACAGGCGAGCAGCTTCTGCCCCCCGACAATCCTATGGCATCAGATAGATTTACATCCATTTCTGTTTTTTTGAGCAGGTCGGCAGTCCAGATGGTCCTTATCGCCGTTATCGGCATCCTGCTATATTCAAATACACTGCATTCGCCATTCCAGTGGGACGAGCTTAAATTCATAGAAACAAACCCGATAATCAAAGACCTCGGCTATTTTTTTGAACCGTCACGCGCAGAAGGCCTTGAATTATATTCAACCATCAGGAACAGGTATGTAGGCTTTCTGACCTTTGCTTTGAATTATAAGATAAACGGACTCGATGTCACAGGCTATCACATTGTAAATATCTCCATCCATATTATTAACAGCCTGCTTGTCTACCTGCTGGTCATACTTACCTTTAAAACACCATTCTTTAAGGCATATCACTCACCGCTTTTTGCCCGGGGCAAGGGGGAAATTAACAACAGTGCCTTGACCATGAACAATATGATCGCCTTTTTTACGGCCCTTGTCTTTGTCTCTCATCCCTTGCAGACAGAGGCAGTGACATATATATTCCAGAGACTCGCGTCGCTTGTGACAATGTTTTACCTGCTGTCCCTGATCATGTATATCAAATTCAGAATACAGGAAACAGAGATAACAGCCCAGACTGATGGGAATACTGATGGGAACGTGAGGTCCTATCTTGGGCCGGCGTTTTGGTATCTCGGGTCTGTCATTTTTGCTGTTATGGCGATGAAGACAAAGGAGAATGCATTTACCCTTCCTCTTATGATAGCCACCTATGAGCTGTCTTTTTTCAATGGCCGGATAGGAAAAAGGACATTACGGCTCATTCCAATTCTCCTGACACTTCTGATTATCCCCTTGACGCTGACAGGTATAGATAAGCCTGCAGGTGAAATAATAGGCAGTATGGCGGATGCTTCAAGAGGGGACGCCAGTATTTCAAGAATGGATTACCTGTTTACACAGTTCAGGGTGATAGTGACATATATAAGGCTTTTGGTCCTGCCGACAAACCAGAATATTGATTATGATTATCCTGTGTTTCATTCCTTTTTCGATAAGCAGGTCATTATATCTTTTCTGTTTTTATTTTGCATCTTGTGTCTTGGCATTTATCTTTTTTACCGGTCACGTGCCACCAACAGAAGGCGCGGAAGCGCGGGACGCGTGTCACGGCTTATAGCCTTCGGCATATTCTGGTTCTTCATAACGCTATCGGTTGAGTCGAGTGTAATCCCTATCCCCATGACAATAAATGAATACAGAGTGCTCCTTCCTTCCGTCGGGGCCTTCCTGGGCATAACTACAGCGGTATTTTTGTTGTTTGAAAAGATACAGAGCAGGAAGGTCCGGGTATTCGCTGTTTCATCTTCCCTGCTGGTCATATTCATATTTTCCTATGCAGCCTATGCGCGCAATGGGGTGTGGGAAGACGAAATAGGTTTATGGGAAGATGTGGTAAAAAAGTCTCCACAAAATGCAAGGGGGCATAATAACCTCGGTTATATTTTTTATAAAAAAGGACTGACTGACAAGGCCATTATGCAATACAATATTGCCCTGCAACTCAAGCCGGATTATGCCGATGCCCATAACAACCTTGGCATAGCTTACAAGGCCAATGGCCTGATAGATAAGGCCATAGAAGAATATATGACAGTGTTAAGCCTGGACCCCGCATCTGTTTATGCGCGCAGTAATCTTGGCAATGCTTACAGGGTAAAGGGGTTCCCTGATAAGGCATTAGAGCAGTATGGATCTGCCTTAAGGCTGAATCCTGATTTTGCAGAGGCACATTTTAATACAGGGATCATATACCTTGAGAAAGGTTTAATAGAAGATGCGCGCATTGAACTTGAAACAGCGTTGCGGATAAACCCGGATTACAAGAAGGCGCGGCATCTCCTCTCCACCGTTATCTTCAGATAAAAGCACTTCCTGCTTTTCATTTTGTTAGACGCTCTAAATAAATAGTTGACTTTTTTGTGGCTACCTTCAAGGGTTGGCACGTAATTTGCCTTTACAAGGCCATCGCTGTGTGGTAATATTTTTAATATGAAGAAGATAGTGTTTGTGGCTGCCTCCGTATTCCTCTTTTATGTGCTTGCAATCTATTTTAATCAGGAAAAGGACCTGAAGGTCAGGGTCGGTATTGGCAATAACTCTTACATGGATGATGTTACCATTGCCCAGAAAAAGGAAGGTGTGGTCAG
>Ga0209211_10013354_pt1 | contig 10190 bp, 9 predicted proteins | sample RifGroA2_FD_183992 | JGI IMG/M metagenome (GOLD analysis project Ga0209211, IMG submission 183992) | Groundwater microbial communities from Rifle, Colorado, USA - Groundwater A2 (SPAdes) (version 2) | ecosystem: Environmental > Aquatic > Deep subsurface > Groundwater | place: Rifle, Colorado...
AATATTAGTCAGCGCCTTTAAAGACGATTCTCGTCTATAATGGCGCCAGCATAATTGAAAAAATACGCCTGATTTTCAAATCAGGCGTATTTTTTCAAAGTTCTCTATACTTAAAATATTTTTTTATCAACGGCAGAAACTCCTCTAATGTGATTATTGTTATTGCTGATATGCCTTCAATGACCCTGAAAATCTCTTTTTTCTTTTTGGCATCCTTTCCAATGTTGTCAATGTGCCCATGATGGGCATCTCTTTCAAGAACAACAGCAGCCATCATCGTAATCTTATTTCTCATTGTTTTGACCTTTGAGATACAAGACCAACTTAAGAGAGAAGGCGGGTTCTAAGGACCATACCTTATTTTTCGTTCACTGCCAAATATTTTTCTCTACATGCTAAACGTCCCAAATTTCCAATGGTAGATGTTCGCTGATGAGGAGGACTCTTGTGAAATGTTTAGATTTTATCCAAAATTTTATTCAACAACCAAAATATTCTTTTAAGTATAAATCAACTTGATTCCCGCCCTCTGTTCTGTAATCGTTTAAATGTTGGACAAGTTTAGGAGAACCAATTGTTTTGTTTAAGTATCTGAGAAGAGTAACACCATAAAATTTATTTAACAATAAGTTCCTTTCTAAAAAAGATATAAAATAATCCCTAAGAACATCATCCCCCTCTAAAGCAGATCCTACACTTGTAAATATGTGAGCTAATCTATCTTCTAAAAAACCCAATGCTCTTCTTCGATCCTCCAACCCCATATATCTTTTTGTATCTTCCCAAGTTTCATAAAATAATTCTTTTGGTAGGGGTGATCTTCCGTCCACTCCCATAATTGTTAATGTGTAAGTTTATTTTCATCATTGATTTATTTGTACATAAAAACCATTCCATTAGCTACGCAAAACTGTAGGACTTTATATATTCTATCATTTAAGGTATGTGCATAGCACTAAAGAAGACTTCTCAACTCACTAAAGTTATTTTTTCCTTGCAATCTCCATGTCGCGAGAAGAGTCATGATTGTCTCCATAATGGCCGCTCCGTCTTCATTCCGCAGTGTGCCGATTATCTTTTGAATGACCTTCATCTCCCTCAAAGGCTGCTCAAGGATGTATTTTTCCGCAAGCTTTGTTATGCTCATCTGGTATGAAAAAATTATCGATTGAATCGATAATTTTTTCTTTTTTTAAATGTTTTGTTTTGGACAGCTTTGCCTGAATAGTGCCTCTTGCCCGATAAGTCTTAATTCTGCCCGAAAAGTAGTTTATTTTGATTTATAGCCAAAAACCCAAAAAATCAAAGAGAGGAGGGCAACTCAAAAATAGTTGTAAGTGGATTTCGCTAAATCAGCTAATAAGAGATTAGACTTCTGCAAATACTCTACTGCATTAGGCTCTTTTGCTGTTTCTTCCTCCAAGATTTTAAGTAGGCGGGTGTCCATTTTCAAACATAAAGCAAGTTTTATTAATAAATCTTTTTGTCTTTGCCCTATGGGTTCAGCACCAAATCATAAAAAATCTGGATTTAGTAAACCATAATGGGATAAAGAGCAAGACACTTTCCATAAAATTAGATTAAACACTAATTATACAGTTCAGAATTAATTTCTTTATTTATTTGTTCACTCAAGTTTTTAATTTCAACTTCTAATTTGCTTAAATCTTTCAATGAATCGGAATATTTCTTTAAAACATATTTTTGAACATCTTTATCGATTATAGGTATCCTAATATCTGAAATGTGGTCTAAATTAATGTTATTTTTTCCAGAACCAGCCTTCAAAATCATTATCTGTGCCTGACCATAAACAGAATTAATAAATTGTGCTATAAAATCAGGTAAATATTCATTAGAGACCAAAGAAAATCTTATGCAGAAAGAACCAAATGTAAAACCTTCATATTCGTTAGTTATCAAAGCTGATTTTCCTAATGTATGTCCCGTACGTGCAATTAATATATCATTTTCTAGTAATTTTTTCTTTTCTACACATTTAGAAAGATAGGTTTTAGGTTCAAATAATATTCTACCTTCAAAACTCAAATGTTGAACATTTAAAAAACCAATTTCTCCAGAATCTAAAGCAGATTTACTCAAACCATACGAAAACCTTTGTTTATTTATGATTGATTTTAGAGGGATATTATTTTTAGATTCTCTAAATTTCCTAATCCAATCAAATTGAGGATGATTAGCAACAAAATCTATTCTTTCTCTAACATTTTCTAATTCTGAAGGAAGAATATAATAATAATTACTTTTAAATATATTATCATACGATTTTGGATTTTTATTTAATAAATCTCTCATAGGAATATCGAAATTGTTCTTTAATCCTTCCAATTCAATTTCTTTATCAACAAATTTTTTATGAGGAATTTTACATTTTTTTATTATTGATTTTTGTATATCTGTGTTAGGAACTATTACTAAAATTTTTTTAATTTCATCAAGGTTGATATTAGGTTGGTCACTTTCATGTTGTAATTTATGAAAAAATAATTGACCTATCTCGGAATTTAAGTAATACATTAGATATTCTGGAATTATTTCATTTTGATTTAACTCTAAAATAGCTACCGCTTGATTACAGTTACATTCATCCTCTTTGTTATATACTGCACAACGACCAACTGTACCAGCCATAGAAATAAGTAAATCTCCATTTTTTATTTGTGAGTTTTTTAGTTTTTTTTCATGGTCTTCCATTGATATTTTTGGAACGGATTGATAATCAATATCATAAAATCTTATATTTGATGCACCTAGAAAGCATATACCTTCATCTAGATATTTTATACCTTTAGGAGTTCTACCACTTGTTATATTTTTAAGAATAACACTTTCTTTTGCTTCATTACCCATATAGACAATTTTTTTAAATTTAGATTTTTTAATCAACTCATAAATTTTATTAAATTTTGGTGAATTAAAATTTTCATCTAATCTGTCTATATTTTGTTCAATAAAAAGAGGATAATAGGAAGAATTAACCATTTATTTCTCCAGCCTTAAAATAACTTTCAAATTTTTTCCTATTAAAATTTAATCCTTCATAAGAAGTTACAATTGCCTTCTTAAATTCAAAAAATTTGGAAAGGATGTCCTTTCCAGAATCAAATAAATGATTTTCACATACTTTTTTCTTCGTGTTTAATCCAACTTTATCTACATGAGCAAAAAATATTGGTTCAACTTGTAAGGAATCTAGGTCTGCTTTTTTAATAGCATATAGGATGGATGTTTTAGTCATAGTTTTAGAAACTGGTACAAATGCATCTTTAGTTAATGAAATTATTGCCTTGATGTAAAAGTTCTTTTTGATAAATTCTCTAACTTCTTTATAATTATCAGTATTCAAAATTCCTTCATCTAATACTATCAAAACTTTTCCACCTTGCCATTCAATTTTTTCTGAGTTATTTCTGCAATCTTTAAGATAATGTTTACACGCATTTAAGAACAGTCCCCCCCCTTTCATAAGTTTACTACTGACTATATAGTCTGATTCATTATGGTTTATTTTATATTCTAATTCTGATTGGGTTTTCTTTAATTCATTTAGTCTTTCTTTAATTTTTTTTATTTTATTTACATTAATTTGTTTTGTTAATTTTTCAGTATTAATTTTGATATTTTCTATAGCTTTTTCAAGTTTTTCTTTAGTCAAATTTTTTTTAGGAATTACTTCCATCCTCTTTTTCCTAAAATCATCATCATAACGAGAACTATAGTAATCTAAATCTCCCAATGGGGGATTTGTTAAAATTACATCTATTTTCTTGTCTTTATCTATTTGAGTTAATCCATCTTCATCTAGAATATTTGTTTTACCATCACCATGAATGTACATATTCATTTTGGCTAATTTTGCAACGGTAGGGTCAAAATCTGTGCCTAATAATTGCTTTTTTTTAATATTTTCAATTTTATTTTTTTGGTCTCTCATACCCATTGTTTTGTTTACCATATCTTCCATTGAGTGAGTTAAAAATCTTGCAGTGCCACAAGCTGGGTCAAAAACTATATCTTCAGTATCTAGCTCAGCTAGTTTAACCATAAATTTTACAACGTTTTCAGGAGTAAAAAATTGACCTAGTTTAGTATCCTTTCCAGATAATTGACCTAAAACTTCATAAGCAGCACCTAAACCATCTACTTTTGTTGTATAAAATGCGTATGGCTCAAAGGATTCTATAAATTGGGCAATAACAAAATCATCTTCTAGTCTAGTGGCAAGAACATCTTCATTAGAAAAAAGTTTACATGATTTAAGTTCTGCGTCATTTTTTATATCATTAAATAACTTGTGAATAGATTTTTTCTTATCCCTCATATTAACTTGATATTCCCTGAATGTTGAAATTGTAAATCTATTTCTTTGACTTTCCTCCTTTTCCTTTTTTTCCTCATACAATTTAATAAAAACCAAATAGATTACATTCCTGATTGCTCTTTCTCCAGTTGCTATCCCTTCATCACGCAATTTTTGTTCTAACTGTTTAAAACCTGATATTAGTTCTTCAACAACTTTCTGATGTCTTTCTTCTTCTCTTTTCTCTATTTCGTTCTTTAATTGTAAATCTGTACTAAACAGATTCTCATAAAATTCTCTAAGTATACTTTCGTCATCAATAAATTTTACAAAATTATTAAATAAATTTAGCAATTCTTTTAATGGATATTTTTCTTTTGTTGATTCAATCAATTTATTTATTAAAAGTTCAAAAGTTGAAAAGCATACAGGCATTATTTTTTTATCTTTATCTTTGATGTGTGCAAAATTCCAGTCCTTTATAGAATTTATTGTTCTATAATAAGTTTCAGGAGAAACAAAAATAAGAAAACAGTTTTTATTTGAATGATTTTTTATTGTTTCTTCAAAGTGGTCTTTTATTGATTGCCATTCTCTATCTTGACTAGATTTATAAGATTTTGTTATTTCGACATTGATATGCACACCATTGTTATATAATTCTATATCAGATTTTCCAGCAGGAGAATGGGATTGAGTGTTGCTATTGTGAACTATAGTAAACCCTCTTTTTTCTAATGCCCTCTTCAAATCTTGTGTAATAACTTGCTCTATTTCTTTACTTGCATCTAGATTATCATATTTTGTCATTTTTTCTTTTTCTTCTTTTCCAAATCCCAATAAGCACTTTTGCAGTTAGGACAAATTCTCGGCTTTTCTTTTATATCGCCTTCAAGCTCTTCCATGCTCACTCGTGGAATCCATTTATGACTGCAACGAAGGCACTTAAAGGCGTTCACTTCAATCCTGATTTTATACTTTTCGTCCATTTTTACTTTTAAAAGTGTTACTCATATATAAGTCTTTTCTTTTAAAAATACCATTTATAAAAACATCATTTCAATAAATTATTTAGAAAAGAGAGAATTTTATAAGTATACTTATAAAATATTACTTATATAAGTTAAAAATAGAAAGGTTTATATACTTGCTTTACTTTCATAAGTATACGTATAAAAGTAAATAAACAATCAATGAGGTAATAAAAATGGAACAGCAACAAATGGAATTAAGGAAGCAAAGGGGCTACGAGATAGCCAAGACATCAAGGATAGAAAAGACCGATAAAGGCTGGAAAGTGCCTTCACAAAGCGGTGGCGGTCATTATATAGTCATTAGTAACGGCTTTGGGGCTGAATGTAACTGCCCTGACCATGAATTAAGAAAATGCAAATGCAAGAATATCTGGGCGGTAGAATTAATAGTTACCAAGCAGATAGACCAAGATGGCAATGTAACCATAACCAAGACCATAAGGAAAACTTACAGCCAAGATTGGAAAAATTATAATTTGAGCCAACAGCGTGAAAAGGAATTATTTATGAAATTGCTTGCCGATATAACGAACAGGATACAACAACCAGCATATACTTTTGGCAAGCCAGCAAATCCTTTGAGTGATACGATTTATTCAATGGTCTTTAAGGTATATTCAACCTTTTCTGGAAGGAGGTTTTCTACCGACATGAAATCAGCGAAAGAAATCGGCTTTGTTGATAAGAAAATACCTTACAATAGTATGTTTGACTATTTTAAGAAAAAGGAATTAACGCCTTTATTGGCTCAAATAGTAACAATAACAAGTTTGCCCTTAAAGTCAGTAGAGCATGATTTTGCCATTGACAGCACAGGGTTCGGAACTTCAATATTTCAAAGATGGTATAGCTTCAAATATGGCAAAGAGATTAATTCAAGAAGATGGGTTAAGTGCCACTTTATGACAGGCGTTAAAACCAATATTATTCCAAGCGTGAAAATAACTTCTGAATTTGACAATGACAGCCCTGAATTAAAGGAATTGATAGGGAATACCGCAGAACACTTTGATATGGAAGAAGTGTCGGCAGATAAGGCATATTTAAGCAGGGATAATATGAATTTGATAGAGGAAATAGGAGCAATTCCTTTTATTCCATTCAAGAGCAATGCAACAGCAAAGCCAAAAGGCTCTGCAATCTGGAAGAAAATGTTTTATTACTTCCAGCTTAATAACGAGGAGTTTTTAGAGCATTACCATAAGAGAAGCAATGCGGAAAGTAGCGTAATGATGATTAAGTCAAAGTTCGGGGACAGCGTAAGAAGCAGGACATGGACGGCACAGGTTAATGAAGTGCTTTGTAAAGTGATATGCCACAATATAGTCTGTGTAATACACGAAATGTACACATTGGGAATAGAGGCAGATTTTAAGGTTATTTAGAGATGTTTCTTACTATTATCCTATTATAAGGAAGTTTAATTTGCCTTCTCTTTTTCCCTTCTATTTCTGTGCATACTGTCTTGCCATTGGGCTTTCTTAATATATCTAATGTTTTAGTCATTTCAGAAATTCAAAGAATAAGTTATTTATATACTTTTAGGAATGTCTGCTCGAATAGTCAAGAGCCTGCCCGAATAGTATGACTTTTCAGGGACTTATCGGGCAAAGCTGTTTTGGACATTTTTGTTTATTTTTGTTTCAAGCGGGGCGTTAGGTTTATTAGTTGATGAGTTTGATAATTTTTAAAATAAAATATGAAACTTATAAAACCGTATATAACTTATCAAGTTGGACAGTCTCTCTATGGGGGTTCTGTGGATATCGGAGGGCTTGAAAAGCTGCTGGATTCCTCTTTTGGCGTAAGAAATCTTAGGGTTGTTGATGGCTTTTTGTCTCCTGAGTTAGACAGTAATCTTTGCCATTTGGTGAATGCAAAAAGAAATGGCAGCAAGATTTTTGGAATTCCATTTCCTTTTTTCGCGCAGTCTGAAGATGCAGGAGTTCTTATTGGTACTTATGAGACAACTGAAACTGGATTTGAATTTGTTTACTACGATAAAATTGCCGTTGCTCCTGCTTATCAGGGAAATGGGGTGATGAAATCCATGATAAGGAAAAGCAGAAAGGAAATAACAGGCAATGCAGGAAATGATGGAAGTATAATGCCAAGCATTTAGCGATATAGTGACAAAAGTCGGGGAATACTGCATCCACGGATTTGGATTTTTGGATAAGCACAAGCGCCCATTGTTTGAAGATGCTGTGCAAAAATTTAGCGAAGCCGCTTATCTTGTTGCAGCAAAGCCGCCTACGGTGGTTCCCATAAACGCTGATGCCTGCAATTACTTGGCTAGCTCATGAGAAAATTGCTTGTATACTCCAAGAAATGGATAAAATGGGCCCACCCAGATTCGAACTGGGGACCTACACCTCTCTTAATCTCTATAGTTTGTAAGGGTGTCGTCATAACCGCTAGACCATGAGCCCATGGCTTTTGGCTAACAAGCTTAATTTAAAAACATTTTTCTTTTATCTCAAACATTTACCTTATCCTTGCTGAACAGGTATTTTTCAGTAAAAACTTCCAGAACAAAATCTTCGCCTTTTATCCTCAATTTCTGCACATCAATTCTTTTCTCAAGCACCTTAGGCATTTTCACAATTACTGCGAGCATTGCGGCAACCCTTGCAAAAGCATTTGCAAAACTCAGCGTTAAAATATCTTTAAAAATCGCAGCAATCCTCATTCCAATAACATAGGGCAGATAAAGAATAATATTTTTTAATGATAATATCTTAAAAAATGTTGTTAAAAGATTCCTTTCCATCACATAAGTAAGCTTCCATTTCATGCTTTTTTTCGCGGTATGCTGGTGCATGTGGTATAAAACCGCATCCGGAATGTGCATTGCTTTGTATCCCAGCAGCCTTGCCCTCATCCCCAAATCAACATCCTCTGCATAAATAAAATATTCGCTGTCAAAAATATAGCCAAATTTCTCGGCTATTTCTTTCCTTATAAGCCCTATGCCCATGTATGGAATTTCCTTTTTGCAGTCTTTTTCGCACTTGAAATGCCCATTGTAAAAAGACCTTGAAAGCCATGTGCCGCACGATGCCATAGTTTTGTCAAAATAATTCACAACTTTTGGGCATGCTATGCCTGCATTATCATCATTCTCAAGGCATTCAACAAGCTTTTTGATGCATTCTTTCTCTAAAAAAATGTCATTGTTTGTGAAAAAAATGTAATCTCCTTTGCAATGCTTTAATGCTGCATTGATTCCGCTATAGCCCAGATTCTTACTATTTTGGATTAATTTTACATTCCTGAAATTTTTCTTTATAAATTCCGCGCTTCCATCAGCAGAATTATTGTCAACAACAAAAATCTCAATATTTTTGCAGATCTGTTCCTCTAATGCCTTTATCGCTCCACCAATAACTTCTTTGCCGTTGTAATTCACAATAACTGCTGATACCTGAGGCTTCATTTTTGTCCGAAAGAAAGCTTATAATTTGGCATATTCTCAGAAATAACCTTAAGCTCCTTAATCATCTGCTTTATCTTGCCGCTGTCCTTATGCCCCAGCTCGACAGCTTTTTCAAAGCTTTCAAGCGCCAGCTTTGCATTTCCCATTTTGCTGTAGGCAACTCCAAGGTTATAAGCCCCTATGGCATTGGAAGGCTCAATTTTCATGCCTATTTCAAGCACCTTCACAGCCTCCTGATAATTCCCCATTCTCTCATTTACAGCCCCCAAATTATTATATGTGGCAACCTTATAAGCATTAAGCAGAAGCGATTTTGTCAGGTTTCTTTTTGCCTCTTTCAGCATCCCTTTCTTTAAATTGCAGACCCCAAGGCTGAAAAATCCTTCAGCATCTTCCTTAATTCGGAGCATTCTTGTATAATATACGATTGCATTGTCATAATCCTTTGCCTTTTCAGAAGCAACTCCAAGCTCATAAAGCGCCATCCTGTGGCTTTTGTCTGATTTAAGCGCGCTGTTAAAAGCCTCAGCAGAGTCCTTTTCATTGCCGTTCTCCTTCAGCAAAACTCCCAGCTCATAATAAGAATCCGCGCTTGGAGTTTCATCAGCTTTTTTCTTCGCCAATTCAAGATAATATTTTTTCTTACTGGCAGCCAATTCAGGCTCTGCACCCCCGTAATGGTGGACTTTTACATTTGACGTCAGAATCTTCCCATTGGATTTTTTGATGGAATCCTCAACTAATTCATGTACCGCGCCTGAAAAATGATAATCTTTCTTGTTCCTGAAAAGCCTTGCTATCAGCGAAACATAAAATCCCCTGTATCCGTTGTTGAGCCTTTTGTCAATAGCAGGCATGAACCCTGCAATGTTTGATTCATTGGTATAATTTATCTGCGCCATCAAATAGCCGTCTGCATCTTTGCTTTCAACAAGGTTTTTGATTTCCTTAATTCCATCTCCATCCAGGACTTCGTCAGCATCCAAGACAAGAATCCAGTCCTTTGCCGCATTCTTTATACTTTCATTCCTTGCAGCGCTGAAGTCATCATTCCATTTAAAGTCGGAAACCCCGGCGCCGAATTTCCTGGCAATCTGCTTTGTCTTGTCAGAGCTTCCTGTATCCACTACTATTATTTCATCAGCTATTTCCTTGGCTGAATTGAGGCAGTTTGCTATATTTTTCTCCTCATTTTTAGTTATCATGCATAACGATATAGTTTGTTTTGCCATCCTTATTTAGAATTCACAAGGCTTATTTAAAATTATTTAAAAATATAGATAACTTGTATTTGTTTAGCTGATTTCTGAGTTTTTACATCAATTTGTATTCTTCAGTATATAAAAGTATTTATATTAGTTAGCTACATTGTAGCCAATATGAAAGAAACAAAAAT
>Ga0209211_10013355_pt1 | contig 10190 bp, 8 predicted proteins | sample RifGroA2_FD_183992 | JGI IMG/M metagenome (GOLD analysis project Ga0209211, IMG submission 183992) | Groundwater microbial communities from Rifle, Colorado, USA - Groundwater A2 (SPAdes) (version 2) | ecosystem: Environmental > Aquatic > Deep subsurface > Groundwater | place: Rifle, Colorado...
TGACTCATCCCCTTCTCCGTTTGGTGTTTCTCTCTCTGGTGCTACCATATTTCTTAGATTTGGGAAAAGACTATATCAGCTTTGATACTCAAAGTCAAAAATAATTTATTGAGGCAATCCCAGAGCTTTTAGAACAACCTTGAGGCTTTCCTCTGCGTTGTGGTCGAAGGTGTTTATTATTAAATCGTAGTATTTAGGATCCCAATAAACCCAGTTTTGATCATTATTTACGTAAAGCTTTCGATATTTTGCTAGATCCATTTCCTCTCTTAAGTGGATCTCTTCTCTGGCTTTTTCTGAAGGGACGTTGTCCCTGTTCATGATTCTATCAATCCTAATACTTTTTTTATCTTCTCCTTCTTTGTCTTCGCAAATAACTAAAATCTTAAAAACTTCAGGAATTCCCTGAGCCGTAAAACCGGCAAGATGACTTTGGATAATCTCATTTTTTTCATTCTTTAAAATGTATTTGACTCTTTCTTCAAAAGCTTTGTCCAACTCGTCGGGAATTTTATGTTTTTCGCTTATATGAAATCCTTGCTCTTTAGCAAACTTTCTAAATAATTTTCCTCCGTCCAAAACCTTCCAGTGAAGAGTCTTGGCTAAATTGTTGGCAAGAGTGGTTTTTCCGGTTCCAATTCTTCCGGAAATTGTGATATTGCGGATGCCTGAAGCGTCAATTGGTTTATCCATTTTTTAAGACCTCTATTCCTGGGAGTTCTTCACCGGTTAAAAATTCAAGCATGGCTCCTCCACCGGTCGAAACAAAAGAAAATTTAGAAAGTAAATCCTCTTTTTTAAGAAAAGCTACCGTATCTCCCCCACCTACTATAGTATAGGCAGAACAATTTGCTATAGCTTTTGCAATTTCCCGTGTCCCCAAATCAAAACATTTTTCAACTTCTCCCAAAGGCCCATTCCATACAACTGTTTTTGATGAATTGATTACTTGCGTAAAATTTTGAATTGAAACTTCCGTAATGTCCTTATTATCAGAAGTCAAATCGGCAACAAATAAAATTGATTTTTTTCCTACTAAATTTTCGTGTGCGACTTTTGCTAAAACCCCTACGTTTTCTGCTATTTCTCCGCCAACTAATACGTAATCTGCGAACTGATGCATTTTTTCAACCAATGGAAGCTTAGTTTCGATCTTGGCTCCTCCTACTATTATAGTAAGAGGCCGCATTGGTTGTTCAATTATTTTTGAAAGCTCTTCTATTTCTTTTTGCAGATGTAATCCAGCAAAGGAGGGCAAAAATTTAGTAATTCCAACTATTGACGCATGCACTCGGTGGGAAGATGCAAACGCATCGTTGATATAGATGTCAGCCAAACTAGCTAGTTTTTTAGCAAACTCTTGATCATTTTCTTCTTCTCTAGAATCAAACCTCAAATTTTCAAGTAGGATTATATTTGGCCCTACTTTCCAAGCATCAAAATCATTCAACTGGAAATTGGAAATTGCTAATTGAAAATTGTTCGCGTACCAATTTGCAACAACTTTCAAACCATATTTCTCTTCTTTCCTTTCGGGTCTTCCAAGGTGTCCGATAATAACTATTTCTTCGGCATTATCATTGAGAAATTTTAAAGTTTCTAAAGAAGCCTTAAGGCGAGAATCATCGGTTATTTTATGGTCCTCGATTACTACATCTAAATCCGCGCGTAGCAAAACTTTTTTGTCTCGAATATCTGCATCCTGAATTTTTTTAAAATCAAACATTAATTTGTGAACTCCTGACAAAACATTTTGCCGTAAATTCCTCCGTCAATTACACCAATTCCTATACGGCCGAAGTTTTCAGATAAAATATTCTCTCTATGCCCCGGACTTTGCATAAGCCCCTGCATTGCCAAAGATGCATTCGGCGCAAATGCTAGATTTTCTCCTGCATATGTATAATTAATACCATCCTGTCCCATTCGATCAAAGGGGGACTGCCCCTCTGGAGTATAGTGAGAAAAGTATCCTCTATTAAACATATCTATGCAATGTTTCCTTCCTACATCTCTTAGGGAAATATCAAAAACCAGTGTTTTTAGGCCCCTTTTATTTCTTTCCTGGTTTAGGCTTTGAAACATTTCTCTCTCGGATGATTCATCTATTGAAATCTCCTCAGTTTTAAAATTTAAACTAACTCTTTGATTACTCCTTGGCTCAACTGTTAAAAATGTTAATGCGTCTTTTACAGCTCCTCCAAAAACTTTGTTCATTTCTCCTTTTAATCCCTGACTATTTGATATGAGATAGCTTCCTATTCTCGATGAGTGAACGGAAGTTTTTAGAAAAGCTGACAGCGGCAAAGAGGCAATTAAAATAAGGATAAAAGAAACCAAAACAAGACTTGAAAGAAATGAGGGAAGTATGCCTAGGACTTGATTTATTTTTTTATTTCGTTCGAGTTTTTCATTATATTTTTTTACTAAGTGCGATTTCAGAAAAATAAGTCTAAAAATTGAAGCTAAGACAATTTCGGATAAAAATGCCGCTATAAAAAATCCAATCGCTTCAGCAAAACCTCTGGGAATATCGAATGTCTTAACGAGAATATTGCCAAAAAAAGAGTAGTATATTAAAGCCAACGAAAAAGAAAGAATAAAGCTCAAAAAATCAAATGAGGCTTTAAAAAATCCCAGCGTATAACCTTCGAATATATAAACTACAAAAACAAGAAGGATCAGAAGATCGACCCAATTAAGTCCTAAAGGGGTTATAGAAAGTGAGCCTAAGCTTTGGGTTAAATTTGAAAAAAAATCCATTTGTGAAAGATTGTAAGAAGAATTATTCTAATGTATTATATAGACCATGTTCCGATCAGTCAAAAAAAGGAAAGATATTCTAATTAAAATTCTTCCTATAATAATTTTAGCTTCTTTAATCTATATATTTATACTAAAGGATCTTCCTTCCCCTACCAATCTAGAAAGTCCAAATTCTCCACAGTCTACCCAAATTTATGATCGAAAAGGCAGGCTTCTCTATACACTTTATTCAAGTAAAAATAGAACCAATGTGCCGCTTTCAGAAATCCCAATATACGTGCAGACTGCAACAATTGCTTCAGAGGATAAAGATTTTTATCATCATGGAGCAGTAGATTTTAGAGGAATTGCTCGTTCACTTTTCGTAATCACAACCAAAAAACAACTCCAAGGAGGATCTACTCTCACCCAGCAACTCGTAAAAAATAGCCTTTTAACTCCTGAGCGAACAGTACAGCGTAAAATTAAGGAGATAATTTTAGCTTTTGCTACTGAAATTCTTTACTCAAAAAATCAGATTCTTGAGATGTATCTTAATCAAATCCCCTATGGAGGAACCGCTTATGGAATTGAAGCAGCATCTCAAACCTACTTTGGGAAAAATGCCAAAAACCTAACTCTTGCACAGTCTGCTCTTTTGGCTGGTCTTCCTGAAGCACCAACTACCTATTCTCCGCTCGGTTCTCATCCAGAACTTGCAAAAGAAAGACAAAAAACTGTACTTAGAAAAATGTATGAACAGGGTTATATTAAAAAAAGTGAGCATGATAAGGCAATTAAAGAAGTTCTAAAATATGAGAATTTATCAGACAATATTTTAGCGCCGCATTTCGTCTTTTATATTAAGGATGTTTTAGTAAGTCGTTATGGGACTCGTTTTGTCGAAGAGGGTGGCTTAAAAGTAAGAACTACCCTTGATCTAGATATTCAAAAAGTGGCAGAAGCGAGTGTTTCTGCGGAAGTAAATAATATCCCCCCCTCTTACCACGTAACAAATGGCGCAGCTCTAGTTACAAGCCCTGGAACGGGTGAGATTTTAGCAATGGTGGGATCAAAGGATTATTTCGATCCTACAATTGATGGAAATGTAAACGTAACAATAGCCAGAAGACAACCTGGATCATCGATAAAACCAATTAATTACGCCACAGGTCTAATTAAAGGCTACACTGCTGCTACTCCATTTGTCGATAAGGCTATTTGTTTCCCAAATCAGGGAGGCGTTTCCTATTGCCCGAAAAATTATGATGGTAAGTTTCATGGAGTAGTCTCAATGAGAGTGGCGCTTGGAAATTCATTTAATATCCCGGCAGTAAAAATGCTTAAGCTTAATGGAATTGAGGCTATGCTTGCTACGGCAAGTGCTATGGGAATAACAACTTTTAAAGACCCTTCTAATTATGGTTTGTCTCTGACTCTGGGAGGAGGAGAGGTAAGAATGATCGATATGGCAACAAGCTTTGCTGTTTTTGCCAATGGAGGCTATAGAATAGATATAAATCCGATACTTGAAGTTAGGGATTCAAGAGGAAAATTTATTGAAAAAAATAATCCTCCAAGTTCTCCAATTTTCGGCAAAAAAGTAATTCCAGAAGGCGTGGCATTTATCATATCAAGTATTCTTTCTGATAACAGCGCTCGCACAGAAGCATTCGGAGCAAATTCGGAACTCCGAATAGGCAATCAAAAAATTGCAGTAAAAACAGGAACCACAAATGACTATAAAGACAATTGGACAATCGGCTATTCGAAAGATTATTTGGTTGCAGTCTGGGTTGGAAATAATGACAATACTCCCATGTCTGGAGTGGTATCAGGTGTAACTGGCGCAGCTCCAATTTGGCATGAAATCATGGCTAATTTGGTCACAAAAAAGCCAGCTTCGCTCCCGGGACAACCAAGAACGGTCGTAGCTAAGCTTGTTTGTTCAACTTCTGGTCTTTTACCAGGATCTAGCAATAGCTGTCCAACTCGAGTGGAATATTTCTTAAGAGGAACGGAGCCTAAGAAATTTGATCCAGGTAAAAGTGCAATTTTTGTCGATAAAAACACTGGGGACATTGCAGGCAAAGACCAAAAGGAAAATTTAGAAGCCAAGGATGAATATATAGTAACCGATCCGACTGGCGATCGGTATTGTGTCACCTGCCCGCATCCCACCCCCACCCCGACTCCCAACCCTTAATTTTGCCTCTTTTAAACCTATAGCTTTTTTAGTATAATCGCGCCAATTGGAACGAAAATAAACCTAAATGAGGCTAGTTCTTGATATATTAATTTTAATTGCCCGGCTCTTAATCGCTATAGGCGACGGAGTGATTTTTCTGGCAAGCTTCATCGTTACGCTTCCAAAACATCTAAGAAGACGTTCGGAGGTTACAGTTTATCAGATAAAAAAATCAAAAAAGTACTATTTAAAAAGACTTAAATTAGTAAAACTTCCTAAATTTCCTAAAATATCAAAGCCTAGCACCAGCCTTATTAGAAGAAAACGCGGCAGGCCCTATATAATCCCCTTTTATTTTAAGTTTAAGTTTTTTGCGATTGGAACTTTTGTTTCTTTTTTATTTATTTTTCTGCCTTTCTTAACGTTTATTTTTATACAAAGTCTTCCTGACCCAAGACAGTTAATATCACAAGACATTGCTCAAACCACAAAAATTTATGATCGGGACGGCCGCCTCCTTTATCAAATTTATGCTGATCAAAATAGAACTATGATTCCTCTCTCCGAAATTCCAGACAACTTAAAAAAAGCAACAATTGCTTTTGAAGATAAAAATTTTTACCAAACTCCCGGTTTTGATCTTATGGCAATTCTTCGGTCAGCCATTTCAGATTTAAAAGGCGAACCTCTTCAGGGAGGGTCAACAATCACCCAGCAGCTAATTAAAGCAAGACTTCTTTCTCCTGAGCGAAGTATTGAAAGAAAAGTAAAGGAAGTAATTTTATCAGTCTGGGCTGGAAATATTTACAGCAAAAATCAAATACTTGAGATGTATCTTAATCAAGTGCCTTATGGAGGAACTGCCTGGGGAATAGAAGCTGCCTCTCAAACCTATTTCGGAAAACATGCAAAAGATTTGAACCTTGCGGAGTCTGCTTTTCTGGCAGGGCTTCCTCAGGCGCCATCCATTTATTCGCCATATTCCGGAAATCCTACTCGCTGGAAAGTACGACAAAGAGAAGTTCTTAAACGCATGATCGAGACACGTAATATCAGTGAGGAACAGGCAAAAGAAGCAGATAGGGAAATTCTGACTTTTAAACCCCCAAGGAATATACTGCACGCTCCTTATTTTGTTATGTATGTTAAAGACTGGCTTGTCCAAAAATATGGAATAAACATGGTAGAACGGGGAGGACTTAGCGTAGTTACAAGTATTGATTTAAATACTCAAGGTAAGGCTGAGGATATTGTAAGAGAAGAAGTAGAAAATGGTGGACATTTGGGTTTTACAAACGCTGCAACCCTTGTCACAAATCCAAGCAACGGGGATATCTTAGCTATGGTCGGAGGCAGAGATTATTATGATGGGCCTTCGGGAAATTTCAATGTAACAACAGCCTTAAGGCAGCCAGGATCAACTATCAAAGTGGTCACTTACAGCGCCGCTTTAATGAACGGCTTTACAGCAGCAACTCCAATTCTTGATGCTCCAATTAGATTCGACTCGCCTGGAGCCGCGCCCTACATTCCTGTTAATTATGATGGTAAATTTCATGGCAATCTAACAGTTAGACTAGCTCTTGCAAACTCTGTAAATATTCCTGCGATAAAAACACTTAATAAGGTTGGGATACCCACAATGCTTGGTTTAGCTAAAAAAATGGGCATCACAACTTGGGGAAATCCAGAAGATTATGGACTTGCTTTAACTCTAGGCGCTGCAGAAGTTAAGATGACAGACATGGCGACTGTTTTTGGAACACTAGCTAATCAGGGAGAAAGAGTCGATGTAAACCCAATTCTTAAAATAACGGATCATAAAGGAGATATTTTGGAAGAAAAAAAGGGCGTTAAAAGATATCGAGTAATTCCACAAGGTGTCGCTTTTATTATTTCAAATATTTTATCTGACAACAGAGCTAGGTCGATGGAATTTGGTGCTAATTCTCCTCTAGTTATCCCGGGACACACTGTTTCTGTAAAAACAGGAACAACTGATAATAAAAGGGATAACTGGACAATCGGCTATACTCCAAATCTACTTGTTGCAGTCTGGGTGGGGAATAATAATAATGCACCGATGAATCCTGTTTTGGCCTCTGGTATTACAGGCGCTGCTCCTATTTGGAATAGACTAACTTCAAATTTACTTTCAGGAAGTAAAAATCAGCAATTTCTGGTACCACAGGGGCTTGTCCAAAAACCATGCCTAGGTGTTAATGAATACTTTTTGTCAGGAACAGAAAATAGCGTCAGCTGCCGGCCACTCGTTAGAACAAATCCCTCGCCTACTCCAGCGCCTTAAGAAGGTTACTGTACTGAACTTTTGGATCCGCAAGCCACAAGAAACTATTAACACAAAATTTTTCCGCGCCCGCGGCAGCAACTAGCCTGATTGTGTCCGAATTTATGCCACCATCAACTGCAACGGGAATAAAGGTTTTTTGACTTATTTCTTCAATTTTCTCAACAACTCTTGGGTCAAACTCTCTTCCTGATGCGCCCGCTTTAATTGACATTAGAAGAATCTCGTCTAAATCCTCAAATGGAACAGTTATGGAACTTACTTTCGTATCAATATCTAGTGCCAAGCCTACCTCGCCTAAAAGCTGGCCTTTGGCTACAAATTCTTCCTGATCTGCCATTTTTTCAATATGACCTAAAAATCTTTTAAAACCTACTCCAGCGAGCGGATCTAAATATTTTATTGGTTCTGAAACCATTAAATGCGCTTCTAAATTAAAAATGTTGGCAAAACTAAGAAAGGGGGCAGGAGTTAAAAAAGTTTTATTTTCGGCAAAAACCCCATCAATAAAATCTATGTGAACTGTTTTAGAAAGGTTAGAGTAAGTTTTAAGTTTTTTTTCAATTTCAGAAAAGTCTTCTTCCAAAATTGCGGGGATTATTTCCACTATTTTCCTATTATAACTAATGCGTCTGTCGAAAATGAAGAGGAGAGATCAGCCGATGTAGTTCCTACGTTATATTTCTCGGAGAGATCACTTTCCAAAAGATCAAGATATTCAGAGCTATCTTCTTTAATTTGAATGGTAACATCCTGATAATCAAAATTGTCGGCATTTCCGGTACTAGAAATTGTATATCCTTTTTCTGTTAAAAAGTCTGAAGCTGTCTTAGCAACTCCAGCTTCACCGCTTCCATTTTGAATTGTTATACTTAAATTTCCTTGATCGAGGCCGGGCGCTGGAGATGGTGTTCCTTCAGGCGTTACTGTTGTATTTATCGTTTCGGGAGCGGGCGTAGGAATTATTGCATTTTCACCTGATGAATTTAAAAATCTAAAAAGGCTGACGAGAAGAAGTATTATTAAAACTCCGACAACTATAAGAATACCAATTCTTTTATAATTTCTTGTCTTTTTTATTACGGAAGTATCCTGATAATCTACTCCATCCATACCTGCCAAAAAACTCATTTTGGAATATAACACATGTCCCGAGTTTTGGCAAATACTGTATAATTGAAAGACCGATGAAAAAAATTTTTTTTGCGATTTTTGTAGTTGTATTCGCAGTTTTTCTTGGTTTTTCGGGGCGAATCGTTTTCTCTGACGAACTTGATGATATAACAAAACAGATTAATGATTTAACAACAGCTCTTAATCAATCAAAAGCAGCAACTGCGCCTTTAGAAACTCAGTTAAACAGTATAAAAGCAAGGGTATCTCAAATAGAAGTAGAGGTAGCGACTAAAAAGAAAGATATTGAACAAGGATATAAAAATCTTGAAAAACAGCAGAAAATATTAAATCTTGCGATAAGAGCCTACTATATTAAAAGCTACTATAACTCCCCCATTCTTATTCTTCTCTCTTCAGGAGAAGCTACTAAGATTACCCAAGTTTTGGCTTATCAAAAAGCTGCAGCGGACCAGGATAAACAAATAATTACGAGTATTGCGCTGACAATTCAGGGACTTGAGCGTAAAAAGGCAGAATTGGAAAGTGAAGAAAGTCGTCTTGCTGTAATCAAAGCGGATTTGGATAAAATTGTCGGAAACGCTAAGTCCTATCAAAGTGAATTAAGCGGCAAAATAGCAGCGCTTTCTGCCCGTCAGCAACAGATTTTAAGTCAAAGACTCGCGAGTTTAAATATTCCATTAACTGCTTATACTACTCAAGGCGGGTGCTCAAGCGATATTGGGAAAAGCCCTGGATTTGGAAGCGCTTTTGGTTTTTTCACTTATGGAGTCCCTAATCGAGTTGGCTTAAACCAATATGGCGCTTTTGGGCGTGCAAAATCTGGACAAGATTACAATACAATTCTACGCGCCTATTATAACTTCGATGGTTTAGAGAGTAGAGATGCCCAAATAAATGTGGAAGGCTACACTAGCTACTCCTTAGAAGAATACGTAAAGCGAGTTTACGAAGTTCCCGATTCGTGGGGGGCTCAGGGAGGAATGGAAGCTCTAAAGGCTCAGGCAATAGCCGCTAGATCCTATGCCTTGGCGTATACCAATAATGGTTCGGGATCCATCTGTACCACCGAATCATGTCAAGTATTTAAGCCTGATCCTAAAGGAGGAAATTGGGATCAAGCAGTTAGTCAAACAGCAAACCAGGTCATGATTCAAGGTGGACAACCAATAAAAGCTTGGTTTTCTTCAACTCATGGTGGTTACATTCATTCTTCTTCTGAGATAGGTTGGTCTGCAACGAGCTGGACCAAGAGCGCCCAAGATACATCAGGAGGGGTGGGAGGCTTCGGAGATCTAAATAATAATGCATATGACAAAGATAGTCCTTGGTTTTATTGCGACTGGGGTAGTCGTTCTCAATATAACGGGACAGCATGGCTTCAAAGCAGCGAGGTGGCAGATATTGCGAATGTTTTGATGTTGGTACAAAGAGACAACGGAACTAAAGAACATTTATATCAGACCGATAAATCAAATCCTGCAGGAACAGATACCTGGGACGCGGAACGCGTTAAACAAGAACTTAGAGCAAGAGGTGGATCTCCTTTTAGTTCTGCTTCGAATGTTTCAATTGGGGCGGATTTTGGAGGCGGAAATACTAATTCAGTTACGATTTCTGGAGACGCTGGTTCGCAGACTTTTTCCGGATCTGACTTCAAAGCCTACTTTAATCTTAGAGCTCCAGCCAATATTCAAATCGTCGGACCCCTCTTTAATGTTGAAAAAATGTAGCAAATAAACTATCATTCCCCAAAAGGAATTTATTGTGCCTGACTTATTTGTAGCTGAACATAAAAAAACTGAAAAAGCTGAA
>Ga0209211_10013356_pt1 | contig 10189 bp, 11 predicted proteins | sample RifGroA2_FD_183992 | JGI IMG/M metagenome (GOLD analysis project Ga0209211, IMG submission 183992) | Groundwater microbial communities from Rifle, Colorado, USA - Groundwater A2 (SPAdes) (version 2) | ecosystem: Environmental > Aquatic > Deep subsurface > Groundwater | place: Rifle, Colorado...
GGCTTCGACAGGCTCAGGACAGGCGGGTGTTTCAATTGTCGGCACCGGTAATGCACTCGACAACGTCATCATCGGCAATGACGGAGCAAACATGTTGTTCGGGCTGGATGGCAACGATACCTTGCAGGGCAATGCCGCTGGCGACATTCTTCAGGGCGGGGACGGCAACGATATTTTGCGTGACAACGGCGGCAATAACCTGCTGGATGGCGGAAGCGGCAATGACAGTCTCACGGGCAATGCCGGAAACGAGCTTTTTGCGGGCGGTCGAGGAAGCGATACCATCCGTACCGGCGACGGTGCGGATATCATTGTCTTCAACCGGGGCGATGGGCGCGACACAGTCTATGGCGGGATCGGCACCGACAATACCCTGAGCCTTGGCGGTAATATCCGCTATAAGGATATCGAGCTGTCCAAAGTGGATGAGGATCTGGTGCTGGAGATGGACGACGGCGACCAGATTACGTTCAAGGACTGGTACGAGACTGACGCCAACTACAAGAGCGTGCTCAATCTGCAAATAGTGACCGATGCAATGGCAGGATTTAACGCGGGTTCTTCCGATCCGTTGCTGAACCAGTCTGTGCAACAATTCGACTTTACGGCTATCGTCAACGCATTCGATCAGGCTCGCGGCAATAAATCCGGTGAAGGCTCATTCAGGCATTGGAGCGTGATGAATACCTTGCTCGATGCGCACTTGGCGGCAAACGACTCGGCGGCTCTGGGCGGCGATCTGGCCTATCAGTATGGAAAGAATGGCACCATGGCCGGGTTCAGCCAAACAGCGGCGCAGACAATTATCGGCGCGGCTCAGTTTGGCAACCAGGCGCAGGCTATTGGGCAGTTGCCGACAATTGGCGCCGAGGTGGCACGCCTCGGTTGAATCTGAATCTGCCATTCCGCCAAGCGAGTATGGTTAGTTAACTTAATGGAAGGATAGTTGTATGAACAAAAAAGTAAATGTTACAGATGGCATCGACAAATCCGGCAAGCCAAAAGGAACAAGAAAGGTAAAACAGCCAACACCTGAATTGCCGGGCCAGGCTCCCCGGAATGAAGGCGCAGATGCGGCATCGCAGCCCGGGCTGAAAGAAGCGCAAAACTCCCTTTCCAAGCTGCCCATCATGGGGCCGGCACTTTGGCTTTATGCGCGCGATCCCTTGAAGAAATTTATGTTCATGGCCGACATCGACTGGGCGCTCCTGCCGCCCGTCATTCTGGATCAATGCCGCCTTTATACCAAGGACGGCATCCCGTTTGCATTTTTCACATGGGCGCTGGTGAACGATGCGGTCGATCAACGCTTGCGTTCCGGCACGCCGCGCATCGCCCCGCACGAGTGGCAATCCGGCCAACACCTCTGGCTGATCGACGTGGTAACTCCGTTCGGCAAAACAGAAGAAATGATCGATGAGCTGCGCAACGTGCAGTTCCCCAACCTGAAAATTAGCGCCCTTTTGCCCGATCCGCAGCAAGGCAACCAGATTAAGCTGCGGGAATGGATGCCCGGCAAATAGTGACAGTGAGCGACTAAATCCGTTTATCTTTCAAAACAGCAATAACCAGTAGGGCGCATGGAATGCACCCTATGATTTCATTTTTGATTAGCTCATCCTACGGCTCCTGGTTATACATACGTGGATTATTAAAACGGTGGGCAATTTGCCCATCCTGTGGTGCTCTGTCCGCAATAAAACACGTCTGTAGCGCGGAATGGCAACAAGAACGGGGGAAGGAACCGCAAAAGCTTTGTGCGACAAGCAGGAATCTTGAGAAAAACAGGGAACGGGAACACCAAATAACTGCTGGAAAGGCAAAAAATGAAGAAATTACCACATGAAATAGTGCGACGGGCGTACGGACGGGGCACCTGCGCATGCAGTTCATTGACTGACTGTACTTATTGGGGTTGAGCAATAGGGGCATTCAAGGGTAGAATGCGGCACTTTTTTTAGGAGAGCAAAACCAATGGCTATTACTGCCGCGCAAAAAGCGCAAATCGTTACCGACTTTCAACGTGCCAAGAGCGACACGGGTTCCCCAGAAGTGCAGGTGGCCTTGATCACTGCACGCATCGCTTATTTGACCCAGCATTTCAAAGACAACACCAAGGATCATCACTCCCGCCGCGGCCTGCTGCGCCTGGTTAGCCGCCGCCGCAAGTTGCTCGATTACCTCAAGAGCAAGAATGACGCGGGCTATCGCGCGCTGATCCAACGCCTGGAAATCCGTAAGTAACAGGTTTGTATCCAGCGGGCCGCTTATGCGGCCCGTGTTGTTTTGCCTTGTCACAACGTCTGGCGCGATTGTGCGTCATGCCATCCACATGAGAGGTCTATCTTGAGTCACTATAAAAAAACATTAGCATACGGCAATCATCAACTCACGCTGGAAACCGGCGAAATCGCGCGCCAAGCCAGCGGTGCGGTGATGGTCAGCCTGGGCGACACCATGGTGCTGGTCACGGTGGTCGGCAGGAAAGATGCCAAGCCTGATCAGGATTTTTTCCCGCTCACTGTGGATTATCAGGAAAAAACTTATGCTGCGGGCAAGATCCCCGGCAGTTTCTTCAAGCGCGAAGGCCGTCCGAGCGAGAAGGAAATCCTGACTTGCCGTTTGATCGATCGTCCGTTGCGCCCTCTGTTCCCGGAAAGTTTTTACAACGAAGTACAGATCGTCGCCACGGTGATGTCTTCGGATAGCGAGATCGATTCCGATATTCCTGCGATGATCGGCGCTTCTGCCGCGCTGGCATTGTCCGGAATTCCGTTCGATGGCCCGATCGCCGCAGCGCGCGTGGGTTATGCCAACGGCCAGTACCTGCTCAACCCGACCGCGACGGAATTGTTGACTTCGCAAATGGATCTGGTGGTCGCCGGCACCGATCGTGCCGTGCAGATGGTTGAATCCGAAGCGCAGCAGTTATCTGAAGAGATCATGCTGGGCGCGGTGATGTTCGGCCACGAGCAGATGCAAGTAGTGATTCAGGCGATCAATGAAATGACCGATGCAGTCGGCGCGCCCGCCTGGGATTGGGCTGCACCTGCCAAGGATGAAGCGCTGATCGCCAAGATCGCCGAACTGGCCGATGCTCCGCTGCAACAGGCCTATGCGATCCGTTCCAAGCAAGCGCGCACCGATGCGGTGAATGCGATTCGCGACAAGGTGATTGCCGCCATCATCACACCCGAAAACGCCGGACTGAAGAATCACGTCAACGACCTGTTCAGTGCGCTGGAAGCCAAAATTGTGCGCGGGCAAATCCTGAGCGGCGAACCGCGCATCGATGGCCGCGACACCCGTACCGTGCGCCAGATCACCATCCGCAACGGCGTATTGCCGCGCACTCACGGTTCCTCGCTGTTCACCCGAGGTGAAACGCAGGCCATCGTGGTGGCGACCCTGGGCAGCATGCGCGATTCCCAGAAAATCGACGCACTGCAAGGCGAATATATCGACCGCCGTTTCATGCTGCACTACAATTTCCCGCCGTATTCCACCGGTGAAACCGGCCGTGTGGGCACGCCAAAGCGCCGCGAAATCGGCCATGGCCGTCTGGCCAAGCGCGCGCTGGCTGCCGTGTTGCCCAGCGAAGAAGACTTCGGCTATGCGATCCGCGTGGTGTCGGAAATAACCGAATCGAACGGTTCAAGCTCGATGGCTTCGGTATGCGGCGGCTGCTTGTCGTTGCTGGATGCCGGTGTACCGCTCAAGGCGCATGTGGCGGGTATCGCGATGGGCCTGATCAAGGAAGGCAATCGCTTTGCGGTGCTGACCGATATTCTCGGCGATGAAGATCACCTGGGCGATATGGACTTCAAGGTGGCCGGCAGCGAAACCGGTATCACCGCGCTGCAAATGGACATCAAGATCAACGGCATCACCCGCGACATCATGCAGGCTGCGTTGACCCAGGCCCGCGAAGGCCGTATGCACATACTCGGCCTGATGAAGCAATCCATGCCGGAGGCGCGTACCGAAGTTTCCGAATTTGCGCCGCGCATGATCAAGATGAAGATCAATCCGGAAAAAATCCGTGATGTGATCGGCAAGGGCGGGGCGGTCATCCGTGCTCTGACCGAAGAAACCGGCACGACCATCGACATCGACGACAGCGGCAACATTACTATTGCCTGTGTGAGCGGTGAGGCGGGTGAATTGGCCAGAAAGCGCATCGAAGATATCGTGGCGGACGTCGAAGTCGGCAAGATTTATGAAGGCCCGGTGGTCAAGTTGCTTGATTTCGGCGCGCTGGTAAATGTGTTGCCGGGCAAGGACGGCTTGCTGCATATTTCCCAAATCGCCCATGAGCGCGTCAACAGCGTGTCGGATCACCTCAAGGAAGGCCAGATCGTGCGCGTGAAGGTGCTGGAAGTGGACGATAAGGGACGCATGAAGCTGAGCATGAAAGTGTTGCTGCCTGCACCGGAAGCCGCTCCGGCTACCGTTGCCGAATAAGTTGTTCCTTCATTGAAAAAGCCCCGCCAGTTCTGGCGGGGCTTTTTTGTTTCGATTCAATTCAGAAGGTTAAGTCAGAAGGTCAAGGTAGGTAGGGCGCGATTTATCGTGCCCTTTTTCTGATGCAACAATAAATCAGGGCGCGATAAATCGCGCCCCTACAATATTCCACTTTTATTTCGCGATCTGTTTCTCGCGGATCTCGTCCAGAGTCTTGCAGTCGATGCACAGGGTGGCGGTCGGCCTTGCTTCAAGGCGGTTCAGGCCGATTTCGATACCACAATTATCGCAGTAGCCGTAATCGTCCGCGTCAATCTTGGCGAGCATCTCATTGATTTTCTTGATGAGTTTGCGTTCGCGGTCGCGGTTGCGCAGTTCCAGGCCCATATCCGATTCCTGCGTGGCGCGGTCATTCGGGTCGGCAAATACCGTTGCCTCATCCTGCATGGTATGTACGGTACGATCGATGTCCTCACCCAGGCCGGCTTTGATGTCGTTCAAGATTTGGCGGAAATGGTCGAGTTGCTTGGGATTCATGTACTCCTCGCCCTTCTTGGCTTTGTAAGGAGCAACGGGTTTGTGTGGCTGTACCGGCATTACATTTCTCCAACGCGATAAAAATTAAAGTTCGCTTTAATACCAGAAAGCGCCCGTTCATGCAAATAAATAAGGCCCAGAATAAGGTCAGGAAGCCGTCTAACCGGCTGCCAGCAATAGAAACAGGCTCGGGCGTTTATTCAGTTGCGGCATAGGTTGCGATTTCCATTTGGCGATGGAACGCGTCCGGATCGATTCGCCGGGCAGGGTAAGGTCGGTAGCGACGCACAGCAGCGTCTGCGGGCGGCAGTGGGCGAGCAAGGCGCCGAACATCTTTTCATTGCGGTACGGCGTTTCGATAAACAACTGGGTCTGCTTGCGCCTTGCCGATTCGGCTTCCAGCGCCGCGATCGCCTTGCTTCGTTCCGCCTCTCCGATGGGCAGGTAGCCGTGAAAGGCGAAGCACTGGCCGTTCAGGCCGGAAGCCATCAATGCCAGCAAAATGGAGGAGGGGCCGACCAGCGGCACGACCCGGATGCCGTTGCGGTGCGCCAGATCGACCAGATCCGCGCCCGGATCGGCGATGCCCGGGCAACCCGCTTCGGAAATGATGCCGACATCTTCTCCGGCCAGCAGCGGTGCGAGCAACTCCGCTAAATCCTCAGGGACGGTGTGCTCGTTGAGCGTGGCGAAATGCAACGACTGGATCGGCTGTTCGGGTTTGAGCGCGGAAAGGAACTGGCGCGCGGTCTTGGGTTGTTCCACCACGAAATGCCGCAGCTTGCGCGCGATGTCGATGACGTGTTGCGGTAGCACCTGCACGGCAGGGGTATCGCCCAGCGTGCAGGGAATCAGGTAAAGCGTGCCAGATATATTGGCTGTGGGTGTATGGGTCATATGAGTCAAAACAATTTGACGTTTTCGCGGCGCAGCATATCGCATAGCAGAATCAGCGGCAGGCCGATCAGCGCATTGGGGTCATCGCCGGTCATTTTGCTCATCAGCGCGATGCCCAGCCCCTCGGATTTTGCGCTGCCGGCGCAGTGATAGGGTTGCTCTTTGAGCAGATAGCCCTCGATCTCGGCATCGCTGAGGTCGCGCAGCGTGACGTGATTTTCCGCGACTTCGGTCTGCATATTGCCGGTTTTGCTGTTTAGCAACGCCACCGCAGTGTAGAAACAGGTGGTCTTGCCGCGCATGGCGCGCAGTTGGTTGACCGCATTGTCGTGGGTGAGCGGCTTGCCGAGTTGCCGGCCTTCCAGCAGCGCGACCTGGTCGGAGCCGATAATCAGCGCATCGGGGTATTTGGCCGCCACGGCACGGGCTTTTTCCTGTGCGAGGCGCATTGAGGTGGTGCACGCCGATTCGCCCGGCAGGGTTGTTTCGTCCACGTTAGGTGCGGCGGTCTCAAAAGGGAGTTGCAGCCGTTTGAGGAGTTCACTGCGGTAAATGGAGGTGGAGGCAAGGACAAGCAACTGAGAATTCAACGATATTCCTTAGGATTTTTGACAGAGTGCGGCGAAAAATATATCATGCGCGCCTCATGTACGCACGACCTTTCATCGATAGTCTGGATTTTGCCAGAAATGGCCAGCAAATCAGCGGTGAAGTGCCGGTTGCGGAGCTGCCGCGTTTGCGGGATGTACTGGAAAATATGCAGGGAGTCTTGCGTTATTCGGTGCAAGGCGGAGTGGATAAGCTGGGCCACCATTTTCTGGATGTCAGCATAGCCGGGAACAGCCGGTTGCGTTGCCAGCGTTGCCTGGGTGCCATGGAGCATGCGGTGCGGATCGATACGCGGCTGTTGTTGCGCGATCAGGCCAGTCTGGATGCGCTGGACGACAACGTTGCAGGCGGCGAGGAAGAAGAATTCGATAGCATTCTGGCGGATACGCATCTGGATGTGCTGGACTTGCTGGAAGAAGAGATTTTGTTAAGCCTGCCAATCGCGCCCAAACATGAATTGGGCGCTTGCCAGGCGGCAGGTGGCGGAAATAAGCATGAGGAAGAAAAAAATCCTTTTGCTGTTTTAGCGAAATTGAAGCGTAATGCGTAATTGATCGGTTTTATTCAGGGTTTTATTTAAGGTTTCATTTAGGAGGCAACATGGCAGTTCAACAGAACAAAAAATCCCCATCCAAGCGCGGCATGCACCGCGCCCACGATTTTTTGACCAACCCGGCGACAGCGATTGAGCCGACCACGGGCGAAAATCATTTGCGTCACCACATCAGCCCAAGCGGCTTTTACCGTGGCAAAAAGGTAGTCAAGATCAAGGGCGAGTAAGCTCTTAAGCTACGCAGCCGGCCATCATGGCCGGCTGCGTTTTCTTTTCTATTCCTGTTTTTTTCTACCAAGGGATCGCTTAGTGGACGTCACATTGGCCATAGACGCAATGGGAGGCGACCATGGCACGACGGTCACCGTCCGCGCCGCAGTCGATTATCTGAAGCATTACCCCGGCGATACCATCATTCTGGTGGGTATCCCCGATGCCATCGAATCCGAACTGCGCACCCTGGGCGTGCAGGCGAGTGCCCATTTGCGCATTCATCCCGCCAGCGAAGTGGTGGGGATGGACGAGTCGCCGCAATCCGTGCTGCGCGGCAAAAAGGATTCCTCGATGCGCGTCAGCATCAACCTGGTCAAGAGCGGCGAGGCGCTGGCTTGCGTCAGCGCAGGCAATACCGGCGCGCTGATGGCGACGGCACGCTACGTGCTGAAAACCATCCCGGGCATCGACCGCCCCGCGATCGCCTCGTATCTGCCGACTAAAAAAGGCCAGATATGCATGCTCGACCTGGGTGCGAACACCGATTGCTCCGCCGAACATTTGCTGCAATTCGCGCTGATGGGTTCCACGCTGGTTACCGCGCTGGAGCACAAACCCAACCCCAGCGTCGGCCTGCTGAATATCGGCAGCGAAGACATCAAGGGCAACGAGGTAGTCAAACAGGCCGCTGAATTGTTGCGCGCCAGCGACCTGAATTTCTACGGCAACGTCGAAGGCAATGACATCTTCAAGGGCACCACCGACGTCGTGGTGTGCGACGGTTTCGTCGGCAATGTCGCGCTCAAGACCACCGAAGGACTGGCGCAGATGCTGGGGGGGTTCCTGCGCGAAGAATTCAGCCGCAACCTATTCACCAAGTTCGCCGCAGTGGTGGCGATGCCGGTGCTCAAGGCCTTCAAGCACCGGGTCGATCATCGCCGCTACAACGGTGCGAGTTTTCTCGGCCTGAAGGGCATCGTGGTGAAGAGCCACGGTTCGGCGGATGCCTACGGCTTCCGTTGCGCCATCGAGCGCGCCGCCGAGGAGGCGCGCGAGGGCATGCTGCGGCATATCAGCGAGCATATCGAGAAATGGCATCACGAGCGTCAAAACACAGCGCAAGGAGCGGTCTGATGTATTCAAGAATAATCGGCACCGGCAGTTATCTGCCCGCCAAGACGCTGACTAATTTCGACCTGGAAAAGATCGTCGAAACTTCGCATGACTGGATCGTAACGCGCAGCGGCATCGTCGAGCGGCACTTCGCGGCGGACGACGAGATGACCAGCGATCTTGCCTTGCACGCCAGCCGCCGCGCCATTGAGGCAGCGGGGATCAGCGCGGACCAGATCGACCTGGTGATCGTTGCTACCACCTCGCCGGACAAGATGTTCCCCAGCACCGCCTGTATCCTGCAAGACAAGCTCGGCATCAGGAATTGCGGCGCGGCATTCGACATGCAGGCGGTATGCGGCGGCTTCGTCTACGCGCTGAACACCGCCGATCTGTACATACGCGGCGGGCAGGCCAAAACCGTGCTGGTGGTCGGCGCGGAAGTGCTGTCACGCATGCTGGACTGGAATGACCGCACCACCTGCGTGCTGTTCGGCGACGGTGCTGGCGCGGTGGTGCTGCAAGCCAGCGAGACGCCGGGTATCGTCGCCAGCAAACTGCACGCCGATGGCAGCCACCGCGACATGCTGAAGGCCGATGGCACCATCCGCAACGGTGAAGTGCAGGGCGACCCGTTCATCAAGATGGATGGCAAGGCGGTGTTCAAGTTTGCCGTCAAGGTGTTGAGCGAAGTGGTCGAGGAGGTGCTGGAAGAAAACAACCTGCAAGGCTCGGACATTGCCTGGCTGGTGCCGCACCAGGCCAACATCCGCATTATGGAAGCCACCGCGAAAAAGCTCGGCTTGAGCATGGATAACGTGGTGGTCACCGTCGCCCATCACGGCAACACCTCGGCGGCCTCGATCCCGCTGGCGCTGGACACCGCCGTGCGCGACGGGCGCATCAAGGCCGGGCAGAACATCCTGCTGGAAGCCGTGGGTGGCGGGTTTACCTGGGGCGCGGTGCTGATACGCTGGTGAAACAGTCGCTAGACGTTAGCCGCTAGTCGTTAGTTAAACCGGATTCTCAACTAACGACTAACGACTACCAACTAACGACTGCTTTAAACATGACTAAATTCGCATTCGTATTTCCAGGCCAAGGCTCGCAATCGCGCGGCATGATGAACGGCTACGCCGATTTTCCCGCAGTGCGTAACACCTTCGCCGAAGCCTCCGAGGTATTGAAACAAGACCTGTGGCAACTGGTCGCCGAAGGCAGCGACGCCGACCTGAACGCCACCGTGAACACCCAGCCGATCATGCTCACCGCAGGCGTGGCGGTGTACCGCGCCTGGCAGTCGCAGGGCGGCGCAACTCCAGCGATGCTGGCGGGGCACAGCCTGGGCGAATACACCGCGCTGGTCGCCGCTAGCGTGCTGAGTTTTGCCGATGCGCTGCCGCTGGTACGTTACCGCGCGCAATGCATGCAGCAGGCCGTGCCGGAAGGGGTGGGCGGCATCGCCGCAATCCTCGGCCTGGATGACGACACGGTGCGCGCGGTGTGCAGCGAAGCGGCACAAGGCGAGGTGCTGGAAGCGGTGAATTACAACTCTCCCGCTCAGGTGGTGATCGCCGGCAACCGCGCGGCGGTGGAGCGCGGCATGGAACTGGCCAAGGCCAAAGGCGCGAAGCGCGCCATCATGCTGCCGATGAGCGTGCCGTCGCACTGCCGCTTGCTGAAAGGCGCGGCGGAACAGTTGCGCGGCTATCTCGCCGATGTCGCGGTGCAGGCGCCCATCATTCCGGTATTGCACAATGCCGATGTTGCGGCTTACAGTGACGGCGCGGCGATCAAGGACGC
>Ga0209211_10013358_pt1 | contig 10187 bp, 12 predicted proteins | sample RifGroA2_FD_183992 | JGI IMG/M metagenome (GOLD analysis project Ga0209211, IMG submission 183992) | Groundwater microbial communities from Rifle, Colorado, USA - Groundwater A2 (SPAdes) (version 2) | ecosystem: Environmental > Aquatic > Deep subsurface > Groundwater | place: Rifle, Colorado...
AATCCCGCATTGCCCCGCCTACAGCGGGGCTTTTTTACTCTCCTTTTTCGTCTCCCTCCCCACAACCGCCACAAGCTCCGCACGCGTCAGAATTGGGGTCAAATTCATGCCCTGTTTCAATTTCTGCTTCTCCTTCTTTTTTTTCTTGTTCTTCGTTTGTCATGTTTTTATAAGACATTATTAATTCTAATATCCTTTATTTATACAACTCTGTCTATAAAAGTCAAAAACGGAGACGGGTTTTACCCATCTCCGTTTTAAAAAAACCATCAACCGTGTTAACCATTATATCTCATGCTTTGGTTTATTTGTGTTGGCAAACTTTTTACCACAGCAGTCCTTCTTATTGTTGACGAAGAAAATACTCCCGATTCTCCGCAACCGTTTTCATTGTCCCCATACATCATCTTTTCATTTAAACCTTTTTTTGTTTCTAGTTTTATATCATCAACCATAAGACAAACATCTTCTTCTGTTTTTCCGTGGTTTTTAATCACATGTCCAAGTGTGTAGCGGATATAATCTTTTGCTACTTTTTCTGGTAATAAAATATGCTTTTTGATTTTAATGAAAAGGAAGGCTCTTTCTCCCTTCCTTATATCATTTAAAATCGTGCCCCACGCCCTTTTTATCCCATGCTCTTTGAAAAAGGCGGATAATTCTGCCGATGACCATCCGGCATCAAAAAGCATCTTCTTTAATCCTTGATTATAATTCATTACCATTTTTTACACCCCCATTAAAAAAGGTTAAACGAAAACTCTTAACAATTATTCATCTTTCAAAAAACAAAGCTTGTCAATAATAAAGCACATTATTAAAAAAATGTCCACAACTTGCTTCATTATTCATTATTCATTATTCTTAATTTATGATTATCTTAGGCATTGATCCCGGTTTTGAACGAATGGGTTGCGCAATTTTGGAAAAAAGTTCGTCCGGAGAAAAACTTCTCTTTTCTTCTTGCCTTATTTCACAAAGAACGGACCCGCACGAAAAAAGATTGCTTGATTTGTATTTGGGCTTAAAGAAAGTGATTAAAGAATATTCGCCAAACATAATGGCGATAGAAAAATTATTCTTTTCCAGCAATCAAAAAACGGCCATAAAAGTGGCTGAAGCAAGGGGCGTGGCAATGCTCATTGCCGCCGAGAATAATTTAAAAGTTGTTGAGTTTACCCCTTTGGAAGTTAAAATGGCAATGACCGGCTACGGCAAAGCGGAAAAAGATCAGGTTAGAAAGATGGTCTTGGCTATTTTGAAAATAAACGGCGACCAAAAACTGGATGATGAAGTTGACGCCATTGCCATAGCCTTAACTTGCCCGCTTCGTCAAAATACTTAAGCGAGTTAAGACAATCAAAAAACTATCCACAGTGGATAATTGCGCCATCTTTACATTTTTTTTATACTTGCTACAAATATAATGTCCTTAAATTAGCATCCTATTAAAAGTGGTCGTAGGGACACTTGCTTTGTTGAAAAACAAGCTTTATTAAAAGATAATCAAACAAGAAAAATGGAAGACACTATAAGAGCCGGCGCTCTATCCCACCCAGACTCGGCGAGGCTGGTAATAGGCGATGAAGAAGAAACAAGTAGCGATGATGAGTTTGACCCAAACGAAACTTCCGACGAAGAAGAGAGTGAGGACGAAGATCTTAGTTTGGATAGTTTTGAAAACTAAAAAAGCACTTAAAAAAACCTTTGGTTGTCGCCAAAGGTTTTTTTAATTACTTTTTTTGATATAATAAACCGATATGCTTATAAAAATTAAACACAAAAAACTTATCAAGATATTGTTGGGGGTATTGTTTTTTTTGTTCATTTTTTTTGTTTTTGCCGGAGTTGTTGTCGTTTTTTGGATTGCCACGCTAAAAATTCCAGACGCTCAATCGCTAAGCGACATTAAAACAGCTCAATCAACAAAAATATACGACCGCACGGGGAAAATCATTCTCTGGGATATTCACAACGACATCCAAAGAACCGTGGTGCCGTTGGAAAAAATTTCAAGACACCTTAAAAATGCCACAGTGGCTATTGAAGACTCTTCTTTTTATCAACATCACGGCATAGACATACCAGGCATATTAAGGGCTATTTTTGTAAATCTAAAATCGGGACACTTGAGTCAAGGCGGTTCAACAATCAGCCAACAGTTGGTAAAAAACACACTCCTTACAACAGATAAAACATTCGCCAGGAAAATAAAAGAAATAATTTTAACACTTAAAATAGAAAAAAAACTCTCTAAAGATAAAATTCTTGAACTTTATTTAAACGAAGTGCCTTATGGTGGAAGCAGTTATGGAATTGAAACGGCAAGCAGGAATTTTTTCGGCAAAAACGCTTCCGATATTGATTTGGCCGAAGCTTCATATTTGGCCAGTCTTACAAAAGCCCCTACTTATTACTCTCCTTACGGCGGACACCAAAAAGAATTGGAAAACAGAAAGAACTTGGTTTTAAGTAAAATGGCCGAACTTGGTTTTATAACCAAAGAAGAATCCGAGATGGCAAAAAAAGAAAAAGTGGTTTTCATAAACAAGGGGCAAAATTCAATTAAGGCGGCTCATTTTTCAACTTACACAAGATCATATATTGAAGAAAAGTACGGAAAAGATGTTGTTGAACAAGGTGGCTTAAAAGTAATTACAACTATAAACTACCCTCTTCAACAAAAAGCCGAAGAATTGGCGCTAAAATATGCCAAAGAAAATAAAGAAAAATTCAACGCATCAAACAACAGTATTGTCGCCATAGACCCAAAAACAGGACAAATTTTGGTTATGGTTGGATCAAAAGATTATTTTAACCAAGAAGATCAGGGTAATTTTAATGTTGCTTTAGCCCATAGACAACCTGGGTCAGCCATTAAGCCCTTTATTTATGCCGAGGCTTTTAAAAAAGGGTACTCCCCTGATACTGTTTTATTTGATGTTCCGACGGAATTCAATCCAACCTGCCTGTATGTTTATAATTATAACGCCAGCAATACACCAGAAACACTTGAGGAGCAACGGAAAAAAGACCAGTGTTATATGCCGGAAAACTATGACCATAATTATCGAGGACCAATAAGCTTAAGAAACGCATTGGCTCAATCAATAAATGTGCCGGCGGTAAAAACGCTTTATCTTGCCGGGATCAATAATTCTCTTGATCTGATAAAAAATATGGGCATCAATTCTTTAACAGAGCCTGATAGGTACGGCTTAACTCTTGTTTTGGGTGGAGGAGAAGTAAGTTTACTTGAATTAACCGGGGCGTATTCCGTTTTTGCAAACAATGGCTTAAGAAATCCAATTGTTGGTATTTTAAAAATAGAAGATAAAAATGGAAATATTTTAGAAGAATACCGAGAAAACTCAAAACAGGTTTTAGACAAAAACATAGCGTTGATGATAAGTGATATTCTTTCGGACAATAAAGCAAGGACACCGGCTTTTGGAGAGACCTCCCCTCTTTATTTCCCAGACAGGCAAGTGGCGGTTAAAACCGGCACTACAAACGACTATAAGGACGCGTGGGTGGTTGGTTATACACCAAACATATCTATTGGAGCGTGGTTTGGAAATAACAACAATTCTTCCATGGAAAAAATGGTTGCCGGATTTATTGTCGCTCCAATGTGGAATGAATTTATGACGGAAGTTTTTAAAGAAACTAAAAAAGAAGACTTTGAAAAACCAAAAAAAACAAAAGGCAATAAACCTGTTTTAAACGGCGAATGGTTAGGCGGTCAAACGTACTTAATAGACAGTATTTCTGGAAAACTGGCCACCGAATTCACACCACCTGAACTTATTAAAGAAAAGGTTTTAATTCAAATTCATTCTATTTTATATTGGCTTGATAAAGATAATCCGAATGGAAATAAACCATTAAAACCGGAAAATGATTCTCAATTCAAAATGTGGGAAATACCGGTGCGAAAATGGGCTGAGAGCGCAAATATTAAAGATCAAACAGAAAACAACCTTCCAAAAGAAAAAGATGATCTTCATAAACCGGAATATTCTCCAATTATTAAAATAGAGTCCCCTACTGAAAACCAAACATATAATTTAAACAACCCTGTGACGATAAAAATATCCCATCAAAGTAAGTTTGAAATTGGTCAGATTGATTATTATTTCAATAACAACTATCTTGGGTCATTAAACCAAGAACCGTATATCTTCACCTTTAAACCGTCTAATTTCGAAATAAATACAAACGCCTCGGAAATTAAAATAATCACTTATGATAAAATGAGAAATAAAACGGAAAAAAGAATGCTAATTAAAATTGGTCAATAATAAGCGCTTAAAACCTTATATCTTTAATTATATCTCTTTTTATTTTTTGATTTAATTGTTTGATTATTTTTTCTTTATTTAAAAAAATTTCGTTTTTTAATATTTGAACACTACTTCTTATATAAACAATTCCGAAACGATACTCCACATCATTTTCCAATAATTCAATCTTTAACACTTCATTAAGCGCTTTAACAACCTCTTTTTGATAAAATTTCCCCGGAGGTGTTATGGTAAAAAATTTTTCCAAATAACCGGATATGTTTTTCCAAGCCATAGTTTTACACACTCATTGGCATCACTAAGTATTGAAAAGTGTTGTCATTATTACCCATTATAAGAAGAGGTTTTCCTTCTCCGGAAAATTTAAGCATTATATCTTCTGAGTTTATATTCAACAAACAATCATAAATATATTTATGATTGAAAGATATTTTCACACTCTCTCCTGTTATTTTTGTTGGTATTTTGGTCATATTTTCCCCCAACTCATTATTGGAAGTTTTAATTATAAAGAAATCATCTCCGGAATTTATGGATAAATTTATTTCATTTAGTTTTCCGGAAAAAACCCCTGACAGTTTTAATGAATTAATAAATACGTCTTTCTTAATAATAATATTTGTGTTGAATTTTTTTGGAATAATCTGGTTATAATCCGGAAAAACACCATCTATTAATCTTGAAACAAAAACAATGTTGTCTTTTTTAATATTTATTTGGTTTTTATTAAATATAATATTAATATCTCCATCCTTTTCATCAAAAATCCTTATTATTTCAACAACTGTTTTAAATGGAATAAGAATTGGTCCAAAGTTATCAAAAAAGTAATTAATTTTTTTCTCAGCCAATCTGAAAGAATCCGTCGCTGTAAAAGTGAGCATATTTGCTTTATTGGAATATAAATAAACAGAAGATATTTCGGGTTTTATGTTTGACAATGAACATGAATAAAAAACAGATTTTAAGCCTGAAATAAAATCAATTGTCGGTAATGAGAAAACATTATCTGTTTTTAATTTCGGAATATTTGGAAAATCATCAGCCGGTTGGCTTTTGATTAATGTTGAATTATTTTCTGTTGAAATTACAAGATTATTATCTTTTACCTCAAGGGTAATTTTGTCATTTCCTGAAAGGTTGGATAAATAACTATTTAAAATTCCGGCAGGAACTGTGATTTTTCCATTATTTTCTATTTTTACAGGAATAACGATTTCAACTCCCAAATCAAGGTTTGTTGAAACTATTTTTAAACCACTATCATCAGCTTCCAATAAAATATTATTCAATACCGGTAAGCTAAGGTTTTTACCGGAAACTCTTTCACAAACAGAAACGGCTTCTTTAAGATCTTTTTTGAAACAAGAAATTTTCATTTTGTTTAATTATAATAGTAATTATTTTTTAAAATATCTCACACTCTTATTATTATACCTGTGGATATGTTGATAAGTTTATTTTATGGCTCATAATAAGTGTTTTTTTAAATAATAATTGTGAATAATTTTAATGTTTTGTGTGTTTATAATTTATTTTAAAAAATAATTAAATAAGTTGTATTTTTTATAAACAATTTATTTATAAAAAATACACAGATTTATCTTTTTTATTAACATTCTTTACACATGTGTTTATATTTTAAAAATCATTTCTCTTATATTAATCAATTCTTGCTCAAGGTTTTTATTGATCTTTATTTCTTCTTTTATTTTTTTATAAGCATGAATCGCCGTTGTGTGATCTTTTTGTCCCAACCTCCTGCCAATATAAGGGTAAGAGGTGCTTAAATCGTTTCTTAATAAATACATTGTTATTTGCCTTGGTTTAACGATTTCCTGTCTTCTTGTTTTTTCACTTAAACTTTTCTCTTCAATATTATAATACAGAGCTATTGTTTTAATAACATGATCAACTGTCACTATTTTTGTCGGCTTTATTTTTCTTTTTAAAATATCTTCCACATCTTTTAAATCAAGTATTCTGCCTCTTATTTTTGATTGTCCAATCACGGAATTAAGAGCCCCTTCCAACTCGCGAATGTTTTCTTTAATATTTTTAGCTATAAAATCAATAATTTCATCGGATATTAAATAATTTTTTTGTTGCATTTTAACTCTCAAAATAGCCATTCTTTCTTCTAAAGACGGTTGTGATATATCAATCATCATTCCACCTTCAAAGCGAGATTTTAACCTGTCTTCCAGTCCAACAATATATTGAGGCGATTTATCTGAAGAAAAAATAATTTGATTATTTCCATCATAAAGAGCGTTGAAAACATGAAAAAATTCTTCTTGTATTTTAAGTTTGTCGGAAAAAAACTGAATATCATCAACAATTAATAAATTATATTTCCTGTATTTTTCTTTAAAAAGATGGATATTTTTATTTTGGATTGAGTTTATGTAATCATTGGCAAATTTCTCCGATGTTAAATAATGAACTTTAGCTGACGGCTTGTTTTTTCTTATCTCATTGCCAATAGACTGAAGGAGGTGTGTTTTTCCAAGCCCCACTCCCCCATAAATAAAGAGCGGGTTATAAAGGTTGCCGAGGTTTTTTGAAACAGCTACCGCCGCTGAATGAGCCACTTCGTTAAAAGGAGCGACTACAAATGAATCAAAAGTATATTTTGGGTTTAAATTAGCTTCAGTGTCAATATTAAAATCCTGAAACCCAAGCTGTTCCTCGTTGGTTTGATTGTTTTTTTGCGCTTGTTTTTTCTCCAGCGAATCCGTTTTGTGCGGTCTAGAAACTATTAAACACTCAAAATGTCTAATGTTTGGATTAAGATTGCGAAGAGAGCTTATTACGAATTTATAATATTTTGTGGATAACCACTCTTTAACGAAATCATTTGGAACATCTATTATTATAACGCCGTTTTCATACTTGCTTATGTAAGTATCTTTAAACCATGTGGAAAAATTAGCCTTTGATACATTCGGTTCTATTTCAAAAAGAGCGTCTTTCCATAATTTTTCAAAATTATCTAACATAAATTCTATTATACATAAAGATAAGTTTTAATTAAACAAGCCAAAAACAATAAACAACTTAATATGTTGTGAATAAGTTGTTAATATGGTAAATATATTAAGATGCTTTCCAAAAAAAACAGAATAAACAAAGAGTCGTTTCCGGACTTTATAAAAAAAGCCAAAAATGTTTCCTCGGACAATATGTATTTAAAAACAGCTCATGGTTTTTCTAAAAACAAGTCTTTTGCGTTTGTTGTTTCATTAAAAGTTTCTAAAAATGCCGTTGATCGCAATAAAATAAAAAGAAGAGCGAGAGCGATAACCCAATCTATTTTTAAGGAGGTTTTAAGTGGTGTTTCCACGGCTGTTTTCTTTAAACCAACGATTAAAGAAAAAAAATACTCTGAAATGAAAGAGGAAATGATCAAGCTTTATAAAAAAGCCAAAATAATATAGAATAACAACTATGTCTAATATATATAATTTAGTGTTTTTTGAGCCACTGTTGAACGGTTTGGTATTTTTGGTTAAAAATCTCCCCTATCACGACATGGGGTTGGCGATAATTATTCTTACCATAGCTGTGCGATTTATTATTTTACCTTTTACGCATAAAGCTACCGTCACTCAAGTTAAAATGAAAAAACTGGAGCCGGAGTTAAAAGAAATAAAAGAAAAACACAAAAATAATTCCCAAGAACAAGCTAAGAAAACAATGGAATTATATAAACAGCATGGGATTAATCCAATAGCTGGAGTATTAACGCTTTTTATTCAAATACCGATAATCTTCGCTCTTTATAAGGTTTTTTTTGGTGGAGCCAGTTTTAACCCGGAGCATCTGTATTCATTTGTAACCGCGCCTGAGTTTGTCAATATTAACTTTTTAGGCATTTTGGATGTCACAAAAACAAGTTACGCAGTACCATTTTTAGCGGCGTTAACCCAGTTTTTCCAAATGAAGCTGGCTATTCCGCCAATTAACAAAAAAGACATGGGAAACACTTTCAAAGATAATTTGGCAAAAAGTATGAATGTTCAAATGAGATATGTTATGCCGGTATTTATCTTTTTTATCGGTTTAAAATTATCCTCCGGTATCGCTTTGTATTGGACGACAATGAATGTTTTTGCTATAGTGCATGAAACGATTGTTAGAAGAAAGGCGGGTAAATTATATGGAGAACCAAATAAAAATAATAATCGCGCTTCTTGAAGAAATCCTTGAAAAAATGACTATTTCTGGTCAGGTGGATCAGATTGAAATGGACGGCAATACTATTTTTACAATAAAAACAAGAGAAGCCGGTATTTTGATTGGAGAAGATGGCAAGCATTTGATTGCGTTAAGCCATGTTGTCAAAAAAATGGCGGAAAACAAGCTTAAAAGAGAAAAAATGGAAGATTTGCCGTTCCTTTTGGATGTGAATGATTACCAAATGAAAAGAATTGAAGAGCTGAGAAATATTGCAAGGATGAACGCGCAAAGAGTCATTTTCTTCAAAAAAGAAATAGAAATGGAGCCAATGACTGCTTATGACAGAAGAATCGTCCATTCCGTTTTGGGAGAGTGCCTTGATGTTAAGACGGAAAGTGTCGGAGATGGGCTTGAAAGAAGAGTAGTTATAAAACCAATATGTTAGAAATTAAATTGTTGCCAAGCGCGGAAATAGAGATAATTGGCGAAATATCAGCTGAGATTTTTATGTCCGGCAGAAATGAAGCCATAAAAGAGTTTTCCGAAGAAGTAGAGCTGAAGGGCTTTAGAAAAGGCAAAATTCCTGAAAATATATTAATAAATCACGTAGGAAATAACGCTATCTTGGAAAAAATGGCGGTGATCGCCTTGGAAAAAGCTTATCCTAAAATAATCACCGAGCATAAAATAAGAGCCATCGGCAGACCGGAAATCTCCATTACTAAAATGGCGGAAAATAACCCGCTTGGTTTCAAAGTAAAAACTGCCGTTTTGCCGGAAATTACCCTCCCTGACTATAAAGACATTGCCAAAAAAGTGATGGCGGAAAAAGAAGAAGTGTCCGCAACAGAAGAAGATGTAAGTAAGACAATAGAATCAATTAGAAAATCCAAAGCGGTAAAAAAAGAAGCGGAAGGAAAGATGGAAGAAGTTTTGCCAGAGCTTTCCGATGAGTTCGCCAAATCTCTTGGAGAATTTGAAAATATGGACGCTTTAAAAAACACCATAAGATTAAATATAACCGAAGAAAAAAAAGCGAAAGAAAGAGAAGCCAAAAGAATGGAAGTTTTGGACAAGGTGGCGGAAAAAATAGAACAAGAAATGCCAAAGTATTTAATTGACTTGGAAAAAGATAAAATGTTGGATGAGATGAGGAGGAATATTACACAAATGGGTATGAAGTGGGATGACTATTTGACTCATATTAAAAAAACGGAAGAAGAACTAAGAAACGGCTGGGAAAAAGACGCTTTAAAGCGAGTAAAATACGGCTATATTCTTGATGAAATGACGGAAAAAGAAAAAATAGAATTAACGCCGGAAGAGTTGGAAAAAGAAATGACGGCGATGATTGATTACCACAAGAAACTCGGGCAAGAGTTGGACAAAGAACGAGTAAAAAGATACCTCACCGGCATAATGCGAAACGAGAAATTGTTTCAACTACTGGAAAATGAAGGAAAAAAGTAAAAGAAAAAGCAGGGGGGTTAAAGCCCTGCTTTTTTGCAAAAATTTTATCAATTTGACGGCATTTAATTATTCCTTTATATTCTAATCATTATGTTAATACCCACAGTCATAGAAAAATCGCAGTTTGGAGAAAGAGCTTATGATATTTACTCTCGTCTTTTGAAAGAAAGGATTATTTTTCTTTCCGGACCGATAAATGATGCTTCGGCAAACACGGTTATCGCTCAG
>Ga0209211_10013359_pt1 | contig 10187 bp, 8 predicted proteins | sample RifGroA2_FD_183992 | JGI IMG/M metagenome (GOLD analysis project Ga0209211, IMG submission 183992) | Groundwater microbial communities from Rifle, Colorado, USA - Groundwater A2 (SPAdes) (version 2) | ecosystem: Environmental > Aquatic > Deep subsurface > Groundwater | place: Rifle, Colorado...
CACCGTCCGGCCGGCCGACTCCACTCTCTCTTCTTGTTTGATTGTCCACTCAATCAACTTTTTATTAACTTCCGAATCTTCAATACCACCAGATCTCAATCCATCAATCACCTGATCTCTTAATAATTTTTCGCTTTCATTTGATCCTGATTCTATTTCTTCTGACATAATTAAAAGAATAGTTTATAAACAAAACTCACAAACGGATCGGAATCCGGACCGTGCGCGATCGCCGCGCCTAAAGCGCCGGTGATTGATATAGCGGATAACCCAATAATAGCCAAAACAATAGCGATAGGCGTTTCTAAAACGAATACTTGAATACGCGTTAGCATTCTCCAGAAAGACGAGTTTATCGTCTTCAACCGGTTTAACCAAGCGATAAAATAAGAAGCCGCCAAAATTGCGAAAATAGCGCTGGAAATTCTGGCAAAAAACGCGTGCACTCGCACCACCTCGCCGTACTCTGCCTCAAACAAATGCTCAATCGCCTCCCCCGCCTGATAAGCGACGAAAGCGCCCAAAATTCCGACAATTACCAAAAACGCTTTCAGATAAAACCAGTACGGCTGTTCGATTATTTTTCTAAACCTTAACAACTCGCATAAAGCGTAAACAACCAAAAACGCTATAGGAAAGTGAACGACAATCGGATGAATATTCATATACCTACCTTGAATTACGAAATAGAATTTTTTGTATCGGGTTGGCGGTGGGATCCCTGGGCTGAACTTCCCCCAGCCGCCTTTCAAATGCTCGCCTTTATTATATTTGTAGCCTAAGGATCCCACAGCCAGCCCGATGCATTTGAAAGGCGGCTGGGGGAAGTTCTAAGATAGAGGCGAACAAAAAATTCTATTTCGTAATTCAAGGTATACCTATATTTTACTCTTGAAATTGCAAAGAGTACAGTCTTTGATAGGTCGGGCTTGTTTCCAGCAATTCCTCGTGCTTGCCGCGCGCCTCAACGCGCCCGTCGTTAAAAACTAAAATTGTATCGGTGCCCAGTACCGTGGACAAGCGATGCGCGATGATGATAGTTGTTCGGTTTTTTACCAAAGCATCCGTCGCTTGGGAAATCAGCCGCTCGCTTTCGGTATCTAAATGGCTGGTCGCCTCGTCCAAAATCAAGATCTTCGGATCGCGCAAAACGGCGCGCGATGCCGACGCGCTGGCGCTCTCCGCCTGAAAGCTTCATCCCCCGCTCGCCCACAACCGTATCGTAACCATTCTCCGTTTTCATAATAAAATCATGCGCGAGTGCCGTCCTGGCCACCTGAATCACGTCGTCCCGATTTGTTTCTACTTTGCCGTAAGCTATATTGTCAGCGATAGAGCGGGAAAAAAGATCCACCTCCTGGGGCACAACCGCGATCTGTTCAAGCAAACTTTTCCGCTTGATATCTTTCAGATTGTGACCGTCAATCAATATCTCGCCTTTTGTCGGATCGTAAGAGCGTAAAAGCAAGTTGATGAAAGTGGTTTTACCGCTGCCGCTTCTGCCCACCAGAGCGACGATTCTGCGCGCCGGAATTTCCACATTCAGATCGCGCACGGCCATTTGACGGCCCTCGCCGTAACAAAAAGAAACATCGCGAAACACGATCGCTTTTTCCATAGGCGGTAAAATTTCTGCACCCGGATTGTCTATGACGCGCGCCGGCTCGTCTATGACATCAAACAGGCGCTCGGCGCGCGCGCCGTTGCGCCGCAAGCGCGGAAAAACCACCGAAAGCTGGGCCAATGGCGAATAAGCCATATTCTGCAATGAGATAAAAAGCACAAACTCCCCGATCGTGCTTTGGCCATTCAAAACAAAAAATCCGCCCAAAAGAATCACGCCTATCCGGCCGATGGCCGCGAGCAATGTCTGGATATTTTCAATGATGCTCCAGAGCCGTTCCGCGCCGTATTGTGTCGCGCGCGCTTTTTCCATCAGACGCTTTTGTTTGGCCGCTTCCGCGCTTTCTTGGGCGAATTTTTTCACCGTCAAAACATTGCCGGCCACGTCATACGCCTCCTTAGACACGTCTTCAAATTGCTCGTTGACCACCTTTTCAATCTGATAAATTTTATCCGTTAATTTCCTGACGGCGAAAATATAAATCGGCAGAGGCGCGAAAACCGCGAGAGCGATAACCGGATTTTTCACGAAAAGAATCGCGACCGCGCTCACGAATACGATCAAGGGCGGTATGAGATTTTGGCCGAAAATATCATGCGCGATCGCGTAAATCGCCACCCCGCCTCTTTCTATCCGACCGATGATCTGCCCGCTTGAGGAGCGATGATGGAAAAGCGCGTGCAAGCGCAAATAATTTTCAAACGCCGAACGGCGGGCGTTGTCCTCCGTATTTGTCACCATCTTGAAAAGATGGTAATTGTAAAACGAATGGAGCGCCCGACTGAAAACGGTCGCGATTAAAATACCGGCCGCCGAAACAATCAAAAACATATACGGCGGAGCGCCGTCTTCTTTGAAAAAAGCGATCAAGCGGTCAATCAGCTTCTGCGAAATTAACGGCACGGAAACATCAAGCCCGACGGCGATCGTTATCAAGACAAGCAAAAAAGCCACCGTCTTCTTCCGGCTTTTAAAAAGCTTCAAAATCCTGATTGTCGCGCCGCTTTTTTTCATAAGTATTGCGGAAAAAATATGATATAATCATCTTATGCGAAATTTTCCCGATTTACAACACAAAGAGTTCGCGGTGTTTAAAAAGCTCAAATCGCCTGATAAAATCCAGAGCTTCCTTGAGTCTATCCCGATCAATTTTGAAACAGGAGGTGAAACCTGCCACTCTCCCCTGATGACGCTCAAACACAAGGAAGCTCACTGTATGGAGGGCGCGATGCTGGCCGCCGCCGTGCTTTGGCGCCACGGCGAATGGCCGCTCCTTTTGGATCTTAAATCAACCGATAACGACGACGATCACGTGGTCACGCTCTTCAGATATAAAAATCGCTGGGGCGCGATCAGCAAAACCAACCACGCCGTATTGCGCTGGCGCGATCCGGTTTACAAAACCGTCCGCGAACTGGCGATGTCTTATTTCAACGAATACTTTTTGGACAACGGCCAAAAAACACTGCGCAGTTTTTCGGCGCCGTTCAGCCTGCTCCGATACGGAAAAAGCTGGTTGGCGGCGGAAGAAAACCTGTGGCATATCGCCGCGGATCTGGACGATTCGCCGCATTTTAATATTCTGGGAAATGGCGCGGTGTGGCGTTTACGGCGAGCCGACCCTCTTGAAGTAGAGGCCGGCAAACTGACACAATGGATCATGTAATTACCAAGGCCAAGCCTATGTAATTACATAGGCTTGGCCTTGGTAAAATGTATGGATAATTTCAAAACCAGGTTTGAAAAATTAAATAAGCAACAAAGGCAGGCCGTGGAAACGATTGACGGACCGGTAATGGTGATAGCCGGACCAGGGTCGGGCAAGACGGAACTTTTAAGCTTGCGTGTGGCCAATATCCTGCGCCTGACCGACACCGCGCCTAAAAATATATTGTGCTTGACTTTCACCGACGCGGCCGCTTTCAATATGCGGCAGCGGCTGGCCGGTCTGATCGGGCGTGCGGCTTACCGCGTGGCGATTCACACTTTCCACAGCTTCGGCGTGGAAATAATCAACCGCTACCCTGAACAGTTTTACGGAGGCGCGTCGTTTTTGCCGGCCGACGACATCACGCAAACGGAAATTCTTGAAGAAATTTTCAATGGGCTTGATCACGACAACCCCTTGCGCTCCAAACATAACGGCCAATTCGTTTACCTGCCCAAAGTAAAGAAAGCGATTGAGCATCTGAAAAAAGCCGGCCTCTCGCCCGCCGAATTCAAAATCATTCTCGCTGAAAATAAAAGAGCCGCCGTGTGCGCCGAGTCAATCATCCAAAAAACATTCGGCGACCGCGTTTCCAAGAAAATGATTCCCGATGCCGAGAGAGCGGCTGAGGAAATAAAAAGATGCCCGCTAACGCCTCTCCCGGGACTATTCAAGCCGTTCACTCAAGCGCTTGCCGACTCGCTCGCCGAAGCGCTCAACATCAGCGAGGAAACAAACTCAACCGCCCCGCTCTCCGAGTGGAAAAAAGATTGGACCGCCAAAAACGATGACGGCGCCATCCATCTCGCCGATAATCTTAATATGGAAAAAATAGAAGCGCTTGCCGGCTTATACGAAAAATACGGCGTTCGCATGCGCGAAGAGGAATATTACGACTACAACGATATGATACTGGACGCGATCGCGATACTGAAACGCAATACCGGCATTCGTCTGGATTTAGAGGAGCAATATCAATATATTCTCGTGGACGAATTCCAGGATACCAACGATGCCCAGATGCGCCTCCTGCGCCTTCTCACCAGCCACCCTATCCACGAAGGCCGGCCCAACATTATGGCGGTGGGCGACGACGACCAGGCGATCTACAAATTCCAGGGCGCCGAAATTTCCAACATTATTGACTTCGGAAAAATCTACCGCGAGCCGGCCGTCGTCGTGCTTAGCGAAAACTACCGCTCCGCACAGGAAATCCTTGACGCGGCGCGACATATCATTAAAAAAGGCGCAGGCCGGCTGGAAAACATCCTGCCCGATGTCAAAAAAGAACTCGTCGCGGCCAACCGAGACATCAAAGACGGCGCGATCCGCAGCAAAGAATTTCCCTCGCGCGAAATTGAGTATCAATGGATCGTGAAAGAAGCGAAAAGTCTGACGCAAAAGGGCCTGCCGGCGCGCGAGATCGCGATAATCGCCCGCGAACACAAAGAGCTGGAAACGCTCGCGCCGTACTTTCACGCCGCGAAAATACCGATTGCTTACGAGCGCTCTCAAAACGCGCTGGAAGAACCGCTCGTCATCCAGCTTATCGCTATGGCGCGATTCGTTAATTCCGTTATCGCAAAGGAAGAAGATGCCGATGAATTTCTGCCCGAAATATTGAGTTATCCTTTCTGGGAAATAAAACGCTCGCTGGTTTGGGAAATCTCCATCAAGGCACGCGCGAAAAAAAAGCCGTGGATAAAAATAATGCTTGAATCCGACGGACGGTTTCGCGAGATCGCCGAGTTTTTCCTGAACCTCGGCGCCAAGGCCAACCATCGGACAGCCGAAGAAGTTCTGCACGAACTGATCGGCGGACCTCAATTGATTTTACCCGGGGACGATAATGATGGCAAAACCGCTGCCCTGCATAATATGTTCAGCCCTTTCCGCTCCTACTACTTCAGCGGAGAACGCTTTGCCGGCCAACGCGCCGAATATCTGCGCTTTTTGTCTTCCTTGCAGGCTTTCACCGGCACACTGCGCGAATACCACCGCGGCCGACCGGTGCTAACCGCCGATATGCTCGCCTTCGTTGACACGCATATCAAAAATAATCTGGCCATCAATAATCTAAACCCCTTCGTCAACGCCGAAGATGCCGTGCAACTGATGACCGCGCACAAAGCCAAAGGGCTGGAATTTGAAGCGGTATTCGTGATCAATTGCCAGGAAAGCATCTGGGGCGACACAACTCGAGGACATGGCAATCTCCAGTTGCCGATGAACTTGCCTATCAGCCCGGCCGGAGACAATCCCGACGACCGGCTAAGATTGTTTTATGTCGCAATCACGCGCGCCAAAAGATTGCTTTATCTCGTCTCTTACAAAACCGACCAGAAAGGCAAAGAGTCGGCGCGACTGGGATTCATCGCTCCGGAAGAATTAGCGCCTAAACAATTCCGGCCGGAGTTTGTCGGCATTGAAAGCACCGGTAAAAGCGCCGAGGAACTGCTGGCCGAGCAGTGGGACGCGCGCCACATCGGGCCTTTCGTGCCCGACGAAAAAGCCCTGCTCAAACCGTTATTGGAGAACTATCAGCTCAGCGTCACCCACTTGCAAAACTTCCTGAATGTCGCCGATGCCGGCCCGCTCGCTTTTTTTGAAAAAAACCTGCTTATGTTCCCCGAGCCGAAAACCGCGAGCGGCGCACTCGGTTCGGCCATCCATAGCGCCATTCACCAGGCTTATAAGTATTTAAGAAACGAGGAAAAGCTCCCTTCCGCGGAAGAAGTCCTTTCGTGGTTTGAGGGATCGCTCAAAGATCAGCGGCTCAACCAAACAGATTTCAATCTAATGCTGAAACGCGGACAAAAAGCGCTTGAAATATTTTACGCCCGGAAAAAAGACGGGTTTTCTTCCCAAGACAAAATTGAATTCGGTTTTAAAAGCCAGGGAGCGGTCGTAAATAACGCCCATCTTACCGGCAAAATTGACCGGATGATCATTTCCGGCTCCGAAATAATTGTCAGCGATTTCAAAACTGGCAAACCGATTCAAAGCTGGGAGCCGGCTGATACTTACGAAAAAATCAAAGCGTGGAAATACCGCGCCCAGCTTGTTTTTTACAAACTGCTCATTGAAAACTCGCGCGATTTCGGCGGAAAATACATGGTAAAAAGAGGCGTGATAGAGTTCATAGAGCCACATCGCGAGCGAATTATTGACCTCGGGGCCGAGATAAAAAAAGAAGAAACGGAGCGGATGGAAAAGCTGATCAATATCGTTTACAAAAAAATAATGGCGCTTGATTTTCCCAATACTTCAAGCTACTCCAAAGACATCAAAGGCATTTTGGCGTTTGAAGAGGATCTTTTGAAAAACATACCATGACAAAATACGATATACGATATACGATAATCGGATGATGTTTCCGGACTATCCGCTGATTTTACTTTTGTAATCCCTCGTCGTGGACTCGCTCGGGATATTTTCAGCTTCTATTATTATATTGTAGCTGAAAATAAATAAAAAAACCACTCTCGCAAAAATGAGAGTGGTTTTTCTAATGATCAGCTTATTGGGGGCGAGATACATTCTCCGCGGCTGGGCCTTTATCACCCTGAACGACATCAAAGGTGACATCCTCGCCAACTTTAAGATCGTCAAATGCCACGCCGTTTACTTGGCTTTTATGGAAGAAAATATCCTTAGCTTCGCCTTCTTGAGTAGCAATAAATCCAAATCCTTTTTCCGCCACTAACGTTTTTATAGTTCCTTTCATATGATTTTATTTTATAATTATTTTTGTCTAGAAGTTCGACGATGCCTCTTAGTTTAATCTTAAAAGTATCAGAAAGATATAATTTTGTCAAAATTTTTTAATCTTCAAATCAAACAAACATGTAATCTAAAGTTCTTCTTTCCGGATCGGCACCGATGATTTTTATCTTCACTTCATCTCCGATGGAATATTTTTTATCACTTTTGGTCCCGATAAGAGAATATGTCTCTCTGTTAAAAACATAAAAATCATCTTTCATATCTTTAAATCTCACCATCCCGCTCGCCTTGGTGCGCGATTCCTCAACATACACGCCCCAATTGGTGATGCCGGAAATCACTCCATCGCAAACATTCCCTATTTTATCCATCATATATTCAACCTGCTTGTAAGCGACGGAGGATCTCTCGGCGTCAACCGCGTCCACCTCCCTTTGAGACAGCGAAGTCGCGAGATGATGGTGCCAAGCTATTTCCTTATTTGTCAGCTCCGCGCCTTTCAGATGTTTTTCCAATATTCTGTGCACCAATAAATCGGCGTATCTTCTGATCGGAGAAGTAAAATGCGTGTAATTTTCCAGCGCCAATCCGTAATGACCGATATTTCTCACGGAATATATCGCTTTGGCCATGGATCTCATCGCGACTGTTTTCACAAGCGACTCCTCCGGCCTGCCTTTGATTTTTTCAAAAACATCGTTTAATTCTTTTGATGAAATATTTTCTCCCTTGGATTCTATGTCATGCCCGAGCGCTCTCAGAAAAGCCAACAGCTCATCCACTGATTCTTTTTTCGGAGTATCGTGAATACGGTAAATGGACGCCCCTTTATTGATTCTTTTTATTTCCCCGCTGAGATACGCGGCCACTTCCCGGTTGGCTAAAATCATAAACTCCTCCACGAGTTTATGAACATCCAGCCGCGGCTTTTCAACAACGCTGATCGGCTTGCCTTTCGCGTCCAGTTTGAATTTCACTTCTTCTTTATCAAAGTCCAGCGCTCCCATTGCCATCCTTTTCTCTTTAAAAACCTTTGCCAATTCATTCAAGCAATTCAATTCGTCATAATACTCGCCTCTTTTTTCATCCAATACTTTCTGCGCTTCCTCATAAACGAATCTTCTGTTTGAATTTATAACCGTCCTTCCAAGCCAAACGTTTTTAATGTGGCCGCTCGCTGAAATAGTTAAAGCCGCCGAAAATGTCAATTTATCCTGATGGGGATTTAAACTGCAAATGTCGTTGGATAAAACTTCCGGCAACATCGGAATCGTCCTGTCCACGAGATATATAGAAACGCCTCGGCGAGCCGCTTCCTCGTCAAGCCGGCCGCCCTCTCTCACGTAATGCGACACATCGGCGATATGCACGCCGATTTCAAAAACATCATCGGAGATTTTTTTAAACGAAATGGCGTCGTCAAAATCTTTCGCGTCTTCCGGGTCAATGGTGAATGTCGTGACGCTCCTAAAATCCTTTCTTCCGGCGATATCTCTTGCCGGTATTGGCTTTGATCTTTTTTCCAATATTTCCGCTTCTTTTTCAACGCCGGGCGGAAATTCCGTCTGAAACCCTTTCTCCAGCACGATGGATTCCATTTCCGCGTCATTGTCCCCTTTCTTTCCGATCACTTTTAAAATTATGCCTTCCGGATTTTTCTTGGGATCGTCCCATTTTTTAATCCGCGCGAGAACTTTTAAGCCGTTTTTTATTTGGCCTGATTCGGCCGGCGAAATAAAAATATCCATGTACATTCTTTTGTCATCGGGAATGACAAAAGCGATGCTGCTTCCTTTTCTTTTATCCACCGTCCCGACAAATTCCATTTTCGCCCTATTTAAAACTTTAGCCACTTCACCGCTTAATCTCTCTTTGTCCATTTGAGGAAATATGGAAATCTCCACTTCGTCTCCGTGCAAAGCGGTGTTTAAAAATTGCTGTTCTATTAAAATATCGTTATCAAATCCGGCTGCGGTCACATAGCCCGTCCCGGCTGAAGTGACGCTAATGATTCCTTTTATAACAGATTGTTTGTTTTGATTTGTCATGTTATTACTACTCTATCATTACTTTGTAAAAAAAGCACTGGAACTCACAATTTTTGCGACTTCACCGGCATCGCGCGCGGTCATCAATTTCACGCGCAATTCTTTAACTCCGTCAAAACCGTGAACATATGCTTTATAATGTTTCTTCATCGTGTCAAAATTTTTCTTTCCATTGAATAGCTTTTCAAAAAGAAAAGTATGCTCCAGCATCACTGATAATTTTTCTTCAATACTGATGGAATTTATATCTTTCTCTTTATTGAAAAACCACGGGTTGCCGAAAATTCCCCGCCCGATCATCGCGCCATCCGCGCCGGATTGCCTCACTTTTCTCTCGGCATCAGCCAAGCTTGCAATATCTCCATTGCCGATAATCCGCGCGCGATCTGGCGAAGAATCATATCGCCGCGCTATTTCCGCCGCCCGCGCCACCGCTTCCCAGTGGGCCGGCACTCGCGACATTTCCTCGCGCGTGCGCGCGTGAACTGTGACAGCGGCCAATTCAGTTTCCAGTAGGCGTGGCAGCCATTCGTCCAAGATATCCGAGTCGTATCCGATACGAGTTTTGATCGACACCGGCAGATCGCCAGCCCCGCGCTTTGTTTCCTTAATTATTTTTTGCGCCAGCTTATGATCGCGCATCAGTGCCGCTCCCGCTCTTTGCTTTTCCACCGATCTGTCCGGACAACCCATATTGATATCAATGCCGTCAAATCCGAGTTCTTGGGCAAGTAAAGCGCATTGGTAAAAATTATCAGGTTTGGCGCCAAAAAATTGCGCCACAATCGGGCGCTCCGCCTCCATGAACTGGAGATTCTTCAGAAGCGCGCTTCTCCCATCCGAGCACAGTCCGTCACAGGAGACAAATTCCGTCCATATCGCGTCCGGATGATATGGCTTGCTGTATTTGGCGATAATCCTCCGAAACGCCGCGTCCGTCACATCGGCCATAGGCGCCAACACAAAAATCGGCCCATTTTTCTTCCAAAATCCTTTCGTCATATCACGCATTAAACATTACCGCAGTAAAAATGTAAATAAGTTTATAATTTTGATTTGACCGCGCCATACTATTCTGATA
>Ga0209211_10013362_pt1 | contig 10185 bp, 9 predicted proteins | sample RifGroA2_FD_183992 | JGI IMG/M metagenome (GOLD analysis project Ga0209211, IMG submission 183992) | Groundwater microbial communities from Rifle, Colorado, USA - Groundwater A2 (SPAdes) (version 2) | ecosystem: Environmental > Aquatic > Deep subsurface > Groundwater | place: Rifle, Colorado...
ACCTATCTTTTCCATGAAATAAAACCAAAAATCAAAAACCTTGACCCCAATACCGTCATGGAACGTATCTTCGGTCACGGTTTCTATCAACTTTGAATTTCCTATACATTTAATTAAGCCTTCGGCAGCTTTTTCAATGTAGCGCGAACTTCAGTTCGCTTACATCCTATGCGAACTAAAGTTCGCGCTACAACTGCAACTTTGAATTTCCTTAACGTTAAATTAGTCCCTTAACAAATATTTTTTTACATTTTAGGCAAAAATATTTTTAGCGAAGTCTAGAATCCAGCCATTGGTAAGGTTTTAAAACGATTTTTAATAACGTCCAACTTTTTGAACTCTTCCAACTCATTTGGGTTAGGATCAGCTTGTAGATGTCCAATTACACCAGAAAATAGACCTATCCACTAATTCATACACACAATGTTAACGCAAACAACAAAATCATAATAACCTCACATGGTATGCAACTGCGTAAATAAAAGAGGGCTGATTTACTCCGTGCAATGGCAACCTTTTACATCCCTCCTTCAGTTTAGAAAGTCATTGACACTATTTTGCACGTCTGATATATTACTTTTAAGTTTATTCATATTATTACTATATGCATAATAAATTAGAAGATGTTTTCTTCAGAGGCGCTTTAACATGTCTAATTTAACATTAACCGTAAGGATTATCATTTATGGAAAAGATACGGCAAGAAAATACAGTCAAAGAAGTGGTTGAGAAATTTCCAGTTACTCGCCGCATCTTTGAAACTTACGGTATTATGTGCGGTGGTAACACACTCCCCAACAAACCTCTTTCATTTTTTGCCAAAATGCACAACGTCAATCCCACTGAACTGATTGATGACTTACAAAAACTCATTGATGGGGGAATTGACACAAGCGGTGAGGTCTCTATTACAAAACCGCAAACCGAGCATATTTATGAACTTTTTGTTAAGACATCTATCATCATAGTACTTTCTACGGGATGTCTCTATGGGGCTTCCCTACTGGCATACATGGCTTTTAAAAATTCCATGAGCTCAGTGTCATGGATTCTCACAGAAACACACGGTGACACGCAGGTATACGGATGGGTCGGTTTATTTATCATGGGCATATCATACTTTGCATTACCCAAATTTTGGAACTCCATGCTGTATAGTTCTCCATTGGCTTATAAATCTTTCTTTTTAATGGTAGCAGGCATTTTCCTCTCCTTTGTATTTAAAACGATTTCTTATTATTCAGGTTTGTTTTTCTTAACAATCCCTGCTTTGATTGGATGTGTATTCCAAACTGCATCCATTGCCATTTTCATCTATGTTATTTGCAGGACGTATTTCTCGTCAGATAAAGAGAAGTTTGAAATTTACGAAGGATTCCTTCTGTCCAGTTATCTCTGGTTTATCGTTCAGGCTGCCGCTTCTGTTGTTTTATACTTCCATTTTACACTTGTTGGGAACTCCAGTATTCCAGATGTATTTAAGGACCCCATTCGACATATACAAATTGTCGGTTTCGCATGCATGGTCATCATTGGAATATTCACAAAGACCTTGCCAATCTTCCTGGGCATACAGGAACCCAATAGGAAAATTAACACCTATGCCCTGCATATTTTAAATATCTCAATTGCTTTAAGAATACTATCGGGATTTTACCGCGAATACACAAATAATCTATATGGATTTTTTAATGTGGTTTTTTGTATAGCTGGAATTATGGAGGCTGTTGGAATACTTTTATTTATATATAATTTGAATTTATTCGACACCGGGAAGAAAGTTAAAAACTCGATTAATTTACCAACCGGGTTTAGAAAATTCATAAGAGCCGCTCTTATATGGTTATTTGTTTCAGAAAGCGCATTGCTTACTTTTACAGTTTATGAAACCATATCGGGGGAGCGCGTTTCTCACGCCTTATTTGGCGCATACCGACACGCCATTTTTGTAGGTTTCATCAGTATGATGATTTTAGGATGCGCCTCAAAGATGATACCCCTGAGTAAAGGCGTAAAATTGTGCAGTACCAGACTGCTTAATGCATCATTTGTGCTTATAAACATCGGATGTGTATTCAGGGTAGCGGCACAGCCGCTTTCAACACACGTTTACCCTCAGCTTTATCCCATTATGGGAATGAGCGGGTTTATTGAGTATGCCGCCATGTTCTGCTTTGGCATAAATGCATGGAAGACCATGCAGCTTGACACAAAAGAAGAATCTACAGAACAAATCAAGGTTGCAACAGCCAGTACAAATGTCTATCAACTCATTAAGCAATATCCACAGGCTCTTGATATTCTGGTGGGATTCGGGTTCAAACAACTTAAAAATCCAGTCCTGAGAAACACGCTTGCAAGAACAATCAGTATAGGTCAAGCGGCACAGATCAACCCGGTCAATCTTGATGATTTATTAAGAGAACTCAACAAAGCAATAAAGGTGTGTGTTGGAGTAAATATTGTGTAAACTACTGTTTCGCCAATAGTGCGGGACCGGCTTTAATCATATATGTAATTCCAGAAACTAGTGTTATAATGACGGTAAGCCACAGCATAAAAATAATCCCCTGTTTAATAAATACAATATGATTGAGATAGGCAAAGAATAATAAGATCATGCTGATTGTAAATGATTGTATAAACATCTTCGCCTTCCCCCATATCGTTGCACCAAATTCAATCCCCTTTGATTCTGAATAACTTCTGAGACTATTGACTAAAAATTCTCTAGACACAATTACCACAACCATCCATGACGGTATGATATTATTTGCATGTTGTATGAGTAATATAAATCCACCACACACAATAACCTTATCTACAAATGGATCTGCAATACGACCGAAATCTGTAAGTAGCCCTTTTTTCCGTGCCAGATAACCATCCAGCCAATCAGTCAACCATGCTAATAAATATGCAAATAAAGCAACACCGTAGTAATTATATGACAAAAATACAAAAAACACAATGGCCAGCAGGAGCCTTGATAGTGTTAAACGATTAGGCAAATTGAAAGCCGTACTTCTTGTGAAATCGAACGAAGCCATTTATTCCTCTTTTTCAGTTTTTATACACCTTCCAATAATATCATATCCTGCGATAGCTGTAATTATCATATTTTTAATATCGCCAACTTTCAAATGGTTTTCTTGAATAATCACCTTACTATCAACATCAGGTGCATCCCCGTATGTTCTTCCAAACCATCTTGCATTTGTCTTATCCTTCTCATCAATAATAACGGGTATCTTATTGCCAATCAGGTTTTTGTGTTTCTTCAAAATAATTTTTTGTTGTGCCAGCATGATTTCATTCAGTCGTTGTTCTTTAACCTTTTTGGATATTTGTTTTTTAAAGGATGCTGCAGGGGTACTGTCTTCTTTAGAGTAAGTAAATACTCCCAATCTTTCAAATTGAGTTTTCTTTACAAAATTTAACAGCTCTGTAAAATGATCTTCTGTCTCTCCGGGAAATCCCACAATAACAGAGGTCCTTAAAAACAGTCGTGGGATGTGGCTTCGTAAATCATCAATCAGACTCTCAATATGAGCATGTGTTACACCACGTCCCATCCTTTCCAGAATTGTATCATTAATGTGTTGAACAGGTAGGTCAATATATTTACAGATTTTATCATGCCTACCTATTACATGAATAAGCTCTGGGTAAAAATGTCTTGGATGGGTATACAGTATCCGTATCCATTCAATATTTTCTATCCCTGAAAGTTTTTCTAATAATACGTGCAACTGCTGTTTCCCATACAAATCAACTCCATAAGAGGTGGTGTCCTGAGAAATAACATTAATTTCCTTTACCCCTTCATCGGCCATCTGGTGAGCCTCTTCCAGGATATTCTCTATTGTTCGACTGTAAAACCTCCCTCGTATGCCAGGAATGGCGCAGTAGCTACAATTATTGTCGCAACCGTCAGAAATCCTCAGATATGCGTAATGTTTCGGGGTTAGTCTGATGCGATTACGCCAGTCGTCATTGCACTGAACGGAATTTGCTTTTCCTCTTTTAATACCTGAACCAGACAAATCAGTCAGCGTGTCAAAATCCTTTAACCCTACTACATGGTCAATTTCAGGAACTTCCTTCTGCAATTCTTTTGAATACCGTTGTGCCAGACAGCCTGTCACAATTAGTTTTTTACATTGTGCGTCTTCTTTAAGTTTTGCAGCTTTTAATATCGTATCAATAGATTCTTTCTTGGAATCGTCAATAAAACCGCAGGTATTTACAATCAATATCTCTGCATCCTCAGGATACTGACAAATTGTACTTCCGCTGTCTGCAACCCTACCGATAATCTCTTCCGCATCTACCAGGTTCTTAGGGCATCCTAAATTTATTAAAGCAACTCTCTTTGATTTCATATTACGCATTATCCGTATTTTCTTGATTCATCCGTGTCATTTGTGCATCCCATTCTTCCAAGGTTAAAAATACCTCTCTAGCCTGACTGCCTTTATATTCCCCAACAATACCGTCTTCAGCCATTAGGTCAATCAATTTGGCGGCGCGTGAATAACCAATCCCCAATCTTCTTTGTAAAAGGGAAACAGATCCTCTTTGCGTTTCCAATACAATCCTTACTGCCTCGTTATAGAGTTCGTCCCTGACGCTGTCATCTTTTTCCGATGTCCCCTTCCAACCCTTCAGTTCAGGATTAAACTGTGGTGCTGAATGCCCCTTAAGATATTCAACCACATTCTTTACCTCTTCATCGCTTACATAAGCGCCCTGAACACGCACCAATTTTGAAGTCCCCGGTGGTAGGAACAACATATCACCACTTCCCAGTAATTTCTCAGCCCCATTTTGGTCTAATATCGTCCTTGAGTCTACTTTTGAGGCAACGTAAAAGGATATCCTGGAAGGTAAATTTGATTTAATTAATCCAGTAATCACATCAACCGACGGCCGCTGTGTTGCCAGAATGAGATGAATGCCAACAGCACGGGATTTTTGCGAAAGACGGATCACAGAGGTCTCAACCTCTTTGGAAGCCACCATCATCAGGTCAGCCAGTTCATCTACCACAATAACTATGTGTGGTAGATAATACGGCACATCTTCCAAATTAGCATCACCTCCAGGATTCAAACGCTTTTTAATCTCAGATGCCCCAAGCCTATTATAACCATAAATATGCTTTACACCCACGCTAGCTAGCAACGCATAACGTTCTTCCATCTTGTTTACTGCCCATTCCAGCACTGCCGCAGCCTTTTTCATATCTGTTACCACAGGACTTATCAAATGGGGAATTTCCCGGAATGATGAAAATTCCACCATTTTGGGATCTACCAGCAAAAGCTGAACTTCACTTGGATGCCGCAAAAATAGGATACTCAATATAATTGAATTAAGACAAACCGATTTCCCAGAACCGGTTGTTCCAGCAATAAGGAGGTGAGGCATAGATGCCAAATCCGATATCACAGGATTTCCAGCTACATCTTTACCTATCAGAATAGGAATTGCCATCTTTTCCCGTACTCCCTCGGCGGTATCAAGTAACTCCCTTAACATTACCGTTTTTCTTTGGATATTTGGGACTTCTACGCCAATTGATGACTTACCAAGCAATGGCGCAACAATTCTTACGCTCGGTGCCTTCAAGGCAATAGCCAGATCGTCTGAGAGCCCTACCACCTTGCCGACTTTTGTCCCTGGAGCCAACTCTAATTCATACATTGTAATGACAGGACCTCTTTCGATTTCTACGACTTCTGATTTCACATTAAACTGGGCAAGAGCATTTTTTAATACATGCGCACGTTGTGAAATTTGATCCCAATCATCCGACGACTGTTCAAAGACTGGCTTTTCCAACAAATCAGATGGCGGTAGTTCATAAGTGCATTCCTTATTTTTAGTGCCTTCCGTAATGTAAACATCCGTCTCTTCATCACCCAAACATTTTTCGTCATCTGCTGGTTTCTGGTTATTTTCTAAAGTATCCAAAGATTCGTATTGTTCTTTCCTCGCTTCTGTAATTGTATTTGCGGGATATGCATCTGCATAATTATCAATCAAATTACTTGGATTATTAAACGCATTTACTTTTGAATGATAAAGGACATTAATACCTTTAGTTTCAGGATTGTAGGTAGACTCTAACTCGCCTTCTTTCACTTTCGATCCCCTGAGAAACGGTGAGATAGGGGTACTGTTTAGTAAAAGCATAATAGATATAATAAATCCTGATACCAATATGATGATAGTACCTGTAAGACTGCAATATTCCCATAATCTTGAAACAATCACAATTCCAAAAACTCCACCCATGTTTGCAGATATAAAGGATTTCTTAAATACATAACATCCTAAAGTCAGCAAGGATGCTACTGAAAATAGCAATAATATCGCGCCTAATATCTTTACCCAGAGATATTCAACACTCTCCCTAAAAAGATACAAAGCACCCAGCCAACCTAAAAATGCAGCGATCAAATAAGAAGTTCTACCCAAACTTGCCATTGCATAGCCTGCAACTTGCGCCCCGACAGTTCCGCAAAAATTACTTACGGGATTATTAATTGGATAATCAGCAAATGGAGGGTCATTGGAGGAATAACTAAGAAAACTTATAAGGATAAATAATGCGGAAGCTATAAGGATAATCGCAGTAATACAACATACAAAACGTTTAATCCCCATATTATTCCTTATGAAAACCTAAAATAATTCAACCAAAACAAGTCTATTATTAGTGTCCAGTATGACCAAAACCACCTTCGTTACGATGTGATTCTTCCAGACGTTCAACCTCTACCAGTTCAGCCCTGACTACAGGCTGGACTACCAATTGCGCAATCCGCATCCCTCGTTCAACAGTAAACCGTTCTTTTCCAAGATTGCATAAGATAATCCCAATTTCCCCACGATAGTCACTGTCAATGGTGCCGGGTGTATTCACGATTGTCAATCCATACTTCAAAGCTAGCCCGCTTCTGGGTCTTACTTGCGCTTCATACCCAAAGGGTAATTCAATGTGGATGCCGGTAGGAATCAACTTTATTTCGCTGCGTTCAAGCTGAACAGTATTTTCCACTGCCGCATACAAATCCATACCACTGGCAGCCGCACTCATGTATTGTGGCAGAGGTAAATCCTCACATCCTCGCTTTCTCATCACCTTTACTTTTATTTTATCCATTGGTATTTAGTCTTGCCACGAATGAACACAAATTTACACAAATCTATTTTTTCATATTTGTAAATATTCGGGTTAATTCGTGGCTTAATAATTTATTTAATCTTTTTCCTTTTGACTTCTTTATTGATTACATCCACAATCTTTTTAACTGAGGCTAATCGCCCTATCCCAACGCGTCCCGTACACAAGCGACCCTTTTCTGGTTCAATAATTTTGTATCCTAGCTTCATCAACTTTTTCAAATTGTCCTGCACAATAGGATTCAAGTACATACTGTCATTCATTGCAGGCGCAATAATTACTTTGGATTGTGCCGCCATGACGGTGCATGTCAAAGCGTCGTCAGCTATACCTGATGCGATCTTACCAATGAAATTTGCCGTAGCTGGTGCAATCACTATCAAATCCGCTTGCTCGGCAAGGGCTACATGCTCAGGATCGTAATTTTCATTATCAACAAAAAGATCGGTAATAACCTTATTTTTTGAAATCGTTTGAAAAGTCACTGGAGTTACAAAGCGCTGGGCACAAGATGTCATAATCACTGTAACATGATTTCCCTGCTTAACCAGACTTGACACAACCTCTACAGCCTTGTATGCGGCAATGCTTCCTGTAACCCCAAGAACTATATTTTTAGGCATGATTACACCAGTTTTAATATTTTACGGATAGTATTTATCGTTTCTTCCAAATCGTCGTTGACAACACAATGATCATATCTGTCCTTATATTCTAATTCTTTATCAGCCGTTTTCAATCGAACAGTCATATCCTGCTCTTTATTTGTGTTTCTTTTTACCAGCCGCTGGCTCAGTGTATTTTTATCTGGAGGCAGTAAAAAGATAGAGATAGCGTCTGGAAATTTTTCCATAATTTGCAATGCACCCTGCACCTCTATTTCGAGCAAGTAGATAACATCTTTGTTTAACGCTTCTTTCAGTGCATTTAGCGGCGTTCCGTAGTAATTACCGCAATAAGTTGCATACTCCGCCAACTCGCCCTTCTGAATCATATCCTTGAATTCAGCAGTGGAGACAAAATGATAGGATTCTCCATTATTTTCGTTTTGTCTGGGCAGGCGCGTAGTAACAGAAACTGATTTTTTTACGCGAGCATCATTTTCGAGAAGCTTACAAACCGTTGTCTTGCCTGATCCAGACGGCCCTGAAATGATTACAATCTTGCCCATTACGTTTTAGTACAACTAATCGGCATATAGCATCTATTAAAATAAAAATGTAACTCAGAATATCTATCTAATCAAAAAGGGGTAACTGAAACACAAGAAAATAACCATTAAAGTGATGTTTGATTTTAAAAATCTTAAATTCATTGAAAGTGTTTTCGCCAAACACAAGTTTTGCTTTGCTAATAATATTTTTTTCGTCTTCTTCTGTATCACATGGTAAAACAAAATTTAAGGTGTCATCGCCTATTCCCGGATATTTCTTTGAATTTAAAATATTTCCTTCGGCTTTAACTTCTGTCATAATTCTAAACCTCAATTTGACAGATGCCTTTTCGACGTTTCTAACCTTACTAAAATTTTCTTGTTCAGAAAAAATAGAGGACAAAATATCCTTTACGCTACCTGAAATTTCTGCGCCGCTCTCTTTTAATCGTTCATCTAAAACTTGTGAGAAAGACTTGTTAATAAGATTATCAACGCTGATTGTTTCAAAAAAACTTCCGTTAATCAAACAAACTTTTATATGACCTTTCTTTCTACCCCTCACCAGATAAAATACATCCCTAAATGGCAAAGAATAAATATCATTTCCAGCCTTTTCCATTTGTTGTTTGATAATACTACTATCGCTTGTTATTACTTTTGATATGTCTTTTTTCCTTGTGGGTATCGTTGAATTAAAGGAAGAAACAACATAGGAATCGCTGTCTTTTAATTCAATAAGTTCACCACCTGTAAATATTTCTTTCTTTTTATTAACTCTAATTGCCATGTCGGGGAATTGTCCATCGTTTCTACAGGATAACAGATCATTATCAAAGGGAAATTTTACAAGTTTTCTTACTTGACCAAAGGAGGTTTTCTTGGAAACAATGGAATTAAAAAAATGATAAATGGAATACATCAATTTTTAAATAAACTTAATGTTTTGTTTTTATGTCTTTTAGCTGAATTGTCTAGCCCAACATCCCATATTCCGTTTAGATTTTCTGTATAAATATAATCTTTTTGAAATTTCTGAATATTATCTGACTCTCTAATTACCTCTAACCTGCTTTCGATACATTGAACATTATTTGGATCAATTTCAATGCCGATGGATTTTCTACCAACTTGTTCAGCAACTACTAAGGTAGTTCCTGTGCCTGCAAAAGGATCCAAAACCGTATCGCCTATTTTTGTTGATGACAGTATAATCCGCAAAAGCAAGGCGAGTGGCGATTGTTGCTTATGGAATTTATCTCCGCTGGACTTTCTTAATGCCTCATCTCCCGCAAAATAACCGGCTGTAAGTTCACGTATATCATCCCATACATCAGTCAGATAAACTCCATTTTCTCTGTCAAATTTATAATTTGATGGCAATGGAGGATTAATTCTAAGCCTATTAAAAACCCTCGGCGCGGCACCTTTGGTTGCGAAAGCTATAATCTGGTAATGTTTACCAAACTTGTTTGAACAAGGTACCGCTGAGGTCTTTTTCTTCCAGATTATTAAATTTTGAAATATCCAGCCTGTTTCTTTGAGACATTTTAAAACACTTTCTGCATTTTTTTCTCGCTGCATAAAATAAATAGCGCCACCTTTTGAGGTAACTTCATATATACCTTCAGAAACAGTAGTCATCATCTCCCAATATTTTGCATCAGGTAAATTATCGTTATGATAATTGTAATCCTTATTTTGATTAAACGGCGGATCCAAAAAGGTTAAGTCAATGTTTGTATTTAACCTGTCTAATTCTTTTGTGCAATCGCCTTGAATTACTTTAAAAGACATGATTTATTCCTTTTCTTCATATTCTTTTATTTCCCCTCTT
>Ga0209211_10013364_pt1 | contig 10185 bp, 7 predicted proteins | sample RifGroA2_FD_183992 | JGI IMG/M metagenome (GOLD analysis project Ga0209211, IMG submission 183992) | Groundwater microbial communities from Rifle, Colorado, USA - Groundwater A2 (SPAdes) (version 2) | ecosystem: Environmental > Aquatic > Deep subsurface > Groundwater | place: Rifle, Colorado...
AAGATTTCTGCGGTTTCATCATCAATCCGCGCATTCCGGCTAACTGGCGAACTTGTTCTTGTGAACCTCTCGCGCCTGAGTCAACCATCATGTGGATTGCGTTAAATCCGTTTTCAGCTTTCTTTAGTTTTTCCATCAAAATTTTGGCAACGTCGTTTGTCGTGTGTGTCCAAACGTCGATGATCTTGTTATAGCGTTCAGTATCGGTAATAACGCCTTGCTCATGCTCATTAAGGATTTGTTCAACTTTTTCATTTGCGCTGGTGATATAAGTTTCCTTCTCAGCAGGAATAAGCATATCACTAAAGCTGATTGACAATCCGCCCGCGGTAGCGTAACGGAATCCTGTTGCTTTTAAATCATCAAGGAACTTAGCGGTAACTTTATTACCGAGTTTAAGAAATACTTTACCGATAAATCCGCCGAAAGTTTTCTTTATAAGAAGATGGTTAAAATATCCCATTTCTTTGGGAACGATTTGGTTGAAAATTACTCTACCTGTAGTGGTTTCGATCATTTCACCGTCAATGCGAACATTAACTTTTGCGTGAAGCCCAACAACTTTATTGTTATAAGCGATGATCGCTTCGTCAGCATTTCCAAAGGTCATTCCTTCGCCAAGATCGCCATCTTTTTTCTTTGTAAGGTAATAACAGCCAAGAACGATATCTTGTGTCGGAACTACAATCGGACTTCCGTTTTGAGGCGAAAGAATATTGTGTGAACTAAGCATTAACAAAGCTGCTTCAAGTTGAGCTTCGTAAGAAAGCGGAACGTGAACAGCCATCTGATCGCCGTCGAAATCTGCGTTGAACGCCGTACAAACCATCGGGTGTAACCGTATAGCTTTTTCATCGATAAGCACCGGTTGAAATGCTTGGATACCAAGTCTGTGCAACGTTGGAGCGCGGTTTAATAATACCGGGTGTCCGTCAATAATTTTTTCTAAGACTTCCCAGATGATAGGGTCTTTTCTATCAACAACTTTTTTAGCGCTTTTAACTGTTTTGTTGTGTCCGCGTTCAATTAATTTTCTAATAACGAACGGCTTGAATAACTCAATTGCCATATCCTTTGGCAAACCGCACTGGTGCAATTTTAATTCAGGACCAACAACGATAACCGAACGGCCGGAATAATCAACTCTTTTACCTAAAAGATTCTGGCGGAATCTTCCTTGTTTTCCTTTAAGCACATCACTTAAAGATTTTAAAGGACGATTGTTATCGCTTCTTACAGCGGAACCGCGGCGTGAGTTATCAAAGAGCGCGTCAACAGCTTCTTGAAGCATTCTTTTTTCGTTACGAAGAATAACTTCCGGGGCTTTAATATCGATCAATCTTTTTAAACGGTTATTACGGATAATAACGCGTCTGTATAAATCATTTAAATCCGATGTAGCAAATCTTCCGCCTTCTAAAGGAACGAGCGGACGAAGTTCCGGTGGAATAACCGGAATGTAACTGAGCGTCATCCATTCAGGTTTGTTTGGAAGTTTTCCTTCTTTTTCGCGGAAAGCTTCAATCACTTTTAATCTTTTAAGAATTTCTTCTTTTTTCTGCTGCGAAGTTTCAACTTTAACTTGCTCACGTAAAGTATTGAAAAGAGCTTCTGTGTCCGTCTGCTTCAATAATTCTTTAACAGCATCACCACCAATACGTGCGTAAAATTTGTTCGGATCATTTTCAGGGAGACGGTCGTTGCCAGCAGGTAATGAGTTTAATACTTCAAAATACTGATCTTCAGAAATTAAATCTTTACGTTTAAGACCTGTTGGTCCCGGATTCATAACAACGTAAGATTCGTAGTAAATAACTCTTTCAAGTTCTTTAGTACTAAATCCCAACATGTTACCAATTTTTGAAGGCAACGAGCGGAAGAACCAGATGTGAACAACAGGAACGGCAAGAGCTATATGCCCCATTCTTTCCCGGCGCACACTCTTCTGAGTTACTTCAACGCCGCAGCGATCGCAAACGATGCCTTTGTATCTGATTCTCTTATATTTACCACAGTAGCATTCCCAGTCACGAGTTGGTCCGAATATTTTCTCGCAGAAAAGTCCGTCTTTTTCAGGACGAAAAGTTCTGTAGTTAATAGTTTCAGGTTTCGTGATCTCGCCGTGTGAGCGTGATAAAATATCATCCGGACTCGCCAGAGTGATAGTAATATTTGTTATTTCTCTCGAAGTATTTTCTTGATTTCTGAAGGACATTTATAGTCTCCTTATCCGCTAGGGGCGGACGTTATAAAATTATTTAGCGTTAATTAATATGAATATCCAAGCCTAAGCCCTGGAGTTCTTTAATAAGAACGTTAAACGATTCCGGCACATTCGGCACCGGTAAATTTTCACCTTTAACAATGGCTTCATACACTTTTGAACGTCCGGAAACATCATCACTTTTTACAGTTAATACTTCCTGTAAAATATTTGAAGCTCCGTAACCTTCAAGTGCCCAAACTTCCATTTCTCCAAATCTCTGACCGCCAAATTGGGCTTTTCCACCAAGAGGCTGCTGAGTAATGAGGGAGTATGGTCCAATTGAGCGTGCATGAATTTTATCATCAACCATGTGTCCCAATTTTAACATGTAGATATAGCCGCAAGTAACTTTCTGATGGAATTTTTCACCGCTTCGTCCATCATAAAGCTCTACTTTACTACCGGTATCTAAACCGGCTTTTGCCAACCAGCTTTCAACGTCACCTAACTTTGCCCCATCAAAGATAGGAGTAGCAAACTTAACACCGAGCAGTTTTCCGACCCAGCCAAGAGCTGTTTCATACAACTGTCCGAGGTTCATACGAGAAGGAACGCCGAGCGGATTCAAAATAATATCAACAGGAGTTCCGTCTGGCATAAACGGCATGTCTTCAACTGGAACAACTTTAGAGACAACACCTTTATTTCCGTGGCGTCCTGCCATTTTATCGCCAACTGATATTTTACGTTTTTTAGCTACGTAAACTTTAGCAAGTTGAACGATTCCCGGGGGTAATTCGTCTCCAATTTGAATTTTGATTTTCTCTCGTTTAAAATCTTCTTCATAATCACTTAAACGATCAAAGTAATTTGCATATAATCTTTGCACGATCTGGTTGACTTTCTTAGTCTCGAACCAACCGGTTGTATAATCTAATTTTGTAACATCATCCAGATCGGAGAATGTTTTTTCTTTGATGGCGGTACCACTTCTTAGAACAACCGAACCATCCAAATCACGAATGCCGGTAGAAGTTTGACCATCACAGATAGTTGTTAATTTATCGACTAATTTTTTATAATGAGAAGTTACTTTAGATTTATGAGCAGTCTCTATCTGGTCAAATGATTTTTTCTCAACCTTTTTACCGTCAGCTTCTTTTTTCTTACGGCTGAATAATCTTGTTTTGATTACTGTTCCGCGAATACCGGGAGAAGCTTTAAGTGATGCGTCTTTAACATCGCCTGCTTTATCTCCAAAGATAGCGCGTAACAATTTTTCTTCCGGTGTCGGATCGGTTTCCCCTTTCGGAGTAATTTTTCCGATTAAGATATCGCCTTCTTTTACTTCGGCGCCAACGTGAATAATTCCGTTTTCATCAAGATTCTTTACGGCTTCTTCACTTACGTTTGGAATTTCCCGTGTAAGTTCTTCCTCACCGCGCTTGGTTTCTCTAACTTGTAATTCAAATTCTTCAACATGAAGAGATGTGAAAGTATCGTTAGCAACAAGTCTTTCACTTAAGATAATAGCATCCTCAAAGTTATAACCGCGCCACGGCATAAATGCAACAAGTACGTTTTTACCAAGCGCTAATTCACCTTGATCAGTTGCGCAGCCATCGGCAATAACTTCACCTTTTTTAACACGTTGTCCTTCTCTAACAATCGGTTTTTGGTTGATGCTGGTTTCCTGATTTGTACCCGAAAATTTTATCAGTTGATAAGTTTCTCTGCGAACATCATCAAAACTTGTGATAGCTTCAATTGATTTCGGATCGGTGTCATAAACAACCGTAATTTTATTTGAATCAACAAACTCGATGAATCCGTCATCTTCAGCAAGAATAACTGCGCGAGAATCTACAGCAATTTTTCCTTCGAAACCGGTTCCAACAATCGGGGCTTCAGTTACCATCAAAGGTACTGCCTGGCGCATCATGTTTGAACCCATTAATGCTCTGTTCGCATCATCATGTTCAAGGAATGGGATTAAGGCTGCCGCTGCGCTTACGATCTGTGCCGGGGCAACATCCATAAATTGTAATTGTTCGTGGTGAACGATCGGAAACTCACCTTTATTTCTTGATTTGATTCTATCATTAACAAAATCATTTTTTTCATTCAATTCTGCATTAGCCTGAGCAATCGTGTACAAATCTTCCTGTTCAGCAGTTAGATAAGTTACTTCTTCAGTGGCTTTTCTTCCTTTTACTTTGCGGTATGGAGTTTCGAGGAATCCATATTTATTAACTCTTGCAAAGATTGTTAACGAAGAAATAAGACCGATATTCGGACCTTCAGGGGTTTCAATCGGGCACAACCGGCCGTAATGAGTATAGTGAACGTCACGAACTTCAAATCCGGCACGTTCTCTTGTTAAACCGCCAGGTCCAAGGGCAGACATTCTTCTTTTGTGAGTTAACTCAGCAAGCGGATTTGTCTGATCCATGAATTGCGACAAAGGATTTGTCCCGAAGAAAGCATTGATAACGCTGCTGATTGTTCTGGCGTTTACTAATTCTTGCGGTGTGAAATTTTCGGAATCACGAACATTCATTCGTTCTTTGATAGTTCTTGACATACGAGAAATACCAACATTAAATTGTTGTTGAATTTGCTCGCCAACCGTTCTAACTCTTCTATTTCCTAAGTGATCAATATCGTCGGTCGATTCCAATCCGTTTTTCATGCGGATAATGTACCGCATGATTTCAATGATATCAACCGGAGTTAGTACTGTTGTGGTTTCAGGAATATCTAATTTCAATTTATCGTTCATGCGATGACGACCAACGTCACCAAGATCATAACGTTTATCATTAAAGAACAGTTTTTCTATGAGAGAAGCGGCAGTATCAACATCCGGGGCTTCACCGGTACGGAGTTGACGATAAATCGCGAATAAAGCTTCTTCTTTTGTATGAGCCGGATCTTTTCTTAAGGTATTAAGGATCAAACTCTGATCAGTATTAACTTCTGCGCTAATAAATTTAATTTCATCAACTTCAGCGTCTTTAACTCTTTCAACATCTTCTTCCGAGAAAACACTTTCTCTTGATAAGAAAATTTCACCGCTCGATGTATCAAATACGTCGCTGGCGATCATTCTGCCGATGTAGTCTTCAATTTTAACTTTATTTACATTTACGGTTTCAACCAAATCAAAGAGTTGGAGAATTTCTTCATCGTTTGTATACCCAAGAGCTCTTAATAAAGTTGTCGAAGGGAACTTTTTTCTTCTATCGATGTAAACGTATAAGATATGATTAATATCTGTCGCAAATTCAACCCATGATCCTTTAAGCGGAATGATTCTCGCTGCATAAAGTGGAGTTCCGTTAGGATGGATCGTTTGAGAAAAAGCCACTCCGGGTGAACGATGCAACTGAGTAACAACCACGCGCTCAGCGCCGTTGATAACAAAGGTTCCCTGTTCGGTCATAAACGGAAGATTGCCCAGATAGACTTCTTGTTCTACCGCATTAACAAATTCTTCTGTGTCAGGGTCTTTTGTGGCTAATCGTAATTTTGCTTTTAACGGAGCCGCAAAGGTAAGTCCCTTTTCAATACATTCTTGGATTGAATAGCGGGCTTTTTCGATGTTGTATTCAACAAAGTCCAGCCGGAAGTTTTCCTTGTTATCAAAAATCGGGAAGTTAGAAGTAAAAACAGCTTGAAGCCCTTTGTTTTCGCGTTGAGTAGGATGCACATTGCGCTGCAAAAATTCTTCAAAAGACTCTTTTTGAATATCTAGTAAATCCGGTGTAGGAAGAACCGGTTTAATTTTTCCAAAGGAAATTCTTTTATTAGTCAAGTGAAATCCTCCAATTAGTTTTCAAAATCATGGCTTGTATCCTGTATCATCTTTACAAAAAAATAAGAAAAAGCGATAAGACGGACTTCTCCGCTTATCACTTTTTAAGAAAAGGGAACGATGAAATAAAAAGTTAATAATTATTTTACTTCTACGGTAGCGCCGGCTTCTTCGAGTTCTTTCTTCAGTTTTTCAGCTTCGTCTTTTGAAATAGCTTCTTTAACTGTTTTTGGGGCGCCGTCAACAAGGTCTTTAGCTTCTTTTAAGCCTAAACCGGTATGAGCGCGAACAACTTTAATTACGTTGATTTTTTTCTCGCCAGCGGCAATAAGATTAACGTTAAATTCGGTTTGCTCTTCAACAGGAGCTGCAGCGGCAGCGCCGGCAACTGCGGCACCCATAACTACAGGGGCAGCGGCAGTAACACCAAATTCATTTTCTAAAGCTGTTTTCAACTCTGAAGCTTCAACTAAGGTTAAGGCTTTTATTTTTTCGACTAATTCAGCAACTTTTTCAGACATTATAGATCTCCTAGTTATTTCTTTTATAAAAATTTAATTATGCGGCTTTTTTCTTTGCGATTTCATCAACCACGCTAACAAGCTCGCGTAAGACGGAATTAAGAACACCAACAATTCCGGAGGCAGGGGCATCGAGACTTCCAAGAATTCCCGCGATGATTTCCGGTTTACTCGGAAGAGTAGCCAATTGATCCAACAATTTTCCATCGAAATATTGTGATTCAATGTAGCAAGCTTTTAAGGAAAGCTTTTGTTTGTCCGAATAATATTTTTTGATGATCTTTGCCGGAGCAACAGAATTCTCTCCTGCGAAAACCGCGCCGGTCATACCGACTAAGCTCGCTTCGAGTTTTTCATATTTCCCGGTTTGAACAAGAGCTCTTTTCAACAAAGTATTTTTGATTACTTTGTATTGGGATCCTTGTTTCTTGAATTCTCTCCGAAGATTTTTAATATCTTCGACTTTGATTCCGCTGTAGTCTGTTATATAAAGAGCGGTAGATTTATTTACTAACTCTACTACTTTTTCAACAACTTCAGCTTTTTCAGTTTTATTCATTTTTCTCCTACATCATTTTAGTTATTGACATGGAGTCGGATAGAAGCATTACGTGCGTAATAAACTTTTAGTGAACAGCAAGTTCTTCTTTTGATATTTTCAAACCAGGTCCCATAGTTGACGAAAGGAAAACACTTTTTACGTATGTTCCTTTTGCGCTTGCCGGTTTAAGTTTAACTATCATATTAAGAAATGCGTTTGTATTCTCGACTAATTTGTCAGTTTCAAAATTTAATTTTCCAACGGAAACATGTACAATTCCGGTTTTATCAACACGAAATTCGATCTTTCCAGCTTTAACTTCTTTTACGGCTTTTTCAACATCCATAGTAACTGTGCCGCTTTTCGGGTTAGGCATCAATCCTTTAGGTCCCAATATCTTTCCAAGTTTACCAACTTCAGCCATTACGTCCGGAGTTGCAATCAATACATCGATATCAGCCCACCCGGCTTTAATTTTCTCTAAGTAATCTTCAAGTCCGGCATAATCAGCGCCGGCATCCAAAGCTTCTTTTGCTTTAGGACCTTTAGCCATTACCAAAACCCGAACCGCTTTACCGGTTCCGTTAGGAAGAGATACCGTACCTCTCACCATCTGATCAGCATGTCTTGGGTCAACGCCCAAACGGATAGCGCAATCAAGAGATTCAACAAACTTAACTTTTGTTTGTGCTTGAAGGGTTTTGATTGCTTCAGCTATTGAGTAATCTTTATTCTTATCAATCGCTTTATTAATTGCTGTAACTCTTTTTGAAGTCTTCATAATAAAATCATCTCTTCTTATAATTAATCATCAACAGTAATGCCCATGCTTCTTGCGGTTCCGGCAACCATACTCATAGCATGTTCAACATCGTTTGCGTTAAGATCCGGCATTTTAAGTTTGGCAATTTCTTCAACCTGAGTTTTGGAAACTTTGCCGACTTTTATTTTATTCGATTCAGCCGATCCTTTTTCAATTTTAGCCGCTTTTTTTAAGAGAACTGCTGCAGGAGGGGTTTTGGTAATAAAGGTGAATGATTTATCTGAAAAGACGGTAATTACCACCGGGATAATTAAACCTTCTTGACCTGAAGTTTTTGCATTGAACTGCTTGCAAAACTCCATGATATTAACACCCTTTTGACCTAAAGCAGGACCTACCGGAGGAGAAGGATTAGCTTTTCCGGCCGGGATTTGTAATTTAATATAACCTGTTATTTTCTTAGCCATTTTAACGTTCCTCTAGAAATTACTTTTCTAACTCTGCTTGTACAAAATCAATCTCAACAGGAGTTTTTCTGCCGAAGATTGAGACCAACACTTTAATTTTCATTTTTTCTTCGTTAACTTCTTCAATGCTGCCGGTAAAATTATTAAATGGACCATCAATAATTTTTACGAGATCGCCGGTTCTAAATATCGTTTCAATTCTTTCTCCACTATTGTCTTGCGTAATTCTGCCTACAATTCTTTTTACTTCCTCAGGCTGAAGCGGATTCGGATTATTATGAGGTCCGAGAAATCCCATAACCGACGGGGTGTTGAGAATAAAATCTTTTACTTGCGCATCAAGTTCAGCCTGCAAGAGGATGTACCCAGGGAAGAAGTTTTTTGTTTTGCTTCTTTTCTTTCCGTCTTTAACTTCAAAAACCTTTTCGGTAGGAACGAGAATTTGCTGAATCTTCGTAAGAAGTTTTTCATTATCCTTTAATTCAAGATCGATGAGATTCTTAACTTTATTCTCATGCCCTGAAAATGTTCTAACAACATACCAACGAAAATCCATCAATGTTACCTAAAATATTCCTTTAAGGGCTTGGGTGATTGCCATATCGATGACATAAGTCAACGCGGCAAAGATCAAACAAACGGCAATTACTACCATCGTTGATTCTTTGAGTTCATCTTTAGTCGGCCAGGTAACTTTTTTCATTTCCTTGACGACGTCATTAAAGAAGGCTTTAATTTTATTAATCATAATGTTGAAACTTTCTGCACGTCAGGAGGGACTCGAACCCCCAACCTGCGGTTTTGGAGACCGCTGCTCTACCAATTGAGCCACTGACGTAGCAAGTACTATTTTGTTTCCTTGTGAATAGTATGCTTTCTATCCCAGCGGCAGTATTTTTTAAATTCTACACGGCTTGGGTGATTACGCTTATTTTTGGTTGTGGTGTAATTTCTTCTTTTACACTCTGTGCACTCTAAGGTGATTATTTCTCTCATAATAACAATGCTTTTTAAATTAATATAAACTAATTGAGCTGACAATCCCGATTTCATCGGGATGACCTCATCCTTACCAAGGATGTGCTACCAACTGAGCTACGTCAGCGGAGAGGGTACTCTACTAAAATTCTAGAGAGCGGGAGACGGGATTCGAACCCGCGACCAACAGCTTGGAAGGCTGTGACTCTAGCCAACTGAGTTACTCCCGCAGTTGAAAAAATCCAATATTTTAAGAACAAAACTCTAAAGTGGGCGGCGAGGGATTCGAACCCCCAAAGGCGTATGCCAACGGATTTACAGTCCGCCCCGGCTCTCCAACTCCGGCGTCCGCCCAAATTTGACAAAAGAGACACAAAATTACCAGCATTTTCTTTAAAATGCAAATTTATTGGATTTCAAATATAATACTTTCTTTCATAAATGAAAATTTTTTGGGGTTCAAGAAAGAATTTTTATAATATTTTACGAATTCTTCCCCCGCAAGAAGGATAAGAGTTTATTTTGAGACGATTTTGACTTTGCAAATTTACTTAAAACAGTTGGATTTTGCTAAATCTCGGGTTATAAAAAAGTAGTGCAAAAAACCAGTATCCAGAGTTACCCTGTAGTGTAATCACTTTGGAATGACTACCTTTGGTAGTTAAAATTGAATGGCTGCATAGTATCCTTGATTAAATTCTTGTTTTTTTTGTCAAGATTTGAGAACGAGGATTAACGATATTTAATTTTAGAAGATTATAACCGGAATGGGAAAAATTCGTGGCGATCGTTGCGGTTCGTGGCGAACTTGACGAGAAAAAAGAGAAATGGTTTCTCGCAACGTTTGCAAAGAAGTCGCAACGTTCGCAAAGGGAAAATTTGTAGAGATTTA
>Ga0209211_10013365_pt1 | contig 10184 bp, 10 predicted proteins | sample RifGroA2_FD_183992 | JGI IMG/M metagenome (GOLD analysis project Ga0209211, IMG submission 183992) | Groundwater microbial communities from Rifle, Colorado, USA - Groundwater A2 (SPAdes) (version 2) | ecosystem: Environmental > Aquatic > Deep subsurface > Groundwater | place: Rifle, Colorado...
TATTTTGTTAAAGCGGCGTTGGCTGAAGGCAGTTTCCGGGCCGAGGGAGTGGAGCTGTCTCAATCCGCCTGCCGTTGGGCCAAAAAACACTTGGGCCTCAAATTAATGCCGGGGGAATTTTTGAGCTTGAAGCTTAAATCGAAAACTTACCAAGTGATTAGCCTGCATTCCACCTTGGAACACTTTCCCGATCCGGGCCGGGTGCTGCGCCGGGCGGTCAGTTTATTAAAACCGGGCGGACTGCTGGTTTTTAGCGTTCCCAATCTGGACAGTTTCGAATATTTTTTATCCCGGCATTCGCCCTATCCCTACACCGGTTTCATTTTGGAGCACCTGAATTATTTTAACCACCGCTTGGTAGGTAAACTGCTGGCGGATTTACGGCTTAAGCCGTTATTAATCACCAGCCGGCATTATTCACCGATTGAATCATTGCGCTTGTCCCCGTTTATTATTGGTAATTTAGCCAAGCGAATTTTGGAAGGGACCGACTGGGGCGGTCGCTTAGGCTGGGGCAACGTCCTTTATGTCTATGCTCAAAAACCTGGTTAAAAAAATCATTAGCCGTTGGCCCGGACGCTACTGGCAATTTTGGGGCCGCAAGCTGTTGCTGCTGGATCCCTGGCAAAAGCGGATTTTCCCGCAGCAGCGCTGGCTCCTGGAGCAGATTAAAGCGCACGAGCCCCGGTCGATTCTGGAAGCCGGCTGCGGCTTCGGCCGGAATCTGAATTTTTTAATCAAGCAGGGGATCAAACCGGAGATTTTGACCGGCGCGGATATTTCCGCTAAGTTACTTTCCCAAAGCAATTTGCCCAAAGGGATCAAGTTGATCCGGGCTGACGTCCGGAACTTGCCGTTTAACGACCGGAGTTTTGATTTGGTCTTTACCCACGGGCTACTGATGCACGTTAATCCCCGAAATCTTAATCGAGCCATGGCTGAACTGATCAGAATAAGCAAAAAATATTTAATTATTATCGAAGAAGTCCGTCCCCGAACGCAGCAATTAAATTACTTTACCTGGGCCCATGATTATGACAAGATAATAAAGTCCCTGCCGCTCAAAGTAATGATCAAAAAGAAAGGCAAGTATTCACTGGTATGGTATCTTTTAAAAAAATTAAATACCGTTATCAGGGTAAGTTCGACCCCGACAAACTTTCGAGAACCAACATTGATTATCTGTCCACCCGGTTGGTCAAACCCAAGACCAAGGTATTGGAACTGGGCGCGGCCCCCGGCTTTATGAGCGAACATTTTAGAAAGCATCTGGGCTGTAAAGTCGTCGGCGTGGATATCAATCCCGAAGCCCAGCCGGACATTGTTGGTGATTTGAATAGTATCAGCACCTGGAAAAAAATCCGGCTCCAGTCACCCTATGATGTCGTCTTTGCCTCGTCGGTGTTGGAGCACTTGCCCAGCCCGGAAACCACACTTCAATTAATTAAAGCGGTATTAAAGCCAGGCGGCCGGTTAATTGCTACTACCGGCAACGTCGCCTGGTGGCGCCAGCGCCTGAACGCTGTTTTGGGCCGGTTCGAATACGAAGATTACGGCATCATGGACCGGACGCATTTAAGGTTTTTTACGTACTTTACTTTTCAAGAATTAATTCGTGATGCCGGCTTTTCTATTAAATCAGTGGCCATTGATCCCGGCGGCGGCGTTAAATATTTTAATTGGCTGGTAAAATACCGGCCGAACTTATATGCCCAGCAAATCTGTGTCGAAGCAGTTAACCGTTAGTATCGTTTCCTACAACACCCGCGCTTTATTGCGGCGCTGTTTGGCGTCGATTTTTAAACACACTAAAGATATAAGCTTTGAAGTGATCGTGATCGATAACGCTTCGACCGATGGCTCGGCCCAAATGGTAGAAAGGAATTTTCCCAAAGTCAAGCTGATCAAAAACAAAGCTAATCGTTGGTACACCGGCGCCAATAACCAGGCCTTGCGGACGGCGAAGGGCAAATATTTTTTGATTTTAAACTCGGATATCTTTTTAAAAAACAACGCTGGCAAAACAATGGTCGAATATTTGGATAAGAATCCTCGGGTCGGAGCGCTTGAGCCGCTCCAGTTTTATGAAAACGGCCGTGTCGTTAAAACCGGCTCGCGCCACAATCGTATTTGGTGGGATTTAACGGAGTTAACTCTTTTACATCGAGTCTTTTCGCCGCGGCCGTATTTCCGGATGAGCCATTTCAACCGCCGGAAAATTTTTAAAGCGGAAGTGATCTGCGACGCGGTCATGTTAGTCCGCACCGCTTTATTAAAAAAAATTAACGGCTACGACGAGAAACTGAAGCTCTATTACACGGAAAACGATTTGTGCCGCCAAATTCAAAACAGGGGATTTACAACCGTTCATTTGGGCAAGGCTTCAGTTTGGCACCGGGTCTCGGCCTCGACTGATAAAGCCGGCTGGAAAATTATTTCCGGAATTTATGCGGCCGACGCCAGAGCTTATTATTTAAAATACCACTCCTGGTTTAGCGCCCAGTTTTTGTATTGGGTAATGAAGCTAAATAACTTCATCGTTCGCGGAAAAAGTATTTGGGGATGGTTGAGTTTAGTAATTTTGGCTACGGTTTTAAGGTTTTACCGCCTGAGCGAAACCATGACCTTTATCGGTGATCAGGGCAGGGACTACTTGGCCGCTCGGGATATGCTCTTGACAGGCAAATGGCCCTTAACCGGGATTCCTTCAAGTATTCCCTGGCTCCATCAGGGGCCGCTGTTTATCTGGCTGACGGCCCTGATGCTCAAGATCGGCAGTTTCAATCCGGTCGCCCCGGCAGTTTTATCCGGACTTTTGGGGGTTTTGGCCGTCTATCTTTTATACCGCTTGAGCCGCAATTGGTGGGCCGGGTTGATTTTGGCCAGCGCGCCTTTGGCTTTGGTCAACAGCCGAATGCCATACCACCTGAGCCCGATTCCCTTGGTCACCGTCGGTTATTTGTGGGCCCTCTCCCGCGGCTATCCCAACTGGAGCGTTTTCTTTACCGGTCTGCTGCTGCAGTTTGAGCTGTCAACCCTGCCTTTGGCATTTTTGACTGTATTTTGGTTTAGGAAACAGCTAGTTAAACTGCTCAAGTGGTCTCCGGTCGGCCTGATTCCCTTTATTCCGAAAATCATTTATGACTGGTCCCACGGCTTTACCCAGACGGCCGGGTTTGCCGCCTGGATCGTTTACCGGTTGGTCCACTTCCGGCAGTACGGCAATGCCTCGTCTTTGATCTTTGAGTTTTGGACTAAGTTTGTAGCCTGGGGCTACCCGCTCCTGGCCGCAATCTTGGGTTTGTGGTTGACTATCTGTTTATTTAAACAAAAACGGCTATTAATTTTGGCCCTTCTTTTCACCCTGGTCGGTTTTTACATTCACGGCGGGCCGTCGGAAGGCTATTTCCCGATTTTATTCCCGGTCTGGTCGTGGCTGTTGGCTGGGGCTTTCAAGAGCCGGGGCCGGCTGGTATTGATCCTGGTAGTGGCGCTCAATGTGATTAATCTGTTTAAACATAACTTCTATACCTACGGTCCGAACCTAGAAAAGCGCCTGGAGCTGGTGAAGCTTTTGCCACAAAGTTTTACGCTTTCAGACTATTCCCAAAACCCGGGCTGGGCCACTTACCTGGATAACTACCGCTATTTGTTCTGGTGGCAGGGAAAAGACTATACTGCCGGCCGCTCCTATACCATTTATGACGGACTCCAGGAGGAGTTTGTCCAACCTTTGGGGACAACGGTATATCATTTAGAGGGGCAGAAACTGATTAAGTATGATTACTGATTTTGCCAGCGCCAGGAACAAAATGATGAAAGGTCAGGCGGCCGACCTGCCTGCCGGTAAGGCAGGGTGGCTCTTGTTTTTGGACAGCGATGAGGAGTTGTCAGGCCAAATTGACCCGGACAAGCTGGATCAGCGTTTTAATTATTCTTTCCGGCGCGACGATTGGTTTTTAGGCCGTAAGTTACGCTTCGGTGAAACCGCTCATGTGCGCCTGACGCGTTTAGTTCAGCCGGGGACGGGTAAATGGGTCGGGAAAGTTCATGAACGCTTTGAGTCTTTAGTTCAGGTTCGGAACCTGAAGTCGCCGAGAATAATCCATAGGCGCCGGATCACGATCAGTCAGTTTATCGATCGGCTTAATTGGTATTCGGACTTGCGGGCTGAAGAATTAAACCAATTCTCGACTTTTGAGCTGATCTTTTACCCAAAACTAAAGTTCGTGAAAAATTATTTTTGGTACCTGGGGTTTTTAGACGGCGTTCCCGGTTTGGCTATGGCCTTTCTAATGAGCCTGCATTCCTTAATGGTGCGCATCAAAGTCTATGAAAAAACTTGACCGGCTGTGGCTGGGATTGATAATAGTCCAGGCTCTGGTTAATTTAATCGGCGCGCTCGGGCCGGAGCTGGGTTTTGACGCTTTGTGGTACCACCTGACCGAAGCCAAACTGTTTTTACAAAGAGGCTCGATCGCTCCGCTTCCCGGCAACTTGCTTTACTGGTCCGGCCTGCCCCGTTTAGGCGAGATGATCTACATGTTTTTGCCGGGAAAACTGGTCCACTGGAGCTTCGGCTTGCTCTCAGCCTATTTTATTTTTCGGCTTGGCGGTATGGCCGCCAGCCTGCTTTGGTACTCGACGCTTTTAGTCGGTTGGCTGTCGACCGGCGCTTATGTCGATTTAATGGCCGCGGCTTTTTTGCTGGGAGCAGTGGCCTATAAACGCTTCGGCCGGGTAGTGATGCTGATTCTGGCCGGAGCCATCAAGTTAAATACCCTGGTTTATAATCTGGCGATCACTTTGGCGCCCTGGTCGGTTTTGGGCTATCTGCCGTTTATGCTGATTAATTACCAGTCCACCGGCAATCCGGTCTATCCGTTTGGCGAAAATTTCGGCATGGAGCGGGAATGGTTTTTCAATGGTTTTTGGTACTGGCTGTCCCGGCCGCTTCGTTTATTTTTTGACCCGGCTTACCGGGTTGGGCCAATAATTTTGCTGGGTTTCTTATTAAAACCCAGGTTTTCCCGGCTGCTGGTTTTAAGTTTTTTGTTCTGGTTTCTCATGCCCGGGACTGACTTCGGCCGCTTTGCTTTGTTCCCCTTAGCTTTACTGGCCGCCAGTATTAAATTCCAACCTAAAAAAATATTTATATTTTTAATTATTTTACAAGCGGTCATCGGCATTGGTGGCCGCGCCTATGCCAACAGCAAGTATCTCGACCGCGATAATTTTTTGTGCCGCAATTTAAAGTTTGATTTCGGCGATTTCTACGACTGCGACGGTTGGTTTAAAGCTAATCTTAGGCCGACTGACAAAGTTTTGATTTATGACATCCATAATCTGTATTACGTTAATTTTCCCTATGACCATGAGAGCTGGAAAAATTCCGAGACTCGCTACAGTCACATTTTGGTGGGCGAGGGCGGTCCGGAGTTTGATTTACCGCTGATCTATCAAAATGATTTGACCCGGGTTAAACTCTACTTAAATGAATAATCTTCTGGTTTTAGTCTTGTTTGGTTCCATGATTTTTGGTGAATTCCAGCGCTTGCCGGGACTGCCGCTTTATTTGCACGACTTGGTTTTAATTGGTTTCTTGCTGGTTAATTTACGCCGCCTCAAACTTTTCCGCCCAATTCTTTGGTTTGCTCTGGCCGCTTTTGTCTCTTTGGTGATGGCCGCTTTTAAACTGCCGTTTAATAAAATTTTAACCGCTGCTTTGTATCTGCTCCGATTTTTGGCCTACAGTTTGCTGATTGATCTTAAAATCGACCGACGCTGGTTGCTGATTTTTTCTTCCGGCGTGGCCCTCCTTGGTTTGGCCCAGTACTTTTTCGTGCCCGATACCCGGTTTTTGGCCGGTTTAAACTGGGACGACCACTACTACCGTTTACTTTCGACTCTGCTCGACCCCAACTTTACCGGCATCATTCTGGTTTTGGGCCTGGTTTTGATTTATCTTTCCCGCCCTGTTTCCAAACGCCTGTTGGGGCTGCATTTTTTGGCGCTGCTGTTAACTTACTCGCGCAGCAGCTACCTGGCTTTGGTCGCTGCCGCTTTGTACTTGGCTTGGCTTAAAAAGAAATTACAATGGTTTGTTTTAGGATTAGCGATCTTAGCCTTGGCCTTAGTGCTTTTGCCCCGTCCCGGCGGGGAAGGGGTCAAGCTCGAACGCGTGTTGTCCGGGCAGCAGCGTTTGACCAACTACCGTTTGGGGATTGACCTTTGGCGTCAGAGCCCGGTCTTCGGCCTGGGTTTTAACACCTTAAAGTATTACCGGGATAATCCTTTAAGCCACTCGGCCGGCGGCCTGGACTCGAGCTTGTTGTTTGTCCTGGCCACCACGGGGGTCGTTGGGTTGCTGGCCTATCTTAATTTGCTCCGCTGCCTCTGGAAAAAAAGTTTACTGCTGCGCGTTTCCCTGGTTGCTTTATTAGTCCACTCTTTGTTTGTCAATTCTTTGTTTTACTCATTTGCCATGATTTGGCTGTTCAGCTTGGCCTCTCTTGACAAAGCCAAATCTTCGGGTAAACTTTGACTCAAATGGCAGAATTATTATCCGGTCAGGCAGAAATAATCAATCGAGGAGTAAATTTAGATCTTCCTTTGGGGCAAGTCACAGTAGTTTTGGGTCTACCGGTTAAATTCTCCGCTGACATGAGATGGTCCTTTTCCAAAGTTGTTCTAAAAGGCGATGAGTTGACTCAATTGGTGCCGGACGCGGTTGTGGGTGACGGCTATAATTATAATAGAGCTTTGGTGGTAAAGCTGGCAAATAGGCCGATGTTGGCTATTTGTACCGGGCTGGATAAATCGGATTATCTTGACAATGATCGGCCAATCGCCGCCGTCTTTAATTTGTTACACCCGGATGAGCAAGAATGGGTAACAGTCGAAGGCTGGCAATTGTTTAATAATGATAATCCGGTCGGGGGTATGGATTTATCAGACAGAGACGTATCTAACGATGTATTGGAAGTGAATGCGGTACAAGACGCTATCAACCTAACCCTGACCGAGCACGTCAGGGTTTAAGGCGTGTAGTTGACGGTCAGAGTTTTCTTGGTTTCGTTGCCGGCGGCGTCGCGCGCCAGAAAGTCCAGCTGATTGTCGCCTTCAACCAGCGGCCACTTGACGGAAAACCGGCCTTCGGAGTCGATCCGGACAAACTTAGCGTTAATGGTTAGACTGGTGCCGATCTCGGTTTGGCCGCTTATCGTCACCGGCGAATCTTTGTCAAAAAGCCGCTTGCCCGCCTCCGGCTGTTCAATGGTCAATTGGGGCGGTTCGGCGTCGTAGGTGACCAGGTAAGTCCGCGACGGTCCGCTGGTGTTGCCTTGGCTGTCAACCGCTTCGGTAAAAAACTCGTTATTGCCCTCTTTTAAAACGACGTCTTTAAACTCAAAATTGCCGTCGGAATCGGCGATAGTTTCCTCAACGACCACTCCACCGCGGGAAAGCTTGATCGTCGCGCCGGTTTCAGCATATCCGGCTATGGCGATTTTGGCGGAGTTGGTGGCTTCGGGCAATGACAAAAGCGTCGGCGCCCCCGGAGCCAAGGTGTCTGATTTTTCGATCGGTTGACCGCTGCTCTTGAGGTCACCGATGAACGCGGCCAAGCGGATGAGCGACGGCAAACCGAACTTAACTACCAGGAAAAGAGTCACCAGGGTCAATAAAATATACTTGCCTGCTTGCCTTAAACTGTCTTTTTCGCGCTTGCGCTGTAACCGACTTTGCATGACAAATCTATTTTACTACAACGGCTTTTTTCTTAGCTTTTGGTTTTTCCTGTGCTGAAATCAGATTAAGAATGGTATCCAGTTTTTGGTTTAAGGCATCAAATTGGCTCTGGTAATTCGGTCCCTGTTTTTCGCGCGGTCGGCTATCTCCGCTGTCTTTTCTAAAACACTCATTGCAAAAAACCGGTTTCTCGCCGGTGGGGCGAAAAGGCACTTCACAATTTTTGCCGCAGTTGGAGCAGACTGCCGGATGCATTTCGCGTCTGAAGTCGCCGCCGCCGCCAAAGCGTCTGCCGCCACCTGGGCCGCCTCGGTCGCTGCCTCTGCTTCCGCCTCGATTAAAATCTCTCATAGGTTCATTATACCTTATTTCTCACCAGAAAAGGGGCAGAATGAATATTGAGATTGTTTTTTTCCATCTGTTCTCCCTGGCTAAATATTAGCATAAAAGCAGTGTCTTACAGGGTTGAACCCTGAAGCTCTAACAGACTTTAACTACTTGCCCTTGGGTCAGGTTAACTAATTCCGCAAAAGTCAGCGGAAATACCGCGTGGGGAGTGCCGGCCGCGGCCCAGATTTGGGGGAATTTTAATAGGTCTTGGTCGATAAAAGTCTTTAAGGGTTTTAAATGGCCGACCGGCGCCACCCCGCCGATGGCCAAGCCCGTTTCCCGGTAAACAAAGTCCGCGTCTGCCTTGATAATTTCTTCCCCTAAAATTTGGCTGATAGCGGCTTCATTAATTCGGTTTTGGCCGCTGGCGATCACTAAAATTGCCCGGCCTGAAGCAGACTGAAACACAATCGATTTGGCAATCTGGCCGACTTTGCAGCCAATTGCCGCAGCCGCCTTCGGTGATGTCCGGGTTGAGACCGGCAGTTCTCTGACCTCAAACTCAAACCCCAGCTTTCGGATTGCCTCTTGAACCCTTTTAATTCCCTGACTCATATTTTCTTATTCTAACATGCTTACAGGGTTGAACCCTGAAGCTCTAAATATTAGCATAAAAGCAGGCAGGGGGAGTAAAATAACGCGATGAAGAAAAATATAGAAAAGTCCAGCCGGGCAAAAGCGGATTTTTTTGAATTATTGATTTGCCAAGGTTTGATTAATTATTTTCGTTTACCCAGGAACTACACCGAAGAAATTAAGGCTTTAAGGAAAACCCTGTCCACTTTTCCAGACGGAAAATTAAGAATCAAAGACCAAGAAGAAAAGGCTAAGAGACTATTACCCCATATCGGGAACTTACTTAAACGTAAAAGTAAAACCCAGGGTCAGATCAAAGAGATCCTTTGGATTGGGAGGGCATTTCGAGCCAATAAAACCCTGGCCGATGTAAAGGTTATTTTTGGAAACAATGATTCTATCGGGATTTCTTTAAAATCCGTTGGCGTCGGAACGGGCACGCAAAAGAACATTGGTTATAAGAGCGTCAAAGAATGTTTACAGGTTGATTTGGATAAAGAGCTAAAGAATATGTGGCTAAAAATAAGAACCACTCTAATGAAAATGGGCGGGGAATACTCTAAGATTTCCGCGTTATCCCAAAAAGCAATTAAAGACTCCAAATACCAATATCCCAAAATTCAGGAATTTGCCAGAAAATTAGCCGAACCGATCCAGAGAAAAGCCACCCGCGAGAGCGTCTGGCATTTTAATCGATTACCCTTAAAAGACAAGATTAACTTTTTAAAGATTTTGCTCGGTTATGACAAGAAGCTCGAGTTACTGACGATAATCGTCAGCCAGAAAGACATTCTCTCTTACTCGAACGACAAATATGACAGTTTGGTTACCGGAAAGGTGAAAGTTGAGGCAAAAGCAATCAAGAGTAAAAGTTATGGGATTTTTATCAATGGCAACTTGGTTTTACGGGTTCAGTCGAGCTTTACCAACGGCGTTGGTTTAAGTCCTTTTTGCCAAAGGGCCTTTTTAACCAATATTTAAGGGGAAGAGTTTTTCCAGCTCGGTTTTAGAGATTTGGGTATTGCCGGTAATCTGCTGAAGGACTGCCAGTTTCTCCTGGGACATCAGTTGCCTGGCAATTTCGCTAAGTGTGAGGTGGTTGGAGTTGGGACCCGGAAAGATGACATTGACGTGATTTTCGGCGATAAACTTCATACCCTTGGGGATAATTGCCGCCTTTAGTTGGCCTTTTTTAACTGTGCCGGTAATCCGGTTGGTGACAATCGCCGGCCCGCAGTCGTAATTGTTAATTCGGACGTATTGATATTTGTTTTTCTTGTGGAAAAATTTCAAGCCGTTTTCGGTAATGTTATGCGCCCAGATTAACGGGATACTGTTATTTTTCTCCAGGGTGAGCAAGTGTTTATTTTGATTCCACACCAAACGACCGGTTTTAACCGAATACCCCAAGTCATACAGCGTGGCTTTATTTTTAAAGGCCTGGGCAAGCTTGGTTGGCTGTTCGGTAA